>Ga0307515_10001521_pt1 | contig 51888 bp, 47 predicted proteins | sample 17_EM_MG_FD_194513 | JGI IMG/M metagenome (GOLD analysis project Ga0307515, IMG submission 194513) | Populus trichocarpa ectomycorrhiza microbial communities from riparian zone in the Pacific Northwest, United States - 17_EM | ecosystem: Host-associated > Plants > Roots > Unclassified | place...
CGCCTTTCTTTATTTCACGCGGCGGGTGGGCGGGGCACTGGGCGCAGCAAAACCCACTTTAAAGGAAATTGCTGATTTTGGGATTTTTTGATTTTGAGATTTATTTACCGGTATTTCTTTCGCCTGTCTTTATTTCCCGCGGCGGGTGGGCGGGGCAGTGGGCGCGGCAAAACTCCGCTTTAAAGGAAATTGCTGATTTTGGGATTTTTTGATTTTGAGATTTTATTTACCGGTGTTCTCTTTCGCCTGTCTTTATTTCACGCGGCGGGGTGGGCGGAGCAACGGGCGCGGCAAAACTCCGCTTTAAAGGAAATTGCTGATTTCGTGATTTTTTGATTTTGAGTTTCTTTACCGGTATTTCTTTCGCCTGTCTTTATTTCCCGCGACGGGTGGGCGGAGCAACGGGCACGGCAAAACTCCGCTGCCCCGCTTGTTCGCTGCGTGAAACAAACCGAAGCAAACGCAATCTCAAAATCCCGAAATCCCGAAATCTGTATTTATTTCTTTTTTTTCTTTTGAGAAGAGTCCCTGATGAACAATTCTGCAGGTAATATCCTTGTTTCATACTCCTGCACCGGGCGTTTACTTTCAATGGTCTTTATCAGCAGTTCTGCCGACACTTCACCCATTTCAAAGGCAGGCTGACGCACTACGGACAGCGAAGGAGAAAGTAGTTCCGTAAGATCGAGGTTGCTAAAACCTACAACCGCCAGGTGATCGGGTATTACAATGCCTTTGGCCCTGCAATAGCGCATACAGTTGGTAGTTAGTTTATCGGCTGAGGCAAAAATGGCATCGGGTTTGTGTTTTTGGTTCATCAGTTCATTCATGGCACTGTCTACTTCATCATATATCATTCCGCCATGCAGGCAATGCTGCAGGTGATTTTCATTGAACTCCATGCCGGCATCGGCCAGTGCCTTATGGTATCCCGCCGCCCTTTCTTTGGTGATTGACAGGTATTCAGAATTGGCCAGGTGCGCGATTCTTTTATAACCATTCTTTATTAAATGAGTGGTGGCCTCATAAGCGCCTTTAAAATTATCTGCTATGACCTTGTGCGTGTCAACCGATTCAATCATACGGTCGACAAATACAATAGGCAGGCCACGTTCATATAAATCGGTAATATGTGTAAAATCTTTTGTTTCAGTAGATACGGAAATGATGAAGCCATCCACGGATCTCGACGATAAAAAATCGACATTGATGACCTCGCGCTCATAACTCTCGCGCGATTGCGAAATGATGACATTGTAGCCCTTGCTGTATGCTATGGATTCAATGCCATTGATTATCTGTGAAAAAAAGCTATTCGCAATTTCGCTGATGATAACGCCGATAGAACGGCTTCTTCTTTCTTTCAGGCTGAGTGCAATGGGGTTGGGCCTGTAATTGATCTGTTTTGCATATTCCAGTACCATCTGTTTTGTCTCCGGACTTATCTCGTAACTGTCCCTTAAGGCGCGGCTTACCGTTGAGGTAGACAGTCCGAGCGCTTTGGCAATATCCTTTATGGTGACTGCTTCAAATTTCATACAATCATGGTTTTCGTAAGGTGCTCTTCAAAGTTGCCGTCAGCAGTCCAAATGGCATGTTTATTAACACGCATTTTAAATTGACACGGTCATCCTATTCCGGTTTTTGGGCCTGGTTATCCGCATTTTTCAAAAGTAATAAAAATAGACAACGTTACCGGGAACGATTGCGTAAAAAAAATAAGATACCGGGTCGCCAGTTATCATGGTTTTTGGCGGAAAACAACGGATATTTATTTTTTGAAACCGCTTCATGAAACGATTGCAATTCACCCCGGGACTGTTGGGTATCTGTCTTTTATTTGTACAAACGCAGGTTTGCGCACAGTCATTACCTGAAGTAATGCGGGTGCAGTTTAAAAAAGACAGTTTTAATATTGTACAATATGGCGCAGTGGCTGATGGCTTTACCTTAAATACAAAAAGTATCAATGCTGCCATAGATGCCTGTACCAGGAAAGGCGGAGGCGTTGTAGTAGTGCCGGCAGGTTCATGGCTGACCGGTCCGCTGGTTTTGCAATCCAACACGCAGCTACACCTGGCCAGCAATGCATTATTACAGTTTACCACCGATTTCAACGAATACAAACTGGTAGCAGGTAATTGGGAAGGCCTTCCGGCTGTACGCAACCAATCGCCCATTTCAGCAGAAAATGCAGAGAATATTGCCATTACGGGCAGCGGTATTATAGATGGCGGCGGTGATGCCTGGCGTGCAGTAAAAAAAGAAAAGCTCACGGAATCCCAATGGAGCCACCTGGTTGCTTCGGGCGGAAGGCTGAGCGATGATAAAAAAACATGGTATCCTTCCGAAAAATCATATAAGGGCTTCCAGGTAAAAGACCCCGGTGTGCTGAAAGATGGAAAAACTGCAGCTGATTTTGAAGATATCAAAGATTTTCTCCGTCCAAACCTGCTGGTGCTCACCAACTGCAAAAGGGTATTGCTGGAAGGCGTCACTTTTCAGAATTCACCTGCATGGTGCCTGCACCCGCTGATGTGCGAAGACCTCACTGTGAGCAATGTCTATGTAAAAAATCCATGGTATGCGCAAAACGGCGATGGCATCGATATAGAATCCTGCAGGAATGTATTGGTGGAGCACAGTACGTTCGATGTAGGCGATGACGGCATTTGTATAAAATCCGGGCGCGATGCCGAGGGAAGAAAAAGGGCCCGGCCTACGGAAAATGTCATCGTACGCAATTGTATCGTTTATCATGCCCATGGCGGTTTTGTAATTGGCAGCGAAATGAGCGGCGGTGCAAAAAATATATTAGTATACGATTGTTCGTTTATCGGAACAGATATCGGACTTCGTTTTAAAACCACGCGTGGCCGGGGTGGGGTAGTAGAAAAAATTTATATCAATAATATCAACATGAAGGATATTGCCGGTGAGGCAATTTTGTTTGATATGTACTATATGGCAAAAGACCCGGTGCCGCTGGCCGGGGAAAAAAGAGAATTGCCAAAAACGGAATTTAAAACGGTGGATGAAACGACGCCCGTTTTCAGAAATTTCAATATCAGCAACGTTTATTGCAATGGCGCAGCCAAAGCCATCTTTATACGCGGTTTGCCCGAAATGCATGTAACCAATATATCCCTGCAGGATATGGTGCTGCAGGCAAAAAAAGGAATCGACCTGCAGGAGGCTGCCAATATACAATTCAAAAACATCCGGGTGGTTGCTTCAGACAATAACCCGGTCATAGATCTGGTGCAGAGCAATAATATTGTCTTTGATAAAATAAGCTGCAACAAAGGATCTGCGCTACTGCTGCGCGCCAGCGGTGACCGGGTGAAAAAGATTGCAGTAATAAATACAGATACTTCCACGGTGAAAGAAAAAATAGTGACCGAACTGGGAGCGAACGCGGAGGAAATAAGTTTTAAGTTTTAAGTGGTAAGTTTTAAGTCGCGGATGACGGCTATAACCGATAGCAAAAATAACACGAATGAAGAAAATAGTCCTGATAGCATTTCTTTTTATTGTAATGGCCGGCACTGCCCAGCAGAACCTGAGTGAGCGCATGGCCGCCACAGTTATGAATACCTGGAAGGATTCATTTGCACTGAATGGCAATGTTGCGCGCTGGAGTTACGATATGGGCGTGATCTTAAAAGGCTTTGAAGGCATATGGCTGCACACCGGCGACGCACGGTATTACAACTACATCCAGAAGATGATGGATGTCTACATTCACAACGACGGCACCATCAAAGACTACAAACCTTCCGAATACAATATCGATCATATCAATAACGGCAAGCTGGCCCTATTGCTGTACCGGGTAAGCGGTAAGGAAAAATACCTGAAGGCATCCAACCTGTTGCGCGATCAGCTGCGCACGCATCCGCGTACCAGGGAAGGCGGTTTCTGGCACAAAAAAATATATCCTTACCAGATGTGGCTGGATGGCCTGTATATGGGTGAGCCTTTTTATGCGGAGTATGCCAATCTTGCCCATGAAGACAGCAGCTTTAATGATATAGCCAACCAGTTTATCTGGATGGAAAAACATGCACGCGATCCAAAAACGGGTTTGCTCTACCATGCATGGGATGAAAGCAAAGAACAAAAATGGGCCAATAAACAAACCGGCCTTTCGCCACATGTTTGGGCGCGCGCCATGGGTTGGTACGGTGTAGCACTGGTTGATGCGCTGGACTGGTTTCCGGCCAATCATCCGAAAAGAAAAGAACTGGTGGCAATACTCAACCGATTTGTAAATGCCGTGGAAAAAGTGCAGGACAAAAACACCGGACTCTGGTATGATATTATTGATCTGCCGGCGCGCAAAGAAAATTATTTTGAAGCATCTGCGGCTGCTATGTTTGTGTTTGCCGTTGCAAAAGGCGTTCGCATGGGTTACCTGCCCGCGTCTAAAATTTCCATTGCCCGTAAAGGTTATGATGGCATCGTAAAAAAATTTATAAAAGAAGAAAACGGGCAGACCAATTTATATGGTACGGTTAAAGTATCCGGTTTGGGCGGCAACCCTTACCGCGATGGTAGTTTTGAATATTACATGAGCGAACCGGTAATAGTAAATGACCCCAAAGGCGTTGGCGCATTTATACTGGCTGCCAATGAAATGGAAATGTTGCCCGGCCAGCAGGTTGGCAACGGTAAAAAAGTATTGCTGGATTACTATTATAACAACGAATATAAAAAAGATGCTTTCGGGCAAATGGAACGTTTCCATTATACGTGGGAAGATGAGGCCAACAGCGGCTTTTCCATGCTGGGCAGTATCTTCCGTCAGCATGGCGCCAAAACAGAACAACTGGTAGTTGCACCAACAGCAGCAAACCTCAAAAATGCATCCGTATATATTATCACCGACCCGGATACAGACAAAGAAACGGCACAGCCTCATTATATGCAGCCGGCAGAAGCCGCGGTTATAGCAGACTGGGTAAAAGCAGGCGGCGTATTGCTGTTGCTGACCAATGATTCGGGCAATGCGGAGTTTACACATTTTAACCTGTTGCCCGAAAAATTTGGAATACATTTTAATGAAAACAGCATCAACCATGTAGACGGCAACCAGTATGAAATGGCCGCTTTGTATATGGAACCCGGCGATGCCATCTTTAGCAGCCCCAAAAAAGTATACATCAAGGAACTGGCCACCATTGCAGTAAAAGAACCGGCAAAGGCGCATTATAAAAATGCGGGCGGCGATGTTATTATCGCCACTGCAAAATTTGGGAAAGGAACCGTATGCGCCATTGGCGATCCATGGTTTTACAATGAATACCTGGACGGCAGGAAACTGCCGGCGGAATTTGAAAATTACAAGGCGGCAACGGACCTGGTAAAATGGTTACTGCAGCAGCGCCCGGTTGTAAAATAAAATAACAATGAACCTGTGCAAACAAATAAACTGTTTATGGGTGGTTGTTTTTACAACCGCACAGGCCTTATTTGCACAGCAAGGCGCAGGCGTTTCCAGTATTGTAGTAGACCCTTCGGGAAAAGGCAATTTTACATCCATACAGGCTGCCATCAATAGTCTGCCCGATACGCCGTCATCACCCCGGGTTATTTTTGTAAAAAAAGGCGTGTACAAAGAAAAACTGTACATAGAAAAACGACTTTTCGTACTGGAAGGTGAAGACAGGGAGTCTACCATCATTACACAGGCTATTGCCCGCGATCAGTGGCGTTGCCTGCACAATGAAGACTGGGGCGTAGCTACCATGAATATAGATGGCAATGACATCACTCTGAAAAATCTGACTGTTGTAAATAGTTATGGCATCGGCGAAAGAAAAGATACCCTGGTTGATTGTCCGCTGGATACCGTTAACCGGCAGAAAAAAATAACATCTGCGGGCCACCAGATGGCCTTGCGCACCATGAACAGTACGCGGCTGAAGGCCATCAATTGTCATTTTACCGCGTATGCAGGTGATACGGTTAGCCCCTGGAATGTGGAGAACGGCATGTTTTATTTCAAAGATTGTATCATGGAAGGGGGTGTCGATTTTTATTGTCCGCGCGGTTGGGCATATGCAGAAAATTGCTTTTTTATTGCACATACCGGTGTGGCCAGTATTTGGCATGATGGCTCCAAACATAAAGATTCCAAAACGGTATTGAAAAATTGTTCTTTCAGCGGTTTTGATGGCTTTAAGCTGGGCCGTTACCACAGGGACGCACAGTTTTACCTGGTAAACTGTTCATTTGCTGCCAATATGGCCAATGAAGATATTTACCTGGTGGCCACCAATAATATTCTTCTCTGGGGAAGAAGAATTTATTATTTTAACTGCCACCGCAAAGGGCCCGACTTTTTATGGTACGCAGACAATCTTAATAAAGCACCCGGCGCCCCGGCAGCCGGTGATATAAATGCTGCCTGGGTGTTTAATAATAAATGGAACCCGGCAGAATAAAAAAGAAATATGATTTTATCAAAACAATATACAGCACAGGTAAAAAAAACTGGCGGGTTAAGTATCCCTGCTGAGCGTGAATTTTCATTACCGGAAAAAGTATTGCAGTTTGGCACCGGTGTATTACTCCGCGGGTTGCCCGATTATTTTATAGATAAAGCCAACAAGCAGGATGTTTTTAATGGCCGCATTGTAATTGTTAAATCAACCAGCCAGGGCGATGCAGATGCATTCGGCAAACAGGATAACCTGTACACGCAGTGTGTGCGCGGTATTGAAGCAGGAAAAGCTGTGGATGAAGCCATCATCAATGCATCGGTAAGCCGCGTGCTGGCAGCGACTGACCAATGGAAAGAGGTGCTGGCATGCGCCGCCAATCCGCAATTGCAGTTAATTATTTCCAATACAACCGAAGTGGGTATAACCTTGCTGGACAATGATGATGTGCATGCGGCGCCACCGGTTTCTTTTCCTGGTAAACTGCTGGCTTTTTTACTGGAGCGGTTTAAGAAATTCAACGGCAGTGCAGAGAGCGGTATGGTGATCATTCCCACCGAACTGATTACAGAAAATGGAACCAAACTAAAGAATATTGTACTTGAACTGGCTGCACAAAATAAACTGGATGCAGCATTTATTGAATGGCTGCAGACAGCCAACGACTTTTGCAATTCGCTGGTAGACCGCATTGTGCCGGGTAAACTGCCCGGAGATGACAAAGCCGCTACGGAAAGCCGACTGGGTTATAAAGACGATCTGATGATAATGTCTGAAGTCTACCGGTTATGGGCAATTGAAACTTCGGTGCAGCGCACCAAAGACATTGTATCATTCAGTAAAACTGATCCGGGTGTTGTGATTGCGCCTGATATTGATAAATTCCGCGAACTTAAATTAAGGTTGCTAAACGGGTCACACACATTTACTTGCGCGCTGGCCATTCAAATGGGTTTTTCCACGGTTAAACAGGCCATGGAAGATGCAGTATTCAGTAATTTCATCAGCAGCCTGATGCTGAATGAAATAGTGCCCGCCATTGTAAGTGAAAAAGTGAGTGAAGAAGCGGGCCGCCAGTTTGCAGCACAGGTGCTGGACCGGTACAGGAACCCATTCATTGAACATAACTGGCTCAGTATCTCATTGCAATATACATCCAAGATGAAAATGCGCAATGTGCCGGTGCTGCAGCAATATTATAACAAAAAGGGAAAAATACCCTGGCATATGGCAATCGGGTTTGCAGCCTACCTGGTGTTTATGAAATCCGAAAAAACGGGACAAACGTTTACAGGTCATGCAGGTGGAAAACCTTATCATGTGAATGATGATAAAGCAGCCGAATTACATGAGTTGTGGGGTATTGACAATACCAATACCTTTGTTCAAAACACACTGGAACGCACCGGTTTGTGGGGCGTTAACCTGGATGCATTGCCCGGTTTTGGAGGCGCGGTTGCCGGCCTGGTTGACACGATTCAACAGCAGGGCATTGCTGCAGTCTTGCAAAAAGTACAGGTGCAACCGACAATTTAATGAATTTGACAACCATGAAAAGAAATGTATTAAAAGTTCATCCAAAAGATAATGTACTGGTAGCCTTGCAAAACCTTGCAAAGGGCGAAACAGTACGCTATGAAGGAACAGATATTGTTTTACAGGATGCTATTGGCGCCAAACATAAGTTTTTTGAACACGATATGAATACCGGCGATGAGATCATTATGTATGGCGTACTGGTGGGCAAAGCACAGCATGCAATACACAAAGGCGGTCTGATGACCACCGAAAATACCAAGCATGCATCTGATCCGTTTACATACAAGCCGTTTCACTATACCTGGCATGCGCCCGATGTGTCTGCATTCAAAGACCGCACTTTCAATGGATACCTGAGAAAAGATGGCCGTGCCGGAACCGCTAACTATTGGTTATTCATACCCACTGTTTTTTGTGAGAACCGCAACCTGGATGTTATACGCGAGGCAATGCACAATGAACTGGGCTATGCGGTTACACAGAAATACAAATCGTATACCCACCACCTGGCAGAAGCGTATAAAAACGGGCAGGATATCAGTACGGTGGATCTTGCTGCTGCCACCGCAAGTGCCAAATCCGGGCGTTTGTTTAAGAATGTGGACGGCATTAAATTTTTAAATCACCAGGGCGGATGCGGTGGTACCCGGCAGGATGCCGGCGTGCTCGGAAAATTACTGGCAGCCTATGCAGACCATCCCAATGTAGCAGGTATTACTGTTCTAAGCCTGGGTTGCCAGAACCTGCAAACCCAAACACTGCTGGATGAAATAAAACAACGCAATCCATCATTCGATAAACCACTGTATGTTTTTGAACAACAGCAATCGCAAAGTGAAGAGCAATTGATTGCGGAGGCTATCCGCAAAACATTTACGGGCCTTATCGAAATAAATAAATTAGAAAGAACGCCGGTGCCGCTCAGCAAACTGGTCATTGGAGTAAAATGCGGTGGCAGCGATGGCTTCAGCGGTATCAGCGCCAATCCCGCTGTTGGTTATACGAGCGACCTGGTGGTTGCCCTGGGCGGAAAGATACTGCTGGCAGAATTTCCTGAATTGTGCGGCGCCGAGCAGCAACTGATAGACCGGACACGCAATGCAGATGCCGCAAAAAAATTCATACATCTCATGACGGCGTACAATAATGATGCGCACCGGGTAGGTTCCGGTTTTCACATGAACCCATCGCCCGGCAATATCAAAGACGGATTAATAACAGATGCTATCAAAAGTACCGGTGCTGCAAAAAAAGGTGGTACTTCACCGGTAGAAGATGTGCTGGATTATACCGAACCGGCCGTGAAGAGCGGGCTGAACCTGGTGTGTACACCAGGCAACGATGTGGAAGCCACTACAGGCAAAGCGGCGAGCGGAGCTACACTGATTCTTTTTACAACAGGACTGGGTACGCCAACGGGAAACCCTGTTTGTCCAACCATAAAAGTAGCCACCAATAATGCGCTTACCAAACGGATGGGCGATATCATAGATATCAATACCGGGGCTATTATTGAGGGCGATAAAACCATTGAAGAAATGGGCGAAGAGATCCTGGAGTATTGTATCAAAGCAGCCAGTGGTGAAATTATACCAAAAGCGGTATTGCTGAACCAGGATGATTTTATTCCCTGGAAAAGGGGAGTGAGTTTATAAAATTTGTGTTGAGTGTTGTGTGCTATGTGTTGTGTGTTGATTTGTGTTGGGCCTTGTGTTGGGTCTTGTGTTGGGTGTTATGTGTTATGTGTTATGTGATATGTGTTGTGTGTTGTGGTTTTATTGGAATACTTTGTTTAATAACTCATAACTCATAATTCATAACTCATAATTCATAACTCATAATTCATCACTCATAATTCTTAATTTTTTAAGATAAAGCCGGTAATATGAAACATTTCCTCGATGAAAATTTTTTACTGCACAACAGGGCTGCAGAAGCGTTGTATCATGGCTATGCCAAAGACATGCCGATTATAGATTATCATTGTCATTTGCCACAGCAGCAGATTGCAGACGATAAACAGTTCGGAAATATTACCCAGGCATGGCTGTATGGTGACCATTACAAATGGCGCGCCATGCGTACCAATGGCGTAGAAGAAGGTTATTGCACCGGAAATAAAAGTGATTACGAAAAATTTGCACAATGGGCAGCCACCGTGCCTTATACATTGCGCAACCCGCTGTATCACTGGACACACCTGGAGCTGCAGCGATATTTTGATGTGCAGGATATACTTAATCCCAAATCTGCCAGGAAAATATACGACCACTGCTCCGCCCTCCTGCAAACCAAAGAGTTCAGCGTGCGGAGTCTCCTGCGCAAAATGAACGTGGAAACAGTTTGTACCACAGATGATCCGCTGGATTCACTGGAATTTCATTTACAATTAAAAAAAGAAGGTTTTGAAATTCCGGTACTGCCTGCATTTCGGCCCGATAATGCCATGAATGCAGATGACCCTGTAAAATTCAATGCCTATATCAGGAAACTGGAAGCAGTAACCAATATTACCGTATCCAATTTCAATGATTATTTGTTTGCACTGGAAAACCGACATGATTTTTTTGCTTCGGTGGGTTGCTGTGTATCGGACCATGGACTGGAAGAGATCTATGCAGATGAATTTACCGGTTCCGAAGTAGAAACTATTTTCAATAAGATACATTCCGGTAAAGCGCTCAATGAAACTGAACGCCGCAAATTTAAATCGGCCATGCTGCTTCATTTTGCCGAATGGGATTGGGAGAAAGGCTGGGTGCAGCAATACCACCTTGGCGCCCTTCGCAATAACAATACCCGGATGCTGCAGCAACTTGGGCCGGATACCGGTTGGGATTCTATAGGCGACTACTCGCAGGGCAGGCCACTGGCCCGGTTTTTAAACCGGCTTGATACAGAAGATAAACTGGCAAAAACGATTATTTATAATTTAAATCCGTCGGATAACGCGTTGATGGCTTCAATGATTGGTAATTTTAACGATGGTTCCGCCCCCGGCAAAATACAATTAGGTTCCGGCTGGTGGTTCATGGATCAAAAAGATGGAATGACACAGCAGATGAATGCACTATCCAATATGGGATTGATCAGTCGTTTTGTTGGGATGCTCACTGATTCAAGAAGTTTTCTTTCTTTTCCAAGGCACGAGTATTTCAGACGTATACTGTGTAATTTGTTCGGAGAAGAAATTGAGAAAGGCGAATTGCCCGCAGACATTGAATGGACAGGCAGCATCATAAAAGATATTTGCTATAACAATGCAAAACAATATTTTAACTTTCAGACTGCCGCTTCACTGGTAGTAGCTTAATTACTGACCTTACACATGGATCTATTTAATCTTACGGGCAAGACAGCCCTTGTAACCGGCTGTACAAAAGGAATTGGCAAAGCAATGGCCGTTGGACTGGCAGAAGCCGGTGCAGATATTATTGGTGTTTCCGGTTCGCTGGCGCTTCAGAACAGTGAAGTAGAACAGGCAGTGGTTGCTACCGGCAGAAAATTCAGGGCTTACCAGGCAGATCTTTCAGACAGGGACAAACTCTATGCATTTTTAAAACAGCTGCAGGACGACCATGTAGCGGTAGATATCCTGATTAACAATGCCGGCACCATTATGCGTATGCCGGCTGCGGAACATCCGGATGATTACTGGGATAAAGTGATGGCCATCAACCTGGATGCGCCGTTTATTCTTGCCCGTGAACTGGGCAGGCAAATGATTGCGCGGGGCAGCGGTAAGATTATTTTTACCTGTTCGCTGCTCAGCTTCCAGGGAGGCATTAATGTGCCGGGTTATGCGGCCAGCAAAGGCGCACTCAGCAGCCTTGTAAAAGCACTGGCCAATGAATGGGCAGGTAAAGGCGTCAACGTAAATGGCATCGCACCCGGTTACATAGCTACAGACAATACCGAAGCATTGCGGAACGACGAAGAAAGAAGTAAATCGATTTTAAGCAGGATACCCGCTAATCGCTGGGGACAGCCGGATGATTTTAAAGGAGCCGCCATTTTTTTATCGGGCAAGGCATCAGATTATGTGCATGGCACCCTGTTAACGGTAGACGGCGGATGGATGGGAAGATAGAAGTTGTAAGTGGTAAGTGGCGAGTGGGCGTTTGCGGGTTGTTCGGCGTTTAGCGTTTTCAGTGGAGGTTTTTGACTTTTGATTTTTGACTTTTGATTTTTTAGTAATTAACGACAGTAACTAAAACGTTTGAGTATATTATTAATATGCATGTCGTCAATTATAGTATGTTTATTTGCAAATGATTGCAAACAACATGATTTGTTGAATTTTTTGATTTTATTACCGGCACGAAAATAAACGATTGCAATAAATGGAAATACGCTTTCAGAACAGTCCGAAGGAGACCAGCACCATGGATACGCAACAATTGCGCACCCATTTTTTAGTAGAAGGATTAATGCAGGCTGGCAAGTTAAAACTGGTGTATTCGCACTACGACAGAATGATAGTTGGCGGTGCTGTGCCAGTGGCAAAACCGCTTGTACTGCCCAATGAAGATGAATTAAAAGCCGCTTATTTCCTGGAAAGACGCGAACTGGGTATCATTAATGTAGGCGGCAAAGGCAGTGTACTGGCAGATGGCAATTCTTTTGAACTGGAAAAATTGGAATGCCTGTACCTGGGTAAAGGCACCAAAGAAGTAAGCTTTACCAGCAGTAATGATAAAGAGCCCGCTTGTTTTTATTTGCTTTCGGTACCCGCCCATCATACTTATCCCAATACAAAAATGACCAAACAAGAGGCCGCTCCGCTGCAACTGGGCGAAGCCTCCACTTCCAATAAAAGATCATTGTATAAATACATTCACAATGATGGTATTCAAAGTTGCCAGCTGGTCATGGGTTTAACCGTGCTGGAACCTGGCAGTGTGTGGAATTCCGTTCCGCCACATACGCATACCCGTAGAATGGAAGCCTATTTTTATTTCGATGTTGATGAAAACCACCGAGTGATGCATTTTATGGGTGAGCCACAGCAAACCCGGCATATAGTAATGACCAACCGCGAAGCAGTTATATCGCCGCCTTGGAGCATGCATTTTGGCTGCGGTACTTCCAATTACGGATTTATCTGGGGTATGGCCGGCGAGAACAAAGAATTTACTGATATGGACCCGGCGCCGGTGAAAGAACTTCTTTAATTATGAATTAAAAATTATGAATTAAGAATTCGTTTGCTTAGATATTAAATTAAAAAGTCAAAATTAAAAAGTCAAAAAGCGTTTGCTGAAGTATTAAATTAAAAATTAAAAAGTAAAAAGTAAAAAAGCGCTGCGTATAAGTTTTTGACTTTTGACTTTTAAATTTTGATTTTTGACTTTTAAGTATTATAAATAATAAACACAGAAACAATGTCAAAGAAAGTTGTAACGCTGGGAGAAATCATGTTGCGTTTGTCGACTCCCGATTTTAAACGTTTTGTACAGGCCGATACATTTGATATCACATACGGCGGAGGAGAGGCCAACGTAGCGGCAGCATTGTGTAATTACGGATTAAACGGAACTTTTGTAACCAAGGTTCCCAACAATGCAATCGGACAAAGCGCTATCAACCACCTGCGCAGGTACGGAGTAGATACACAGTTTATAGCAAGGGGTGGCGAACGCCTTGGCATTTATTTCCTGGAGACGGGCGCATCCATGCGCGCATCGCAGGTAATATATGACCGTGCAGGTGCATCCATTGCAGATGTTGATATCAGCGAATTCGATTTTGATAAAATACTGGAAGGCGCCAGCTGGTTTCATACAACCGGTATCACCCCTGCACTGAGCGATAAAGCAGCGGCATTAACCGAAGCAGCCCTGAAAGCCGCCAAAGCAAAAGGCATTACCACCAGCATCGATCTAAACTACCGGAAAAAACTCTGGAGCAAAGAAAAGGCCCGGGAAGTGATGAGCAAACTTTGTCAATACGTGGATGTATGCATCGGCAACGAAGAAGATGCCGATACTACGCTGGGCTTTAAAGCAAAAGATACCGATGTAACAAAAGGCGAACTGAACCTGGACGGTTTCAAGGACGTGTTCAAACAAATGAAAGAGAAATTTGGATTTAAATTCATTGCCTCTTCATTGCGTGAAAGCCATAGCGCCAGCGATAATGGCTGGAGTGCACTTGTATATGATGGAAAAGATTTTTATCACACCAAAAAATATGAAGTACGCATCGTAGACCGCGTGGGCAGCGGCGATTCATTTGCCAGTGGACTTATTTATGGTTTGGTAACCGGCATGCCCATGAATGAAGCGGCTGAGTTTGGTGTTGCAGCTTCTGCTATTAAACATACCATTCCGGGTGACCTGAACCACGCCACCCTGGGCGATGTAAAAGATTTGATGAAGGGGGATGGCAGCGGAAGGGTACAGCGATAAAACCCCCTGTCCCCCTGAAGAGGAGTCTTAGTTCGGAGATGAAGCGTAGGGGTTAGTTTGGTTTATTTGAGGTCGCTACACCTGCAACCAATGAGATAAATGAGACAATTGAACTTTTATTTATAACTTAAAAATTCCCCTTTAGGGGTTAGGGGTTAAGAGTATGATAATAGACACTATTAAAAATGCGCCGAAATATTTCAGCGTTCATCCGTTATTTAAACCGGCATTCGATTATATCAGCAAAACTGATTTATCTTCAGTGGAACCCGGCAAGTATGAAATTGACGGCGAAAATTTAAAAGCTGCCTATTCCAGTAAAAAAGGAATGACTGCAGCAGAATCCGTTTCAAAATTTGAATGCCATAATAAACACATCGATATACAGGTTTGTATCAGCGGCACGGAAAAAATTGGCTGGAAACCGAGGGAAAATTGTAATACACCCAATGGCGATTATAACGAAACCAAAGACGTACAGTTATACACCGCCCAACCTGATATGTATTTTGAATTGACCAATGGCCAGTTTGTCATTTTCTTTCCGGAAGATGTACACGCTCCCATGATCGGCGATGCTGAAATAAAAAAACTGGTTATAAAGGTGAAGATTTAAAACGCAAATAGTGCGCGAATGAGGCGCAAATAGAAACACTAACAAAACACAAACAAGACACTACATGAGCAAGATAAGCGAAACAGCAGATGCTATCATACAACAGGGTATGCTGCCGCTGTATTTTAATGCCGATGAAACGGTAAGTGCAGACGTTTTAAAAGCTATCTACAGAGCCGGCGTAAAAGCCGTGGAATATACCAACAGGGGAGAAGCGGCTTTTAAAAATTTTAAAAAACTAATTGAAATACGCAATGCAGAAATGCCGGGTCTTTTACTTGGCATCGGCACCGTTAAAGATTTAAAAACGGCGGAGGATTATATCGGCGCCGGGGCTGATTTTTTAGTAAGCCCGGGGTTTGTAAAAGAAGTGGCTGACTATGCAGTAAGCAAAGACATATTTTATGCACCCGGTTGTATGACGCCAACCGAAATCATTGCGGCAGAAAATGCGGGTATCAAATTCATCAAACTTTTCCCGGGTAATATGCTGGGCCCCGAATACCTCAGCAGCATCAAAGATATTTTTCCCAAACTGTTGTTTATGCCCACCGGCGGCGTAGATACCACCAGCGAAAATATTGCCGGCTGGTTCAAAGCAGGGGTATGTGCAGTAGGTATGGGCAGCAAACTCATCAGTAAAAAATTAATGGAGCAAAAAGATTATGCCACCATTGAGGCTGAAACAAAAAAAGTATTTGAAACCATAAATAAGGTAAAAGCAGGATTGAAATAATCAGTCAACTTACCCGCCGGCATTTTTACCGGGCGGACTAGCCAATTAAAAAAGCCATAATGAGTCAATCTACGATTGGAAAATACCGCTGGACTATTTGCGCCCTACTATTTGTTGCAACCACTGTAAATTACCTGGACAGGCAGGTGTTGAGTCTTCTGCAGCCTTACCTGGCCGATAAATTTAAATGGACCAACACAGACTACGCAAACATTACCGCGGTATTTCAATTTGTGTATGCATTTTCCATGCTTTTTGCAGGGCGTATTATTGACAAACTGGGCACAAAAAAAGGTTATTCCATTGCAATCGTCATTTGGTCATTGGGAGCAATCATTCACGCCCTGGCCATTCCCATTGGCGAAGGTATTGCTGCTTTTCTGGGTTGGGCCGGTATCGCCGCATTTTCTGTTTCTGTACTCGGCTTTATGTTTTCACGGGCGGTGCTTGCATTTGGAGAAGCTGGTAACTTTCCTTCTGCCATTAAAGCCACCGCCGAATATTTTCCCAAAAAAGAAAGATCGCTTGCAACCGGTATATTTAATTCCGGCACCAATATAGGCGCCATACTTGCACCGTTGACCGTACCCTGGATCCGTGTAAACTGGGGTTGGGAAACGGCATTTATCATCATTGGCGCTATTGGCATTTTATGGTTGATCTTTTGGCTGTACTACTACGAAAGACCCGATAAACAGAAGCGCCTCTCGCCAGAAGAATATGCATACATTCATGGAGGAGAAGAAGAAAAAGATGAGAATACCCGGACAGAAAAAGTGTCCTGGGTTAAATTGCTGGGCTATAAACAAACATGGGCTTTCACCATTGGCAAACTAATGACCGATGGTGTGTGGTGGTTTTTCTTATTCTGGTTGCCTGCATATATGAAAGCCCAGTATGGAATGGTAGATCAGTCCATTGTTATTCCACTGGCGGTATTGTATACTTTGTCGATGTTTGGAAGTGTTTTCGGCGGATGGCTGCCCATGCATTTTATAAAGAAAGGATACAAAGCGTATGATGGCAGAATGAAGGCCATGTTTTTAATTGCGCTCTTCCCGCTGATTGTTCTGGCGGCACAGCCGCTCGGTTATATCAGTTTTTGGGTGCCCGTTCTTTTGATTGGCGTTGGCACCTCTGCTCACCAGGCATGGTCTGCCAATATCTTTACAACGGTTTCTGATATGTTTCCCAAAAAAGCCATTGGCTCTGTAGTGGGCATTGGTGGCATGGCAGGTGGATTAGGCGGTGTATTTATGTCTAAACTGGGCGGCGCCCTGTTTGATCATTATAAGAAATTGGGTCATGTGGAAACAGGCTATACCATTATGTTTGCAATATGCGCTGTTTCATATCTCGTGGCCTGGTTAATTATGAAATCGCTGGTGCCCAAATACAAACCCATTACAGATCTGTAAGCGCTGCCATGTTTTTCATGGGCCGGGCCTTGTCGCGGTTAACAATTTTCCGTTCAATGTATTGTTTTACAAACTCTTCGCGGAAGCTTTGTCCGAGCGGTATTTCATGCTGATGTACATACACCAGTTCATTGTCGAACGAAGAAATGTGCAGCACATTTACAATATAGGATTTACTTACCCGTGCAAAAATGCTTTCCGGTAACTGGGCGCCAATGGTTTTTACGTTCATGGAAGTGATGATCTTTGCATCGGCCGTGTAAATGATCACATAATCTTTCATGCCTTCTATATAAAAGATCTCCCTGAAGTATATCTTGAAATATTTTCTTTCTGCCTTTATAAAAATATAATCTTCTTCAATCCTTTCCACATGGTTGCTATCGCCTTCCTGTTGCAGCAGCCGGAAATGGCTTTCCACTTTATTGATTGCTTTCAGAAAACGCTCTACCCGGATTGGTTTTACCAGGTAATCAATGGCATCCAGTTCATAACTCTCCAGGGCATATTGCGGGTAAGCTGTTGTAAAGATCACCAGCGGCGGGTCGCGCAATGATTTCAGGAAATCAAGTCCGCCCAGTTCGGGCATATTGATATCGAGAAACATAAGGTCGACTTTTTCTTTACGTAAAAAATCATTGGCCGCCAGCGCGTTGCTGAATGAGCCCAGCAGTTCCAGCGAAGATGCAGCGGCAATGGTCATTTCCATTCCCTGGCGGGCAAGCGGCTCATCGTCTACAATAATACAGGTCATATTGGTAGTATAAGGTTTACAATGTATTTGTTTTCATCTTCGGAAACGGAAAGGGTGTATTTATCGGGATAAAGTAGTTTTAGCCGCCGCTGTATATTTTTCAGGCCGATGCCGCCAATGCCTTTTTTACGCGTAACGGGTTTGGAATTTTCTGCATAAAAAAACAGCTGTTCGCCAGTTACTTTAAAATGAAGGGTGAGGTATGAATGGCCAACGGCCGCAGACCCGTGTTTGATGGCATTCTCCACGAACGGTATGAATAAAAAAGGGGGTAAAGAAATGCCATCTGTTTGTCCTTCCGTATGTACTTCATAATTAAAATCGTCTTTTCTCAGTTTCTCCAGCGCCAGCAGGTTAAACATGAAACTGATGTCTTTGGAGAGCAGTATTTTTTCGCGGGCACTGTCGTACAACTGGTAACGCAGTAAATCCGACAGGCCCAGAATAACCTGCGATGCCTTTTGCGGATCTGTCTGCGTCAATACGTGCAGGTTGTTCAGTGTATTGAACAGGAAATGGGGGTTTACCTGGCTTTTTAATTGTTCCAGTTCGGTTTTCAACGTAAATGCCTGCAGTTCAGACATGTGCTGCAAATCGATGATCCATTTTTTAAACACTTTTAATCCGGCTACCGAACTCAGGAGCACCGTGCAAACAGCGCCTACCTGTATGAAATGCATAAACGAAAGCTGTATATGCATTATCCTGCCGGAAGTATCAATGGGCACCAGGAAATAATAATCCAGGAACCAGACGTAGAGGTAAATGATCACCACCAGCAAAAAAAAGCTAACAGAAAAAAGTGCTACCCTTGATTTAAACAATAATTGTGGAATAAGCACCTGCAATAGCAGGTAGATCATGCCAAGGATAAATATAAATGAGTAGGTATCAACTTTTAGTACTACCTGACGGGCATGTTCTGAACTGAAATTGGTGCCTGGGCCTAAATCTCCTTTAAAAGCCAGCACCAGGCCTAAAAGTATAAACAACACATGACGCAGCCACTGGTATTGATTGTCTGCCAGCAGCCGTATAACCGGGTTGCGCATGGTATTGATAAAACTATTGCTCCCTTGCATACCTCAAAACTACATAACTGCGCATCCGCTGCACTGCGTCATTGCGTAAACGGTTGTTTTTCTTATACCAAATGCCGGATTACCCTTTTTTGCTGTCGCAATTGCACCGGGGTGCAGCGAATGATGGCTTTTACCGTGTTTCGTAGAAAAAGCAGCACGGTTGGTATAATCATGCTTAGAACAGCCGTCTGCTGCAGATAGTTTTGTGGTCTGATAAGAAATCAGGTACTATAAAAAATTAAAAATAAAAAAAATGAAAATGCTGGCATCAATGATTTTGTTAAGTGCAATCACAGCGGGCATGATTGCCTGCAGCAAAACGAAAAACGGGGAAGGACCCCGCGCAAGGCAGGAGCGATATACCACCGGTTTTACAAGTATCGAATTGCGCGCAAATGCCGATGTGTATTATACACAGGGTAGCCTGAAAAGCATTTCGGTAGACGGTCCTCAATACATTCTGGATGACCTGGAAACAATTGCTGCAGACGGCAGGCTGATCATCCGGTTCAGCAATGGTAAAACCTGGCAGGGGCATGAAAGTATCCGTATTCATATCACTGCGCCGGATGTAAGCAGCTTTTCGCTCAATAGCAGCGGCAGCATATTTTTTATGAACACGCTGCAAAAAGACGCTTTGTTGCTGTATAACAATGGTTCGGGCGATATATCATTGAAAGACATCGCGGTAAGAAATCTGGAAGCATATGCAACCAATACAGGAGGCATCTCCGCCGAAACAGGCAATGCACTATCTGCAACAGTAAAATCATCCGGTAGCGGCGATATTAATTTATCTGCGGTAAACGCGCAAACAGTAACAGCCCATAACACGGCTGCGGGTAAGATACAGGTGAAGGCCGCCGCCTGGTTAAAAGCAAAAATTGAAGGCAGCGGTTCCATATTCTACAAAGGATACCCGCAAATCAGTTCACAAATTTCCGGACCAGGGTACCTGGTACATTATTAAAAAAATAACTGCCATTGAAAAAAGTAAAGCCGGCGTTATTAAAATAAAAAACACGAACAAAAACAATTAAACTCAACAAACAAAAAAAGAACATCATCAAAAAAGGTTTTATTAGCAGTAATTACAGTAGTGTTTTTTACAGCAGCATCTCAGGCACAGTTTAAGGTGGGTATTAAAGCCGGTGCGGGCTTGTCGAACCAGAACAGCAATGTGGCCAATGGAGCAAAATTAGTTGGTACTGAATCATTCAGGGGCTATCATGCAGGGCTGGTGGCAGATGCACAATTGACTGAACATATTTACTTGCAACCACAACTTTTGTATAGTCAAAAGGGTGCAAAATATACAAACAAAGGGAGCGCGTATGAAACAAAACTTACAACCAGGAATATTGAACTGGCTGCCAATGTACTTTTTAAAGTGAATACCTCATTTGGTAAAGTATTCGCCGGTGCAGGTCCAACACTGGGCTATAGCCTTAGCGGAAAGCTGGAACAAAACGGTCAGTCCGGCAAATTGTATACAGGAGATCTGAAAGACTGGAAACGCATAGACCTTGGCGCAGGCGCCACAGCAGGAGTGGAGTTTAACAATGGTTTATTTGCAAGCGTTAACTACCAGATGGGGCTGCTCGATATTAATAAATCAGCTGCCACCGATACAAAGAACAGATCCATTTCAATGTCTGTAGGATACCTGATAGACTGGAACAAATTGAAAAGAAGAGGGTAGCATGTGTTTGTTAATGATTGATTCAATAATCCTGTAACCATTAAGGCCGCTGCATGCGGCCTTTTTTATTTCGGAGCAGGGAGAGGTGTCTATTTTTTATAAAAAGAAGCCGGCATTCAGGCATTTGGTATAAAAGACAGGCGGGTTGGTATAATTGAAGCCATCATCGCCTTCTTGTAACGTTAGTTTTGCATCAGTAAATAATTAACAAACAAAATAAAAAAACAAAAAAATGAAAAAGTTGATTTTCGCTGCAATGATACTGATGAGTACACAGTTAATTGCACAGCAGTCTTTAAAAAACAAATCTGTACGTTCTCATGAATCAGCCAATACCGGTTATTTGGCAGTTACCAGTACCTATTCATCTTTCAATGGCAAGAGTGCGGTTTTTACTGGTGGTTACGGTGGATGGATGATCAACCATAAATTGATGATCGGCGTGGGTGGTTACGGTCTTACCACCCGGCAGAAAGGGTATGGTCTGAATGCACAAACCCACGAACAGAATTATTACAAAATGGGTTATGGTGGTTTAATGGTAGAATATACGTTCTTCGGCGATAAAATGATACACCTTACTGCAAACACCCTGGTAGGTGGTGGTTTTATTAAGAATGGCCACGGAAAAGGTACAAAGCCGGAAAACGGTTCAGATGAACTGAAAGATATTGATGCATCCGGTTTTTATGTGGTGCAGCCTTCTGTAAATGTAGAAGTAAGTGTGCTGGAGTGGCTGCGTGTATCGGCAGGTGGTGGCTACCGTTTTATTGCAGGTGTCGACCAACCAGGTATAACCAATGCAAAAATGAGTGCGCCTACCGCCAATCTTACATTGAAGTTCGGGATATTTTAACAACGCATTTTTGAAATGCTGATTTTGCAACCGGGGTCTTTATGGCCCCGGTTGTTTTGTTTGTAGCAGGCATTTGTCTTTTGCGATGCCCCGTTATTGCCCGTACAATATTCCGGCTGCTGCGCTATCTTAGCAACCAGTATCTGTAAATCTATGATCAATATTGCCAGTGCAAGGAAATCATTGTTATGCGCGATTGTCTTAATATCCAGCCTGGTTGCAATGGGGCAGCGGCCGTTGACACCCGACTCTTTCCACTATTATATACGTTTACTGGATAACAGCAAGGTTACCTATTCTTCCGGAGGCACCGCCGGCGCCAGGCTTGACCCGCATGCGCAGGCATTGTACCATCATGCAGATAAATTCCTTATTGATACACTTATTGATTTATTGGCAGATAGCAATAAAGTGGTGGCCATTAATATCTTACTCTCACAATTGCTGGAGCCAGCCAATAAAAACATTTTTCATACCAGCGAAGACCTTACCGATTCCATCCGGGTTGAATATCGTTTCAACGGATTAACCTGGAAGCGCGTCTACGATAAGATCAATCTTACAGAAACAACACAGACAGACAGTTCCGGGATGAAAAAAATACAAGGTTACTGGCGGCAAAAAAAGAACGAACACCAGGCCAATTAAACACTGGTCATTTCCGCAAAAGCCCGGTGGCCTTCAAACCCTCAAATCCTTTAAACACAGCAGACCCAAAGACTTTCATTCAACCCTTTTATTGCAACTTTATTAAAACTGAGTCTGGTATATAAAAAGCAATTGTATTAAAACGCTTTTTCAACCGGAAGCAGCATACCGGTTGCCGGGAATTTTATTGCTGCATTTTTTCCGGCACGGTCTTTAGACAACATAATAGCGAAGGTTATACTGGCGCTGCCTGGTAAAATATAGCTGCAACAGTAGAAAAATAAATTTATATTTAATTAATTAAAAATTACCACATGCCAAGATGGTTACGAGCGCTTATAGCAGGTTACGGTGCAAAAAAGTTGGGGGGCGGTTGCTTCAGCACCATCCTTATTTTTATTGTTATCTACTATGCACTGGGCCAATGCAACGGTCCCCGTGCTGTAGCACCTGTGCAGCGTGGTGATATTAAAACAACACAGCCGGCCAAAACAGCCATGGTTCAGCCCAGGGCCAGCAACACCCATGTTATTGGCCAGAGATAACAAACCGCATTCGGGTATTGTAAAACTTTTCCCTCGGGAGGTGGTCATTTGTTTGCATCTATTCAATCAATTGGTAATAGCGCCATATTTCATGTGCAGCAATTTACAGGTGCTTTTCATTAATACAGATCCCGTGGGGTGCTGAACAATAACCAGGAACAGGTTATCGAACTGCGTATCCGGAATATTCTCAAACGGCGGTTTGCAACCGCATGATTTTATAAACTGCGCCACCGTATTGGAATGGCCCGCAACCAGCACCGTTTTTCCTTTACTGATCTTGAGTATTCGTTTTAACAATGGGGGATTGCTGTCGTACAACAGCACCGGTAGCCCTTCTGCATCGGCCAGCGGTTTTACAGTTTTCCGCGTACGTACAAAGTTGGTGGAGTAAACACTGTCAATACCAGTATTCAGCAGAACCCTTTTTAATTCATTGGCCCTGATAACGCCGGCGGGGCTCAGGTCGTCGCCGGGTAACCTGTCTGCATGCCGCACAATAAAAATGCGTGTAGTGCCCTGCGCCTGCATATTGCCTGCCAGTACCAGCATCAACGGTATAAAAACAAGCCATTTAATTTTTTGCATGACGAATAATTTTTTGGTGTATCGATGTTTGTTCAAGAAATGCCAGCAGTCCGCATCATACTGGTAATGACCAATTGAAGGTCAGTAATTTTACAATCAATGCAATACCCATTTTGTAGTATTTTGCGGACTGTTTCAATAGATTGCCACCATCATTCAGTAGCAGCGCTGATAACATCCGGCCAATCCTTTTTTAATCATCAAATGCGATACATTCATGAGCACGGCTTCGGGCGGGCACCGGTATTTTTTGGTAAACAAGCCTTATGATATGCTTTCTCAATTTAAAAGCGACAAAGAGGAAGTCTTACTGGGCGATCTGGACTTCAGGTTTCCCGAAGGCACGCATGCCATAGGCAGACTCGATAAACAATCGGAGGGGTTGCTGCTGCTCACCACCAATAAAAAAGTAACGGGCCTGTTGTTCCAGGGTGATATCCTGCATAAAAGGACTTACCTGGTAAAAGTAAAAAATACGGTAAGCGAAGAATCGTTGCAACGGTTGAGAGATGGTGTGCAGATTCGTGTAAAAGGTGGCGACCACTACACTACAACGCCCTGCCCGGTAATGATTGTAGACGCACCAGCCGGTCTCTTTCCTCCCCCGTATTTCAATACCGGATTTCCACCATATACCTGGTTGCAGATTACCCTCACCGAAGGCAAATTCCGTCAGGTTAGGAAAATGACGGCCGCACTCCACCATCGCTGCCAACGGCTGATCCGTATTTCCATTGAAGACATTTGTTTGGATACAATGCAACCGGGCGAAGTCAAAGAAATGGAAGAGCCGGTATTTTTCAATCTTTTAAAGATAAATAACTGGCAACCTGTTGCCTCGCCCGTATGATGCGCTTCATCTACTGGAGGGTTGTACAACGAACCAGGCGACTGTGCAATTAATTACTCAATTTTCCCCTGCAGCCCTTAATTAAAACCTGTCGTTTCCTTATTTCCTCATCTTTGTTTTTAATGTTGTAAAACGCTCCGGATCGATGTCCTGTACCCGCCCGCCTGGCAGGCATATTGTTTGATCAGAAAGACATATCTCGTAGTAAAAAGAAGGCGACAGTCGCCCGGAAATCTTACCAAAAGATGGAAGACAACTGGGATAAAAAATAATGCAGCTACGGTGCATTCATTTATTCACCATAAATTTTACATTATGAAAGAAAATCTTATTGCAGAAACAACCATAACCATTGATGCCGGTGCGGATGAAGTATGGAAGGCCATCACCACACCTGCGCTGGTTGAGCAATACCTCATGGGCACACATGTTATTACAGACTGGAAAGAAGGCGGCACTATAAATTACGAAGGCGAATACAAAGGAAAAAAATATAAAGATAAAGGCATAATAAAAAAATCAGTACCCGGCAAATTGTTTCAGTCAACTTACTGGAGTTCCATGGGCGGCAAAGAAGACAAACCGGAAAACTATAACCTGGTAACTTACAAGCTGGATGAAAAAAACGGCAAAACAACGGTAACCATCACACAGGATAACAACGGGTCGGAAAAAGAAAGACAACATTCTGAGGAAAACTGGAATTCAGTCATTCAGAAACTAAAAGAAACAGTAGAAGAAAATGCAACGGTGCATTCATAAAGTAAAACCAGGCAAGACTTTCTAAAAAGGATGCGCGCAACGCGCATCCTTTTTTATATAACCCATAGAATCACTCATGAAATCATTAACACCTGGCATTTGTATCATTTGATTTTTTATACTTAAATTGGCTCCTTTATCAATTTAGTAAAACATGAAAAATACTTTATTCATTCGCAACGCTTGCCGCCGCCTGTTATTTCCTGCTTTTTTATTGTTAATAAATGGTTCAACCGTCAAAGCAAACAATCTTTCGCCGGTGGTTGCCGATTCAGGCAAACTGGAAGGCCGCTGGGATATAACGGTTGATGTGCAGGGCAAAGCAATGCCCTCCTGGCTGGAAGTGGAACTGTCTGGCGTAAAAACACTGGTAGGAAGATTTGTTGGGATCAGCGGCAGCGCCCGGCCCATTTCAAAAATAAATTTCAATGGCAGCAAAATGAGTTTTGCCATTCCACCGCAGTGGGACAAAGGCGATAACGATATGGTTTTTGAAGCTACTCTGCAGGGCGATAACCTGACAGGAACCATGATTGCTGTAGATGGTAAGACATACAACTGGATAGGGCAGAGGGCGCCATCGTTGCGCCGCAATAAACCGGTGGTATGGGGCAAACCGGTGCAGTTATTCAATGGAAAAGATTTGAAAGGATGGCATGCCGTGGGTACCAACCAGTGGATCGTGGAAAATGGAGTGCTGCGCAGCCCGCATTCCGGTGCAAACCTGCTTACCGATGAGACTTTTACCGACTTCAAACTGCATATTGAATTCCGTTATCCGAAAGAAAGCAACAGCGGCGTGTATCTTCGTGGCCGTTATGAAGTACAGGTAGAAGACGATAAAGGTCTGGAACCCACTTCGCATCATTTCAGCGGCATCTATGGATTTTTGCCACCCAGCGAAATGATGGCAAAAGCAGCCGGTGAATGGCAGTCTTATGATATAACGCTGGTAGGAAGAATGGTAACGGTAGTAGCCAATGGAAAAATGGTCATTTGCAACCAGGAAATTCCGGGTATAACCGGCGGAGCACTTAATAGCAATGAAGGTGAACCCGGTCCCATTTATATACAGGGCGACCATGGTCCGGTAGATTACAGGAATATTACTATTACGCCCGCTAGATAATACAATTGCTGATTTTGGGATTTTTAGATTTTGAGATTTCTTTTGGGGGAGCTTACTTTATATAATGCAACATCCTTGTTTCACGGCATGCAGACAAGAGCTCCCCGCTAGATAATACAATTGCTGATTTTGGGATTTTTAGATTTTGAGATTTCTTTTGGGGGAGCTTACTTTATATAATGCAACATCCTTGTTTCCCGGCATGCAGGCAAGAGCTCTCTTTAGATAATGCAATTGCTGATTTTGGGATTTTGAGATGTACGTCTGCCGGTATTTGTTTCACGCAGCGTGCAGGCGGAGCAGCGGACGCAGGCCCTTGGTGCTTGTCTGCTGTGATGGAACGCGGATTTTCAAGATTGTTAGGATGACATATTCTACAAAAAATAATTGCTGATGTTGAGATAGGATAATTTCAGGATTTGTTTTGGAGTGAGCTCCCTGGCAAATTCCGCTATTAAAATTTCAACATCAGCAATTTAAGACAGCTATTTGTTTAGTCGACTTAAAATAATTTCTCCTGCGGGGGCCTTATTCCCTGCAAACGGATATAGATAGTGGTCTGTCCGCGGTGATGTGTCTGGTGCTCAAATGTTTTTGTCATCAAAGCATATTTGGTTTCTTCGTAACGCATTAATTTCTTTTTCTCGCCCCATTTGCTAACATCCGAGGTCTTTACCGCGTTGATGCAAAAATCATAGCTGGCGGTTACAAAATACATGACTGAGTCTTTTGATTGCGCTCCGGGACTTTTTTCCAGGTCGCCGCGCATAAAGGGTGGTTTCTGATCGGTGGTGCCAGACATCAGAAAGATGTTACCGCCGGCAAGGTGCAACATCTGTTGCGCAAAACTTCTGAGACTGTCTACCGCTTTAAATGAATATTTATCGGCCGGCATGGTGTTAAGGTATTCTACTGTATATTCCTTTGCCCTTTCCCAATCTTTGACCATTTGCGCTTTAATGTCTTCAGAAGTCAGGGCTTGTGCCTGTGTATTTGCTACAAAAGCAAGCAGCGGTAAAACGAGTGTCAGCTGAACAAAAATCTTTCTCATAAATGAAGTTTTAAGGATTTAAGGTAGCAAATAATCAGCTGCGGCCATATAATTCCTTTGCAATCTGGTTAAAGCTCAAATTCCCATACTGTGCGGTAACTGCCATGATTTTCTATATAGGTCAGAAAGGAATGGTAAAATGGGTCTCCTCCAATTGTGGCACTGTCGCCAATGACATACAATTGTTCTTTGGCCCGTGTAATGGCCACATTCATCCGGCGGTAGTCCTTTAAAAAGCCGATATCGCCATCATCATTGCTGCGCACCAGGGATAATATGATGCATTCTTTTTCCTGTCCCTGGAAGCTGTCGATGGTACTGATGCGCATGCCCGCCGGCAATACATCCCTTGCAGCCGATACCTGGCCGGAATAAGGAGAAATAAATGCTGTGCTGGCGGGATTGATGGTTTCTGTTTCCAGTAATTTTTGCGCCAGCTGCAATTCGCCCTTGTTCTGAAGACTGATACCGTCATTGCCATGCACCTCATTGAAGCCGGCACCGGCGGTATCAATAAAACTGATATGTGCGCCGGTATTTTTAAGGTGAGCGGCTGTCTGCAGCAATCCGTTGTAGAAATAACTGCCCGAAAAACCGGCAATCGATTCGCGCATCCGGTATTGGGTATTCAGTAAAAAAACTGGTTGTACCGTTGCCACGGCGGTTTCGAGAATTGACTGGTTTAGTCCCAGCCGCGCCGCTTCATGGCTTACAACGGTGGGGGGTAGTTGTAAATGGTCGCCAGCCAGTACATATTTTTTTGCAAGCGGAAATATACACCAGGCAAGTGGTTCTATGCATTGACCCGCCTCGTCTATTACCAGTGTATGAAAATTCAGCTGGTTTATCCTTGCATCGTACAATCCTACCGGCGTTCCGGCAATTACATTGGCTTCTGTGTATAATTTTTCTTCGTTGTACGCCTGCAATTTTTTTATTTCTGTTCGGATGTTTTTAACTTCTTTGAATAAGAGGTTGCGCTGTTCCCTTTCCGCTTTTCCAAAATGTTTTTTGTATTTCAGCGCCATCTTCCTGAACTCTTCGGCCCTTATTTTTAATTGTTTGATATCTTTTTGCTGGCGGCTGTTCGATAACCTGCCTTCTGGCGTATGCTGAAAAATGGTTTCATCTACTTTGCTGGTATTGCCCACGCGCAGCAGGTTCAGGCCCTGTTGTATCAGGCCTTTCGCAATATTATCTACAGCCGTATTGCTCGGCGCTGCTACCAGTACCTTTTCTCCGTTTTTTACCAGTTGCACAATGGCTTCTACCAGGGTAGTTGTTTTGCCGGTACCGGGCGGGCCATGAACGATGGCCATTTTTTCATTTTGTACGATGGCGGCGATGGCTTGCTGCTGGCTTTCGTTTAATTGCCGGTTGCGGAAATGCAATGCAGGCACGCGGGTAACGGACTGGTCACTGGCAGGCGCACTGCCATGCAACTGTTCAAACAAATCAAACAGTGGCTTATTGGCTTCCAGGTCGTTCAATGCTTTTTTCATGATGCTGGTGGTCCGCTGGTCGGGCGCCAGTTTGATGCCCACGCCATTATCCTCGATCCAGTCCGGAAAATCGGGCGCAAAAAGCCTGAATTCACCGGTCTTTCCATCAAGGTTCATCAATATACCTTTTACCGGTTCTTCGCCCGCATAAAAACATTCAATGGCGGCCCCGTCCCTGAACTGGTTGGTTTCTGCGGGATACTGGATGCGAAAACTTATTTCGGGGTAGTCGGCATAACCAAAACTCTTTCGGGTAACCGTTATAGGGTGCAGCGCCAGCCCCTCTGCCTTTAATGATTTTAGGGTATGCTGCTGGTCGAGACTGAATTTTTTTACCTGTTCTTTTTCTTCCAGGTCAATACACTGCAACAGTTTTATTATATAGGGATGTGTTACCGGCATAGCGTGAAAATAGGGGGATAGGATTAATAAAAAAAATATGGGGGCTGTATTTTCCCGGACCTGTCAACGGTGTTTTTCGGAAAAAGCAAATGGCCGCTATTTTTTCTTACCTTATACACTGTTTAAATATTTTTTATGAAAATAAAAATGGGCATTTACGGCGGCACCAATTTGTCTGCTGCGCTGGTCACATTTACCGCCAGTCTTACCAGGCAACTGATCAGCCATCCGGAGCTGGTATTGATAAATGGCGGGTATCATTATAAAGAAGGTTTTGAAAAAAGGCATTCGGCGGATAAGATAGTGATGGAAACAGCGGAGCGTGTACTTGGCTATCCGGTGTTTAATAACAGGTTTGAAACATGGCTGGCAAAAGACAATGATCGGCAGGATGTTATCCGTTTTGAAAAAGGGAAAGTAGTGCGTCTGCCGGGTTCCACCCAATCGCGCAGGTTTAACCTGGTGAGCAATATAGACGCCCTGGTAACTGTAGGTGGCGAAGGCAATACGAGGAGTGTGGTGGAACTTGCGCTGGCGCTTAACAAACCGGTATTACCCGTGGCATTTACCGGCGGCGATTCGCTTACACTCTGGCAAATGTACAAGGCCGATATCATACAACGGCTTGGCATGTCCGAAAAACTGGCTCGGCTGTTGGAAAATTTGCCTGCTACCGATCGTGGCCTGCATGCCACGGCAAAAAAAGTAGCAGACTGTATTCATGGCGCAGTAAAAAAAACATGCCTGGTACTTATGCCGTTCGAAAAATCGGGCAATCATTTTTATGATCAGTATTTAAGCGCGGCCATTGAGGCGGGCAATTTCAGCGGCCACCGCATCGACCGGAACGATGCCGCCGGCAATATTCCGGTTTTGTTCAGGACCAGCCTGGAAAAAGCAGGCGCCGTAGTAATTGATGTTACGGGTTTTAATGCCAATGTGATGTATGAACTTGGACATTTACACGCAAAAAATATAACACCGCTGATAGTGTTAAGGATAAAAAAAGGAAAGACCAATACCATTGGCAACTTGCCATTTTACCTGCGGCATGAAATGATTGTAACAGTAGCCGACAATATTGAAGGGTATAAAAAAATTCAGGCTGCCGTAAAATCTTTTTTAGCGCCTTTGCATTAACAAAAGCTCTTTTAAACACAAACACCATTAGCGCGGCCGGTGGCGTATCTTTACTGTACCATTAATGCATCAACAGATGGAGAATCCTTATTCAAAAGAAACACCTTTTACACTGAAGCAGGAGATGGTGCACAGTATCATTCATGCTTTCGGAATGCTGTTCGGTATTATAAGCATACCCATACTGACCGCATTGGCTGCAAAAAATGCCAATGTGCCGGGTATTGTGGGCGCCAGTATTTATGGATTTTGTTTTCTGATGCTGTTCAGCTTTTCCACACTGTACCACGGCTTTCAGCAACCACAGGTAAAAAGGGTGCTGGAGATTTTTGACCATATCAGTATTTACTTTTTAATTGCAGGTACGTATACGCCTTTCCTGCTTATTTACCTGAACAATGCATTTGGTATTACGCTGCTGAGTATATTGTGGGGATTGACATTGCTGGGTATATTTTTTAAGGTTTTCTTTACCGGCCGTTTTGAAATAGTATCGCTTATTATTTATCTGGCAATGGGCTGGATATTGGTTGCTGGTGGCCGAAAATTTTTTGTGGCATTGCCCACCAATGTGCTCACCTTTATAATAATTGGTGGCGGCTTATACAGCGCAGGCATTGTTTTCTATGTATGGCAACGATATAGCTGGCACCATGCGGTATGGCATTTTTTTGTACTGGCCGCCGCCGTGTGTCATTATGTGGCAGTATTGCTGGCGGTATAAAGTGTTATGTGTTATGTGTTGTGTTGTGCGTATTGCTTTGTTATTGCAGAGGAAGTTATAAATATTAAGTGGTAAGTGGCAAGTAGGCGTTTGCCAGTTATATTGCAAAATGCAAAAAATAGCGGGGCACCGGTCTGACGCCCGCGTCTGACCGACTTCTCCGATAAGTTAGAAGTCAAAAGAAATAGTCGATTGGAATCAGATTAAATTAACTAACCAAAAGTCAACGTTATTCAGGCAAGTACACGTTTTGTGGGTTGTGTTGTGTGATGAGTATTATGTGTTGTCTTGCGTTTTCGGATTTTTCTTTTTTTACAATGTTAATCCCATCTTCCCCGTCTCATCAAACCTTAAACATATAAAACAGTACAAAAACACAACACCTAACACACAACACCTAACACACAACACAATGAAATATCCGCTGTTGTTAATGATTGTATTTTCCGGCGGGTTCATTTTTGGCCAGGCAAATAACAATGGTTCCCTTAGCGTGCCGGCAACGGGCGGCAATACCTATGCGGTGATTGTAGGTATTTCAACCTATGCCAGCCCCGGAATACCGCAATTGTCGTTTGCACACCGTGATGCGCAATTTTTTGCGGATTACCTGAAATCAAAAGCTGGTGGCCAGGTGCCGGAAGAAAATATCCGTTTGCTCCTGAATGAAAATGCCAGCTTTGCCGCTATCTATGACGCACTGGACTGGTTGCTGAATACCTGTCAGAAAAACGACCTCGTCTATTTTTATTTTTCGGGTCATGGCGATATGGAAAACAGCACCATTTATAAACTCGGCTTCCTGCTTTCTTATAATACACCGCGCACCAATTATATAAACAATGCCGTGCGCATTGAAGACCTGAATAATTTCGCCAACACACTATCGGTAAAGGTCAATGCAAAAGTGGTATTGATAACGGATGCCTGTCATTCTGGCAAGCTGGCGGGTAGTGATTTTCGCGGTACTTTCCTGGCAGGCGATCAACTGAGGGCAACGCGCGACAAGGAAATCCGTATTACCTCCTGCGCGCCCGATCAATTGTCGGCCGAAGACGAGGGCTGGGGTGGAGGCAGGGGCGTGTTTTCTTATTACCTGGTAAATGGCCTGGAAGGAATGGCAGATATCAACCATGATAAAACCGTTACCGTTAGTGAGATAAAAAACTACCTGGATTCGTCTTTGGCAACAGACGGTTTACTGGCGCAGAAAGCAATGAAACAAAGCCCGGTTGTAAAAGGGAACAGTATTTTTAGTTTGGCGCTGATAGACGATAAGTCACTTGCAGCATTAAAGCAACAATCGGCGGCCATTATGGTAAACAGCAGCGCACTGCCCATGGTTGCCGGCGCGCTGAAGCCATTACCACCGCAACCACAGGCCTATTTTTTCAATTTCCTGCAACAGCACACTCCAGAAAATATGCTCAATTTCAGCGTGCTGAATAAATTATCCAAAGAAGAAATTCCCTTTGCCTGTTTGCGTATGATGATGGACAGCGCCCGTAATTATCCGTATGCATTTGGCGCCGGTGGCAACAACCTTTTTCCTGACTCGCAGCAAACTGAGCGCCTTGAAAAAACATTTCGTGACAATAAGGATGCATTAGCCCGTTTCAGTAATAAACTGGCGGTGGTATTGAGTGACCGGGGACAGGAGATTATCAACAATTTACTGGAAGGCGATGCCGCCGAACTTGAACGTAGAAGATATTACAATAGCCTGAACAGCGGGTACGAAGTTTACCCCGATATGTTTTCCGTAGCATTGAAGCTTGTACAGCCACAGGATTATCTCTACCGGTTACTGCAGATAAAACTGCATTATTTTTCTGGTGTTGCTGCACGTTTAAAGATGCCTGCTGTTGCGGATCCACAATCGCTGATTGCATTTGCACTGGCGGAACAGGAAAAAGCATTTAAGCTGGAAGAAAACGCTGCTTATATACTGAACGAACTGGGTACGCTGTACCTTATTAAAAACATGCTGCCCGCTGCAGAAAAAAAATTAATGCGCGCAACACAAATTGCACCCAAATGGGCTGTTCCATGGTCGAACCTGGCCATTTTATATGCTTCATCTAAAAAATACACGCAGGCAAAAGCTGCTGCCCTTACCGCTACCACTTTACAACCCGAATTGCAAAATGCCTGGGTAAATATGGGCATGATAGACGAACAGACCGGCAACCAGTTGCAGGCAGAAGATATGTTCAGGAAAAGTATATTGCTGAATTCACGGCATTACCTGCCATTTGAACGGCTGGGTTATGTGTATATGAAAACAACACAATATGCCCTGGCGGATTCTTTTTTTTATGAGGCAGACAAAAGAAAAAAAGGCTTCCATTTTAATTATGTGCCCATGGTGTTTCCCAAATTTTTTATTGAGCCGGCTACTGTTGGCATGGGCCGTTGCCCGATAGACACCAATGAGATAGGCAAATTGGATGTGATCGGTAATTTTGTGTGGGCTATGCTGGCCTATCGTTCAGACGATGCAGCAACCGCCGAGAGAAAGTTTAAAGAAGTTATTGCACTCGATAAAAGCCATCCGCTTGCCTTTCATTACCTGGGCAGGTTATTGTACAAACAAGAACGCTGGCAGGAAGCCGCCATTGTCTTTGATCTTTCCCGTCAATATTTTCTGGATTCAGCTGCATTGAACGATTATGCACTTAAAAAATTTTCACAAATTGGTGAGATACCTTCGCGTGATTGCATCATACAAGAATTTAGATCAAAACAGTACGACTACCTGGATAATTTTTATTTCTCCGGCCAAATGTATGAACACTGGAATCATTTTGCGGAAGCGGAAACACAATACCGGCAGATCATAGAATTGCAACCAGGTGGTACAGGCGGCTATTACCTGTTATGGAATATGCTGGAGAAAATAAAACGCTATGATGATGCAGAAAAAGTGCTGGAAAGCTTTGCCTTTATGAGCCATGAAAGGGGTGATCCGGAATTAAACCTTTTCTATAAAAGAATGATTCAACGACTGCCCGACGCAGGTTACTGGTATTATAAAGCGGGCATGTTTTTATACCATATTGCAGAAAAAAATCCGCAACGTTTCTGGTCCGATCTAAAGAAAATAGAGATTGATTCAGACAATGAGATTTTTATTAATCAGTCTCATGAAGCCGAAGCAGTAATTTCGTTCCGGTTGCCCGGTTACGAAGATGAAATTATACCCGCGCGTGCAATTGAGAAGCCCTTTACTGACGGCATTGCATGGTTAAGAATGGCGGATTCGCTGTTACAGCAAAATGATGATGCCATAGCCGATATCAATTATAAGATGGGAGATTTGTATGTATGGCAGGGCCTCGGCATAAAATCGACTCCCTTTTATATAAAAGCGCTGGTATTGCAACCCAACAATGCCAATACACGGTTAAAACTGGTTGACGTCTATGATAAAACTTTTCAGCTGATAAATGCTATGGCTCAACTGGATTCATTATATGCCCGCAGCGAGATAGATTTTGATAAGCAGGTACTGATGGCAAAGTATTATATACATGAAAGCCATTTTGAAGAGGCGGGCAAATTACTCAGCGATGCACAGCAGGTGCATCCGTATAATATTCCTGCTATTACAGATCTCAATGGCCGGCTGAACTGGCTTTCCGGCCAGCCTAAAAAAGCCATTGAATTGTATAAAAACTATCTTGCCATGCAACCGGGTGATGCAGCAACCATGTATACCATTGCCCGTATCTATGCAAAAACCGGCGATGCCACCCTGGCATGGAGCTGGCTCGAAAAAGCGATGGCCAAAGGATTCAGGTGTGGATGGGTAATGAAGTTTGATAATCTATGGGACAGCTACCGGAAGCAGGGCAAATGGAATGATTTACAAAAACGTTATCCCGCAAAAATGTACGCAAACAATGACATGTAACCATCCTCCATTTATCAATTGCCTGCCACAATCTTATAATTCGGGTATTGGTTGCAGATATTGGCGGGTATGTACGGTTTATCACAATACGTGTGTTTTGCCTTATTAACAGTCTGCGTTTTGGTGTCTTGCATGATTTGATCCCAGGTCACATTGTTTTTTAGCCTGCTGCAATAGTTTTCAAGCGATGAAGCAAGAAAGAAAGAGAAAAAACTGCCAAAACTATTTTTACTGCACGCGCGCTGTCCGTAGTCTGCCGCTGTTGCCAGTACAGACATCCGGGTGGGGTCCAGAAAAAGTTTTCTGCAATTGTCGAGGTTCCATTGTACGCCGGAACCTTTTGTTTGTCCTGGTTTACTGCCAATGCTGTTGGTGGTCTCAATATCATTGTTGCAACAATCGCTCAGCACCAGGTTGAAACGCGAGGGTTTCTTTTTTATAAGCATAAATATGTCTTCAATATTCAATGAATTCATATAAACATCCTGCCGGCTGGTATGGTTTGTCTTCAATTTTATATTGGGAAAACGACGGCCGGTTTCTTCCTGTTTTCTGAAACCATGACCTGAGTAATAAAATACAACGATGTCGGTGGCAGCTGGTTTCAGGAAACCGGCAATGGCCAGTTCAACATTTTTTTTGCTGAAGGAAGGTCCGGTAATTATTTTCGGCAGCAGTTTTATGCCCATTGTATCCGTAATACCTTTAAATGTCTGCAGGGTACGTGCAATATCCAGGCTGCAGGCAGGGCCAATTTCTTTGTCGAGTGTATCGGCAACTATCAGCAGGTATATCTTTGTGTTTTTTTCTGCAGCAGTCAACCCCTTGGTACTGGCGGGGAAAAGGTTTGTATAGAAATCATCATCCGTGCTGAAAAACCCGGCTACAAATGATTTGGTAAGAGCACTGTTTTCTACCTGCCTGGCAGTAAAAGACGTTTGTGGTTCCATTGCGGTACTGCTATTGCCGGTAACACCTGCGGGCTCATGAAAACCGGTGCCTGCATTAAACCGGAACATGAAATTGGGTGAATTAAAACGAATACTGTTGTTGCCAAATATAAACCTCGGGTTCACTGCTTTCAGTAAAAGGGCGGCGGTATCGTTATCCGGCGGAACGCTGCCGGCCGGGTAGTTCTCTTCCACATCGCATTCTGCCAGTACGTCTTCGCCGGTGGCCGGCAACTGGTAGCGCACCCTCAAAAGCCCGCTTCCATCTTCATACCTTACCAGGAATGCCTGGTAACTGGTGGTATCCTGCTGGTGAAAATTATACTGGAAATGATATACCGATTGTGACTGACACACGGTGCCGGCTAATAGCATCAGCAAACAAATAAAAATACAGGTTGCTTTCATACAATTTTAGTTTCAATGTTTAGATCCATTCACTGGTTAAGGGATTGTTATTGTACCGCAGCCGCTGCCAGATGTTCAAATTCTTTTACAGGGTATCAATTTTTTTTCATTTGCCTTTCTTAGTTGTACCTTAAAGTTTAAAATGTAAAATATGACAAGCCCAAAACCAAAATCTTCTTTGTCAGTTGTATTAACTGCATTGGCCGTATGCGTCCTTATCATCAGCTGTAACAACAGTACTGAAGACAAGACAACGCCGGCAAAAGACACACTTGCACCGGCAACTGTAACGCCAGATTCAACCACGTTAAAGACCGACACAACAAAAATGGATTCTGCTGATACAAAACCTGTTAAAACTACCAATTAATCCCATTCCGTTATTTTTTACCAGGAGCTTGTAAGTCCTGCAGTAAGAATATTGCAGTAAAGAGATCATGCAGATGGTCTCTTTATTTTTAATTTTTTGATGGTAAGCAGTATACGGTTTGCAGGCTGATGGACTTTGTTGCCTGTTAATTTTTCTATCAGCCAGTGCTCTAGCCGGTGGTGTGCCGGTATCAAAATAGCTGCAATGGCCACAAAGATCAGAATTTCAAACACCGGTGTATGATGCGTCAATTCCAATACATAGGGGTGCAGCAGCAGGGTGAGGTATTCAAAGAAAATAAGCAGTGACAGAATACCCAGCACTTTTATGATACGGGTATGTATTTTTATTCGGCTCAGCAACAGGGTGAAAAGAAAAAAGCCCGGAATAAATATCCCAATAAAAAGCAATTGCAATTGCTGCCGGCGCTCCATCAGCGCAATTTTCTTGTTTTCTTCAATTTCCAGTTGCCGCAGGTTTTCATTGGTAGACAATATCTGTGATTCACGAATCCGCGATTTGCTGTTAACAGAATCATTCAGTCTCTGCACCAGGCCGATGTACGCAAAGGCGCTGTCTGCATTTTTATTGGTTTGATAATGTCTGCTCAGAAATTCGGCTGCTTTGAGCTCGTTGGTGAGAAAGCCATCTTTTCTTGCAATGGATTGAGAAAGCCGTGCATACCAGGCGGCGGAATCATTTTTATTCAATTGCTGATAAAGGCCCGCCAGTCCCAGCGTTGCCTCGCATAATATTTCATCATCATTTACCGCCCGCAAACCGGTGATGGCAGATTGGTAATAGACGAGCGACAATGGATAGTTGTGCATTTTAAAATAACTATGGCCCATTCCCGTCATGGAAGCAGCAATCAGATCTGTGTCTTGCAGATTTTTGGCCAGTTGCAGCGATTGGTTGAAATAATTATACGATGAATCAGAATTATTGAGCCGGTTATAGACATCGCCCAGGTTCAGGAGCACATAATATTTCATTTCAACTACATTGTGCTGCTGTATCACCGCTGCTGCTTTATAATAGTACTCCAGCGCTTTTTCGTATTCTTCCTGCATCACGTATACGATGCCAATATTCATTAGTACGCTGGCCAGATCGCGGGGGATATTTCTTCTTTCTTCTACCTGGAGTTTTTGGAAATACAATTCCAGCGCCCGCGGGTAATTGCCCATATTGATAATTGCATTGGCCATGGCGCCCAGTGATTTTGATTCGCCTTCGGGGTATTTTATTTCTTTGGAGAGATAGACCGCCTGTTGTGATAAGCGTACGGCGGTATCCGGGTTGTACATATTTACGGCGCCAGCCAGTTGCCACATAAGACGAACCCGGTTGGTATCATTTTTTGAATCGTCCAGCAATCTGGCAAGACTGTCGGCCTTTGCTTTCTGCGAAAAAATGGCGACGCTGTAAAGCAACAGCAACGGTACCATCAAATACGAAGTTTTAAAAATGGGTTGACTCATTCGTGAAAATGCCATCATGAATATACCGGGGTCTTATAAATTCTAAATGTAGTTATTAATACGCGGCTGGCATTTTTTCCGCTTTGATTTCTTCGTATGCCAATGCCTGATTCAGCGGGGAAAACCATTTAATTTTGACCATTTTTCTGAACTTAATGGTACCGCTGCTGTTATTGCAAGAGAATAAAATGGAGCTATCATGCGTAAAGGAATATCAGAAGGTAGAGCAGGCACTATTGAATTCAATGCAAAGGCCCTGGACAGCCTGCAAAGCCGGGGTTACAAATTTGTTCATGTTATCGGGCTCACTGTAGACAATCATTATGATTACACCGACCCGCAATTACTGGTGCTGGTGCCGTTGAAAGAATTGCCCACAGACCCCGAAAAAAAGGGTATATATGAGCCCCTCAAAAGTGATTTGCTGTACCGCTGGGCGGAAGAAATCAATGAACATCCGCGGATTGTTATTGCAGTCAACTAAGGCTGCAATTCCGTTGGACTGCTGATCTTTTTGCTGTCCGGTAAGGTTGCCGACGGCCTGTAAACCGCTGCAGGCGTACTATTTCCCCGTTTTTTACGTTATAACAGCAGTCTAATTTGCCTTAAAATCCAATGTATATGAAATCAACCTCCGGCATTGCCGTGCATAACACAGCCAGGAAACTGCGTAAAAAGGTCAGTTACCGGCAAACAGCTTTCGCCATTCAAAAAAAACTGGAAGAAATTAAAAATGAAAGCAAACAGCCAGCCGCTGTAAACAACAATCTGTCTCTTTTCCGGTACAAAGTCTGAAACAACACAACGCGCTGCAGGCTGGTATAACGTTCAATTGCAGTGCTTTGCAAGCAATTACCAGATTTATGCACAGGTACGGTGAAATTGTTGTAAATTTGCATTTCTTACAATTAGTGCTTTCTCCGTTTGTGATGTAGTTCACTCTTCTCCAAATCAGCAACCGCTAAAACTAAGGCAGATAAAGTGTCAGATCGTTTTCTGATGGCCTTATCATATTTTTTACAAAAACAAACATAAAAGTGTCATTTAACCAATTACAGCTCATTGAGCCTGTTTTGCAGGCCCTGAGCAAAGAAGGATATACCAATCCTACGCCCATTCAGGAAAAATCAATCCCCATTATTTTAGAAAAAAGAGATTTATTGGGTTGCGCCCAGACCGGTACCGGCAAAACAGCCGCATTTACCATTCCTATTTTGCAACTGATGCACCAGCAGCAGGAAATATCCGGTTTTTCCAATCATAAGATAAAAGCCCTGATTCTTACACCCACACGTGAACTGGCCATACAGATTGGCGAAAGCATACAGGCATACGGTCATTTCCTGTCGCTCCGCCACCTTGTTATTTTTGGTGGTGTTTCACAGCACACCCAGGTACAGCAGATTCGCAGGGGAATCGATATTTTAGTTGCCACACCCGGCCGTTTGCTGGATCTGATGCAGCAGGGCCATATATCCCTGCGCGACATCCAATTTTTTATTTTGGATGAAGCGGATCGCATGCTGGATATGGGCTTTGTACATGATGTTAAACGCATCATTGCCAAACTGCCTGCAAAACGCCAAACATTATTTTTCTCTGCCACCATGCCTCCGGAAATTCAGCAGCTGGCAAATGTATTGCTGCACAATCCGGCAAAAGTAGAAGTTACGCCTCCGGCATCTACCGTAGACCTGATAGATCAGGCCGTGTTTATGGTAGACAAACAAAATAAACAGTCGTTGCTTATACACCTGCTGAAAGATGAATCCATAGAAACTGTACTCATCTTTACGCAGATGAAACATGCGGCAGACAAACTTGCCCGCCTTTTAAACAACGCAGGCATTCGTACAGAGGCCATTCACGGCAATAAATCACAAAATGCCCGGCAGTCAGCGCTTGCAAATTTCAAAGCCCGGCGCACGCGTGTGCTGGTAGCAACGGATATTGCCGCCCGTGGCATCGATATTGACGAGCTGGCGCATGTAATCAATTATGAATTACCCAATGTGCCAGAAACCTATGTGCACCGTATCGGAAGAACAGGCAGGGCAGGCGCCAGTGGCATGGCCATTTCTTTTTGCGATAGAAGCGAAAGGGATTTCCTGAATGATATTGAGAAACTGATCCGCAAAAAAATACCGGTAGCGGTTTCCAAATCTTTTGTTCCGGTTCCCATGCCGCAGCAGGAGGAAAGATCGCATCACCAGTCGTCTTTTACGCCCCGTAAAAAAACCTTTGGCGGCAACAACCGGCCAACCAGGAATTTCTCACAGCGGGCAGTAGCAAGATAGTGTGCCGCCGGTACAATAGCATTTTCAAAAACGCATTGAACAATCGTAATAGCATGAATTTTTTTCATGCTATTTTTTTGTGCGGCTAAAAAACTATTTTTATACGGCTGGCCTCATTCTGCGCGCATTGCTTTTTTCAAGCATTCCTGCAAATAGGAAATAATGCAGATAATGTATTATAATTGAGCGATCGACCATGCCCGTTATGTTGTTGATGAAAACACCTGCAACGGCTGAAAAATTTAAAATAAGTAAATTGAATCTGCAATACATTACACCAGGCATATGATGAAAAACTATTTTCTCTCATTGTTTCTTGTGATTTCTGTTGCCGCTCAGGCACAAAAAGCAACACCGGCAGGTACTGCTCTGTATTTTCCGCCAGCCAATAACTGGCAAAAAAAGACGGCTGCCGAACTCGGATTGAAACAGTCAGCTATTGACGCAGCCATTGCGGCGGCCATTGCCAGCGAAACAAAAGCGCCGCGTAATATGGAAGTAAACCATTACCGGACATTCGGCAAAGAACCTTTTGGCGAAGGCATCGGTCCGTTTGCAGAACGCGGTCAGCCTACCGGCGTCATTATTTACAAAGGCTATATCATCGCTTCCTGGGGTGATCCCGGGCGTTGCGATATGTCCCACAGTGTAACAAAAAGTTTTCTAAGTACTGTAATAGGCGTGGCCGCAGACAGTGGCCTTATAAAAAGTGTATTTGATACCGTAGCGGCGTATATGCCTCCCATTGAATTGTATGGCCAGCCGGTAAACCGCCCGGCGGATCTCATCGGTCAGCCGCAACTGTTAGACCTTTTTTCAACACCGCACAACCGCACCATAACCTGGAATGATATGCTGCGGCAGACCAGCGACTGGGAAGGTACTCTTTGGGGGAAACCCGATTGGGCAGACAGGCCTGACAGCAACGCAGCCAACTGGCTTACCCGTGCCCGTTATACGCCCGGTTCGGTATATGAATACAACGATGTGCGGGTAAATGTACTGGCGCTGGCAGCTACCAGCGTATGGAGAAAGCCATTGCCACAGGTGCTGAAAGAGACCATCATGGACCCCATCGGTGCATCCAATACATGGAGGTGGGCGGGATACCGCAACTCATGGATTGTGCTGGACGGACAGGCGATACAAAGCGTGAGCGGTGGCGGGCATTGGGGTGGGAGTATGTTCATCAATGCCTGGGACATGGCGCGCTTTGGATTACTCACATTGCACAAAGGCAACTGGAATGGCAGGCAGCTTATCAGTCGCCAATGGGTGCAACAGGCACTCACCCCCACACCGGCAAAAACCGATTACGGGTATATGAACTGGTTTCTGAACACTGGTAAGAAAATGTTGCCTTCGGCACCGGCATCTGCTTTTATGCATGTTGGCAATGGTGCCAACTATATCTATACAGATCCCGAACATGATCTGGTAATGGTTGTAAGATGGATAGACGGTAAAGGAATCGATACCGTAGTAAAAAAATTGCTGGAGGCGTTTTAAGTATAGCCGCAGCTATTTGACCAGTTGCACATTAACTGCATTGGCGCCTTTAGGACCCATTTCCACTTCAAAACTTACTTTGTTGTTTTCTTTGATGGCTTCCGACAAAGCATTGATATGCACAAAAATACTTTCCTGTGTTTCCATATCTTTTATAAAACCAAATCCTTTGGCGTCATTGAAAAATGTAACGATCCCTTTGCGAATTAAATCTTCGGGATTTACAGGCGCCTGTTTGGGCACACCTATTTCAATGTCTTCTGCATTGATGACGATCTTCTTGCGTGGATCGGGCGGCTTAGAAGACAAGTTGCCATTTTCATCGAGGTAGGCAAGCATACTGTCCAGGTTATTGCCGTCTTTAGCTCTTTCCTGGCGCTCCTGTTTGCGCTCTGCTTTTTCTTTTTTGTTTTGTTGTTTTTTCTTTTCTCTTTCTTTTTTGTTCCAAGTTTCGGACATAGTGCTTTTTGTTTTGTTATAAAATAGTTAACCTATAAAACCAGGTAATAAAGGCAGATGGTATCAGCGATAGTGATGTATTCGGTGGAATGGGACAAAGATACACTTTTTTCCCCGTTTTTTTCCGGCAAAAACACGCATTGTTGGCTAACTGTGCATAAACGCGGGAAGGCTTACCCAGTGCGCTTTATACCAATTACCATATCTTGCAGCGCCAACAATTGCATGCCGGCGAAGCATACACAATTATGTTTAAACTGATAAAATGGGCTATAAAAACCGTGCTGGTGCTCACCGGCATTTTGCCCCTGCTGCGTTGCAGCTCCGGATACCAGGAAAATAACGGCAAAAAAACCTTTAACGGCAAGGAAATAACGGATAAGCATTTCGTAGTGCTCAATGAATCCTTTGCTAAAGATTCGCTGTATGCATATTATAAGGAGAAATCGATTGCCGGAGCTGATGTGGCCAGTTTTAGAGCTATCGACGACGCATATGGCAAAGACCGGAACAGGGTGTATTATTGTGATGAATCGAGGGACGGAAAAAATTACTATATGACCAAATACCAGGTTGTAACTGTAGTGGAACAGGCAGACCCGGTATCATTTAAATTAATAGGATCCGGCTATGCCAAAGATCGCCTTCATGGATTTTTTGGCAGTAAACTTTTTATTGTGAAGGACATTGCTTCTCTTACGGGCATCAACAGCCATTTTTCAAAAGACGATGTGCAGGCATATTATAACTGCAGGCCTTTAACCGGTAGTGATGGTAAAACATTTGAACTTATCAACGACTATTATGCAAAAGATACCAACCACCTATATTTTTGCAAACCGCTGGAAACACCAAAAGAAAGTGTACTGGTGATACCCTGCAACCGGGCTGGTTTTACCCTACTGGAATACCCGTTTTCAAAAGACGATGCAAAAGTGTTCTATGAGAACCTGGTGATCAATGGGGCAGGCGCAGCGTCATTTACAGTGCTGGAAAATGGTTATTCCAAAGACAACAGTGCGGTGTACATTGAAACCAGGAGAATTGCCGGCGCCGACCCCGCCAGTTTCGAAATTTTTAAAGACGATGGCCAGCTTACACAGGATGATTATTATAGCAGGGATAAAGTGGGTATCTACTGGTTCGATAAAAAAATAACCTGCACAGCGTTGGCCGCCTTCAAGGCGCTCGGACATGGATATGCCACCGACGGCATGAATGTTTTCTATAAAACCAATATTATTAACAATGCGGAGGTACAGAGTTTTAAAGTATACCCCCACGATTTTGGCGATGCCGATGCAGAAGATGGCCACACAAAATACCATTCAGGCAAAAGGGTGAGGTAAAATTGTGTTGAGTGTTATGTGTTGTGTGTTATGTGTTGTGTTGAATTTTGTGCTGTGTGTTGTGTGTTATGTGTTGAATTTTGTGTTGTGTGTTGAGTGTTGTGTTGTGTGTTGAGTTTTATGTTGTGGGTTAAGTGCTGTAATCTGCGAATCTGCGGCGGAAGAAATTGTGTTGTGTGTTGAGTTTTATGTTGTGGGTAAAGTGCTGTAAGCTGCGAATCTGCGGTGGAAGAAATTGTGTTGTGTGTTGAGTTTTATGTTGTGGGTAAAGTGCTGTAATCTGCGAATCTGCGGCGGAAGAAATTGTGTTGTGTGTTGAGTTTTATGTTGTGGGTTAAGTGCTGTAATCTGCGAATCTGCGGCGGAAGAAATTGTGTTGTGTGTTGAATTTTATGTTGTGGGTTAAGTGCTGTAATCTGCGAATCTGCGGCGGAAGAAATTGTGTTGTGTGTTGAGTTTTATGTTGTGGGTAAAGTGCTGTAATCTGCGAATCTGCGGCTAATTTGCGTAGCAATAGCAATCTGCGGCGGAAAAAACTGTGTTGTGTGTTGAGTTGTATGTTGTGTGTTTAGTTCTGTAATCTGCGAATCTGCGGCCAATTTACGTAGCAAAAGTAATCTGTGGCCAAAATTGCATATCAACTGCAATCTGCGGCCATGTAAACCTGTATGCATTAATTTAGCGCATGGCTTTACTGCAGGTATCGGGTGTCTCCAAAAAAGAAAAAGAAATTTTTACTGTAAAGGATATCAGCTTTACCCAACAACCATTTCAAAAAATAGCCATCGCAGGCGAAACCGGCTCTGGCAAAACCACTTTGCTGAAGATGATTGCAGGTCTTGTACAACCGGATGCCGGGGAACTGCTTTTTGAGGGAAAGAAAGTGCGTGGACCAAACGACCAGCTAATACCCGGTCAGGCGGGAATTGCCTTTCTCAGCCAGGATTTTGAATTACGGAACAATTACCATGTGCATGAAATTCTTTCCTATGCCAACCTGCTTACACAGGAAGAAGCCGATCGGCTGTACAGGATTTGCCGGATAGATCATTTACTGAACCGGCGTACCGACCAGTTATCGGGCGGGGAAAAACAGCGGATTGCACTTACAAGGCTGTTGATTGGTTCGCCGCGTTTGTTGTTGCTGGATGAACCATTCTCCAATCTAGATGAAATGCACAGGCATATCATACAATCAGTAACCAATGATATCAACGCAAGGCTGGGCATCAGTTGCATCATGGTTTCTCATGATGCACCGGATATATTACCCTGGGCAGACACCATACTGGTATTAAAAGACGGCAGGTTGCTGCAATCAGGCCGTCCCGAAGAAATATACCGCCAGCCTGTTGATGAATATTGTGCTGCGCTGTTTGGTAGCTACAACTTACTGAACCATACTGATGCCAGGTTACTATTTTCACCTGCAATTATTCAGCCGGCAGGCAAAAAGTTAATGGTGCGGCCCGAACAGCTTGTTATTAATGAACAGAAAGGAATAACGGCGATCGTAAGACATGTATTCTTTATGGGCAGTTATTACACCCTGGAGGCGGATACCGGTAGCCAGCTTATAAAAATACGAACAGGTAAAAATGTTTTTAAAGAAGGAGATAGTATAACGCTCTCTTTGAACATGGAAATTAACTGGTGGTTGTAACCGGTTGCCATCGCGTTCATTATTTGCGATGCCCCGTAAACACTATATTTGAACCAATGGATACCCACTTTTTTATGGATATTTTTTCTGCCTATTCTGCGGGCAACTGGTTCCTGATTGCACTGGCTGCCTGTATCATTGGCCTTGCCAAAGCGGGTTTAAAAGGTATCGACATGCTCAATGTAACGCTGATGGCCATTGTATTTGGTGGCAAAGCATCTACCGGCATTGTGCTGCCTTTACTTTGTTGTGCAGATATCATGGCCGTGATGTATTATCACCGGCATGCGCAATGGCCGCTTTTCTGGAAGCTGGTTCCCTGGATGGCGGCTGGGATTCTTATTGGGGTGTATGTTGGTAAAGATCTCAACGAAGCCATCTTCAGGAAGATAATGGCAATTATCATCATGCTCACCGTGGTAATCATGATTGTATTGGAGTGGCGAAAAACGGTGATAGTGCCAGGCAATAAATTGTTTACCGCGGGCATGGGACTGGTATCCGGATTTACTACCATGCTGGGCAACCTGGCCGGCGCGTTCAGCAATATTTATTTCCTGGCCATGCAGGTATCCAAGAATAATTTTATTGGCACGGCGGCATGGGTTTTCCTGGCAATGAATTTTTTTAAGTTGCCGTTCCAGATTTTTTACTGGAAGAATATTACCGTGACCACGCTGGCTACCGACCTGATGGTGCTGCCGGCACTGGCAATAGGATTTTGGGCCGGCCTTAAAATAGTTGCCAGAATAAAAGATGATAGTTACCGTAAAATGGTAATTGTACTGACGCTGATTGGAGCGGTGTTTATTTTTCTGAGAAGATGACGAGCTGAAAATTCAAAATTCAAAATTCAAAAATAAAAAAATACGCGGATTCCGGTGACAATGGCATTTGAACGTCAAACGTTTTTAACTTTTGACTTTTGAATTTTGACTTGTTAAAACTAATTTTATCCATTAAACCAGTTTATGAATAAACTTTCTTTCTGGCACAGGCTTGCTTTTATTGCTAATATGTGCTGGCTGGCTACATGGTTTATAAAATATTATACGCTGGTTCCAAAAGGAGATCTGCAGTCAACCATCATCGTAACCGGGTTAATCACGGCTAATATTGTAAACTTCCTGGTCAACCTATGTACCTGCCTGTATTGGTTCCGGAAAAAACTGGCAGGTAAAGTGCCGCGCTGGTTGCTGGTAATAAACTTTATTTTTTTAATTGCACAACTGTATATTTATATTAAATGATACACAGCATACTCAAAGACAAGCCAACCAAACTCTTTATTTTCTTTTCCGCTTTTTTCGTTGCCAATGCGCTGATTGCAGAATGTATCGGCGGTAAACTTTTCTCGCTGGAGAGTCTGCTGGGTATTGCCCCTGCCAATTTTACGCTGTTCGGACAAAAGGGATTAAACTTTACACTCACCTGCGGTGTATTGCTGTGGCCGCTGGAATTTGTGATGACGGATATTGTAAATGAATATTACGGACCGAAAGCGGTTAGGCGCATCTCATTTACCGCCGTATCGTTGATACTATATGCTTTTATTATGTTTTACCTGGCTATTCATATACCGGCTGCAGATTTTTGGGTAACCAGCAATACCGCCAATGGCGTGCCCAATATGCAAGCAGCTTTTGATGGCGTGTTCGGTCAGGGCATGCGCATCATCGCCGGCAGCCTGGTAGCATTTCTTGTTAGCCAGATAGTAGACGTAACCGTTTTTCACAGAATAAAAAAAGTGACGGGCGAAAAACATGTCTGGCTCCGGGCTACGGGTTCAACATTGGTATCTCAGCTGATAGACAGTTATATTGTACTTTTTATAGCATTCAGCGGAAAATTTACCTGGCAGCAGATACTGGCCATTGGTCTCATGAACTATATGTACAAGTTTGCGATGGCTATTATTCTAACCCCGCTGATCTATTTTATTGAGGCAAGAATTGAAAAATACCTCGGCCATGAAACTACCCGAAAGATGAAAGATGCCGCTATGGGAAAGGTTTAAGGTGAAAGGTGTAGGGTGTAGGGTATAAGGCGTAAGGCGTATGGCGTATGGTGTAAGGTGTATGGTATAGCGGCTAACAGCTAACAGCTAATAGCTAACAGCTTTTCCTCACAGCTTTTTCTCCATTACATAGTCGTTCATAAAATAACCCTGCCCAATATCAATGTCTTCTTCACGGGTTATTACAAAACCCAGTTTTTCATAAAAAAATTTAGCGGGATTGTCTCTTTTCACGTTTAATATAAGCGCAGTGGCGTGCAATTTTTTTACGCTTTCCAAAACCTCCTGTAAAAGCATTTTACCAATGCCCTTGCCCTGTATTACGGTGCTTACATAAATCTTATGCAGTTTATAAACACCGGCTTCAGGGGTTGCCGCATACGACGCAAAGCCCACTGGCATGGAACCCATTTCTGCCAGCAGAAAAATATGTTCCGATTCCTGCATTTGATTTTGAAGGGCGTCAGGACTGTATATCAGTTGTAACATATATTGCAACCGGTCTGCAGACATCAGGTGTCCGTAGGTAACAGGCCATATCTCATATGCCAGCTGTTGAATGGTTCCGACATCTTCCAATGATGCCTTGCGAATGGTAATTGTCTGATCCATATTTTGATCCAAACTTTATAGCTGATTGTTTCGTTTTTCAAAATCGAGCCTCGATAGCTCGCGGTGCAAACGGATGGAGCGCAGGCTCAGTCGCACCGCAAAATAGAACGATGCAATGGCACCCAGGAAAAGAAGGCCATCGCCTACATATTCTTTTACACGCAGACTGTCTTGCAGGAATAAAAAGAAATCAAAGGCGCCGTGAAAAAAGATAGCCAGCAACAGACCCATCGCCATGTAAAGACCCGATCTTTCTTTGTTGAATTTTGCCAGACCGATATAATAACCCATGATAATTCCAAAAGCGGCATGCGCGGGAACCGACAAAAACATGCGGATGATGGCGGTACTAAAACCACTCCGCTGCACATAGAAAATATTTTCTACCGTAGCGAACCCCATTGCCACCATCACCGAGTACATGATACCATCGTAGGGTTCGTCGAATTGTTTCTTTGGAAATGCATACCATTTTACCATGGCGAATTTACTCATCTCTTCACTGGCACCCACTATTACAAAAGCGAAAAATGCGTAGAAAGCGATGGAGGAGGTGCGGCCCATGGCTCCAAAAATAAACTGGCCTGCTGTCTCAAGTATAAAAGCGGGTATTACACTCAGCATACCGAGAAAAAACGATACCAGCAGGTACCTTTTAGGCTCCTTATCGTAACTGTCCTTGCGATAAATGTATAAAATGATGGCAAGGCCCGGAGCAATGGACAGCGCAAGGAGAAGCATGCAGGTTTTTTAGTTAATATTGATAACAATTTACAACCGGTAACTTATATTTAAAGGGCTAACTTGAAAAATATTTGTAACATTCTTATGAAGTCAACTTTCTGTGCTGTTTTTTTCCTGATAATTTACAGTGGTTTGCAGGCGCAGCGTTTCGGCGGTAATCCGCCTTCCGTAAAATGGCGGCAGCTAAACAGCGATGTTGCCAGGATTATTTTTCCTGCAGGATTGGATAGTTCGGCAAAGCGGATAGCTGCAGTAACCGGTGCATTGAGCAATTCAACCCTGCCCACCATTGGCGGCCAACAGAAGAAGATTGACATTGTACTGCATCCCAATACCATTATTTCCAACGGGTATGTGGCGCTGGGGCCTTTCCGCAGTGAATTTTATCTTACTCCGGCGCAAAATAGTTTTGAACTGGGCAGCCTGCGCTGGCAGGATATGCTGGCCATTCATGAATACCGCCATGTGCAGCAATACAACAATTTCAACACCGGGCTTTCGCATGTTTTCAGGATTTTATTCGGACAGGAAGGGCAGGAACTGGCAAATGCGCTGTCCATTCCAAACTGGTTTTGGGAGGGTGATGCCGTTTTCCAGGAGACACTGGTAAGCAACCAGGGCAGGGGAAGACTTCCATTTTTTTATGACGATTACCGCTCGCTGTGGCTGGCCGGCAAAGACTACAGTTATATGAAATTGCGCAACGGTTCGCTGCGCGATTTTACGCCCGATCATTACCGGCTGGGTTATATGATGGTTGCGTATGGAAGAGAAAAATACGGTGATGAATTCTGGAAGAAAGTAACACAGGATGCCGCCGCATTCAAAGGCCTTTTTTATCCTTTTCAACGGGCCGTAAAACAATATTCCGGCAAAAGCTTTAATGCATTCACCAAAGACGCGCTGGCATATTTTAAAGAACAATCGGCTGGTGAACAGGCCGGCACCGAAAAACATAAACATTTTCTGGCCGACCAGGAGTTTCCGGCATATTCCGGCGGTGATACCATTGTCTATGTAAAAACCAGTTACAAAAAAATACCTGCATTTATAGAAAAGACGGGAGAAAATGAAAGAGTTATCCGTGTAAGGGATGTGTCTGCAGACAACCAGTTTAACATCCGCAACGGAAAAATTGTATATGCCTCTTACCGCCCTGCAGCCAGGTGGGGCTGGAATGATTACAATGAAATACAGGTACTGGATATCAGCAGCGGCACACAAAAGACGATCACACATCATTCAAAATATTTTTCACCGGCTTTTAGTCCCGATGCACAAAGGATTGTCGCAGTAGACGTACAGCCCGGTGCACAAAGCGTACTGCATTTACTGGATGCAAATACCGGAGCACTTATAAAAGCATTGCCCAACAGCGAAAACCTTTTTTATACCTATCCTCAATATGTAAACAATGAGCAACTGGTGGCCGCTGTTAGAAAGCCTTCCGGTGAAATGGCGCTTGCATTGATCAGCAGCAACAACGGCGCAGTAGATTATCTTACAGCACCCGTTTACCGGGTAATGGGCTACCCCGTGGTGCAACAGGATACTGTTTACTTTACTGCTGCCGATAACGGGTACGACCGGCTCTTCGCTATTACCCTGCATGATAAAAAATTATACCAGTTAAGCATACCCGCTAACGGCGTAGGCATTTACCAGCCGGCTGTAAGCGGCGATAAAATTTTGTTTACCAGTTTTACCGCTGCGGGTTACCGCCTGCAGGAAACCGCCAGGCATGCACCTGGATGGAACGCGGTAAACCCGGAACAGTGGACAAAAGCCATACATACATTTAAAATAGATCTAACAAAAGCCAATGCAGCGGGTTTATTGGAAACTATACCTCCAACAGCAGCTGTGACCACAAAAAAATATCCGCAAACATTCAAGCTATTTAATTTTCATAGCCTGCTACCGTATGTAACCGACCCCGATTATACACTTTCACTGGTGGGTAACAATGTATTAAACACCATGCAGTCGGAAGTATTTGTATCGTATAACCGGAACGAACAATACAAACAGGTGGGAACCAATCTTACCTATGGGGGGTTGTTTCCGCATATCAATGTGGGCGCCAGTTATATTTTCGACAGAAGGGATTTTTATACAGATGGCACGCCCATATACTGGAATGAGGGCCAGGTAAACGCGGGATTGAGTGTTCCGCTGAACCTCAGCAAGGGCAGGAGTCTTATCAACCTTACCATCGGCGGCGATTATGTAATTAAAAACGTAACGTACAATGGCTGGTATAAAGACAGCCTGCTTAAATATGGCCGGCCGGATCAATACCATGTAGGATACATCAACAGTTATATTTCATTTACACACCAGGTGCAACAGGCCCGCCAACATATCTATCCGCGCCTGGCGCAATCCATTTACCTTAATTACCGCAATGCGGTGGAAGGCGCACAGGGGCACCAGTTGCTGGCATCGGGTAATTTTTATTTTCCCGGGTTTGCACTTACCCATAATATTGTAGTAAGCCTTGCCTGGCAAAACAGGGATACACTCGGCACATCTTTCTCTAACAGTTTTCCTTTTTCAAGGGGATACGAGGTTCCCAACCTGCGCAATATGTATAAATGGGGTATTAATTATCATTTGCCACTGGCATACCCCGATATTGGTTTCGGCAATATTGTCTGGTTCCAACGGGTACGCATCAACGCTTTTTATGATTATACCAGGGCGGGGGAAGTGGCCTTCCGTAATGGCCGCCGCAGTATTGAACTGTTCAGGTCTACCGGCGGCGAAATATTTTTTGACACTAAATGGTGGAATGAGCTGCCGCTGAATTTCGGATTCCGCTACAGCCATTTACTGGATCCTGATCTGTATGCCGGCGCCAACTCCGGCTCGGAACGTTTTGAGTTTGTATTACCGGTTAATCTTTTTCAACGATAGGAAGAAATGTCTGATGTCTGATGTCTGATGCAGGATGTCTGATGTCTGATGTGATCATGTCTGATTTGCTGCGCACGTATTCCCTCCACCAGACAATCTCCGTAGTGTCTCTCCCTTCGGGATCTGTGGCATCATGATGCCCATGGAGGACACTGCGGCTAAAGGAACTGCAGTTCTTTCTTCAGTCAGGTCTCATTGCCACGCAAAGGATGTCTGATGCAGGATGTCTGATGTCTGATGTGATCATGTCTGATTTGCTGCGCACGTATTCCCTCCGCCAGACTATCTCCG
>Ga0307515_10001522_pt1 | contig 51861 bp, 42 predicted proteins | sample 17_EM_MG_FD_194513 | JGI IMG/M metagenome (GOLD analysis project Ga0307515, IMG submission 194513) | Populus trichocarpa ectomycorrhiza microbial communities from riparian zone in the Pacific Northwest, United States - 17_EM | ecosystem: Host-associated > Plants > Roots > Unclassified | place...
CCCATGATTTTTCTTATACAATATAGAATTTATTAATGATGTTTTATGATTTTTAATTAGGCAACAAAGTGAAATCCTATTTTTTGGCCAAAAGTGGCCCACAGTTGGAATTTTTTTTGGTCAAGCTTGCTGCAACAGGTTGTAAATTAAAAATTAATTAAATTAAATTAAATTAAATACGAGATAAATACATACCTAAACTATGGTGGGGTTTTTTATAATTTATACGGGCCGCATCGGAGCCCCTATTGTTTGATACTCCACTGTGCGTCGTCATGATGGCCTCCCTTCAAGCTGACGGCACGTCAAGACAGCTTCCCTTCAAGCTGACAGTGCATCACAATGGCCTCCTTCAAGCTGACAACACATCTCAAGTTGACAGCGCATCAAGACGGCCTCCCTTCAAGCTGACAGTGTGTCAAGACGGCCTCGTTCAAGCTGATGGTGCATTGTGACAGCCTCGTTCAAGCTGACGGCCCATCATGATGGCCTCCCTTCAAGCTGACAGTGCGTCATGACACCCACCATTCAAGCTGACGGTGCGTCATGACAGCCATCATTCAAGCTGACGGCGCGTCGTGACGGCCTCCCTTCAATCTGACGGCACATCATGATGGCCTTCCTTCAAGTTGATGTGCCGTCAGCTTCTACAACTTGCGATTTTCTCCCAGATTATCCAGACCATGTAAATTATATAATGAATTATATATATATATTCAAACTACCCTGTAGTGTATACAAAAAATTATCGCACCCTCAAGGGCCCACACAAAAGGGGCCATGAGGACAGAGAGATGAGGACGGCATCAGCATTTATGCTGACTGCTGACAGCAGACCCCTTCAGGGGGGTAAATTTCAGGGCCTGAGAGGCCCCAGATTAGAGTGCCTGAGGTGCATTCTAGGCCACCATGTGTGCCCAAAAAAATTTCAAAAAAATTTCAAATAAAATGATTAAATCACAGATACAGTACTATACCACTCACTGAGCCAGACCACCCAGCAAGCGACAGGCAGCTCAGAGCTCCAATGGGGCCATGAACATAACCAATGTATTTAAATGTATTTAATATATAATCTGAATTCGTTTCCTAGCACCTGTGCTCATCCATTCACCTGGAGCGCCCATTAGACAACTGAGCCATGGCCTCAGAGTGCTCACCTTGCATTTTTCGGCCGGAAAATGCATGGGAACTTATGAGATTTTGTCAGAAGCATAATATAGTATTTATAAACATATAGTTCTTCACCAAGAGCCTGATCCTTTTCTTGAGTGGCAGGAGCACTGAAACAAGGGGCTGCCACTATATACCTATCCATCGCCATCCAGTACCAATGCCAGGGTGGCTCCCAACAGCTGTAAAGACATGAAAGGAGCTTATAGAAAAGGAACTGAGCATTCAGGGGGCTGTAGCTGAGTATTGGACCACCTGGGAGGGTGATAAGCCACTCTCCCAAACTGCCATTGCAGCCAAGGATCCCATCCCATTATCAACACTAACAGCATGCATACAAGGTCGACCTTCAAAACTGGCTTTGGCTAGCCTATGGCAGAAGATTCATCCTGATGAGGAATGTCTTACTGTCAGTTACCTTGAAGAGACAGCACATTGGGGTTTTCCAGACACTAGAAAGTGATCTTCTGGATGTGCAAATGAGATCCTGTATATGTGATCTGGCATTGGAGATGCAAAAGTCAGCCATCAGCACATTACATCCACAGCACAATCAAATGGACTGTCTATCAGTGTGGAAAATATGCAAAACTCACAAGAAGCCAAGAACAAGAAGTAACACACCTCAAATGACTTGTTTTGAGAGGGCAATCTTGACCCAGAGGATGTTGAATCTGACACAGAGTCCAAACCATGGTCAGTGCAAGACGAGAGTGACAAATAATTAAAGAGAATGTACCATAGATATTATATTGATGTGATTTATTGCACCAGTCCTGCATTGCTCACTGAGTGGTACATTGTGGTAAAAGCCCAGGCACAAATCAACAGGATCACAACTGCAGGTGCAGCTCAAATTAAGCCAAATTATCTCTATTCAATATTTAATTACATTGAGCATTCGATATCCCACTGGCTTGATGTTCTCAGTGAGCAGCAGATTGTCGCTCAGTGAGTGGTATAGTACTGTAAATACACAACTAGATGAGGTATTTTATATTTGTACAGGCCGTATCGGGGCCCCTATTGTTTGGAACTCCACTGCACATCATTGTGATGGCCTCCCTTCAAGCTGACGCTGTGTCAGGACAGCCTCTCTTCTAGCTGATGCTGTGTCCCACATTGATGGCCCATCATGACAACCTCCCTTAAAGCTGACAGTCTGTCATGACACAATCTTTGAGCTGACACAGTGTCATGATGCCCTCTCTTCAAGCTGACACTGTGTCCCAAGTGGACAGCCCATCATGACAGCTCCCCTTCTAGCTGACAGCCCATCATGACAATGCTGATGCGCTGTCAGCTTCTGCAACTTACATTTTTTTCTTAGATTATCCAGATGATGTAATTGATACAATGAGTTATATATTTTTTATTCATGCTATCCTATAGTGTATACAAAAATTATTGTGGCCTGAAGAGCCTGCTCAAAAGGGGCCATGAGGGTGGCAAGATGAAGATGGCCATCAGCATCAATGTTGACTGCTGACTGCTGACTGCTGACGGTGAACCCCTTCAGGGGGGTAAATCTACTAGGCAGATCAGGGCCTGAGAGGCCCCAGATTAGAGTGCCCAAGGTGTGGAAGAGGTCCTCTGAGTATCAGGACAGCTGGGAACCCCCCAATTTACTTTTGTTTGAGAAAATGGCGAAGTATGTGGCACTACTCTGCAACGTCCCTCTGGAGGAGATTGATGGGAGGGAAGTGGAAAAGGCAGCAGGGGAGTGCATCACAGCCCTCAGGGGTCTTGTGATGCTTGATGAACTTGCCGCATCTGAAAATGGAGAGATGGGCAAGTCGCGTGAGGGCCAGAGGTGGCTCCAGGAGACTTGCCTTGCAGGTGGTGAGGTGTTAAACTTGGCTCAAATGGAGGCAAAAGTCATTGCAAGGTATTCAGTTCCTTGTATTTGAGACACTTAGATGATTCACCATGTTTCATTTGCAGTGACATCTCGGAGCCAGTGGCCCCTCTCAACATTTTGCTCCTTCATGGTCACCCTCTCCCCTTCCCATTCCTTGACTCTGTTTCTCTGTTTTTCTTGGTCCACCTCCCAGCCTGTGCATACCTCACTATTATCTGTTCTTCTGTGCATCAGGCAGAGATGCTCACTGATTCAGATCTTGACATAACACCTACAACACTCTGCTCACTGTTGCACCATCAACATGCTTGCCTTGCACTAGCAATCATCTGCACCTCCCTTTGATATCAGCTGACACAAGCCCAAGAAGGACTGGTGGATGAGAGTATGAAGCTCCCTCCATTCCTTTCAATGCTCCCTGGGATGTCCTTGGACGTCCCTCAGCATTTTTTCCCACAAATAACCTCCCATAATGGCAAATGGGTCCTCGAATGGGACACAGGGGAGGGGGAAGGAAGAAGTATGATTATGAGTCACTCAAGGATCACAAGGATCACTCTTGTGCTGGGGCATAGCAGCCTTGTGGGACCTGATAGTGCAATGCAGGATGTTCTCACTGGGGATGAAGCTGCACCTGGACCTGGATTAGGGTCCGTCATTGGACCAAGTTGGGTTGATTTACTTGTATGTCGAATCCTCCTCAATCTGAATGTCTGTTACTGAGATATGCTGGTGGTCTAGTTCAATCCAAATGGGATGCAATGTCATTGGACGTTCTCATCCACTCACAATGGAGGAAAGGAAGGCCAGCCAATTCTCCTCAATACACTACAGAATATGAACGAGCCTGAACTTGCTCTTGGCCCAGTAGAAGTGAAGAATATACATGAAGTCTGGGCAGTTCTGGAGGTTTGACCACAGAATCCTTGCAACTTGACAGTGCTCTAATCACCACACAGGTCATCAAAGAGCAGGCATGGTTTAATGATATTATCCTCCAACTTGGCAACTTCAAGCCAGCAGTGATGGAGCACAACCTACTCAACCCAGACCTCTCATATGATGTGCTACAGAATATGATCTATGCACCTTCCCAGTTACACATATCGTACTCCCTTGTCACTGACCTTGAAGGTCGGCCAGGGTTACGATTACAGTTTGGACAGCCTCTGGCCCCTGTGCCATCAATGGAGGTCAAGGAAGAGATGCTCCCTGGTCTTGGGGATATTCTCCCTGATGGGACTATTCTCCCCAACGACAGTTGACCAGTGGTTGTATCAGTTGTGCTGGATAGTACTGCATGCAGAGGTGTACAGGTAGAAGTGGACAAGAGGAGAGTGGATAGGTTTGAAGAAGTCATGAGGAGGGGTGGGATTGTGACACCACCATTGAAGGTTAGGGAGTGGTTGGCAGGGACTTATGCTAATGCATGAGATCTGCATGTAAGTGAATTTGAAAGTCCAGCCCCAAAATGGGTGGTTTGTGCAGGAGTTTCACCCCAGCATGCGAAATGGAAACAGACAAGGATGCACCCAGGCTGCCTTTCCCATCACTGGTGGGCCAATGTGCACAGCATATATGAGCCAGCACAAAGGCCAAGCCCTGAGTCTGAACAGCAAGACTCTGTACTAGGGGTCCCTGCTGCTCATTCATCCATGTAGCACAGGCTCTGAGAGGAGACCCAATTTCATTCAGTATTATCACACAGGTCACACCAAAATACATCATGTTTTTCCAGTAATAGTCAGTCCCTTGAGTGAGTACTATGTGTCAGGGAAGGATTTGAGTGTTGGGAAGAAGTTTGGTAGGAGGGTGCAAAGGATTGTGGAAGTAATGCATGACAATGGGGAAGCGTGCTGGTAGAGGGGTGCCAGGCTTTGAACAAGGAACTGGTGTATAGTCTCCTGCTAGGTTTTTGTGGAGTGGGCCTCTGTACAAGGCTTATTGAAACTAGCTACCCATATGTATGATTCATTCTGGTATTTCTTCCCTACCCATGCACAGAGCGATGTACCTACATGCTTGACTGGTGATGTATAATATATAGTATGTGAATTCCCCCCTGGAGCCTTACAAGTAATTTATGTCAAACATGGCCCACAACTTTGAAGACTTGTAGTACAGAGGAATATATGCCTTCATGATATGACCCTTTCCTCCAGACTTTCAAATTACTAGAGTGAATGGAGCACACCATCTGGGCATAGGGTGCTTGACTGATGTCAGAAGGGACACATGGGAGGGGCTTGGGTGTGATCAGGATTGTTGTGATTCCCATTTGGTGTCATTGCCAACTGGCCGCAGAGCAATAGCTCCCGTTTGGGAGTGTTGCCCACTGGGCTTTTGGGATGTTGCTCTGGGGCACAAGGGCAGGGACTAGGCTCTCTAATGACCAGTCCTCCCATCATGTCCAGGGTTTTATCAGCTGAGAATTTCTCCTCTATATCGTCTAGAGGGCTGGGCTCACAGGGTAGAGGGAACCACCTCCTGTCCAGGCCTCTCCTGGGGTGGAGTGGCTTCTTGCCCTTCCAGTTTTTAGGATACTTGGGCATTTCTGGTTTGCTCCTCTTTGTAGGAGGTAGTAAAATATGTAAAATCTGCTAGTACTTGCTGTCCTCAGCTGTTCTCAATAAATCACCCAAGTACTACTGAGTCCCTTTATTAAAGAGAAGATAGCTGCTTTACAGGTGAATTGTCATATTGAGATAGTGAGTTGAGGAGTTTAAGTATGAACCTGCCCAAACACTAACCAACCAAGATGGGCTAAATACAGAAAGTGTGGGTAAACCAAATACCTTACATGTGCATCATTGTCCTTAATTGCCTGGAACTGAGCAGGAAAAGCTGCCCTAACCAAACCATTCCCTACTCATAACTGGACCTGGCATACTCTCCATCCACACAGCACCACTCCATCCTCTTGGCCTCCTACCCAAGTCCAGATACTGCTTGTGTCAGCAGGGAGCACCAGCCTTTCACTCCCAAAAGGAAATCTCCTGCCGGAACCTTCTCTGCACCCAGCATGTCCACCAGAGTCACAAGGCTCCATAATCTGTGACAGGTGACTAAGCATTGCAGCACCATTTAAAAACAAACACAGCTAAGTACATGGGTCAAACATGGGAAGCCTTTGTTTACCACTTGTGTGTGCACATGAGCTGAAGAAATGACCAGGGTCATATCATTTTAGCAGGGCAGATAAAATAATCATCAGGGATGATACTGCAGCAGGACGAGTGGTTCATATCGTACATCTGCCTCCGTCTTCCTATCATCTACTGGTCACCTGCTATGGCATTCTCTGCCATATAGTACATCAACCGGCACTGTGTGCCAAACCAGAGTAGACACACTCCACCCCTACACAGTGTGGATTGCAATTATGTCCAGTTAGGACATGGACTGAGGACTAGGAAATACTGTACATTTGATGAACAATTTGAACAGAGGATGGATGCAACACTGTCAGGAGAGCTTCTCCCATTCTACAGTACTATTTTGACACCCGGTATCAACATGTGAGTGCCCGTAGACCCCCCAGATCTAGAATCAACATATTTGTATCTGGGATGGGGACCAAATGAACTGCAGATGGCGAGCCCTGCTGGAGTCGTCCACATCCGTGCTCAGGGGCGATGGTGCATGACGCATTCCCTCCCTTTCCCACAAATGAACTGCAGAGGACGGTAAATATGATTCAGATTTAGTTCATTGGTTTGCATCCTCTTGACACTATACTAGCCCCATAATTTAAGCACAAATATTTAACCTTCCACCATCAATGGGTTGTACCTTTGTGAACACTTTGAAACACTACCCACACATTGCCTTAAACTGCTAGTGCCCTGGGGGGGTCTGTGTGTTCAGGAAGTCAGTCTATCATGTGAATCGTCTTTCCTCTCAATTGGAGATCTTTAGAAACTTCATGGCATGCTACAGGTGTTGAGTGAGCATGACTTAATGTCACATCTGTATTTGTTCTTTGGTCTCTGCTCTGTATATATAGTGCAGGGTGTTTGCCCATAGAGATATCACAGTTCATCCTCACCATTTTGTGTGCTAGGGTGGTCTTCAACAACAGGTCCACACAATTTAGTCTGCAAAGTCCTCCTGTTCTTGCATCATATGCTATGCTGTATACTCTGCACTGACAAAGGAGAAAGGATTGTATCGGAAATCATATGTGCATGTCATTATAGATGGAGGAGATCCCGCTATCCGGCAATACGTGACAATGTGAGAATACAGAGAAGAAACTGCAACCTAGCATGAGCACGAGTGGCCGATATAGCAAACAGCAAGCACAGAGTAAAGAGTAAAGAAACGTTAGGGCGGTGTAGTGCTAGAAATTTGGGTCCAAGACTTTCCAAATGCAAACTCGTCAAAACGAAGAGAAACTGACCGAACAGGGGATGTGAGAGGAACTGTGAGGAGAGCAGATGAATGTAGGCCTGCACGATAGTCATAGGGTACCCAATAGAGTAAGCCACCACCCGGATCTTTGACCCAACCCTCTTGGTCTGGCCGTTCAGCCTCAATGTACGAGGTGAACTGGGAAGGAGTTTGTGGAAGTGAGTCCCACAAGTGAATGGCCCCGCCACTGGATCCAGAAATGATATGCTGCGCATCGGGAGAGTATACAACGGACGCCACAGGAAGAGTATGCCCTTCCAGAGGCGTGCTGACTGCAGAGCCAGTCTCGGCATTCCAGATTCTAATTGTCTTGTCAAGTGATCCAGAGATGATGTACCGCCCATCGGGAGAGTAAGCAACTGACAACACCCAGTCAGTGTGCCCCTCCAAAAGCTTGCCGACTGCAGAGCCAGTCTTAGCATTCCAGATTCGAATTGTCTTGTCATATGATCCAGAGATGATGTGCCGCCCGTTGGGAGAGTAAGCAACTGAAAACACCCCGCCAGTGTGCCCATTCAAAGGCTTGCCGACTGCAGAGCCAGTCCCAGCATTCCAGATTCGAATTGTCTTGTCAGATGATCCGGAGGTGATGTGCCACCCATCGGGGGAGTAAGCAGTTGAGCACACCCTGCCAGTGTGCCCCTCCAAAGGATTGCTGACCGCAGAGCCAGTCTCAGCATTCCAGATTCGAATTGTCTTGTCTGATGATCCAGAGATGATGTGCCGCCCACCGGGGGAGTAAGCAACTGACAACACCCCGTCAGTGTGCCCCTCCAAAGGCGTGCCGACTGCAGAGCCAGTCTCAGCATTCCAGATTCGAATTGTCTTGTCATATGATCCAGAGATGATGTGCCGCCCATTGGGAGAGTAAGCAACTGACAACACCCCGTCAGTGTGCCCCTCCAAAGGCTTGCCGACTGCAGAGCCGGTCTCAGCATTCCAGATTCGAATTGTCTTGTCTTCAGATCCAGAGATGATGTGCTGCCCATCGGGAGTGGATGCAACTGAACACACCCAGTCAGTGTGCCCTTTCAAAGGCTTGCCGACTGCAGAGCCAGTCTCAGCATTCCAGATTCGAATTGTCTTGTCAGATGATCCAGAGATGATGTGTCGCCCATCGGGAGCGGAAGCAACTGACAACACCCTGCCATTGTGCCCCTCCAAAGGTTTGCCGCTTGCAAAGCCAGCCTCAGCACTCCAGATTCGAATTGTCTTGTCAGATGATCCAGAGGTGATGTACCGCCCATCGGGAGAGTAAGCAACCGACAACACCCAGCCAGTGTGCCCCTTCAATGGCTTGCCGACTGCAGAGCCAGTCTCAGCATTCCAGATTCGAATTGTGTGGTCAAATGATCCAGAGATGATGTGCCGCCCATCGGGAGAGTAAGCAACTGAAAACACCCCGCCAGTGTGCCCCTTCCAAGGCTTGCCGACTGCAGAGCCAGTCTCAGCATTCCAGATTCGAATCGTGTTGTCATCAGATCCAGAGATGATGAGCCGCCCATCGGGAGAGTAAGCAACTGACGACACACCGCCAGTGTGCCCCTCCAAAGGCTTGCCGACTGCAGAGCCAGTCTCAGCATTCCAGATTCGAATTGTCTTGTCTTCAGATCCAGAAATGATGTGCCGCCCATTGGGAGAGTAAGCCACTGACCACACCAAGTTCGTGTGCCCCTTCAAAGGCTTGCTAACTGCAGAGCCAGTCTCGGCATTCCAAATTCGAATTGTCTTGTCAGATGATCCAGAGATGGTGTGCCGCCCATCGGGAGAGTAAGCAACTGACCACACCCTGTCAGTGTGCCCCTTCAAAGGCGTGCCGACTGCAGAGCCAGTCTCAGCATTCCAGATTCGTATTGTCTTGTCATATGATCCAGAGATGATGTGACGCCCATTGGGAGAGTAAGCAACTGACAACACCCCGTCAGTGTGCCCCTCCAAAGGCTTGCCGACTGCGGAGCCAGTCTCAGCATTCCAGATTCGAATTGTGTTGTCAGATGATCCAGAGATGATGTGCCGCCCATCGGGAGCGGAAGCAACTGACAATACCAGGCGAGTGTGCCCCTCCAAAGGCTTACCAGCTGCATAGCTGGTATGAGCATTCCAGATTCGAATTGTCTTGTCATATGATCCAGAAATGATGTGCCGCCCATCAGGAGAGTAAGCAACTGACGACACCCCGCCAGTGTGCCCCTCCAAAGGATTGCCGACTGCAGAGCCAGTCTCAGCATTCCAGATCCGAATTGTCTTGTCATATGATCCAGAAATGATGTGCCGCCCATCGGGAGAATAAGCAACTGACCACACCCCGCCAGTGTGCCCCTCCAAAGGCTTGCCGACTGCAGAGCCAGTCTCAGCATTCCAGATTCGAATTGTCTTGTCATATGATCCAGAAATGATGTGCCGCCCATCAGGAGAGTAAGCAACTGACGACACCCCGCCAGTGTGCCCCTCCAAAGGATTGCCGACTGCAGAGCCAGTCTCAGCATTCCAGATTCGAATTGTCTTGTCATCAGATCCAGAGATGATGTACCGCCCATCGGGAGAGTAAGCAACTGACCACACCCAGCCAGTGTGCCCCTCCAAAGGCTCGCCGACTGCAGAGCCAGTCTCAGCATTCCAGATTCGAATTGTCTTGTCTTCAGATCCAGAGATGATGTGCCGCCCATCGGGAGAGTAAGCAACTGACCACACCCTGCCAGTGTGCCCCTCCAAAGGATTGCCGACTGCAGAGCCAGTCTCGGCATCCCAAATCCGAATCGTCCTGTCATCCGATCCAGTGGCAATGTAGCACCCGTTGGGAGAATAACTCATGCAACGCACACCACCCTTGTGTCCAATCCATTCTAATGGCGGCTCTGGCCATGACAACAGTTTTCCTCTATGCACCTGGATGCCTTTAGTGAAATATGTGCTAAAGGTCGTTGCTAAAGGTGATTCGGAGGGCAGGAATGGTCCTGTTGAAATATAGGTGTGCGGGGTGCTCATAGAGATGGGAGCGTGGAAGACGACCATGAAACGATGAACATCCCGAATTCTTTCCAATAGTTTCTCATTCGTATCCTAGAGCCAATCAGAACTGCTTTCGAATCCCATCACAGCAAACCTGTACTCACCTTAACCAATTTCGATGTCAGTTCTCGAAGCCTCGGAACCCCAATTCGTAACATTCCCATAATGCTCAATACTTCAACCCAATAGAGTGCATACGGCCCTTCAAAGAATTTCCTCAGCATGTCCCGCACACGCCTCTCGCCAGTGTCGGGAGTAACGCAGAGATGATTTGACCAATACAGAGAACTATACTGCAAAGCGTCGGAAATATTTTCTTTGATTCGCGATGCGAGTCCTTTCACATCGGCATTCGCGAGCCGGGAATCCTCGAGCCCGCAGATGTTGAAACGGAGCTGTTCAACCATCTTCTCGAGGCAAGCGATGCCCAGTTTCACATTTGCGTCTCGGAGGTTAACCTGATAGTCGCCCTGACAGCAATCGCTCACAAAGAAGTCCGAAATGGACAAATGCCGGACACGAATCCCTCCACTGGCTCCTTCGTCTCGATAGAACAGAGATCCGAGGTCGTCTACCCATATTTTTACTATGTCAGGTCTCACTCCTGCCAGCTCTGCAATCGTCTCCTCACACAGTGGACGGTACGGCGCCGCTATAAGAAGCACTCCAATCATCCGCCGAAATTCGGCATTGCGCTGCACTCTACGTGCTCTGACAATACTGGAGTACAGTCTGTATAGAGACGGCAAGCCAGGGCTGCTTGAGTCTTGCAAGGTCGCCCCCAGTAGCCTACTGGGCGCGTAGCAATGCTCAAGGGCAAGTGCAAGAGTCTCGATGAAGATGAACAGGCCCGCTGCTCGGGAGATGACTCCATCCAAGAGTAATGGTTCTGGCCAAGGAGATTGGAGGGACCGGCCTGAAGCCACCCTATTGAATCGGTATTCCGCGAAGATTCTTAGGTCGGAGGTGGTCTCTTCATCTGCGATCAAGTCATATCGCAAATACGACAATTGGGTGGGATTATCAAAGAAACGTTGGATATCGACTTCTTGTCTGCTGGTGATGATAACCTTGAGCCACGGAGCGCATGCGGTCGCGTCTGTCAGGGCCTTCAGGACGCCTGGACGACTCTCAGGGCTGCCGCACTCATCAAGTGCGTCAATGACAAAGACGAGAGTCCTTTTTGGGAGGCGAGGAAGCTTTCGGATGGAGTCAAGGAAGAGAGTGGGTCGCATTGATTCTGGTCTTATGTTTGGATCGTTACGAAGACACTCTGCAACAATACTTCGAAACGGGGGGAAGAGCATCGCGAGCTTGTGGATGAGAGTCGGAAGGATATTTCTGGGGTCTTTCAATTCCTGGTCGTCCCTCCGGCAGAAAAACGCTCCAGCGAGCTGCTCTTTATCGTGAAGGCTCATGCAGATCGAATGTGCTAATGACGTTTTGCCGATGCCAGGTAAGCCGTAGATCCAGTATGTATTTCTTCTGTCTGTCCTCTGCGATCCATAGGTCGCCCAGGCTACGATTTCTTCGAGGATGGATTTGCGGGTGCCATCCATACAGCAGAGATCCTGGTCATAGCCGGCCTTAACATCTTTGAGACGACCAAGCAAAAGGTGCTGCTCTGCATGGAACTGTTGAGAATGATCTATCGGGAAATGGAGAGCACGAGTGCTCACCAGTTTCCAAAATCCGGAGGATAGTTTCAACATTCACTGCACGGTCGAAGTCATCAACGACCCCCGTCAACTCACTCTCTATTTCTTTCATCGTCTCCTGGTAGGCCGACCCGCCCGCCGTTCTCGCTGCGATCATTAGTACTTGCCAAGTCATCAGGTGGCGACCTACCATGTGTGGCGTTGTCGTACGAAGTCTTCGCGACTCTGTGCATTACCTCATACATTCGTGGGATGATCTCCTCCAAGAGATCCGTCTCTTCGCAGACTATTTTGTCCGGGACGATTTTGTCCGCGAAGTGCAAAACGCGCTTCAATAGGTCCAGAAGGACGGATGGTATATGGTCGTACTCGTTTTGTACCTTCAAGAACTAAATCATCAAGCGTTATCTCTGCTGCCTGATACGCCAGTTACCAACACGAACCTCAAACGTAGCCTCGGCAACACCAAGGACAGCCTTTGTGATTGGATTGAACTGCAAGGTGTCAATGTGCTGCTAGTCTCTACGTAAAGGAACGGACCTCTGCGAATACAACCCCATAGTTAATAATGTTCTCCACAGCCCCCTCGGTCGATACGATCATCAGTGGGGAGTAATCCTTTAAACATTTTTCGAGCTCATTGAGCGAAGAGAGCAGAGATTCCCGCTATGCGAAGATTGTCAGCGGGGCAGGGTGGGCAGTTGCAAAGAGACGAACGATAGTGATCGCAAAGAATTGTAATTCTATACGTCGATGATACTGGCGGTGCTTTCTAACGAAAATAATGTCCTCTGCGCATCGCCATTAGATACAAGTGACGACAGTCGGTGATCATGACTGACTCGGTACCGTGAATAAATGCTTGGTTGTCATCCTATAGTCATTGAAAAGCGCCTGAAGGTCGATCGGCTCACTCGGCCATCGAAGTTTGGTCCAAAGTAAATGTCCGCTCCTCATTTCGATCTCAGCGCGCATCTCGGATTTCGAATAAATAACTCTACACAAGCGCAGCCATCGGTGAGTGTGCGTACTGGCAATGAGGGACATACGGGCGTTGGTCTGGTATCCAGGTTCGGTTGTCTTGCGTCTGCAATCCTAGCTCCTGATTGTCTATAAACAACCTAAGCGCATAGTCCCGATGTAGGGTGTCTTGAAGTGTGATATCTGTAGGTTGCCCGAAGTCAGCCGGGGATGGACCAAAACTGAAGCGAAGCGCCGCACTTTCTAGCACGAGGCTTAGATTGATCGTCAGCCACCATCATAAATGCCGTGCGGTATAGCGATCGCTCACAGGTTCTCTGTCCTGGGTGGTTGGGTCGCCATATTTGATCACTTTGAGGGGATTATTGGGAGGTCTGGGAGGAGAAGGAAAGAGGAACGTGGTATCGGTGCGGACACGCGGCGCGGTTGACGCTTCGCACGGCTACATTTTTGCGCAGTGCGTGACACAGTCTTTAAGCTATTTATCTCACGGAAGCTATACTATCGGCCATCGGGTGTCTGCCACGCTAAGCGAGGGCCATCCCCGAAGTGAGACGAGGGTCCTTTGAACCTACCAAACATAGGCGAATGTGTAGATAGATTTTTCTCCTATATATTAGAATTTTCAGGTGTGCATGACCACGGGAAGACGTATCCCGACACTCCGACTTGTGAGGACGATTTCACGCAGTGTCCACTGAAAGGACTCATTCTTTTTTATAGAGACGATATGTATTACATCTACCTTACACAAAATTGGGAGCTCCCCTTGCCTCCGTCAAAAAATTCCAGAAAATAAACGGCAGACACTATGTAGCTGTCGGCAGACACTAGGTGGCCGATTGAATAAGCCATATTGGTCTCAGTTATTATAACCCTAACCATAGATTTTGCAACAAGTCTCACGCCCCCGTGCATGAATACTTTTGCACATCCCGCATCGGTTCGCATCTTGAACCACCTGCTATCATAAAACTTCCACATAGACCGCCTAATGCCTTCGTTGCTATCATATTGTGCATGTTGGTCGCTTCATTGAGTGCCTCTGCCCACAGGAATTTTGGGAGACTGGAGTCTCATTCAGCTACCCCGTTCGATTCCGGGCTGCATTGTACCGATGCGTGAAGCCTAATACCCTCCCGCTCGTAGATGTCCTTCATCTCTCCCATACACAGCTTGCGCGATATTTTGAAGGCTTCTGGCGCTTCCGACTTGAACCGTGATGGGCGCGTATGGTTGTAGTTGTCCCCGAGTGCTCATTTGGTTTCGCTTGTACCGGCCCAGCGATGTACTTCAGATCCAGTCACTAGTTTAAGTATCAACTTGGTTTTGACCTCTTGATCGAGTGGCTCCGACCTTGAAGACTCAGATTCTTGAACTCTTGACCACGGTATAGCCTTGTTGCGACTCCGAGCGCAGACCTCTGCCCCAAGTTCGTCCGCCTTGCCCCTCTCGCCTCTTCCTCTGGCCGTAGCTGCGCACCTGTGGTTACCACCCACAACGAGTCCTTTCCCCACGACGCGTCCGACGTGAGGCTCTTGAGATATACCTGAAGGAGTTGGGGTATCTGCAGCACTGGGATGGTCGTTGTTGAGTCGTGAAGGATACAGGCCAGCACGGTTCACCCAAAATATTCCAGCACTGTAGGGGAGGATAAATAGATACGGAGGATGTCCTAAGACGCCCATAAAATATCTTTCAGGCCCCGAGGAGCAGAGGCAGTCAGTGTTTGCCTCAGTGTCTCATGTATCAATACATTTGTTGCACAACTGCAACGCGAAATTCGATATGACAGGCCCTAGGAGTGATGTTCCGGGTAGTGCATGCTGTAACGGCGAGGACAGCAACCGTTATAGGCGAAACCCGAGTGTTTGGTAGGGTACAGATACCACGGCATCTTATAGACTAAGCCGATTATTTGATTGGTGAAAGAGTGGCATTCAACGTAATTGGTCAACGCAGAGACGTTCACATCCAGAACAGAGGTTGGACAAGGTACAAGGACGAAACAAAGACTATTGATCTTGAACCGAACTACAACACCACAACCACGGCACTTGACCGCGCCGTAACAATACCAACGTTGACTTATCCGTACACCGCAGCGACACACTGTCGAATATTCTACACAATGGTCGGCATCCTCTCCACTCAACGACGGGCTGTCGGCGCCTCTGACAACCCCCAGTATAATCTTCGGACATGCTAACACGACATTACAGGGACTATATGCTGAAATTTGTAATCATTGGTGACGCTTCGGTCGGTAAATCCTCATTGTTGGTTCGACTTACCGACCGACGCTTCTTGACCAACCTGGATGCCGCTATTAGTACATGCTCGTCCATACATGCGCACCCTATGGCGTCTTGGATGTCTCTGGCTACTGGGAAAGGGAGGATGACGACGCTCAGTTTCATGATAGCTCGGTGTGGAATCTGGAAAGCAAATTGATATATTCCGGACGAAGACAAGATTGTCAAACTACAATGTGCGTGTTCGATTTCCACCTCGACTGTTAATTTCTCGCCGTGGGCCGGTCGTTGTTTCCTGACGAATATTCAATTGATAGCACTCTAGGCTGAGACACAGCAGGAACGGAATACTTCCGCTCAACCACGCGCTCGTACTATCGTGGAGCAGCCTGCGCGCTCCTCGTTTACGACACAACTTCACACGCGTCCTTCCTGCACGCAGAAGAATGGCTCAAAGATGTCCGTACACACGCCGCCCCGAATCTCCTCGTAGCGAACAAGGTTGACTTGGTTCCCGAAGAAGAGGAGAGTGCGAGCGCCTGCAGCACGAAGGTGAACACTCTCTGGTGGCTTTCAGCACTGGAGAAGGATTGGAAGCGATTAGCCTATACCATTGGCATAGGGGGATGGGCCACCGCTGTATGAAGACGATTATCGACATGGCGAACGGCGCCGTGACTGGGTTGGTGCTGAAAGACGTACCTGAAAACCCACCGACGCTCGATAACTGCCCGCCCTGTGCGCTCACAAAGCGCAGTGTCTCCTGTTCAAAATTGGGCGCCCACGCATTAGAACCGCTGGAACTCGTCCACGGCGACCGGCTCGGCCCATGCCTGTCGAATAAATCAGTCGTTGCAAATACGGTCTCATACCAGTGGATGATGACTCGCGTGCGAGTTAGGTACTGGCCCTGAGAGCGGCACTTAATGCACCTGTGGAGTTCGAGAAGTGAGCTACCATAATGCAGAAGGGAGAAGGGAGGGGGGTTAGAACCATAATGGTCGATAACGCGAAGGAACTGGTAGCAGGAAGGACGGATGAGTTCTGTGAGCAGCAGGGGATTTGGATTATCTCGTCCCTTACTTATCGTCATCGAATGGAGTCGCCGAACGACTCGTCGTTGTGGCTACCAACGGCATCCACGGCATGCTGCGCGACTCGAACCTCCCGCCACGCTTCTGGGCTGAAGCAATAGCGATGTTTTTGTACCTACGGAACAGGGCGCCAACGAAGACGAACGAGGGGACAACGCCGTATGAGCGTTTTTATGGAACGAATCGGACGCAGGAATCGGATGCGCAGTGAGGGCTACACTACCCAAGGAGGTGCTAGGAAGCTGGACGATCGGGGAGTGGGGTACAAGTATGGGGGTGATTAGATAAGCGCCTGAGTCCCATGGAATAGAGTTAGGGAGGGCAGCGATGTCACATTTAATGAGGGATCGCTCCCGTGTTGCCTGACGATAGATCCGTCGCGGAGGTCAAAGATGTAAACTGACACCCAGCGTCCCAACCACGCAGGCGACCGACCCACACCTACGAGACAACGCAGAGAGTGTCAAGCAATAGCGACAATGAGGGGTCATTTCGTGTATTCAAACCCGTTCCGTTGCTGACTGAAGACTCCGCTGAGTATATCCCAGCCAGCCTAGCAGAATCAGGGCGATTGCGCCCCTCAGAACGTGGGGCACGTCCATAATCTTCCATCGCGTTCTACTCGACCCGGCCTCGTGCGCCGCGCTGGAGAAGGGGTGCACTCCTTGCTTTCGGAGCATTTAAGAAGTCTGGCCCAGGGTTCAGGCCTGCGCCGTCGACCCCTGATCCTCAGACAATTCGAAACGCGCTCAACTCTCCGCGACGCAAACAAATGGCGAGCCGCCATGAACACTGGAATCGAAGAATATGCCTCGCTTACACGTCTTCACAGCAGTCCCACGTCCTCTCAACGCGAATATCATCACGCCACGTTTTGTTTCCTCAGAGACTTCGAGAATGGCTCGCTCGTCAAGCACAAGGCACGCCTCGTAGCACGGGGATTTGCCCAAGTCTTCGGTGTCTACTATAACGGAGCCCACCTATATGCCCCGGTGATGCGACTCGAATCTTTTCGCGTTCTTGCCTCGATCGCCATGCTATCCGACTTAGACCTCCGTTCATTTGATGTATCGGCTGCACATCTGCACGGGGACATTGTCGGAGAGGTCTACATGGAGCCACCCCCGGGATACGGAGGCAGAGGTTCTGTTCTGTTCTGGCGAGACGCGTCCTAGGCCAGCAACACAGTGTATTTTATATTTTATAATTATATACAAATGATAAGAGTTTATACGCCTATCCGCAGCTGCGCGTGGCTAGCGGGTGCTCGTCGTTGAGGAGGGAGGAGGGAGGACAGTGAGGCTGGCGAGTACACCCAACTTTGGACTCTAGCCAATCTCGACCTCGGTGCTATTCTGCAGACCACCAGATATTAGCAGTTCTAATATGCCTTGTTCGAGAAGCAGGAGTTCGTTAACCTGCTCCATGTCGCCTTCACTGCTCCCACAGCAAATTGAATGTAAAAACTTGATTGCCAGGGCATGCGCTCAAGCGATACATCCCCACGCCACTGTATTTTTCATCCTTTTTCATCCTTCTCTTCCTGCTTCCTGCCCTGGACAGTCGTGCTTGCCGACCTCGCGTTGCTCCTTCACTGGCGTTCTCACTGCCATTCACAACCTCTGCGCCGCTCCTTATACACGCCCACACTCGCTGGCTGCAATACCTCAATATTAGTGTTCGCTTTCATTCTGATACTCTATCATCACGACAGCCCAATCAGCTGGCGGCGGTATCAAAGTCATCAACCCGTCGTAAATTGTCTGTATTCGTACTCCAGCAATCTTGCGAGTGTGACCACCCGCTTTTGACTGCTCCAACAAATTCCGACATCAGGTAATAAACGCATCATGGCCCACCCATTATTGCACCACTCTCCTTTTCTCGTAATTGCTCAGTACCCACGGCTCTAACTATCTTCCCTGGTATACCATCCGGTAATGCAGATATTCCAGGTTCGCAAGAGTCGCCTCCATCTTCCTCAGCCATCACACCCACCTCTCCAACTGCACACGCTCATTACTACAACCCTCCAATACCTCTTGTTGCCTTACTGCCACCTGATCTCAACTTCAGCAGGGGAATAAGGAGATCCTGCCAACTTGTCAATTTATTCAAGAAGCTCTTCGGAAAGCGGCCTGCTCCCTTATGATCAACTGCATTGGAAATCAGGTCAAGCGAGACGTGGGAGAGAGGTTTGCAGGAATTCCGGCTCAATGCTGGTGTAGAAACGAGGGGCAGCAATTGCAGGAAAAGCAGCCACACAGTACAACGTCAGAGCTGCACTGAGACTGCGCTGAGACCGAATAGTACGTACCTTTGATCCCCTTTATGGATGTGTTCCGACTTAAATCCTACATATTCCTAAGTGAGGGTATTGGAAAAACTGACAACTACCCTCAGCCGCGATTCGATGGAAGTGAAAGGTCTCGCCCTCCGCGATTTGCCGTCGCTTACAGATATACTTGACCCTATCGACCATCGATCAGTCTCCCGAACAGTCGAGGGGCCCATGCCCAATGAGGTCCTATCACCGAGGAGGCGACCGATCATGCAAAGGACGCCTACCCACGCATTGGCAGCTCGGTCATTGGCAGGAGTCCCACATCCCCGTCAGGATATTCCATCAGCAGTGTCACATCTACAAATTCCCGTGCACAGCACGTAGCAATCTCGCATGCAAGCCGCTCGCTGAACGAAGAAGAGCCGGATCCTCTATCCAGTCCCCCAACACGAGAAACACGCCGGGCCTCCTTGGTATTTCGCCCCGCCTCGGGTAACCCAGCCCTGCAAACTCTTTCCCTTCCGCCCGTCAAGGTTAACTTAGCCGTTCGGAGGGGTACCATCGTACCCAGTCGACTCCCTCCCGCTCCACCGCCACGAAGGGGGTCTCATCGGTCCATTGAGCGGTTTCGGCCGCCCTACGAGTCCGCTCCCGACGTATCTGAGCCCGGCACTCTTGCATCGATCACTCCAAAGGAGGGTTTGATTCAATTACAAGTTCGGACACAACAAACCGACAGCGATACGCGGCTAGGATATAGAGGGGGCTTCGAGCATATCAGAGGACTGAATCCTCGAACTCGCCCAACCTCTGCTCCGCCCCAAATTTACACCGTCAACGTCCCAATAAACACTCGCCCTGACCACTCAGACGACGCTGCGATCGTAGCAAGATCAGAAGGATCGCTGATTGGATCGATCTCCGAATCTCCCTCGGACGAAAACACCGCCTGATGATGCCATTTCAGATATCACCATCACAAGAAGCAGAAAAGGCTCTAATGTACCTTCTACACCTTCACTTCTCTTCGCGTGCTAGAGCAAACAAGTATCCCATCAGCTCCCTTGATTTCGAGTCAGATACCCGACTCTCGTCTCTCTCGCCTGCAACGCAATCACCATTCTGCGTCGCACAATCTCAACTGCTCGCCTGTTGCGGTGGTTGCTCTCCCGAGAGTGTCGATGCACCCGCCGAGCAGAGCGATGCAGACACCTCAGCCAAGAGTTATGAAGAGCAGGAGCAGCGTGATTGGGAGGACTAGAATGGGTGTGAGCCCTATACAGAGCCCCGGAATCAGGAATCATTCTATGCGTCGTTCCAAAACCGCCGAGCCTGTTACGACTCAGTACCCCGTATAAAGATTCTGGCGACGACGTTTACAGTAGTGGCGCCAAGATGGGGGGCGGTGGGATGACTGGTGCTTACTGCACGAGAGCGGTTGGACAGTCGCAACGGCGACGGAAAAAAGCGGAGTGAGTCGTAGTCACCGTCCGAGAAGCAGGAGTGGTACCACTTTGACCAGGAGGAGCTTACAATAGGGCTTCAGGTGGGACCATTAGTGTCATTAGAGGAGCCGGCGTGTTTCGTGAGATCACCGTCAAGAGTACGTGGGATGATGATTGACGATTGCCCAACTATCGGTGCCTCACGTGAGTCACCAACCCGCCCATCTATATGCAAGGCAGAAAACTAATCATTATGTCAGTCGCTGCCGTTCTTCTGGCGCTCGTTCGGAAACCAAAATCTGATTTCCCCGATCTGTCCCATGCCTCTACCGTATGTCGGAAATTGGTACTTCTCGGTGTTCAGGTTTCGACGTCTGTTGGCCGGACACCAGATGGACGGTTATATAAGGGTCTCAGGATTCGTCTTGTATCCTTGCGTGTTTGTAGCGGGCCCCAATAAACGCGATTGTTCCCGTTGTACCGGCTGCGTGGAAAATTCTGAACCGTATCACTCAAGGCGGCGCGGTAGACACATTGTCGAACTCGCCTTACTAGCTTGACTACATCTCGCAGCAGAGTGATGTGAATTATTAAAGGCGCGTATATTAATCCAATCTCTCGCTGCCAATGTAGCAGACTAAATCCTCGCGATTGGTATCGTCGACAATACAGTGCTCGAGTACAGAAAATACCAGAGGGTCCTTGAGCAACGTCACGTACTCCGGTTTAGTAGACTTTCCTGTGGCCTGTTATTAACTCTCCCACACTTCCCAAGATCCATGTCTTCGAGGTTGTATCCCCCAACATCGGATCCTTGTATGCCTCATAGGTGGTATCCTTCATCGTGAATCTCGTCACTTTGGGTGCCGCCAAAAGAATAGATGTTTGTCGGGCTAACTGAAGTCCGTTTGCTACGCCTTGCGGGGAAGTGTAGGCTTGAGTAGGAGGTGGGATACTGTAGGGTTGCTCAGGAGGAGAAGGTTCCCAAGAAGCGTCGTATCCGCGAGGTGGAGATGCGTGAACGACGGCTTGATGCCTGTCCACAGCTCTCTTGGCTTCCTCGTACCTCAATATCGCTTTCTCTTCTTCCACACTCAGGAAGGAAGAAGCATTAGTCACAGGTGGCGGTGGAGGATGGCTTCTGCTGCTTGTGCCACTCCCGTTCGTCGAATACTCAGAAATATGGGTGAACTGTGAACTGGAAGTCTGAGGAGCGGCAATTGGTGTGCGCTGGACTCTCGGTGGACTACTAGCAACCTTGAGGTTCTTGGTCGTGCTCTTGTACAGATCGCGCTCTCGAGGTAGAAACACCAAATGATTATCTACCACCACGTCATAAACCTACCGTACTCCATTCAAGTCGAACGGAGACTCTGTATTCTGTGGAGAGATTGACGACTGGGTCACACGGCATTCAAGACAGTGTTGGCACTGGCACAGAATGGTGCGAAGTGGGATGGTCATTACGGACGTACTTGCAGTGGCGCCGAGTCTTGCTACGTGTGCTGCATGCGTTCAGGCGTTGCGGCAAAGGCGGTCCATCTACCTCACAAGGAGGGCCGCGGTCGCGCGAGAGGGTGCATATCGACATAGTCGGTCCTATGCCTACGAAGTCAGTTGGCGGGAGGGAATAAGCGTACACCGTCGTGGACGACTACACTTGTGCGACTTACACGAGACCGCTGCGGCTCAAGTCGGCGGCTGCCGATGCCTTCAAGTCGTTCCGGGCGGCGGCGGAGAATAAGTCTGGCCAGGTTACGCGCGGGAGTTGTCGATGGAAGACGTGACCGATATCTGCGAGCAGGGCGGGATTAAACTGCACACCCTGCGTCCAACGGGGTGGCTGACCATGCGCGTTTGGGGCGCCATGTGTTGCGTCCAGCCGCTGGAGAAACTGAGAAAGCTTGATGCCCGGTCGAGGATGTGTTTCTTCATCGGCTACAAGTTCGAGGGAGGCGGTTACAGGGTTTGCGACCCACGCAAGGGAGTCGTTGTCGGGTCCAGAGATGTCGTTTTCAATGAGGACGCCTGCGACCGCCCGCCCTCAACGAGTCGCACCAGCAGTCCGCCGACGCCGACGAGCTGGTTGTACAGCCTGCACCATAAATTTGCAAGCGTGGCAGCGGAGTCAACAAGGTCACGAGAAGCGGAGTTTGGAATATAAACACCAAACAAATAACAGAAACAGACAGCGGTCACTTCCCGTGATTTTCAATCTCAGATTTTCCACCAAGGCCTGGAGTCATTTGCTTCCCGCTCAAACTCGGACCAGTAGGCAAGAGTTCTTCCTTCCGAATCTTCTTGCAAAGACCACGCATCGTAGAGTGCCATTTTCAAGAAATGTCAGCCCAACCCGAGGCACCATACCAACATCAGCAGGTCCTCCTGCTGCCCCTTCTGCACCTGTAACGCGTTCAGAAGAAGTAAACACTTCTTCACCGCCCAATCGCGAAGGGGAGATTCATGCATCCCCTCGCCCCAGTTAGAGCCACCAGCTCCATCGTCCGTTCCACCAGTTGCCATTGGTCAAATCCCAAATCACAACCAGTCGACGCTCGATCTTGTCAAGTGATTTATTAGTCTCCTCCCAGAAATTTTGTACAGCCTGAATGCCGCGTCCACTTATCCAATTAACGACGCGCGGGTGCTCTCTCTCTGCAAGGAAGGCTCTCAGCAGGAGCACATCACCATTAAAGTGAGACCAACCACGCCCACAAACCCTCTAGTTTCTCTAACTCTAATCCAGCTCCTTCATAACAGAGCTCCGCGACCGCCTTGCATGCCTACCACACTCTGATGAAGTACCACGAGCCAGCTCGCGCAAGCAATAGCTTCACATCCTCACTCTTCGGTGCAGATGTCCCTCTAACGCAGCCCGAATTGGCGACATATGTTTTGAACAATCTCGAGCAATGGGCAAAGGTGTGCGGGATGCAGTTCTTCCAGGATGATAATTCAGTCACGGGAAGGTCAGCCGTATCCTTGACGGGCAAGATTATCCTCGTCGACTTCGAATTTGCTCGGGTCACCGCGGTCAAAGTACCCACTGCGTCGACACCGGTCCCTTTTACTCCTCGTACACCCGCACCAATCGACTGGGAAACCGCCGCGGCCATGTTCTCCGACCCGCCTATTTCGTTGGTATCTGCCAAAGTCTCGGTTGGCGAGGAGGAATCGGGACAACCTTCAGACTCAAAGCACTCGGAAGAGGTCCTCCGAGTGCTGGGACAGCTGGGAACCCCCAATTTACTTTTGTTCGAGAAGATGGCGAAGTATGTGGCACTACTCTGCGACGTCCCTCTGGAGGAGATTGATGGGAGGGAAACGGAAAAGGCAGCAGGGGAGTGTATTACAGCCCTCAAGGGTCTTGTCACGCTTGACGAACTTGCCGCTTCTGAAAACGGAGAGATGGGCGAATCGCATGGTGGCTCCAGGAGACTCGCCTTGCAGGTGGTGAGGTGTTAAACTTGGCTCAAATGGAGGCAAAAGTCGTTGCGAGGTATTCAGTCCCTCGTATTTGAGACATTTAGACGATTCACCGCGTTTCGTTTGCAGTGACATCTCGGAGTCAGTGGCCCCTCTCGACATTTTGCTCCTTCGTGGTCACCCTCTCCCCTTCCCATTCCTTGACTCCGTCTCTCTGTCTTTCTTGGTCCACCTCCCAGCCCGTGCATACCTCACTATTATCCGTTCTTCTGCGCATCAGGTGGAGATGCTCACCGATTCAGATTTTGACATAACACCTACAACGCTCCGCTCACTGTTGCGCCATCGACATGCTCGCCACGCGCTAGCAATCGTCTGCGCCTCCCTTCGATATCAGCCGTCTCAAGCTCAAGCTCAAGGACTAGTCGATGAGAGTATGAAGCTCCCTCCATTCCTTTCGATGCTCCCTGGGATATCCTCGGACATCCCTCAGCATTTTTTCCCGCGAACGACCTCCCGTAATGGCAAATGGGTTCTCGAATGGGATACGGGGGAGGGGGAAGGAAGAAGTATGATTATGAGTCACTCAAGGATTGCAAGGATCGCTCTTGCCCTTGGCCATAGCAGCCTTGTGGGACCTGATAGCGCGATGCAGGATGTTCTCGCTGGGGATGAAGCTGCGCCTGGACCCGGATTAGGGTCCGTCATTGGACCGAGTTGGGTCGATTTACTCGTATGTCGAATCTTCCTCAATCTGAATGTTCATTACTGAGATGTGCTCGACGTCTAGTTCGATCCAAATGGGATGCAACGTCATCGGACGTTCTCGTCAACTCACGACGGAGGAAAGGAAGGCCAGCCAATGCTCCTCAATACACTGCAGAATATGAACGAGCCTGGACTTGCCCTCGGCCCAGTAGAAGTGGAGAATATACATGAAGTCTGGGCGGTTCTGGAGGTTCGATCACAAAATCCTTGTAACTCGACAGTGCTCTAATCACCACACAGGTTATCAAAGAGCAGGCATGGTTTAACGATAGTATCCTCCGACTTGGCAACTTCACGCCAGCAGCGATGGAGCACAACCTACTCGACCCAGACCTTTCATACGATGTGCTACAGAACACGACTTATGCATCTTCCCAGTTACGAGTCTCGTACTCCCTTGTCACTGACCCTGAAGGTCGGCCAGGGTTACGGTTACAGTTTGGACGGCCTCTGGTCCCTGCGCCGTCGATGGAGGTCGAGGAAGAGACGCTCCCTGGTCTTGAGCATATTCTCCCTGATGCCACTATTCTCCCCGACGACAGTCGACCAGTGGTTGTATCGGTTGTGCTGGATAGTACTGCGTGTAGAGGTGTGCGGGTAGAAGTCGATTCGAGGAGAGTGGATAGGTTTGAAGAAGTCGTGAGGAGAGGTGGGATTGTGACACTGCCGTTGAAGGTTAGGGAGTGGTTGGCAGAGACTTGTGCTAATGCATGAGATCTGCATGTAAGTGAATTTGAAGGTCCAGCCCCAAAATGGGCGGTTTGTGCAGGAGTTTCACCCCAGCATGCCTGCTTGGGCATTCGCCCTAGTAATTTGAAAGTCTGGAGGAAAGGTCATGAAGGCGTATTTCCCTCTGTACTGGGGTCAAACTTGGCGAGCCTTTGTTTACCACTTGCGCATGAACTGAAGAAATGAACGGGGTCTTTTTTACACAGCAGAGGGGCAGATAAACAATCATCGGTAGGAATTTTGGGTAGTATTTCACGATACCGCAGCAGGACGAGTGGTTCGTATCCAAAATGCTCATATATCTGCCGCCGTCTTCCTATCATCTGCTGGTCACCTGCTGTGGCATTCTCGGTAATATAGTATGTTAGATTTCTTGTTCATTATGACGATTCCTTTTCCTTTATTACGTATAATCCCCTATTTTTCTTTGTTGTATTTCTGTATTTCAAGCTTCCACACGATTTCACATGCCTCAGACGCTTGTCTTCTTACATTGTCTGAGGTATGTGCTATCTGTTCTACTGTCGCTCACCAACTCACCTATCCATAGTATATTCTTAATAGGTGATTCTAATATACAGACACTTGTCTTCTTACATCGTCTGAGTATATTCTTAATAGGTTATGAGCACCTCTGCGCTATAAGAAGCCTGAATACTCAAGGAGAAGCATCCGTACGCTGATCCCATCCCTTCCCCTATTGCGTCATACTGCCCGATCAACTTGAATCGCCCTCCCCCCTCGCCACTATGAGCGACTATAAGCCGGACTCCAACGTCAAGCTAGGCTACGAGAACTGGCAGTGCTGGGAGCTCTATGTACAGAGCGCCATGTTTCGGAAGAACGCAATTGTCGCGTTTGATCCCATGCCTGTCGATCCACAGGCGCAGCAGCAAGTTATTGTCCCAGCGACAGTTACGGGCACCATGACAACACTGAGCGTGACGGTGAACGCACAGCCGACAGCTGAAGAGCTGAAGAAATACTGCAATAGCCTCGAGAAATGGTGCACGGCTAATAACATAACGAAGGGTATTATCCTGGGTTTGATCTCGACCGAAGTGCATCACGTCGTCTCTCTGGGGGACTCAGCGAAAGAGATGTATGACAAGCTCAGGGCAGAGGTCATTAAACAATCAAGCGGGAGCAGCGTGTTTGGCATGCAAGTCGAGCTCATATGTAAGGTCTTCAAGGACGTCCCGACGATGGAAAATTTCAAGCAACATCTCACCTTTTACCGCACTAAGAATGCGACCCTCATTGCTGCTGGATCGGGCCTCACCGACTCGTTCCTGGCATTTCTCTTGCTATACTCGTTCAGCACTTTGGAGGACCCAGTCTGGAAGCTGACATGCTCGAACATTTCCACATCCGATGTCCCTATTGGGCAATGGTCATTCAACCAGGTGGCCGGTAAACTATGCGAAGCCCTTCGAAGCATGAATCAGTCTGTGGAAACATCAACCCCTGCCACTAGCCAGTCAGCTCTCAACGCTGCGACGAACAAGGCTAAACCTAGTCGTTACAGCAGACCGCCGTGCACATACCCCAACTGCCTTAAGCCGAAGACTCATCCTATCGATAAGTGCTGGGCGAAGGAGAGGGACGAGAAAGAGAAGGAGAATACTAAGAAACACAAGGCCAAGAAGGCCAAGAAGAAAGCCGCCGTCGACGACAACTCTGACTCCGGGTCAGGCTCAGAATCATCGGATTCGGACGCAGGCAAGACTCGAAAGAAGCGTCACCATGCCAATCGCTTGCAGGCGAAGACTCTGCGTGTTCTCAAGGTGACCACCAGGCGAATACGTTCTTATAAGGGACGTGCGACTGGGGACAGGCTCTTTGTCGCGCATCTGGATTCTGGGGCATCGAATCACATGACCCATAAGCTCGAGCTATTCGATTCGTCATCATTCAAGACGCTGAAGAAACCTATCCCAGTGAGCCTTGGGGACGACTCTGAGGTATTTGCGACTGGGAAGGGGACGATCCGCGTCGTGTTCAGGGTCAATGGCAAGAACAAGGAAGGAAAATTCGACAATGTACTGTACATACCCGATCTCAAGGTCACGCTCCTGTCCATCAGTCAGTCTGCATGTCTTCCCCACTGCAAGATTACATTCGATGATGACGTATGTGAATACATCGACAAGAACTCCGGCGAAGTGATTGCTCGCGAGTACGCATCGGGCGAATCTGATCTCTACACACTGGACATGACTCCGCTGGCACACAAGGTGGATGCGAAACTTGCCTCCTCTTCCTCGATCGATGTTAACATCCTACACAGGAGACTGGGACATCTCGGGTATGACAACTGTCACCTGATGATAAACCGTCAACTGGTAGATGGGATCAATAGAGTTATTGGAAAAGAGGAATTCTGTGAGGGGTGTGCATACGGAAGATCGAAGAGGAAACCACACCCACCAACTGGAACTAAGACTAGACGCAGACTGGAACGAATACATGTCGACATTTGTGGACCATTACTGAGTTCGCTTGGAGGAAATCGTTATTTCCTTCTGATAGTTGATGAACACACCCAGTATATGTGGACTGAATTCCTACCAAAGAAGAGCGATGCATTCACCCGCCTTAGAAGATGGAAACTGCGGGCTGAACGGGAAACCGACCTCAAGCTCCAGCACCTAAAGTCAGATGGAGGCATGGAGTTCAGCAGTAAAGCCTTTGAGGAGTGGTTAGCGGCTGATGGAGTGACGCACGAGAAGAGCACTCTGTACAAACACGAGCAAAATGGCCTGGCTGAGTGAGGGATTCAAACTGTCTCTCAACGGGCTATGTGCCAACTGTTCAGTGCAAACATGACCGTGGGGTTCTGGCCATACGCTGTTGAAACCGCGACATATCTCACCAATCGCAGCCTGACCACAGCACTCACTGGAAAGACTCCCTTCGAAGCGTGGACAGGGGAACGTCCTAACATAAAGAACCTACATACATTTGGAGAAACGGGGTATGTACATGTTCCACCAGAGACGCGCAAGAAATGGACAAGGAAGGCTCGTCCATGCCATTTTCTCAGATACGCACCCAGGTCGAGGAACTACAAATTGTGGGTTCCTGACAGACGCTGTGTGGTTGAGAGTCCGAACGTCAACTTCGACGAGTCGTCTGCGGCGTGGGCCATGACCAAACACAATCGAGGTCTTCGTGACCTGAAGGAAGCACTGGACGTTCTCGATGATTCCCAGGCTGCTAGATTGCCAAACATCGGACAAGCTGCGGAAGTCGGAGGTGGATATGGAAGTGCGAGCGAGTGGGAGTCGGATGCTGAAATATTGTGACCGAGGGCTACCGAAGATGAAGTTGTGCCCAATGGTCCCGATCCAGTAGCACCTCCAATTCCTAGGGGGCCTGACGCGCCTGTTCGGCGTCGACGCTCTGAAGTTGAGAGGTTGGCAGATACGGCTGGACCACCACCCGCTATGGAAAGGAGGAGGCCAAGGGCTGCCATTGGTGCTGTTGGTGACATTCCGGAAGCCGTGGGCGACCATCGCGCTTCAGTGGGAGTTGTGGAGATTGGCGAGAAAGATGCAATAAGTGCAAGGAAGTATGCCTACTGTGAAGCACTAATGGTTGCTGAAAACACTCACCTCCATAACGAGCCAATAGATGTCAACGAAGCGAAACGGAGACCCAATTGGCCGAAATGGAAAGCCGCAATGCAAGAGGAACTGGACTCACTAGATTGACATGGCACCTACGAACAAGTGAACGAACTTCCAATAGGCAGAAAAGCTGTCGGATACAAATGGGTCTTCAAACTGAAGCTGAATCTGGACAACTCGATAGCCTGATATAAGGCCCATTTAGTCGCGAAGGGATACTCACAAGTTCCTGGCCAGGATTTCACTGAAACTACATCGCCAGTAGCCCGACTTGCATCATATCGCGCCCTACTCTCATTAGCCGCAAAACTAAACCTCGAAGCTCACCATCTCGATATCGAAACCGCATTTCTTAATGGAACACTGGATGAAGAGATATATATGAAGGCTCTGGACGGATTCAATACAGAAAAGAACAGTATCTGGAAACTCTGAAAATCTCTTTATGGGCTAAAGCAAGCATCGCATGTATGGAACAAACTACTGGATGGGACTCTAAAAAAGCTAGGATTCAACCGATGTGGGAAGGATACTTGTGTCTACCTATTCCAATCGGGAACGAAATTCATCATCCTCACAGTCCACGTAGATGATATGCTGATAGTCTCAAACTCAAAGTCCAAACTCGCTGAAATGAAACTCGACCTCACCAAGCACTTTAAGGTGAAAGACTTAGGCGAAGTGAAGTTTCTTCTTGGAATCGAGATAATCCGTGATAGAAGGTCAGGCTCAATCGATCTCTCACAGCAAGCATATATAAATCAGTTGCTCAAACGATTCAACTTGCAAGATGCGAACCCCATAACTACTCCGCTCTCGTCCGGTGTTCGTCTCACTCAGGACGACTGCCCGGTAACCGAAGAGGAAAAGAGGGATATGGAAAACATTCCATACGCAAGCCTTATCAGAGCACTCATGTATGCCGCTATAGGTACACGACCCAACATTGTGTTCGCTGTGGGAGCCTTAAGTCGTTTTCTCGGAAACCCTGGCAGACGACATTGGAACGAGGCGAAGCGCGTTCTTAGCTATCTCAAAGGAACATCGAGTTATGCGATTCGATATTACGCTGACAAGTCCAAGATCGGAGAGGTTTTCAGGTATTCACGGGGTGTAGGAATGCGGCCGACCAATGGATCAATTGAAGGCTTCTGCGATTCGGATTGGGCAGGATGTGTGGATACCAGATGGTTGACCTCTGGGTTTGTGTGGATGATGGGAGGTGGTGCGATTTGTTGGAGGAGCAAACTTCAAACGATCGTTGCGCTCTCGTCTACAGAAGCAGAATACGTTGGCACTACTCCAGCTGTTCAGGAAGTGGTATGGCTCAGGGACCTACTGTGTGAATTGGGAATTGCAAGTACTGCTCTGTCACTTCTGAACATGGACAATCGGGGAGCTGTATGCCTCACTCGCAGAGCCGGGGATAGTAACCGAACGAAGCACATCGACATTCGGTATCACTTCATTCAGTCACACATTGAGTGCAAACGCATTGAGGTTCAATACTTGCCAACAGACGAAATGGTTGTGGACATTCTCACAAAGAATCTCGGACATATCAAACACGACTATTTTGTTGGGAAACTAGGTATAGTTTCACGATCGAGTGGGAGTGTCTGAAATCGTGTTTTGCTTGAGTGGGAGTGTTAGATTTCTTGTTCATTATGATGATTCCTTTTCCTTTATTACATATAATCCCCTATTTTTCTTTGTTGTATTTCTGTATTTCAAGCTTCCACATGATTTCACATGCCTCAGATGCTTGTCTTCTTACATCGTCTGAGGTATGTGCTATCTGTTCTACTGTTGCTCACCAACTCACCTATCCATAGTATATTCTTAATAGGTGATTCTAATATACAGACGCTTGTCTTCTTACATCGTCTGAGTATATTCTTAATATAGTACGGCGACTGGCACTGTGTGCCAAACCAGAGAGACACTCCACCCCTACACAGCGTGGATCGCAATCATGTCCAGTTAGGATGCGGACCTCAGATCAACTTGGAAATACTGTGCATTTGATAAACGATTTGAACAGGGGATGGATGCAACACTGTCAGGAAAGCTTCCATGCTATCAGTAATATTTTGACAACTGGTATCAACATGTGAGTGCCCATAGACCCTCTAGATCTATACTCACCATATTTGTGTCTGGGATGGGGACCAAGCGGACTGCAGAGGAGGATGGTAAATAAAATTCAGATTTAGTTCATTGGTTCGCATACTCTCGATGCTAGCCCCATAACCTAAGCACAAATATTCAACCTTCTGCCATCAATGGATTGGACCTTTGTGAACACTTTGAAATGCTACCCACAATTTGCTTTAAACCACTGGCGCTCTGGGGAGATCTTGTGTGCTCAGGAAATCAGTCTATCATGTGAATCATCTCTCCTCTTAATTGGAGATCTTTGCAAATTTCATGGCAAGTTGCAGGTGTTGCGTGAGCATGACTCAATGTCACGTCTCTGTGTTTGTTGTTTGGTCCCTGTTCTGTATATATAGCGCGAGGTGTTTGCCTATATATCTCACGGTTCATCCTCACCTTTTTGTGCACTAGGGTGGTCTTCAACAATAGGTCCACACATTTGGTCTGCAAAGTCATCCATGTCCTCCTGTCCTCAGGTCCATCACATACCATGCTGTATACTCTTACAAAGGATAAAGGGTCATATTGGAAATCATATGCGCATGTCATTATAAATGGAGGAGATCCTGCTATCTGGCAATACGTGACAATGTGAAGAAACTGCAACCTAGCACGAGCACAAGCAACCAATATAGCAAGCAACAAACACAGAGTCAAGAATAATGAAAGGCTAGGGCCGTGCAGTGCTAGAAATTTGGGTCCAAGACTTTCCAAATGCAAACTCGTCAAAATGAAGAGAAACTGACCGAGCAGGGGATGTGAGAGGAATTGTGAGGAGAGCAGGTGAATGCAGTCCTGCACGACAGTCGTTGGGTACCCAATAGAGTAAGCCGCCACCCGGGTCTCTGACCCAACCCTCTTGGTCTGGCCGTTCAGCCTCGATGTACGAGGTGAGCTGGGAAGGAATTTGCTGAAGTGAGTCCCATAAGTGAATAACCCCGTCACTGGATCCAGAAATGATATGCTGGGCATCGAGAGAGTATGCAACGGACGCCACAGGATGAGTGTGCCCCTCCAGAGGTTTGCTGACCGCAGAGCCAGTCTCAGCATGCCACATTCGAATTGTCTTGTCTAATGATCCAGAGATGATGTGCCGCCCATCGGGAGAGTAAGCAACTGACCACACCCCGCCAATGTGCCCCTTCAAAGGCTTGCCGACTGCAGAGCCAGTCTCGGCATTCCAGATTCGAATTGTCTTGTCATATGATCCAGAGATGATGTGCCGCCCATCGGGAGAGTAAGCAACTGACCTCACCCCGCCAATGTGCCCCTTCAAAGGCTTGCCGACTGCAGAGCCAGTCTCGGCATTCCAGATTCGAACTGTGTTGTCATATGATCCAGAGATGATGTGCCGCCCATCGGGAGAGTAAGCAACTGACCACACCCAGCCAGTGTGCCCCTCCAAAGGCTTGCCGACTGCAGAGCCAGTCTCGGCATTCCAGATTCGAATTGTGTTGTCATCAGATCCAGAGATGATGTGCCGCCCATCGGGAGAGTAAGCAACTGACCTCACCCCGCCAATGTGCCCCTTCAAAGGCTTGCCGACTGCAGAGCCAGTCTCGGCATTCCAGATTCGAATTGTCTTGTCATATGATCCAGAGATGATGTGCTGCCCATCGGGAGAGTAAGCAACTGACCACACCCAGCCAGTGTGCCCCTCCAAAGGCGTGCCGACTGCATCGCCAGTCTCGGCGTCCCAGATCCGAATCGTGCGGTCATACGATCCAGTGGCAATGTAGCACCCGTTGGGAGAATAACTCATGCAATTCACACCGCCCTTGTGTCCAATCCATTTCAATGGCGGCTCTGGCCATGACAATAGTTTTCCTCTTTGCATCTGGATGCCCTTAGTGAAATATCTGCTAAAGGTCGTTGATAAAGGTGATTCTGAGGGCAAGAATGGTCCTGTTGAAATATAGGTGTGCGGGGTGCTCATAGAGATGGGAGTGTGGAAGACGGTCATGAAACGGCGAACATCCTGAATTCTTTCCAAAAGTTTCTCATTCGTATCCTAGAGCCAATCAGAATTGCTTTCGAATCCCATCACAGCGAACCGGAGTTGTACTCACCTTGACCAATTTCGATGTCAGTTCTCGAAGGCTTGGAACCCCAATTCGCAACATTCCCATAATGCTCAATACTTCAACCCAATATAGTGCATACGGCCCTTCAAAGAATTTCCTCAGCATGTCCCGCACACGCTTCTCGCCAGTGTCAGGAGTAAAGCAGAGATGATTTGACCAATACAGAGAACTATACTGCAAAGCGTCGGAAATATTTTCTTTGATTCGCGATGCGAGTCCTTTCACATCGGCATTCGCGAGCCGGGAATCTTCGAGCCCGCAGATGTTGAATCGGAGCTGTTCAACCATCCTCTCGAGGCAAGCGATACCCAGTTTCACATTTGCGTCTCGGAGGTTAATCTGATAATCGCCCTGCCAGTAATCGCCCACAAAGAAGTCCGAAATGGACAAATGCCGGAAACGAATCCCTCCACTGGCTCCTTCGTCTCGATAGAACATAGAGCCGAGATCGTCTACCCATATTTTAACCAAGTCAGGTCTTACTCCTGCCAGCTCTGCAAGTGTCTCCTCACACAGTGGACGGTACGGCGCCGCTATAAGAAGCACTCCAATCATCCGCCGAAATTCAGCATTGCGTTGCACTCTCCGTGCTCTGACGATACTGGAGTACAGTCCGTATAGAGACGTCAAGCCAGGGCTGCTTGAGTCTTGCAGGGTCGCCCCCAATAGCTTAGTCGGTTCATAGCAATGCTCAAGGGCAAGCGCAAGAGTCTCGATGAAGATGAACAGACCTGCTGCTCGGGAGATGACTCCATCCAAGAGCAGTGGCTCTGGCCAAGGAGATTGGAGGGACCGGCTTGAAGCCACCCTATTGAATCGGTATTCCGCGAAGATTCTTAGGTCGGAGGTGGTCTCTTTATCGGCGGTCAAATCATATCGCAAATGCGACAATTGGGTGGGACTATCAAAGAAACGTTGGATATCGACTTCTTGTCTACTGGTGATGATAACCTTGAGCCACGGAGCGCATGCGGTCGCGTCTGTCAGGGCCTTCAGGACGCCTGGACGACTCTCAGTGCTGCCACACTCATCAAGTGCGTCAATGACAAAGACGAGAGTCTTTTTTGGGAGGCGAGGAAGTTTTCGGATGAAGTCGAGGAAGAGAGCGGGTCGCATTGATTCTGGTCTTACGTTTGGATCGTTACGAAGACATTCTGCGACAATACTCCGAAACGGGGGGAAGAGTATCGCGAGTTTGTGGATGAGAGTCGGAAGGATATTTATGGACTCTTTCAATTCCTGGTCATCCCTCCGGCAGAAAAACGCTCCGGCAAGCTGCTCTTTATCGTGAAGGCTCGCGCAGATCGAATGTGCTAACGAGGTTTTCCCGATGCCAGGTAAGCCGTAGATCCAGTATGTATTTCCCCCGTCTGTCTGCTCCAATCCGTCGGACGCCCAAGCTATGATTTGTTCGAGGATGTATTTGCGGGTGCCATCCATACAGCAGAGATCCCGGCCATAGCCGGTCTTGACATCTTTGAGACGACTAAGCAAAAGGTGCTGCTCTACACGGAACTGTTGAGGATGATCTATCGAGAGCTGGAGAGAATGAGTGCTCACCAGTCTCCTTGGTCCGGCGGAGCGCTTCAACATTCACTGCACGGTCGAAGTCTTCGACGACCCTCGTCAATTCTCTGTCTGTTTCTTTGATCTTCTCCTGGTAGGCCGACCCGCCCGCCGTTCTCGCTGCAATTATTAGTACTTCCCAAAGCCATCAGGTGGTGACCTACCATGTGTGACGTAGTCGTACGAAACTTTCGCGACCCTGTGCATCACCTCATACATTCGTGGGATGATCCCCTCCAAGAGATCCGTCTCTTCGCAGACTATTTTGTCCGCGACAATGTTCGCGAAAGGCAAAATACGCTTCAATCTGTCCAGAAGACCCGATGGTATCTGGTCGTACTCGTTTTGTATCTTCAAGAGCTAAATGATCAAGCATTATCTCTGCTACTACTATGCCAGTAGCGAGCACGAACCTCAAACGTAACGTTGGCAACACCAAAGACAGCCTTTGTGATCGGATTCAACTACAAAGTGTCAATGCTCTGCTATTCTCTACGTGGAAAAAACGGACCTCTGCAAATACAGCCCCATATTTAATAGTGTTCTCCACAGCCCTCTCGGTCGATCCGCTCATCAGTGAGGAGTAACCTTTTAAACATTCTTCGAGCTCATGGAGCGAAGAACGCAGAGATTCCCTCTATGCGAATATTATTACCAGTCGGGACGGGCAGTTGCAAGAGACGAACGAGAGCGATCGAAGAGATTTGTAGCTTTAGAGACCAACGACGCCGGTGGTGCTTTCCAACGAAAATAATGTCCTCTGTGCTTCGCCATTAAATACGAGCGGACAGTCGGTGATCATGACTGACTCTGTACCGTGAATACGTGCTTGTTGGTGCTCCTATAGTCATTGAAAGGCGCTTGGAGGTCGATCGCCTCGCTCGCCACTCGGTTTTTGGCCCAAAATGAATGGCCGCTCCTCATTTGGATCTCAGCGCGCATCTCGGAGGCCGGGGAAATACCTCTACACATGCACAGCCATTTGTAAGTGTGCGTAGTGGGAAAACAAGGGACATACGGGGGTTGGGCTGGTGTCCAGGTTCGGTTATCTTGCGTCTGCAATCCTAGCTCCTGATTGTCTATAAACAACCTAAGCGCATAGTCCCGATGTAGGGTGTCTTGGAGTGTGATATCTGCATGTTGCCCGAAGTCAGCGGGGATGGACCAAAACTGAAGCGAAGCGCCGCACTTTCTAGAACGAGGCTTATGTAGGTTGATCGTCAGCCACCATCATAATGCCGCGCGGTATAGCCATCGCTCACAGGTTCTCTGTTCTGGGTGGTTGTGTGGCCATGTTGTTTGATCACTTTGAGGGGACTATTGGGAGGTCTGGGAGGAGAAGGAAAGAGGAATAAACGTGGGATCGGTGGGGACATGCGGTTGACGCTTCGTACGGCTAAATGCGCAGCGCGTGACCTATAAGCCATTTATCTCACAGAAGCTAGATAAGCCGCAGTTATTATAACCCTAACCCATGAATTTCGCAACAAGTTTCACGCCCGCCGTGCATGAATAATCTTGCACATCCCGCATCGGTTCGCATCTTGAACCATCTGCTATCATAATGCTTCCTCAATGACCGCCTAATGCCTTCGTTGCTATCCTATTGTGCACGTCCGTCGCTTCATTGAGCGCCTCTGCCCACAGGAATTTGGGGAGGCTGGAGTCTCATTCAGCTACCCCGTTCGATTATGGGCTGCATCGTACTGACGCATGAAGCCTAATACCTCCCGCTCGCAGATGTCCTTCATTTCTCCCATACACAGCTCGCGCGATATTTTGAAGGCTTCTGGTGCTTCCGACTTGAACCGTAATGGACGCGTATGGTTGTAGTCGTCCCCGAGTACTCATTTGATTTCACTTGTATTGGCCCAGCGATGTGTTTCAGACCCAGTCACTGGTTCAAGTATCAACTTGGTTTTGACCTCTTGATCGAGTGGCTCCGACCTTAAAAACTCAGATGCTTGAACTCTTGACCCGCCTTGTTGCGACTCCGGGTGCAGACCTCTGCTCAGGGTTCGTCTGCCTTGCCCCTCTCGCCTCTTCCTCTCGCCGTAGCTGCGCACCTGTGGTTACCACCCACAACGAGTCCTTTCCTCGCGGCGCGTCTGACGTGACGCTCTGGAGATATACCTGAAGGGGGTGGGATATCTGCAGCACTGGGATGGTCGTTGTTGCGGCAACAGCCAGCACGGGTCACCCCCAATATTCCAGCACTATAGGGGAGGATGAACAGACATGTGCGATGTCCTAAGAAGCCCATAAAATATTGATCAGGCCCCGAGGAGCGGAGGCGGTCAGTGTTTTGCCTCAGTGTCTCATGTATCAATCCATTTGCTGCACAACTGCAACGCGAAACTCGATATCACAGGCCCTAGGAGCGATGCTCCGGTGGTGCATACTGTAACGGCGAGGACACCAACCGTTATGGCGATTGGTGGGGTGCAGATACCACGGCGTCTTATAGACTAAGTCGATTGTTTGATTGGTGAAAGAGTGGTATTCAACGTAATTGGTCAACGCAGAGACGTTCACATCCAGAACAGAGGTTGGACTAGGCACAAGGACGAAACAAAGACTATTGATCTTGAACCAAACCACAACACCATAACGGTGGCACTTGACCGCGCTGTAACAATACCAATGTTGACTTGTCCGTACACCGCAGCGACACATACTGTCGAATATTCTATACAATTTGTCAACCCTCGCAAGGTCGGCATCCTCTCCACTCAACCACGGGTTGTCGGCGCCTCTGGCAGCCCCCAGTGTATTCTACGGACATGCTAACATGATATTACAGGGACTATATGCTGAAATTCGCAATCATTGGTGACGCCTCGGTCGGTAAATCCTCATTGTTGGTTCGACTTACCGACCGACGCTTCTTGACCAACCCAGATGCCACTGTTAGTACATGCTCGTCTATACATGCGCACCCTATGGCGTCCTGGATGTCTCTGGCTACTGGGAAAGGGAGGATGACGACACTAGGTTTCGTGATAGCTCGGTGTGGAACCTGGAAGCAAATTGATATACATTCCGGACCAAGATAAGACTGTCAAACTACAATGTCCGTGTTCGATTTCCACCTCGACTGTTAATTTCTAACCGTGGGCCGGTCGTTGTTTCCTTGCGAATATCCAATCTGACTGTATTGGTGGCAATCTAGGCTGAGACACAGCAGGAACGGAATAGTTCCGCTCAGTCACGCGCTCGGAGCAGCCGGCGCGCTCATCGTGTTCGACGCAACCTCACGCACACCCTTCCTGCATGCAGAAGAATGGCGCAAAGACGTCCGTACACACGCCGACCTGAACCTCCTCGTAGCGAACAAGGCCGACTTGGTTGCCGAAGAAGAGGAGAGTGCGAGCGTCGAGCGCCTGCAGCACGAAGGCGAATACTCTCTGATGGCTTTCAGCACTGGAGAAGGATCGGAAGCGATCAGCCTATACGATTGGCATAGGAGGATGGGCCACCGCTGTATGAAGACGAATATCGACATGGCGGACGGCGCCTGGACTGGGTTGGCCTGTACAGCGTACCTGAAGACCCACCGAAGCTCGATAGCTGTCCATCCTATGCGCTCACCAAAGCACAACGCCTTCCGTTCAAAACTGGGCGCCCACGCATTAGAACCGCTGGAACTCGTCCACAGCGACCTGCTCGGCACATGCCTGTCGGATCGATCTGTCGTTGCAAATACGGTTTCATACCAATGGACGATGACTCGCGTGCCAGTTAGGTACTTGCCCTGAGAGCGAAACCTGATGCACCTGTGGAGTTCGAGACGTGAGCTACCATGATGCAGAATGGAAAAGGGAGGGGGATTAGAACCATCATGTTTGATAACGCGAAGGAACTGGTAGCAGGATGCACGGATGAATTCTGTGAACAGCAGGGGATTCGGGTTATCTCGTCCCTTACTCACTGTCATCGAATGGAGTCGCCGAACGACTCGTCGATGTGGCTACCAACGGCATCCACGGCATGCTGCGCGACTCGAACCTCCCGCCACGCTTCTGGGCTGAAGCAATGGCGACATTGATTTACCTGCGGAACGGACGACAACGAAGACGAACGAGGGGACAACGCCGTATGAGCGTTTTTATTGCACAAGCCGGACGTAGGACACATACGTAGCTTCGTATGCGTAGTGAGGGTTACGCTACCCAAGGACGCGCTGGGGAAGCTGGACGATCAGGGAGTGGGGTACAAGTATGGGGGCGGTTAAGTGTCTGGGTCCCACGGATTAGAGTTAGGGAGAGCAGGGACGTCACATTTTATGAGGGGACCGCTCCCATGCTGCCTGACGATAGATCCGTCGCGGAGGTACAAGATGTAAACTGACACCCAGCGTCCCAATCACGCAGCCACCAACCCCACGCCTACGAAGGACAACACAGAGAGTGTCAGCAACAGCGACAATGAGGGGCCAGCGCCGCCGCTGGAGGGGAGACTTATATTTCGTATATTCACCCTCGCGCCCCTAAACCCGTTCCGTCGCTGACTGAAGACCCCGCTGAGCATATCCCAGCCGGTCTAGCTGAATCAGGACGACGGCGCCCCTCAGACCGTGGGGCACGTTCATAATCTTCCATCGCGTTCTGCCTCGTGCGCCACGCTGGAGGAGGGGTGCACCCCTTGCTTCCGGAGCATTCGAGAAGCCCGGCCCAGTGTTCAGGCCTACGCCGTCGACCCCTGATCTTCAGACAATTCGAGACGTGCTCAACGCGTGCGACGCAAACGAACGGCGAGCCGCCATGAACATTGAAATCGAAAATATGCGTCACTTAAGCGTCTTCACAGCAGTCCCACGTCCTCTCAACACGAATATCATCATTCCACGTTGGATTTTCCACTGGAAATTCCAGAATGGCTCACTCGTCAAGCACAGGGCACGCCTCGTAGCACGAGGGTTTGCCCAAGTCTTCGGTGTCCACTATAGCGAAGCCCACCTATATGCCCCGGTGATGCAACTCGAATCTTTTTCGAGTTCTTGCCTCGATCGCCGTGCTATCCGACCTAGATCTCCGTCCATTTGATGTATCAGCTGCACACCTGCACGGGGACATTGACGGAGGGGTCTACACGGAGCCACCCCGGGATACGGAGACAGAGGTTCTATTCTGGAAGGGAACGAGACGCGTCCTAGGGCAGAAACACATGTGTAGTTTATAATTTCTAATTATATACAAATAATAAGAGTTTATATGCGTTTCCGCAGCTGCGCGTGGCCGGCGGGGCTGCTCGTCGTTGAGGGAAGGAGGACGATGACAAGTACGAAACTTGTATCTCCAACTTGGCGGATCACACTCTCAAGAATAGTGGTCAAAGACTCCTCGCGCGCAAATTAATGCCTCTGTCACATCACTGGAGCTCTGGTGCCTGGCTACCGGATGGACGGTTTGATAGGGGTTTCAGGATTCGTCTTCTATCCTTATGTGTTTGTAGCGGACCCCAACACACACACGATTGTTCTCGTCGGTACACGGCTGCACGGAAATTTCTGATAATTACCGACCCAGACGAGGACAAATATGGGAACTACAACTCTGGAGGAATGATCAGATGTGATGGGCCCAAGTGCGAAACTATGAAAAGGGATGAAATAATCGATCACTGGGAGCCGCGTCCCTGTGACCCACTCAGAATAGGACAGTGACTGAGGATGTAGCCTTGGGCGTAGGCGAATCTGCGGAGAGTGTGAACGGTTGGAGTAGCAGTGAATTTGGCCACAATCTAGATATCCCATTTACCTGAAATCCTCAAAACACTCTTAAAGGCAGCGATCATCTCTAAGTCCTTATACCTACCAAATGCTAGACGGAAGTCCCAATGACGATATAGAGCTCAGGAGCAATGATCATATTCATATGACCTACTTTTCCTCAAACTCCGCATCGACTCGCCCCAGCGGCTAATGCGGTGAGGACATCAGCGAGGATTTCAATGAGGAGCTCGAGTGTCGCGTTGAATGTATCCACCAGACACAACGGCTTTGACACGCAGAAACACGCAGAAACACGCAGAAATCAGATCAGTCCGACTTGACCACTTAAAGTTTGACGGGCGCAACTTCCTCAACGGTAACTTTATGCTCAACTTGACCAGAAATCGACAGCTATGACTTTCGGGTGAACATTGCAGCCACACGAGGAAGGGGCCTTGTTGGCAAGTGAATTGGCGGATGACTGTACGCCAGTCCTCAAGTTTATGCAAATTCTTGTTCGCGCCGCTGGGTGGTATTCACATGCTATAGTGGACAAAGGCGGGGCGTAGGAGTACGCTGCTGGATGAAAAGGGTGTCTGCACAGGCGATTCCCAATTGGGGTCACTATCATTCACTCGTGACCCAGCAGGCACACACCAGCTCTTGGTTAGGGTCTATTAAGGCACCTTGATGTGCGTAGCCGACAACAATACATTCTTTCTAAGCCAAGGCTGGGTCTAAATTACGTCGGCTTTTGCCGAGATGTCCTCGTCCGCACCAGGTCTGTCTCAGACCTCACAATCCAACTACCACTCCTTTTCCAACACTCCAGAACCTGGGTCAGACTCTGAATCTGACGATGGTGTCGCCAACAAGTCAGCTTTGCCCCAACGGCGCCTCTCCGCAGCCATGGACGCACCCCTGCCACCACACATAGCGGAGCCAGACGTCACTGTGAAGATAATTTATACTATACTCGGTGCTGCAACGCTGCTACCGTGGAATGGTACGCTTTCCGTTTGGTCGTCGTTCGAAATTACCTGACTTGCTGTGATGTGTCCTAGCCATTATTACCGTCACGCCATGGTATATACTTAGAATGGAGGGGTCTCCTATACAACCTGCGTTCATGAGCTACTTGAGCGTCTCATGTCAGATTTCCAACTTCGTCGCACTCGCGCATGCAACGGCGACTGTCAAGACGGTGAGGCCCGAAGATTCGCGTCCTCCATCCCATAATCTTACAGTCGTGTATTCTTGTTTCAGGCGTCTAAAACACGCCGCATACGAGCGACGTGCGCGGCCCTAGCCGTCCTCATGGCTGCGCTGTTCATCCTCACTTGGATTCCTACCCACCCAACGGTCTTCTTCATCTTCGTACTCGCCAACGCAGTCTCACAGTCCATCGTGTGCTCCTACTTTTCTAGCTCGGTTGTGGCGACCTCTTCCTACTTCGGCCCATTCGCCATGCAAGCGTTGATGACCGGCCAGGCAGCAGTAGCGGTCATGATCAGCCTTATTCAGGTCATCGTTCATGCGTTATCTTTAGCCGATAATCCAGTAAAGAGGAGGCAGGAGAAGGGGAGACCCGCAGAGGACAATTCGGCGTCACTTTTCTTCTCTCTTACGACTACGGGCATGTTAGTTGCGTTCCTTGCGCATGCATACCTGATTCGGCTGCCCATTTACCGGAACGTCGTCGCACCATTCGAGAAGGGGAAGGTGATTGAGACAGAGGAAGAAGAGGGACTGATGACCAGTACGGTTGGATCTCTAAGAGAGATCGAGCCTGTCCTCCCCGTCGACCCAAGAAAGGTTGGTATCACATTCTCTGGAGGTATGTGCTAACGTCCCGCCGCATAGGTCGCTAAGACCAACCTGGCATACAACCTCTCTGTGATGTTCGTGTACGTTGTTACGTTGGTAAAGACATTCACTATAGTTGGCGTCTCTGTACTGATCTAAACTCGAGGCATTGTTCCCGGCGATCACTGCGGCCGTGCATTCTGTCAACCCGCCCTCGTATTCACCGCTGTCCAACCCACTTCTCTTCAACGCTGTTCATTTTCTGATATTCAATGCTGGCGACTGGATAGGCCGTTTTATATGCTCCTTCTCTCCGTTCCAAGTGTGGTCACGAAGGCGCATCGCCCTGCTCTCACTCAGCCGGGTGATATTTGTGCCACTATTCTTGGCATGCAACGTGGACAGTGGAGCCGAGTTGGATTCGGGAGGAAGCAGCCCCCTCATTAATTCCGACTTTATCTTCCTCACCATATTGCTCCTCTTTGGCATCACCAATGGTCACCTAACGAGCGTCAGCATGATGGCGGCAGCCTCACTAGAGCACAACAAGCGTCTTAGGAAGGAAGAGGTCGACACTGCCGCGGTGATCGCCCAGTTTAGTCTTGCAACCGGATTGGTGCTCGGGAGCATCGCGAACTTTGGCATACGGGCACGGATATGCAATTGCAATCCATTCTTGCACTAGACTGATATGTAAGATATTTTAATTCCTATCTTCTAGATTACTATGATATTATCGTTTTCCGTGATTGCCGTGGCCCAATCTGAAGCGCCGTAGGCGGCCGGAAGAGTAGCGCAATCGACGTACGGGACTAGCCCCACCAACCTCAAGTGAGCCAGGATGGACAGGTGTCGGACAAATTGACGCCGGCCAGACTCGCCGCGTGTTAATTCCTGGCTCCACACGTTTGGCCAACTTCTCTCTTGGAACCGACCATATCCACGACTTTCGACGCCCTTGATATTATAAGACTTATTAAATACCGTAAACTATGCCTAGCAACGGTGGTTCAAGGTCAGTGGACTTGTTAGCGCGAGGATGTCAGGTAGCGCCGATAAACTCATAAGCACAAAAATAGCTCGACACACAGTAGCGGTAGTCATGCTCACTCACGAGAACCCACGGCCTCTCCCACTGTTCATAGGTATGTTTATCATGTTTCCTCCAGCTCCAAGCTGGGATTGGGATCAGGGCTCGGCCTTATCGTCGATAGTGACCGCAATGTAACAAAATGGGGTTCTTTTCGTGACCGGGTTAGCTACATCTGGCATCGATTCCTCGCCCTCATCGGACTGGAGAGAGGACAAGCAGTAACGTGAGTGCGTCTCACTGGATATATTCACCAGAATACTAAGTGTTACACCTAACATTAGTAGGGGCAAGGGTGTACCACAGTCCACCAGTGGCAAACCACCAGTCGCTCCCCCTACAAGGCCGCCTATCAAGAAGCCTAAATAAGCGGAAATCCGCACCTATATGTATTACAGTGTGATATATGCATATGTAGCTATGATATTGATGTGATGTGCAATTACGAATTATAATGATGTCGATAATTGGCCGGCCTACTTGCAAAAAACGGTACAAATTCATATAAACCGCTTCAGGTTCTACAATCAGTATCTCCCCATCATTTTCAAATGACCTCACCCTCAGAGTGGTTCTGTGCCCGTGTGCATAGAAGCAAACAAATTGCTAAACATGACATCAACAAGCGTCAGACCGAACTCTCTCAAGGCGTTATTTAAGGGCACATCTTCTTTATTATAACACCAGCTGAATGCCTTTTCATTAAGAGAAAGCGTAAGACGGTAAGGTTCAGGAGACATGGAGCGTGTTCTTTCGAATTGGAATTTGATCTTAGATATGCCGTCCCTGGATATGAAACGAGTGCAGTGGTAGCCAACGCAATCGCCAGATTCAAGCCAGATGTGGTCAGGTCTAACAAGTATGTAAATAAATAACTAGTAGCGAGGACATACGGTAGTGAACTACATAAATCGGAAAACACAAATTCTGATATTTGAAAGGTCATGGTTGTGCTTTTTAGTACCGTAAGAATAAATTATGAGGTAAGTAGGTGCTTTATTGATTGATGAACGTGGATTGATGAAGCGGCTGGGCTTTAGGGTAGCTGCCTTCGCTGTTCTTCTTATATAATTCCACATCCGCAGAACTTCAAGAGAGCGTTTTCAAGCATTTTCTCATTTTCACATAATTCTCACGCAAATTTAAGGGAGGCGCAAACCCAGCCTCGGGACCGGCGATGTTATTCGACACCCGAGGTGTGACCGGGATCGGCATGGGGCTCTGGTTGTACCCAGTGCACCAAACCGGCGGCAGAAGAGCTGCTCGGGAGCGCGGCGGCTGACGCACTTTTGTTTAACCTGGCCTTCTCCCCGGCCGGCTAACTTAACGTCAGTTGCCACTTTCAACATTAGCACACTATCTGGACCGATTTATTCCTAGTGTATGCCTGGAAACTCCGCCTCAAGGTCAGCGAAGCGCAATTCCCGGCGTCGGGGAATCCCGACAGGCTCTTCTAGCGCGAGTCGTTCGACGCACGCTGATGAGAGGTCCCCTCTCCTTGGTGATAATCAAGAGGGGTCGAGCAGTTCCGGTGTCAACGAGTATGTCCCATTTGAACCGCGTTGTACGCCGAGGACGCCTGACGTTTCCCTGAACCTGAACCTGAACCATCCACCGCCAATAGTAGTGACTTGACAATATGGCACCACTGTTGTCATTGGATTAAGAAGATATACATTCGACTTCGCGCCTTCGTGGGTCTAGAGACTGAACCGTGAGTGGTGTGGAATTTGGCGCTCTCATTGGCACACCAAATGACGCCGTGTCTCTTAGGACATCCAGATCATTTGGTTCGAGTAATGGTGGAAAGGGGTCGAATCCTCCGCCCAGGCCTCCGAACGGCGGCGGCGGCCCCAAGAGACCTGGTGGGCCCAAGAAACCAGGATGCGTGATTATGTAGTTATGTAGTTCCTTAGAGAGTAGAGTGATATTACCATATCCACTTCACTCCCCCGGTCCACGCTGCAATATTACGCCAGATCGGCGCATAATCAGTCGATCGGATTGGTTCGCATATCGGACAATGAGTACCTCCGATAACACAGTTGGCCGGGCTGGCTGGGCGCTCGGGCTGGTTGATTGAGGCTGGTTGACTGAGTTGGCTGAGTCCAATTCCGCATGGCACGCAAGCGCCACGAACTTCTCGACCACGAGGTTCCTGTCTACGAGCCAAAGAAAGAACCTTGGAGCTGACCCTTTCCACGACCTTGAGCAATACGCAATAAGTACGACCAGCACGCACGACAGACACCTGTTCGATATTTATGTCCACAAAGTCGGTATCAGGGTCGCCGCAGCCCTTGCTCACTCGCCGTTATGCAGCACTAACAAATTCTACTCCACAGCCCGAGCAGCTCGACGCATCCAAACGCAAACGAGAGGAGCTCGCTTCTTACCCACCAACACCACTCCGACGACTCAACCGCTGGGTACGGTCTGTCCGAATCTGGCACATTGGGTAAAGGGCTCACCTGCGTACACAACAGTAACAACAACCTGACGATGTGGGGACGTATCCGTCGTTGGTTAAGCACGACATGGCATCAGATCCTCGTCCTCGTCGGTTTGAGGCAGAAAGGAGGGTACGTTGTATTTCGTATTTCCTGTGACCCTCCAGAGTAACTGTGCTTCCAATAGACGGGGGAAAGGATTCGGATCGAACTCGGGAGGTAAGGGTTCAGTCCCTCCTCCCAAGCCACCAACGAGGCCGACTGGCCGAGGATAGACATTTTCCTGTTTTGTATGTACTTGTGCATTGCACATAGTTTATGCGAGGTGTTGTTCCTCCCGGAATATTATGGCCCGCATTTCGACATCACGTGGTCGATGAGGTTCAGCAGCGGTGACAGGGAGTCTACGAGGACGAACACTCAGTATATCCAATACCAGGCTGGAGGTGCTTCCCCTGGACAGTACTCCGAAACGATGACATCTTCTGTGGCAACAACGCCCACGACGCTCATTCGGATCGCACCGTTTCGAACATCCACTCGGTGAACAACTTTACTGGGGCCTCGTATCTCCGAGCCATTATCAAAGCCACGCCCACATAATACGGCTGCCTTGCAGTTAGAAACGCCACTTCCTTGAGCGACACTGGAACAAGAAGAATGGAGAGTGACAAGAAGACTTCGCATGGCATCGATCCACGAATGGAGCTCGTTGCCTGAGGGTTGTTATAAGATTGAAGGTCAAGTCATATTTTATGACCTGTAATTGCAAGCGCCGCGCATGCAGATATTTGCTATGGGGTCTGAGAAAGGTGGCGTATTTAGTCTACAAGGTATCATAGAATGAGTAGATTTTCGCACCCAAGTTGCCACTCATTACTCAACAATGCAGCATTCAGATACAACGCGTTCAATGTCCCTTTGGCGATCACAGCTCTCTGTGGTGATAATGCCTATCACAATAAATTAAGCTTATTGAACACTGGGAGCCTGAAGACTTGCGGTGTCCACGCTGTGTCCACGCCTTACGCTGGCTTTTGCACTCGAGACGGATGGCATGGTCCTGGGGCCCCATATTAGAGAGAGGTACCTCCCCCAATCCCTATTTCTCTTCTCTACCCCCCAAGTTTTTGAGAACGATATGTCGTGAGCCCCTCCACCAGCAGAATCGGCGATCCATTACTCATGCTTGCACATGTATACAGAGGCAAACCTTCTCTGTTCACTCTCTTCCCCGGGTATGCGTGTGCTCTCCCTCTAACTTCTACCCGGACCACAAGTGACCACCTTGACAGGGCGAATATCAACCTCAATGTTAACATCGGTGGTAGCCGAGGCAGCGGCAGCTGTACACCATCGAAACCAGCCCCCAAGCCTGTCAGCAAGCCTGTCACGGCGCTAAAGCCAGCACCAAAACCTACCAGCAAGCCTGCCACGGCGCCAAAGCCAGCGCCAAAGCCTACCAGCAAACCTGCCACGGCGCCAAAGCCTGCACCAAAGCCTACCAGCAAGCCTGGCACCGCGTCAAAACCAAAGTCCTCGACTCCAGCCCCACGACCGGCTAGGAAGAGCGTGAAGTGATATTGGGAGTGTGCTTCGATCGGGTCTGTGGCGCAGGGCCTTCCTTCTCGATAGTAGAAGTGTAATTGTATCGAGATACGAACTTCTATTCTGGTGTTTCGTGACTTCTTTTTGCCGGACACCCATTTGGCCTCACCCAAATGTGTGCGTGCGGGACAGCGGGCATAAACTTATTGTAAATCAACCAACGGACATTGAGTGGTGTATCACACCTTTGGACTGCAGTCGCTACATCTATAACATTGCACTGCCTACCTAACACCGTGTACTTTCATCGGCCACTCGAATACACCTCAGCTTCCTATTACGAGACTTCCAACACAAAGGGTCACACAAAGAGAGCACAGAGAGCCTGATACAGAAGAATACACAGCCTCGCGACCGCTCTGTCGCCGTGTTGCAACGGGATCGAATACGCGCACAGGAACCCGAGAGAGGGTAAGTAGCCCCACTTCAGGTATATAAGTACGTGGCTCGCCTACTGCATGGGATATACCCAAGCTCGAAAACGTTTCTACCTAGACCCGAGCAATGAGTTCCCGATCGTCAGGTGGTATTCTCTCTGTATGAACCACTAGGTTGACGCTATTATACAGTGGTTCCTCCATGATCACCATTCGGGCAGGGTACCCTCAAGCTCAAAGCGGTCGAGCAAGCCAACCGCCACCTAAACCCCCAACCAATAATCTAAAGAAGGGCCAAAGTGGTCAGGGCTCCGGAAAGGGAGGAAATGGTAGCGGTACGAAGAGCGCCCCGCCAGCTCCTCGCATTGTGCACCGGTGCTGATGGATAAAATATAACGATGCCATGTATCCTCGCTCTTCGCAATGTATTTAATTAGAGCAACACGGGGAAACCATTGGAGTGTATCATATGACTCCGTAATCGATCGAGTGTTCATTCACGAATTCAGCCGAAGCCCCAATTCAACAAACATTGGTGGGGCATTTCGCCATTTCACGCAGCCAATCTCTCAAATAGTAACCTTTATTACTTGGCAATACGTTACAGATGGAAAGGAACGTCCGGCCAAGATAGCTATACACCCGCTTTGACGGGAATATATGTCTCGTTGAACCTGAAGCCTTTAGTTCGATACCTCGTGCTGCGAGGGCATCACGACCCCCTCTTCCACCTCGTACCGGGCTTCCTCTGTCATTTATTTGCACTTTAATGCCCCGGGATCACGCCAAGTAGTATGCCCGTCCTAGTATAGCGACCGAACAGAGGGAGAATGATCCCATATTACTAGCTGGCCGTCTGTTTAATTTCTACTGTTGAGAGTAGAATATATTACCAATTTATTGGCCGATAATCGAAGTAGTGAACAGAACACTCACTGCTCCAGTACTGGTAGACCTCATAAACCCAACTCAAGGCGAAATGTTTCTTGCCATTGAGCTTCGCAGAGGCTGCAAACACATTCCCTGTGCTGTATACATAGGGTAAGGGATCGGGGGGTTCATGTGGAGGTACGTTTATGGGGTCAACCAGTACTGGAGCGGTGAGTTTTCTGTTCACTACTTCCCATTGGCAGAGGGTGCGAAGTTGAGTTTCCATTTTTCTCCTCCATGCGAAATGTTCATTTCCATTGAGCTTCGCAGAGACCGCAAAGGCATTCCTATATGCACAGGGCAAGGGAGCAGGGAGCAGTTGCAGCAGTAGCTATTAGTGAGTGATGAGTATTGTATTTGGTTTGCTTATGCGTGAGCGCAAGGGAGCATAGCTTGTAGGCAGCGAACCTATGCAATAGTTTAGCTCAGCGGTAAATGTTATTGAGACCACCCTATTAATATAATGGTTTACTACGACTAAGTCACAATCAGTAAGAGATTTGATAGGGAAACTTACACTCAGCGGTGAATACTATTGGATCCACGGAGTCATAGATTTCCACGTATATAGTGGGGTTTTATCCCATTTTGGGAACCTAGTCATCAGACCGACCTGAGAGAGGATCTGAGAGAAAATCTGGCCAAGTCGCTAGCGATGGGGTGTTGCAGTAGAGAGTTCAGTATGCCGAGTCTTGAATGCAACGACAAGACGATCCTGGTATTTGAGCACCCTTTCACGATTGTTGAAGTTCGCTGATCCGTGATTTGGCCATGCGGTCGAAGTCCCACCCATTGCTGAATTCTCGCAGATCCCGACAAAGAGATATGGAGTGCAATTGGCACAAGAGTCCACTTGTATTGCGAGAGTGAATGCTCTTGTACTCACCATTTCGCCACACGCCGCGTTCAATTTCAGTTTCTTGTTATCTCGAAGCCCTGTCTGAAAGAGTATGGGAAGGCTTTCAGGTGTGCTGTTGGCAGGGCGATTGAACAGGATTTAGAAGAGTAGGTCACTATGTACCAAAAAAGGCATCCTGGACCTTCCCATCACCGCATGCTCCCATTGATGCGTAGATATACTAGGCTTCCTAGCATCATTCTCAGCACGACGAGCAATCACGGGCATTGCATTGCTTGTATAGGCATCAATAACAACGGCGTCGTCCACAGAGTCCAGTTTGTGGAGATAACAAAGAGGTAGATGCGTACCCCTCGTTCTCGTCTTCTGAATTTTACCAGAACTCATTCTTCGGTTGCAGGGCGAATAAAGGTCCATTTGCTAGTTTTCCGGCCCCTACAGTTGGGAAGCCGAGCAATCCACCACCGAAGCCGCCTCGTCCAACCCGTCCGCCAGGTGGTGGTGTCGGCGGCAGCAACGGGGGTGTGGTGAAAAAGTAGATGGGAAGATATTGTTGGGTGTCATGACTACATTGTACTTGCCTTGTCTTTGTCTCTCCACGGATGTCCTTTCCTTTTCCGCAACGGTTACTACTTGGCTTGTAGTTGAGACCCTCTGTACTCGAGAGGTTTAAATATCAATTTCTTATAGTAGTGGCCCTAAGGGATTTCCATAACGAGGAAAGAGAGAAGGACAAAGTGTTGGTGGCGTCGCCACGGTCGACCTAAAATGGAAATAAATACCACAAGGGAGCGAAAATCAGTTTTGTAAGACCAGCATATGTTCAATTATAATCCTGCATCAACAAATTACTGCAGATTTTATCTGCGGGGCCGAGATCGTAACAAGACGGTGCTGATGTTTCTTAAGGGTTGCGCTATGAATGATGCGATTGCGCAGAGTACACATGGCTGTGGTGGGATGTGGTCAAAGAGCAACTACTTACAAAGCGAGCAGCGGTCTTCCCGGCGCTCACGGGACTCCTCTGCAATATAGAGGCACCGTCCTCACCACGAACACCCGAAGCGATGGTCACATTATCGAGCCTGTCCCTGGTGTTGTGCTCTATAAAGCGACAAAATCCAGGGAGGGATAGGGCCCGCTTTCGTCCACTTCATGACTGAACGGGTGATCTAGAGACCGAGATTCGTATGAGACTCTCTGTCAATGACATGATCAGTTACGGGCATGAAGAAAACATGCTCAACAAAGGCTAGCCAAACATGTACGCGCTAGCCCAAAGACTGGCGGCCTTACTCTGAGTCTGACCTTACTATGCTCGGGGAAAGCATACACCAATAGTGGAACCGGCGGTTTCCCCAGCGTGCATGTCTGACCCCCCGTAGTGACCGTAAAATGGCCAACCTTGAGCAAGCACGAACAGTGCTAGCACGCTCTTGATTACCGATGTGACAACGTCAAGACCAACCGCATCAGTGCCGTAGCTATAAGGCTGGAGTGGTTACCAGGAGACAGGCTTCTCGTGCAGCTTGGTATTCAAGTGAGAGTACATAGTTCGAGCTGGCTTGTTTAATGCAAGAGCCATAGCGAAAATGCCTTGGGTTCTGTCGCTGTGTGGTTTCCGTATTGCCGTGGATTCAGATTATGCTTTTTATATGTAGCGTTTAGTTACATGATGCTCTGAGACAAACCAGAACGATCTAGCATCGCATTAGGATGTCTTCTGGCCTCTCACGCTTGTTGTCCCCGGCACGGATTGCGTGGGAGGCACTGGAGTTCCTGAGGGAGTTGTAGTATTCCTCCACAGAGTACCCAAGAATCGTGTAACACGCATCCTTATTCCCTCCCAGCTGTCTAGAGCAGGACGGGCATCGATGTGGAACGAAAACGGCCCGCCGCCGTTGGCCCGGCCCGTGTAATAGTCGATGACGTAGTGTATCCGTTGACCACAGCGCTCGATTACCCAGTCGTGCCGATCAAAGGGTGCTTGGTACCTGTTCGGGGGCCAAGGCGTCTTTAAAACATCAAATATACAATAAAGTGACAGGGAGGAGAGAAATGTGAAAGAGATGAGAAGCGTAACGCACCCTAATAAACTCCGCCACCGCGCCCTCGGCGTTAATTTGCTTGCATCGCCCTTGAAGCTCACAAGCCTCAGGCCACCGGGGCACGTTTCGGGATTCTCAACATTCTGCGACCGGGGGGCGTAGTCTTCCCACTTGAGAATCTCAATCCAGGTGCGCTCGTTGACGGCGTTATGAATGGGGACGACTACCTGCATGTCGAACGGGTTGGGCTTCTTTGCACCGGCCCGCGGGTGAGCATGTGGGACTGGGCATTCGGGTGCTATTTCTGGACTTGAAGGTGAGGGCGGTGAGTGAGCGTTTGAGTCGGTTGATGCGTCGGCGTGCGACGCGATATCAGGAGAAGAGGCCTGCGTGGTATGTTTTCGCAGCATGGCAGCGTAGAATTGTGCCTCGGAGGGATACACCC
>Ga0307515_10001523_pt1 | contig 51822 bp, 48 predicted proteins | sample 17_EM_MG_FD_194513 | JGI IMG/M metagenome (GOLD analysis project Ga0307515, IMG submission 194513) | Populus trichocarpa ectomycorrhiza microbial communities from riparian zone in the Pacific Northwest, United States - 17_EM | ecosystem: Host-associated > Plants > Roots > Unclassified | place...
ATTGAGGCTGCTTTAAAAAGCGCGGAAGTTGCGGCAGAGAATATCGATTTTATATCTGCGCACGGCACGGCCACTATTTATAACGATGAGATGGAAGCCAAAGCAATAAATTTGGCCGGAATGCAAAACATCCCTGTTAATAGTTTAAAAGGATATTACGGGCATACGCTTGGCGCTTCGGGCCTTATAGAGGCGATAGTGGCAGCTCATTCCTTAAAGCACAACACCATTATCCCCTCCAGGGGATTTAATGAGTTGGGGGTTACCCAATTATTGAATGTAGCTAAAGAGATACAAACTATACCTTTGGCCGCTTGCTTAAAAACAGCATCTGGTTTTGGAGGCTGTAACGCGGCAATTGTACTGAGGAAAAGCTGAAAGCCTAAGGCGGAAAGCTTAAAGCAAATAATAGATATAAGATTGACAGAAGCACTACATATTACATCGCACTGCGTCATTAGCAATAATGTTGTTTACGGCAATGGCATTCCTGTTTTTGAAAATAAGGGTGTTGATGCCGGGGCGTTCCTACTTTCGGTTTACCAGTTTCTGGAGGTTAAGTACCCCAAGTTTTATAAAATGGATAACCTGTCCAAATTGGGTTTGCTGGCATCGGAAGTATTGCTGAAGGATAGCGATATCAGTGAAAAATATAAAGAACAGGAAGTTGGTATCGTTTTAGCAAATTCCAATTCAAGCCTGGATGCGGATATTAAATATTACGACCAGGCCAAAACTATTGCCAGCCCCGCCTTGTTTGTGTATACCTTGCCCAATATCGTTATCGGCGAGATCAGCATTAAAAACAAATTTAAAGGCGAGAACGCTTTTTTTGTTTTTGAGGCTTTTGATGCCGCATTTATACAGCAGTACGTGGCATATTTATTAAATAATAATATATTGCAAGCCTGCATTTGCGGCTGGGTTGATGTGCTGAAGGAAGATTACAAAGCTGTTTTATATTTGGTAGAAAAGAATGCAGACCCAATGTCGGCGCCGTTTAGTGCAGAAAATTTAAATAACATTTACCTGTTGGCTAAATAGCCGGCAAATAATATAGTAATGAGCAAAACTGTTTTTGTAGCGGGTGTAGGTGTAATTTCGGGTATTGGCAACAATACTGCCGAATGCCTTAACGCGCTCGCGAACAGCCGCGCAGGTATTGATAAAATTAAATACCTGCAAACCGTACATCAACACACCTTCCCGGTTGCCGAAGTTAAATTAAGCAATGATGAATTGGCCCAATTATCAGGATTTGGACCCGGTATAAGCCGCACAGCCATGTTAAGCCTCATCGCCGCGAAAGAGGCAAAAAACGATGCAGGCATCCAAGATTTCGCCTCATTACGCACGGGTTTTATATCGGCCAACACCGTGGGCGGCATGGATAAAACCGAAGATTTTTTTGTACAATTTATGGCTAACCCGGCAAAAGGTAAATTGCGCAATGTAGTTAACCACGAGTGCGGCAAGGTAACAGAATTAGTGGCCGATGAATTGGGGATAAAAAATTATATAAGTACCATCAGTACAGCCTGCTCATCATCGGCCAATGCTATTATGTATGGCGCAAGGCTCATCAAAAACAACATACTTGATATAGTTATAGCTGGTGGCACTGATGCGCTTACCCGCTTTACGCTAAACGGCTTTAATACGCTCATGATATTGGACAACCAGTATTGCCAGCCCTTTGATGCCAACCGCCGTGGCTTAAACCTTGGCGAGGGCGCCGGGTATATTACCCTGGTATCTGAACGGGTTGCGGCAGGGATGCAAAAAGCGCCTTATTGTACTTTGAGCGGTTACTGTAACGCCAACGACGCCTACCATCAAACCGCTTCATCGCCCGATGGCACAGGCTCCTTTATGGCTATGGAGGGTGCTTTAAAAATCAGCGGGTTAAAGCCGGAAGATATAGGCTACATTAACCTGCACGGTACCGGTACCCAAAACAACGATAACTCCGAAGGGACTGCTATAAAGCGACTATTCGATCCGCATTTCCCTAAAATGAGCTCTACCAAATCATTCACCGGCCATACGCTGGGCGCAAGCGCAGGTATCGAGGCTGTATTTTCGGCACTCTCGGCCCAACAGGGATTTATTTACCCCAACCTTCGGTTTGAAACACAGATTGCCGATCATCCTTTTGCGCCTGAAACAAGTTTTACACAAAACGCAGATTTAAACCATGTACTTTCCAACTCCTTTGGTTTTGGCGGTAACTGTTCGTCACTAATATTTTCAAAACTACCGGCCTGATATGTATATACGTTCAACAGCAAACATATCGCCTCAAAAAACATTCGGAAACGTCCCGTTCCTGGATGAAGTAGTAGTTTATGACGGCAATAGACTCAGCTGCGTTACGCCCGATTACAAAGAGATCATCGATCCAAAACTCATCCGCCGCATGAGCCGGGTTATCAAAATGGGGGTAGCATCTGCCATGGCCTGTTTGCAGGATGCGGGAGTAACCAACCCCGATGCCATTATTACCGGCACGGCCTACGGTTGCCTGGAAGATACCGGCGTGTTTTTAAGTAAAATGGTTGAACGCGGCGAAGAGCTGCTTACCCCAACATCGTTCATACAATCAACCCACAACACCATTGGCGCACAGGTGGCTTTGCTGCTGCATTGCAACAATTATAATAACACGTTTGTTAATGGTGGCTCATCGTTTGAAAGTTCCCTGCTTGACGCGCAGATGCTATTGCAGGAAGGTGAGGCCAAAAACGTACTGGTAGGGGGTATTGACGAGATAACCGATATCAGCCACAGCATACTGAGCAGGTTTGGCTTATATAAACGGGGTGCTATCTCCAATACCGACCTTTATAGTGCCAATTCAAAAGGCACCGTTGCAGGTGAAGGCTCGGCATTTTTCCTGTTAACCAATGAAGCATCCGGAAACGACCTGGCTAAACTGGATGCAATCGCCACGTTTTATAAACCGGACAGCCATGCAGCTATTGAACAACAAATTGAATCGTTCCTGGCAGCACAAGACCTTAGTATGTATGATATCAGCCTGGTGGTAGCAGGTAATAACGGTGATGCCCAAAATGATGCAGTTTACGACTACCTGGAGGGCTCGTTATTTAACTACTGTAATGTTACCAGGTATAAACACCTGTGTGGCGAGTACCCCACATCATCGGCCTTCGCGTTATGGTATGCTGCACAAATTGTCAAAACAAACACCATTCCGGGGTCGGAACCTATTACCCCAATTAAAAAAATATTGGTTTATAACCATTACCAAAACACCAGTCATTCGTTAATGTTGCTATCCGCGTGCTAACATTCAGAAACACCAATATCGCATTCATCGTCCTGCTGGGTTTTACTATCTGGGGCGATAAAACGTATGGGGTAAGCTGGCTGGCATATGGGGCAATTATCCTGGCGTATTCACTTATTGTTGCCTATGGCTGTTATTTTGTGAGCTCCGGTTTTTTTATGCCGATGTACTGCGCCGCTAAAACAACCGATAAAGTAATAGCGATAACTTTTGACGATGGCCCGGTACGTGACGGGACTCCGCAGGTTTTACAAATTTTGAAAGAAGCAGAAGTAGAAGCCGCTTTTTTTTGCATTGGCGAACGTATTGCAGGCAATGAAGCCGTCATCAGGCAACTAAACGCCGAAGGCCATATGATTGGCAACCATAGTTATACACACGCGGCCTTGTTTGATCTTTTTCCATCAAAAAAAATGCTTGCCGAAATGCAGCAGGTAGACAGCGACTTGTATAATGTTATTGGTAAAAAAACAAGGCTATTCCGCCCACCTTATGGGGTGATGAACCCTAATTTAAAAAAGGCCATTGTTAAAGGAAATTATTTGCCCATCGGTTGGAACGTACGATCGTACGATACCATGGCTACCGATCCTGATGCGCTTTTGCAAAAAGTAACCCTGCAAATCGAGCCAGGAGCAATCTTTTTATTTCACGACAGGTGCCCGGTTACGGTGGCTATGCTGCCTGATTTTTTAAAAGAAATTAATGCCAGGGGATATCGGGTTGTGCGGGTTGATAAGATGCTGGGGCTACCAGCTTACGATTAAGCACGATCCTATTATATGGAAACTTACTTACACCCCGGAATTATATATTTCGCCAACAAATCAAAAGCCCGTTTGGCCTTCCAGTTATTGTAATTGCCCTGGGTAAATACCACCACCAAATCCATATCTTTAATAATCATAATGTACTGTCCGCCGTTGCCCGATGCAAAAACAACGTCTTCTGTATAACCCTGGGCTTTTATCTTTTCGTTGTACCAGTAATAGCCATAATATGCAGGTTGCGGAGTGGCCATTTTATTCCTGCTCAATTTAAGAAACGAAAAATCGGGAATTGAAATAGTGGCTGTGGTTGATGCCCTGAACCATTGTGCCGATACTATCTGTTTTCCCTGCCAAACGCCATTGTTTTTTACCAGCAGTCCAATTTTAATCATATCCTTTGGCAGCAGAAAAAAAGAACCGGCCGTGGCGCCGTGTCCGGCAGGATCAATTGTCCAGTGGTAGTTAGTAATCCCCAACGGATCAAACAAATATTTTTTTGCAAAGGCCATAACAGGCATATGGGAGGCATTACTGATAATACCACTAATGATCATTGGGTTACATGATGTATAGTTCCAAACCGTACCGGGATTGTTTTTCATAGGCAAATCCAGCGAAAACTTCACCCAGTCTTTGGTTTCTACCATTTCGGTTTCGCAATCCCTACCGTCATCATCCCATTCATTGCAATCAAAGCCAGACCGCATCTCTAACAGGTTTTTAATGGTGATGAGTTGTTTCCGTGCATCATTGTTGGCAAATGATTTATACTCAGGGAAAAACGCATAAACCTTTTGATCTGCATTTTTCACAAAGCCTTTATCAATGGCAATGCCCATCAGCAGGCTGGTTATAGATTTAAATGACGACCGGGAATCATGCACCGAATCAGCAGTATAACCGTTAAAATAATGCTCATAAACCAGCTTGCCGCCTTTAGATATCAAGATGCTGTGGATGCCGGTGTATTCCTGCTTTGCGATGGTGTGGGTCATCGAATCTAACAAAGCATGTGTTTGCGCATGTGCCCAATTGGATAGAAAGAAGAAAATGAGGGTCAAAAATTTTAATGGAGACGGCATATTCCTGCTGATAATGGCTGATAAAACATTAAACCATTCAGAAGATAAGACGCATGGGATAATGGCGCGTTGCAGGAAGCGTTATTATCCTTTCGTTCTTTCAGTCGCGGGGTTTTAACCCGTGACTACTGCGGGTTTCAGCTTTCAGCTGAACTAAGCCGGAGGCTTAAACCAGGTTAACCCACGAGTTACGTTACGCTAACCTCGCGGGAGGTTTATTTGTGAAGGATTATTTAGGCAACCTCACCAGCATGCAACTATGTTGCCCAACTTTATGGGTGTTGTATATCAGTATATTTTTAAAGCTGCTTGCTTCGCCTTTTCTTTTGATCATATGCTGCGGCATGGTCAACACCCCGCTAACAAAATTGCAGGCCAGCCAAAGTGCAAAAGATGATGCCGTTGGATACTCGCCACACATGTGTTTAAAACGGGCTATGGTGGTATGTTTATCAAACAAACTATCGCAGGAGGTATAAAAAGGGAGCGAGCGTTTGTCGCCATTTTCGCCGGTTAACAGCAGGTCTGGCTGTTCGCCTTCAGCAAGGTTTTCTTCAATGAACCTTTTAATGCGCGCTTTAATTACATCAACGTCGGCGCTATGTATCGTGGTTATGGCTTTCAGTTGTGCTATGGCGTTTTGTTTATCATTACCAACCATAAACATAGCTGCGGCTTCGCCGGATAGGCTTCCATCGGTTGTAGAACGGTACATGTCGCTGTTCAGGCAATCTTCTTTTTTAAACCAGCCCGCGAGCGTATCAAGGGTGTAGTTGTTGAACGAAATTTCATCAACGCCACCCAATAAATAGCGGCTATCCGGGTTTTCATTCAGCAGCATGGCCGCATCAATAACCGCGTTTTCAAAAGCCAGCCCCCGGTGAACATGGGTAAGGTTATAGTTCTTATTATTGCTGATGAGCGCTATTTGCGATGAGATTGTATTGGGGGTACCCTGCACAAAACTTCCGGGTGTAAGCATATCCTCGTTATACTCAATAATCTGGTTCAGGAATTTGCCATTCTCCTCCATCCCGCTCACCTGGGTGCCTATGATTATGCCATTGGGCTGTACGGCGTCAGCAAGCAGCGGCAGGGCGGCTCCCGAACCGATGCGGGTACTTTTACTCATCCGGCGCAAAGCATTGCCTTTAAACTGCGGATAAGCAGGCTCAATAGCATACAGCTTATTATCAACCGAAGGGCGAAGCGTTTCAATATCAATATTTTCCCCAAAGGTTTGCTGTGGAGAAATACAAGTGGTTTTGTAGATATACAACTTCATCATTAAGCTTTTGAAAAAATTAATGATGTACAATTCCCGCCAAAACCAAACGAGTTACTCATTACATGTGTTATAGTAGCGGCCCTGTTAAGTAGTACCGGTTCAAGGCCAATATCAGTTATCGGCACATTAAAATTCAAATTAGGGTATAGCTCCTGCCTGTCTATATTCAGGACGCTGTAAACCGCCTCAATAGCGCTGGCTGCGCCAAGGGTGTGCCCGGTAAAGCCTTTGGTAGATGCAAAATCGGGCAGGGTATCAAACAGGCACAGCATGGCTCGGCTTTCTACCTCGTCGTTATTTTCGGTACCGGTGCCGTGCGCGTTAATAAAATCAATAGCAGTCGGGCTTAAACACGCATTGTCCAAAGCATATTTCATAGCCAGGTATGGCCCATCCCCTTCGGGTGATAATGATGAAGGATGATAAGCATCGTTGGCATTTCCATAACCGCTCACCACGGCATAGATTTTTTTGCCTGCTGCATCTGCCTGCTTCTCTAACACTAAAAACGCTGCGCCTTCGCCTAAATTTAGCCCTTTACGATTTTGATCGAAGGGTGCACAAGCTTCATCCGAAAGAATACGCAGGGCGTTAAAACCATTAACTGTAAATTTGGCCAGGCTATCGGCCCCGCCTACAATTACACGATTTGCGAGCCCGTTTTTTATCAGCCGGCAACCGTACATAATGGCATTTGCCGATGATGAGCATGCTGTATTCAGGGTGTTAACTACTCCTGTTATACCATAACGCGTTTGGATATGTAGGTTTACCGATGCATAATCGTATGATTTTACATATTCAATGTGTTCGGTGTCGCCATGGGTATTGGCATATAACTCGTCGGTAAGGCACATGCCGCCTACGGTTGTAGCGCCCACAAGGGCAGTATCGGTAGCTGTTAGTTGGTTTGGGGTTAATCGGGCATCGGCAATAGCTTCGTTAAACGCATGCAAGGCAAGCAGGCTGGTGCGGGTAACACCCGGCTCCGTTACACCAAGTTTCTCTTTCAATTCTTCGGTGCCTGTCAATACCTCACCAAAAGGCAAAAGTCCCGAATACCTTGAAGGGAAATTACCACCGCCTTTTATAATACCGGTTTTGCCCAGTACCAATGCCGCGTGATTTTCAGCTACCGAATGGCCAATAGCACTAATCACACCAATCCCGGTTACTACAATCCTGTCCAATTTTTTATCCGTGTTTATTTTTGCCCGTTTTGCTCAATATAAGTTGCCATGGTGTTCACATCTACAAGCACCTTACGGCCTTCCTTAGGGTCTTGAATATTGATGCCGTACTCGCGCTTCAAAAGCACAATAAGTTCCAGTGAATCGATGGAATCAAGCCCCAGGCCATCGCCAAACAACGGCTCATCGTCTTTAATGTCTGCCGGGGTAAGATCAGTTAAATTCAGGAATTGAATGATCTGAACTTTTAACTTCTCCTTTAGTTCTGTAGTTTCCATCTTGTTTCTATATTAAATTCTTTCTTTTTAAACCAATAAACGTTAGCGCCTGGAATACAAATGTAATTCCAACCAACGGAATAATGCTGATAACAACATCCTTTAATCCCGCGCCCTCTAAAAATAAGCCATAATAGGCCTCAATACACCAATGTAATGGCGATAATGAACTAATTGTTTTTAATGCTCCCGGCATGGCAAATGAAGGCACCATAAGGCCGCCGATGGCCGATAGTATCACTATGGATACCGCTCCAAAACCGTTTGCCTGCTCCTGCGTATGGGCAAACACGCCCACACAAATAGCGTAGCTTACAGCGCAATAACCAACGGCTACCGTTACCAATATCAAACCGAAAATATCTGCCGGTAAGTTTAACGCGGGCAAATTAATATACGGAAAAAACCATAATCCCAACGAAAAAATTACCAGTGCCTGGAACAGTGTTACGCATAAATAGGTAATCTGTTTGGATAGCAGGCCTACAGCAAAATTAGTGGGCAATGTTTTTAACCTGATAAAACTGCCGCTCACCTTTTCCCTTACCACGCTGCCGCTTAACGACATGATGATAAAAAACATGGCAAATATAGTCCATGCAGGTACGTTGTGCTGGGTAGCATTTGGCGCGGTTATGCTGCCGCCCTTTGATACCGGCACCTGCTTTATTTCGGCCTTGCCGTTCAGCATTTCCTGTTCCAACTTTTCGGGCATTTCCTTTTCGTTTATGGCGAAGTAGAGCGTGCGCAGGGTTTCCCGGCTTTCTACAATTTGTAAGGCGCTGGTCAAGGCTCCGTTTACCGAAAAGCGAATGGATTCGGGGATGGATGGGTTGTAATGTAAGATCAATGGCGTAGGTGCCGTCAGTTTTTCTTCCTTAGCCGAATCGGCCTGCAGGCCAAAGCTTTTCAGCGCTTTATTTGATGATGATTTAGCTTTTGCTTCAATCTTTGCCGAAAAATCGGGCGGAATGGTAATAGCCAGCATGGCGTCGGCGTTATGCATGGCATCGCCCATTTGCTGTTCGTTTAAATTTGATGCCGCCTGCACCACTTTAAACATGCCAATTTTGTTGATGGTGGCTGTGAGTTGTTTGCTTAGTTTACCGGCATCTTGATTACAAACCACTACGGTGAGCTTGTTTTTGTTCATCAACTGAAAAGTGCTGTTCTGGATAAGCGTAACCACAATAACCAAAATAACGGGCATGATGAACATGAGCGATATGCCCACTTTGTCGCGCAGCAATATCCTTACATCTTTTACTATGGAGGCCCAAAGCTTAAACATTAGTTCCGGTAATCCTTTCCTGTTAAGTTTAAAAACAGTTCCTCCAGGTCCTGGTGGCCATACTCTTCCAGCAAACTATCCAGTTTTCCTTCCCTAACAATCTCGCCCTTATCAACAAGCGCTATCTGTTCGCACAAGCCCTCGGCTTCGGCTAACTGATGCGAGGTATATATTAATGTGGTACCTTCTTTATTCAGCTGTTTTAAGTAATCGATGATGGCGTGGCGGGTTTGTACATCCACACCAACCGTAGGTTCATCCAAAAACAATATCTTCGGATTATGAATAACCCCTATGGCCAAATTAACCCTGCGTTTCATCCCTCCCGAAAAATTTTCAACGGCTTTATGGCTCACATCTGTAAGGCCTAATATCTCCAGCAATTCTGCCGACCGCTGTGCAATTTGTTTACGGTTTAAGCCGTACCAGGCCCCAAAAAACTCCAGGTTTTCTATCGGGCTAAGTTCCTGGTAAAAGGAAAAATCTTGTGGCACAAAACCAAACAGCTTATTTACAGCCTTGCTTTTGGTGCCAATTTTATGACCCAATAATTCAACCGAGCCTTTATCTGCAACCAGCAAGCCTGTCATCAAATTCATGAGCGTGGTTTTACCGGCACCATTCGGACCAAACAACCCGAAGCGCTCGCCTTCGGCAATCTTTAAATTCAGGCCATCGTAAGTCACCCCCGAATTACCCGGATAATGAAAACAAAGGTTTTCGATATTTACGGCGAGGGACGTTTTGCTTACCATTTAATATTTTTCAGCAGTGTAAAAGCTTTCTTTTCTATTTCGGCAATTTCTAACAAATAGTTGCCCATTACATTAAAATCTTCCTGGCTGCCTATGCGGCCTTTGTAAATACCCGCAGCTTGTACGGCGGCTGTTCGCCACATGTCACCCGCTTGCGTAAACATCTCTGATGCCTTTAACAATACCGGGTTGGGCAGGTAATCATTAGCCTGTTGTAAAAACGCGGCATAAATATACCTGAACCCGCCGCCGCCTGTGCCTATTTCTTCCTGCATACGCACCAACTGTGCCAGGTACAAACCTGCAGTTTTAAGGCCCAGCTTATCGCGCCAGCCTTTTATTTTATTGCCCGTATATCTTATTCCGTTTACACCAGCGAAAGGACCGGGGATGGAGATCATGTTAAAAGCGTTTTTTTTGATGCCGCTCTTAATAGCACTCCTGATCTGGTCGTCGGTAATTTCTGTTTGATTGGCAGGATAGTATAATTGTCCTTTTGGTGCCAAAGCCCCTTTGGCAAAACGCACGCGCTCCAGCTCGTAGCTGGTAAGGGTTGTAGCGTGCTCCATAATGGGGTCGCTTATCAGGTAATTATCACCTTCCTTGCCAAAAACTATAAGGTTGTGGGCATTAAAATGAAAACGGTATTCCTTCGGGAAATAGGATAAATAGTAAACCCCTACCTGCGCACCAACCGGCTGTCCGGCTTCAAGGCTTTCCATCAAAGCGGCCTCGGCCTTTTCTTTGGAATTGAATTTTTTCTGTATCACGGGTATCCCCAATGATTTGCAGGTACGGTTAAATATAAAGCCCGGCATAGAGCGAAAAGCAATTGCCGGCCCATTATTTATTTTTATTAGCGGTACGTATACAAAAAACAGTCCGGCACCAATACCAAAAGCCAGCGGCTCGGTTATTTTGCCGTTCGAGATCTTTTTTAATAAATTACTGGTAACCCCCGATTCGCAATGTGCAGCTTGTCCGTGTTCAAAATCAATCTTCATGCACATCCATACTTTTTAGCTCGTCAACCTTTACATTAAAGGCTTCGGCATATTTTTTTAAATCTTTTTCTGATAGTTTATTAAACACAGCGGGTTTCAGGTGGCGTTTTATCTGCCATTTCCAAAAACCGGTATAATCGGCCAAAATACCTAAGTCCATTAGCCGCAACTCCATAAAAAACAGCAGCGGGCTGGTCTCTCCGTTTAAAACCCTTTGTTTAGCGTTGGCAATGCGGCCATCAATTTCCTGCCAGGCTACATCAAGCGCGGTTATTTTTACATCCCATCCATCGCTTAGCTGGGTTACATACTTCCCTTCGCTATCGGTAGCGTAGCAAACCTCTTTGGTAATTTTACCAAGCGAGCTTAAATCCTGAGGTACGTTTTCTTTTTTCATTGTAAACTGGCTTTTTCCGTTAAACAACAGTAAGCATAGCATACATATACGAAAACCTTGAACTTTCGGGCACCAGCAGCAATATTTTTTCGCCAACTTTTAGTTTGCCACTGTGAAACAATTCGTTTATCATTAAGTAAACAGAGGCCGCGCCAACGTTACCTACGGTATAAAGGTTCATAAACCATTTTTCGTAGGGGATGCCGCCGCCATAAATCTCCACCATATCATAAATTTTCGGCCTGAAAAAGTCGCTGGAGATATGGGGTAAAAAATGGTCGATATCTAAGGTGGTTAACCCGCGTCGTTCAAAAATCTCTTTTATTTTGGCACCACCCAACGGAACGATATTATCGCTCAGCAAACCAATATCCTGCTTAACGCTAAAAATGGATTTGTTCATCACCTCTTCGGGTGTATAATCCATAAAGCCTTTCAGGCTACCATCGGCCTGTTTTTCGGCGCCCATATACATACAGGCGTCCATCTGGTTGGCGTATGATACCCCTTCAATCCACTCCACTCTTAAACTTAAGCCGGTTTCGTTAGGCTTATCGGTCATCAAAAACGCCGAAGCACCATCGGATAACATCCAACGTAAAAAATCTTTATGGAAAGCGATGTAAGGATTTTCGGTAAGCTCTTTTAATTTCTGCGCTTCCTCTTCAAACACGTCAGACACCAGCAGGCCCGAAAATCTTTCAGACCCGGTTGCCACCGCTTGTTTGGCATCGCCCGATTTGATGGCCATAAAAGCATATTTTAAAGCATGCATCCCGGCGCAGCAAACCCCTGCCGGCGATACTACCTCAATTGCGCCAGCCTCGGGTAGCCAGCCATGTGTCATTACGCCGTGGCTGGGCATCATCTGGTCTGGAGATGAAGTGCCGCATGATAAGATATCGGTATCCTCTATTTTAGCATCGGTATTTTTAAACAGCTCTTTAACGGCCAACGCCGTCATCTGGGCATTGGTATGGGTAGCTTTTTTATTTTTATCAAGCGCATAATACCGGGTAGTAATTGCATTATTACGCAGTACAATTTTTTTTGATTTGGAAGGCTTATTATCAATATAACCCAGATACTGCTCCATATCGTCGTTTGCAACGGGCTGGTTGGGTAAAAAAGCAGATGTGGCGTTTATATAAACCTGATTAAAAGACATGTATATTTTAATTTAGTTGTAAGTAAAAGTTCTTTTTCTCCTGTATCCTGTCGCCAAAAAACGGCCTTATTAAAATCATATCAACCGTTAGCGCAATGGGAGCAACAATAAACAGGGCAAAAAAAAGATAATATTTAAAAGCTGCAAGCCATGCCGATTTATTTTTGCGTTTTGAAATAATTTTTGCCCAAACCGAAAATATGATCCGGGCCTTTCCTTCAATAAACATCAGCGGGTATTTAATGTTTACAGCACCATCGAGCATCAACTCGTATTGAAGGCTATCCCAATAGTCAACCATATTAAGCCTGGCTGCTATAACCCGGCCAAATTTGGCAGTTTCCTTTATCTCCTGCTCATCAACACCTGGCTTGGGGAATATATTCAGGTAGCTTTCTTTTTTACCTGTAAGCATCCAGTAAAAAATGGTAACAAAACTTATTGGGTTAAGGTGCCTGTCAACCAGGGCAATATTGCCAACCAGCCTTCCGCCGGCCTCCTGTATAGATTTGCGTACCCGCACAAAGGCGTTTAGCCACATATTACGGGCTGCACTGATAGTTACAACAGGCGTATCTTGTACAACTTTAATAAAGTCGGGGTGGTTAAGCAGTGAATTTGAAGGGATGCTGGGCGATAAAAACCAGGGCTGGTAGCCTACGATGATCATATCGTATTTGGTTTCCTTTAATATAAATGGCTCAATTTGGGCAGGTACACCTAAAACACAGTCGGGCATAACGGCAAAAAAGCTGGAACCTGTCCATGGAAAATTATAGCTGTTTACCATCTTTATCTCCACCTTTTCAACCGATGCCCCGGCATCAATAATAGGTTGTGTTAACGAGTCGATGACATCGCGCATTTGTCCCGATTGGGTATAGTAAATAGCTAATATCTTTTTACTCATTATTCAGCAGGTTTAAGGTCCTCGGTGTGCAAAACTTTAGAGGTCTTGCTATAATCAACTATGGCCCGCTGTACTACAGGCGACAAGGTTTTAAAGTTTTTTATCACCATAGTTTTATCCTTTTCGATATCTGTACGATAATGCACAATTTTAGGGGCTTTTTCCTGTATAACCAATCGTAAAAAATGCAGATCGGTGTTATCAGGTTCGGCCAGCAGGGCTGTTTCCAGCTTAATGCGGCCTGTTTTAAAAAAGCTTAACTTATCTTTGGGCTTGCCGGCAAGGCTGGCTTTTTTCATCAGTAAAGCGCCCTCATAGCCGCTTTTTGTTTCGGTGCCGGCATCAGTAAACGTGGCCAGTTCCTGGTTAATTTCGTCAATATTATCGCTTGCCATTGCTTTATAAAAAGCAGCTTTTTCTAATTTCTGCGCATACAGCGCGGTATTATTGCACGCTATAATTATCAGCACAAAACAAACAAAAGCAACGCGCTTTTCAATATAATTCTTCATAAAGCTTACCAAATGTAATAAATATTATGTGCCCTGCAAACAGCGTTTGCGCTTTACCAATAAGCATAAGCGCAACCGTTTTTGCTTTATTTAGTTTTATTTTTTTTCAATAACTTAAACCTGCGTATCCTGATATAGGATGTTTTTTGTGGGCAATGGTTTAACTATGCCCAATTAATAGCGGTTACACCATTAAAAATCGATTTTCTTTCGCTTACTTTGGGGTTTGAATTTTTTTCGGAAATTTAATAGCAAAATAATTACACTATCTTCCATACCATAAACAATGAAATTAATTAACAGCGACTTACATGGATAAAACTAAACAGTTTGCTGGTTCATGGGCTGTAATTTTAGGAGGATCCGGCGGCTTCGGATTCGGGGCTTTGCAAAAGCTTGCCGCGCATGGCATGAACGTAGCGGTTTTGTACCGTGAAACCTCCATTACCGAAAAGCCGCTCAAAATAAAACTTAGCCAGATTGCAGATGCAAACGGTATAACCATCCTGCCGTTTAACATAAACGCGCTTGAACAAACCGGGCGCGATTTATTTTTAAAACAATTTACCGAAGTTGCTGTACATAAACATTGTGTTAAGTTATTATTGCATTCAATAGCCCGGGGCAATTTAAAGCCACTGGCTACCGAATCAGAACATGCCGACAGCACCGCCGTTCTTTCAACTGATGACATACAGGCCACAAGCTATGCTATGGCTAATAGTTTGCTTGACTGGACAAGGCTGTTGCTCAACGCCGGGCTTTTTAATGCCGATGCCCGCATTATAGGCCTTACCAGCGATGGGGCGCATAAATATTGGGAAAGTTACGCGGCAGTATCTATTGCGAAGGCATCATTACAAAGCCTTGCAAAATATATGGCTGTTGAATTCAGCCGCTTTGGTATAAAAACCAATTTGATACAGGCCGGGGTTACCGAAACGGCATCATTAAAAAGAATACCGGGCAGCGATAAATTAATTGAACTGGCCACGGCAAACAACCCGATGGGCCGGTTAACAAAGCCCGCAGATGTTGCAAACGTAATATATATGCTTTGTACCGACGAAGCCTTCTGGATAAATGGTGCATTGATTCATGTTGACGGTGGCGAACATTGTTTGTAACTATATTGATTTTTAGAAACATGAATAACCATATACTTAATCATTTACCATACAAATCTACCTTCCGCTTTATTGATAACATTACATCATTAAATGAAAACGGGGTTACCGGCGATTTTACGCTGAAACAGGATGCTTTTTTTTATGAAGACCATTTTGAGGGAAACCCAGTTACGCCAGGCGTTATTATTACCGAAATTATGGCCCAGATTGGTTTGGTTGTGCTGGGTATTTTTTTGATTATGAAAGAGCCCGGTAATGATTTTACCAGCGATACATCGCTGTACCCTGTGCTGACTTCAACCGATGTTTCTTTTTACAAAATGGTTTTACCCGGCCAAAAGGTTACGGTTATTTCACAAAAACAATATTTTCGTTTCGGCAAGTTAAAATGCATCGTAGAGATGCTGAACAGCGAGAAAGAGATTGTTGCCAGGGGTACATTTGCCGGCATTATTAAACATCTTGACTTAAAATGAGCAGGCGGGTAGTAGTTACCGGTATGGGCGTTGTATCGCCAAACGGCATCGGGGTCAGCACGTTCCTTGATTCCATACAAAACGGCGTGTCGGGCATCAAATTTCAGCCTTTGTACGAGGAGTTGAAATTTAGCTGCCATGTTGCGGGCAAGCCCGATTTTGTACTGGAAGATCTTAAAACTAAAAACTACATATCTGAGGTTGTTTTTCACGGCCTTAAAGGCACCAATATTGGTTATGGCCTTATGGCCGCGCTTGACGCCTGGGCTGATGCCGGGCTGGAATATGATACCGACGAAACCCGCTGGGAAACCGGCTGCATTTTTGGCAACAGCGTATCTGACACCGAGGCCATGAGAAACGTAATTACCCGGGTTGATAACAAAGAGGCCAAAAAATTAGGTTCGCGCGTGGTGGAGCAAGCCATGAACAGCGGGGTTACCTCCTATGTATCGGGCCGTTTAGGATTGGGTAACAAAGTAATCACCAACTCGGCGGCTTGTGCTACAGGTACACAGGCTATTTTAATGGGCTACGAAACCATTAAAGATGGTTACGCCAAACGAATGCTGGTTGGCAGCAGCGAATATGTTGATACCTATGTGTTCGGTTCCTTTGATTCCATGCGCGTGCTATCCCGTAAATATAACGATCAGCCCGAAAAGGCATCAAGGCCGATGAGTATAACTGCCGGTGGCTTTGTGCCGGGATCTGGTTCGGCAGCACTGGTTTTGGAAGACCTGGAATTTGCTTTGGCCAGGGGCGCAAAAATTTACGCCGAGGTTTTAGGCGGCTCAACCAATAGCGGCGGCCAGCGGATGGGCGGCTCCATGACGGCGGCTAACCCGCAGGGTGTTATCAAATGCATTGAAGATTCAATAACTAATTCAAAAATAAGCGCTAACGATATTGATCTGATTAGCGGCCACCTTACTGCTACCAATGCCGATATGCAGGAAATTCAAAACTGGTGCAAGGCGCTTGGCCGGGGCGGCGATGATTTTCCGCTGATGAATTCGCTTAAATCGATGATTGGCCATTGCTTGAGTGCGGCAGGATCTATCGAAGCTGTGGCATCAATATTGCAAATGGAACACGGGTTTGTTCATCCAAATATAAACCTGGATGATCCTAATCCCGAAATAGGCAACTACATCAATTTAAACCGTTTGCCTGTTTCTATAGTCAAAAAAGACATTAATATTGTTGCTAAAGCCAATTTTGGCTTCGGCGACGTTAATTCCTGCTTAATATTTTCTAAATTTAACCCTAATGACACGACAAGAGATTTTAATTGAACTAAAAAAAGTTTTATCGCCATATACCCTTGATAAAGAAGCCCTGGCCAGCATAGACGAAAATACCGACCTTATTAAGGACTTGAAAATCAATTCGGCCAATCTTGTTGATATCATTATTGATGCGGAAACCAAATACAATATCGAGATAGACTACGATGCTGCGGATAAAATGGTGAACGTGGGCGGCTGTATTGATGTGATTGAAGAAAAGACTAACCAGCAAACATGATCATAAGTGCCGGTAATGATATTGTAGACCTCCAGGCTATCGACACTGAGCGAACAAGAGAACCAAGGTTTTACTCCAAATTCATTACCGGCCCCGAAACTCAATTACCAAGCCTGCCCCAACTGGCGGCTATGCCCACCGAGTATTTTGCCTGGCTTTTATGGTCGGTTAAGGAGTCGGTTTACAAATTTGAACAGCGGCATAATCCCGGGCTTGTTTTTTCTCCCTCAAAAATTGTTGTCGAGCATATTACCCCCGCTTTGAGTATGGCCTGTGCTACCACCGGGCCAATTGAAGGCCAGGGGTTTGATGAGCAGCCTTGTTACAACAGCATCATCGCTTTTAACCAAAATAAGTTTTACTCCCGGTCGATAATTACCAGCGGTTTTATTCTAACAGTAGTTAACAACAGTGATAATTTCGAAAATATGTACTGGGGGGTTAAGCCTATTGAAGATAGCAGTCCCGCATATCAATCAATACAAGTACGGGAGTTTATCTTAAAAAAACTCGGTACTTTTTTTGAATTCAACCAGCTAAATATCGTCAAAATGCCGTCCGGCTGCCCCATTTTACATGATGGATTGACAGAAACAAGTATACCTGTTTCATTGGCACATCATGGGCATTACGTGGCCTATGCATTCCACTTAGCCAACGTATAGGATACTAATTAGCTAATGCTTCTATCTTTTTGATATCGCGGTAGCAGATGTATAATGGGATAAAACCGAAAATGCCAAAACAACAATCAATGCAGCGCCAATAAATGGGGATACCACGTATAGGGCCGGCAATAAAGGCCAGCGGGAAAACCATAACACAGGCTATCATCCCAAACTGAATTATCCAGATATTTTTTACCGGATCGCGCAGGGGGCCAATAAAAGTAGTGGCTATAACCAGGTGCCCAAATGCCAGCCAATCGGTTCCATAACTCAGATAGGGGTAGTTTTCATTGGTTGTTTTTACAGCCTGGTAAACCTGTGCTATCCAATGATGCATAAACGGCGGGAATATGGTTACATTGGCCAGGAAAGCCAGCTCGGTTTCAATGGGGAAAGCAGTTACGCCGCTTAATACCAGCCCTATAATAAATACAATGATCCAGGTTTTTACTTTTTTGCGGAGGTGAGGTTCGGTTTGCATAATGGGTGTTCAATTTATTTTAAATGAAATGAAAATCGCCAAGTGATTAATCGAGAAAACAAAAGTACTTTGATATACAAAGTTACTCAAATTAATTTAAAAGCTACATCCTTTTTAAATGCTTTGTGATTATATTTGTTGCAAAGGAAATGGTGTCTTCCCACTCAACCGCCCTAAAAAGCTGATGGCGCCTGCATTAATTAACCCGTGGAGTAATATTCTGCGCTAATTTTTTGTAGGTGAAAAAAATTCCTATCAAACCCGTTTCAAAAACATACCACCGCCCGGCACGGCCAGTATCCCCCTTCTGTCACTTATCAGCGTATCAACCGGTAAGCATCAATGCTTTTATGTTGTTGTTTTGCTGCATCGTTTACAATCCACCAATTTTAAAACTAAATTAGCGTCGCCATAAAAAATGAACGATAACATTTTTACGTCCGATTTTTTTTCGACAGTGAAAAACCTGCTCAGGTGGACACTGCTCATCATCCCTATTGCCGTAGCTATAGGCAGCATGGTAGCTTTGTTTTTATGGCTGCTGAGCTGGGCCACGCATTTCAGATTTGCCCATACTTACCTTTTATATTTACTGCCCCTTGCTGGGGTAGCTATCCATTTTATATACAAACTCGCGGGCAAACCGTCAGAAAAGGGAAACAACCTGATTATCGACGAGATCCACAAGCCCGATTGCGGTGTACCCAAACGTATGGCGCCGGTGGTATTGCTTACCACGGTGATTACCCATTTATTTGGCGGATCGGCCGGGCGTGAGGGTACAGCGGTACAAATTGGCGGCAGCATAGCGCAGGCCTTTGGCAAATGGTTTAAACTAAACCCTGCCGATACCCGCACCATACTTATTGCCGGCATAGCCGCGGGCTTTGGCGCTGTATTTGGCACCCCTGTTACCGGGGCTATATTTGCAATGGAAGTTTTAACCATTGGGCGCATACAATACAATGCCTTATTGCCCTGCCTGATGGCCAGCATTATTGGCGATGTTACCGTTGCCGCCTGGGGCATTCACCACACAGCCTATCATATTGATGTGTTTGCAAGTGTGCCGCATTGGTATGCAACTTATACGGCCTTTGATTTTTTACTGCTTGGCAAAATAGTTTTGGCTTCGGTGGCCTTCGGGCTGGCCAGTTACCTGTTTGCGTACCTGGTATATGGGCTAAAATCTTTTTTTGCAGCCATTGTTCCAAAACCCTGGCTTACCCCGGTACTTGGCGGCTTAATCATCATTGGCCTTACCGCTCTTTTGGGCAAGCCCGATTACCTGGGCCTTGGTATCGATGCCGGGCATGCCGGGGCAATTACCATACCATCGGCATTTAATGCCGGCGGGGCCGATACCTGGAGCTGGCTTTGGAAAACCATTTATACAACCGTTACCCTTTCAAGTGGCTTTAAAGGCGGCGAGGTAACACCATTGTTCTACATCGGGGCAACCCTGGGCAACACGTTATCCGTTTTAATGGATGCCCCGGCAGGCCTTTTTGCCGCACTTGGTTTTATTGCGGTATTTGCGGGCGCAACCAATACCCCGTTGGCTTGTACTTTTATGGGGATTGAGCTTTTTGGCAGCCAGTATGCCTTGTTTTTTGCGGTGGCTTGTTTTACAGCCTATTTTTTTAGCGGACACTCGGGCATTTACGGTTCGCAACGCATTGGTATTGCCAAAACGCCAGGCCGCTATGCCGATGCCGCAACACTGGCCGAGGCAGATAAGCGCAGGCGGGGATACATGCGGCAGAAACTGGCTAAGTATAAAATTAAAGGCAAACAGGAGTAATTGATGATAGAAGCCGGGCAACAATTACCAAAGCATCTCCTTTCCGTCGCCGTAAAAAGTGGCAACGAATTTGGATGAAGACAGGAACATTTTGTTGTACCGGAGCGAAAGCCCCGAAATGCAAAAAAGACACCCGTTTAGAGTGTCTCTTTTTGTTTCATTTTTGCTTATATACCTGAAGGCATATACTGCTGTTTCATTTATTGGTTTTCTCTAAAAAAGCAGCTTGTTTTTCAACGGGGTATCAAACATAAGTTTCTCCAAATAAGTGGTACGTAAGGCATCCTTGAGGGCCATAGCATGCCTTTCGTGGTGCATATCACTTGATATGAAATCTATCAATTGATTATCTATCAGCAATTCCGCTTTTTTCTTTACCTCACTACCGTAGTATCCTGTTAAGGATATAGTGTTTAGTTGCATACTACAACCCCAGCTCTGGATGTTTTTGTATTGTTCAATCTCCAAATATGGGTACCTTTCGGGGTGCGCTAAAATAGGCTTATATCCCAAATCGTTTAATTTTTGCAAAACAGGAATCATGTTTGGTGGCTGGTTGATAAACGAAAACTCAAACAGTACATAATTATCGCCCATGGTCATCAACTTCCCTTCATTTACACGCGCCTCAAAGGTCTCATCAAAATAATGTTCGGCAGCAGTTTCTACAGGTATATCTATATTTTCTTTTACCAGTTCGGCCTTCAATAACTCCAGCGATGCAGCAATTGTTTCGGGTGTGTTCCGATAAAAATCAATCATAACGTGTGGTGTGGCAATAATTTTTTTTATCCCCAGGTCCATCATCTTCCTGATCAGGATTACCGAATCCTGCGGTGTTTGCGCACCATCGTCAATTCCCGGCAAAACATGCGAATGCATATCAACCATGATAGATTCATAGTTGAAGGTTATTTCTTTTTTTACCTTTTTCTTTTTAAAAAAACCAAACATAGTTAACGGTTATTGTACTGCCCCTTGTAATATTGCTGGTAACTACCCGAAGTAACGTGGTTAAGCCATTCCTCGTTTGCAAGGTACCAATCTACGGTTTTTTCCAATCCTTCTTCAAAAGTAATGCTTGGTACCCAGCCAAGCTCGGTTTTCAGCTTCGTGGCGTCTATGGCATAACGCAAATCATGGCCTGCCCTGTCTGTTACGTAGGTGATCAATTTCGCCGATTCACCTTCGGCCCTACCCAGTTTTTTATCCAGTATAGTACAAAGCAAATTAATCAGGTCGATGTTTTTCCATTCATTATGGCCACCAATATTATAGGTTTGGCCGGCTTTGGCATTGTGGAATATTACATCAATGGCCCTGGCATGATCCTCTACCCAAAGCCAGTCGCGAATATTCTCGCCTTTGCCATAAACAGGTACAGGTTTACTTTGTTTAATATTGTTGATAGCCAGCGGTATCAGCTTCTCCGGGAAGTGGAATGAGCCATAGTTATTTGAGCAGTTGGATATCACGGCATTCATGCCATAAGTATCCTGGTAAGCGCGTACAAAATGATCTGAACTGGCTTTAGATGCCGAATATGGCGAATGCGGATCATACGCTGTTTCTTCGGTAAACATTCCATCCTCGCCCAAAGTACCGTACACTTCATCGGTTGATACGTGGTAAAAACGGGTTTGATCATAACGTCCTTTCCAGCTTTCGCGGGCGGCGTTCAGCAAATTTACAGTACCTACCACATTGGTCATCACAAACTCCAAAGGATTGGTAATCGAACGGTCAACATGTGATTCAGCTGCAAGGTGGATTACGGCATCCGGCTTCTCGGTATTAAAAAGATTATTTATAAACTCAAGGTCAACAATATCACCTTTAACAAAGCTGTAATTCGGCTCGTTTTCGATATCTCTTAAATTTTCGAGGTTACCAGCGTAGGTCAGCTTATCTAAATTGATGATATTATAATTTGGATACGTTTTCACAAAGCGGCGCACCACGTGCGACCCTATGAAACCTGCGCCACCCGTAATAATTATTTTTTGCATTTGCTGAAATTTAAGTTTATAGCGGATTTTGAGCTATATATTTTTCCCATTCCCAGGCTGATGACATCATGGTTTCTAAACCCAATTCTGTTTTCCAGCCAAGCTTATTGGTCGATTTGGTTACATCGCCCCAAACCTTTTCCACATCACCGGCGCGGCGCGGACCAATCTGGTAATTTACCTTTACCTCTGTTGCTTTTTCAAACGCGTGGATCACTTCTAATACAGTACTCCCCTGGCCGGTGCCCAGGTTAAACACATCGTATCCCTGGTAATCGTCGCTCTCGGCCAATTTCAGCGCCGCAACATGTGCTTTTGCCAAATCAACCACGTGGATATAATCGCGCACGCAGCTACCATCCGGGGTGTCATAATCATTGCCGAAAACAGTTATTTTTTCGCGTTTGCCAATGGCTGTCTGGGTAATAAATGGAACCAGGTTTTGCGGTACGCCAATTGGCAATTCGCCTATAAGCGCGGTTTCGTGCGCACCAACCGGGTTAAAATATCTTAACGATACTACTTTATAGCTGCTGGTACCAGAAGCTATCATATCTTTCAAAATCTCTTCGGCTATTTGCTTGGTATTGCCATAAGGCGATTGCGCGGGCTGTACCGGCGCTTCTTCGGTTACCGGCAATTGCTCGGGCTGGCCGTAAACAGTACAGCTTGATGAGAACACAAAATTCAATGGTTTACTATAATAAGCATCCAGTAAATTGATAAGCGAATAGAAATTGTTACGGTAATACTTTAACGGTTTTTGAACCGACTCGCCTACCGCTTTAAAAGCAGCAAAGTGAATGATACCGGCAACATCGGGCTCGGCAACGGCCAGCGCTTTTACGCCGGCTTCGTCGCACAGGTCAAGCTTATGAAAAACCGGTTTGTAGCCGATGATTTTGGCCAGCTGATCTAAAATTTTAGGGTCTGAGTTTGATAGGTCGTCAACAATAACAGGTTCGTAGCCTGCGTTTACCAGTTCGACAACGGTATGGGAGCCAATAAATCCGAGGCCACCGGTCACTAATATCTTCATTTTTAAGTAGGGTATATAGTAAGCCATAAAGGTAAGTAAATGGATGAATTTACATACCTCCTTTTACTAAACAACCACCTTTTACTTTACTAAAAGGTGGTTATCCAGGTATTATTTATAGAAAGGACATGTTTTACTATTTATTATAGTAAGTAAAATCCTTATGGTTTATTTCGGTTTCGGGCAACGATTTAAAGTAATCCAACGTGATCTTTAAACCTTCGCTCCTTGATACCTTTGGCTCCCAGCCTAAAATAGCTTTTGCCTTGGTAATATCCGGGCGGCGCTGTTTCGGATCATCAGTAGGCAGTGGCAGACTAATCAATTCCTGGTCGGTGCCGGTTAATTTGATAATCTCTTCGCCAAATTGTTTTATCGTGATCTCGTCGGGGTTACCAATGTTCATCGGCTGCGCGTAATCGCTGTGCAACAGGCGGTAGATGCCTTCAACCAGGTCATCCACATAACAAAATGAACGGGTTTGCGACCCATCGCCAAACATGGTTAATGATTCGCCCCTGAGCGCCTGCCCAATAAAGGCGGGCAATACCCGGCCGTCGTTTAACCGCATCCTTGGGCCGTATGTATTAAAAATACGTACTATACGTGTTTCTAAACCATGAAAGGTATGGTAGGCCATGGTAATGGCTTCCTGGAAACGCTTGGCTTCGTCATAAACGCCCCTTGGGCCAACAGGGTTTACATTGCCCCAGTATTCCTCGGGCTGCGGGTTCACGTTCGGATCCCCATACACCTCGGAGGTGGAAGCTATGAGCATCCTGGCACCTTTTGACCTTGCCAAACCAAGCAGGTTGTGTGTACCTAACGAGCCAACCTTTAAAGTTTGTATTGGGATTTTCAGGTAGTCTATCGGGCTTGCGGGTGAGGCAAAGTGCAGGATATAATGCAGTTCGCCCGGAACAAATACAAACTTGGATACATCATGGTTGTAAAACTCAAAATTTTCGAGTTTAAACAGGTGCTGTATATTGCGTAAATCGCCGGTAATTAAATTATCCATGCCTATTACATGGTAATCTTCTTTAATAAACCTGTCGCAAAGGTGCGAGCCTAAAAAGCCCGCCGCCCCGGTAATTAAAATTCTTTTACGTTCTGTCATTAACTAACTACTTTACGTCCGATGCTGCTGTAATAAAAACCATAATCTTTCATTCTGTCCAGGTCATATAAATTACGTCCGTCAAATATAACAGGCGCGTTTAACTTTTCTTTCATGAAATCAAAATCCGGGGTACGAAAAACCGGCCATTCGGTAACAATCAATAAAGCATCGGCGTTTTCAAGTGCCGAGTACCTGTCTTTGGCATAGGTGATTTTATCACCAAGTAATTTTTTAACGTTTGGCATTCCTTCAGGGTCATAGGCGGCTACCGTAGCACCCGCAGCAATAAGGTCATCAATGATGTATAAAGCCGGCGCTTCGCGGATATCATCGGTCTCGGGTTTAAAAGCCAATCCCCAAAGGGCAAAGTGTTTGCCTTTCAGCCCATCAGCGCCATAATGTTCGCGCAGCTTAACTACCAGGCGTCTTTTTTGCGTTTCGTTAACTTCCATTACCGAGTTCAGTATCTTGAACTCATATTTATTTTCCTCGGCTGCTTTTGAAAGGGCCTGCACATCTTTAGGGAAACAGCTGCCGCCATAACCAACACCAGGAAACAGGAAGCGCTTGCCTATACGGGCATCGGCACCTACACCTTTACGCACCATATCCACATCGGCGCCAACCAGTTCGCACATGTTGGCAATCTCGTTCATGAAGGTTATTTTGGTGGCCAGGAATGAATTTGCCGCATATTTTGTAAGTTCAGACGAGCGTTCATCCATATAAAGAATAGGGTTACCCTGGCGTACGTATGGAGCGTATAAATCGCCCATAATCTGGCGGGCTTTCTCGTCCATGGTACCTATAACTACCCTATCTGGTTTCATAAAATCTTCAACGGCCACTCCTTCGCGTAAAAACTCGGGGTTTGATACCACTGCGAAAGGCACATCGGTATTGGCTTTTAGCACTGCGGTTACTTTATCGGCAGTACCTACCGGTACAGTTGATTTGGTTACGATAACCTTATACTCGGTAATAAGCTTTGCAATATCTTTTGCGGCACCAAGCACATAACTCAAATCGGCAGATCCATCGGCGCCCGGAGGAGTGGGCAAGGCCAAAAATATAACTTTTGCAGGAGCAATCGCTTCGGCAAGGTTGGTGGTAAAGGTTAACCTTTCCTGTTTTATGTTCCTGTTAAATAACAAATCAAGTCCAGGCTCATAAATCGGCATTTCACCCGCCCGCATCTTGTTCACTTTTTCTTCTACAATGTCAACACATATAACTTCGTTTCCGGTTTCGGCCAGGCAGGTTCCGGTTACCAATCCAACATAGCCAGTTCCGATTACAGCAATTTTCATAGTTTATTTTTGTTTTTTAGTGTTTAGTATTTTGTTTATGGTATAGCAAACAAGCAGCCCTTAACGGCACGGACTTATTATTTATTACAGTATAAGGTTTTTGTTGTTAATTTTAACCTTTGCTAATATACAATTCATACGCTAAAATGATATTATATACTATTGGATTACGGCTCTATTTTATAACCATTTACATAGCCTCGCTGTTTAATCAAAAAGCAAGCCAATGGATAAACGGCCGGAAGAACCAGAAACTTATACGTATAGACAGCAGTATTTGGTTTCATTTTGCATCATTAGGCGAATTTGAGCAGGGCAGGCCCATATTAGAGGCGATAAGGGCCTTATATCCGCAGGAAAAGATTGTAATTTCCTTTTTTTCGCCGTCGGGTTACGAGATCAGGAAAAACACGCCACTTGCCGATTTTGTGTATTATTTACCATTGGACACGGCAAAAAATGCCACACAATTTATTGATGCCATACAGCCTGCCATGGCAATATTTACCAAGTATGAATATTGGTACCATTTTTTTAAAGAGGCGCATACCATGCAGATTCCCCTGTACATAATATCGGGAATTTTTAGGCCCAAACAGGTGTTTTTTAAATGGTACGGCGGCCTGCACCGCAAAATATTAAGCTTTGTAAGCCACTTTTTTTTACAGGACGAGGCATCAAAGCGACTATTGCAATCTATTGGTATAACTAACGCTACAGTTAGCGGCGATACCCGTTTTGACAGGGTATGGGCCAATGCCCAATATCCCAAAGAAATTCCCGGCATTGCCGAATTTATAAACGGTCAAAAAGTTTTCATCGCCGGCAGCACCTGGCCACAGGACGAAGCATTACTTGCCACCCTACCTGAATTATACCCCGACTGGAAATTTATTTTTGCCCCCCATGAAATTGGCGAAACCAGGATAAACAATCTTATTAATTTATTACCAGCAGGATCGGCAATTAAATACTCCGAATTAATTCAAAATTCAAAACTCAAAATTCAAAATCAGGAGCCGACAACTCGCTACTCACCACTCAAAACTCAAAACTCAAAACCGTCAGTCCTGGTAATTGACAATATCGGCATGCTTTCGTCTTTATATGCGTATGGCAACATTGCCTATATTGGGGGAGGGTTTGGCGTGGGGATACATAACACGCTGGAGGCGGCCGCATTTGGCTTGCCCGTCATCTTTGGCCCTAATTATCAAAAATTCAATGAGGCAAGGGAGCTTATCGCTTTAAAAGCCGGGTTTAGCATCAGTGATGGCAGCCAGCTCAAAGGTATTGTTGATACGTTGGTTAATGACGAAGCTTTTTACAACATTACTGGAAAAAAAGCGGGCGATTACGTAAAGGAACATATCGGGGCAACCCAAATGATATTAGACCATATTATCACGCTGCCATTCGCCTGATAAGATAAGCCATTTTATCAGCCACATCGCAAAAAAAGAGACCCGGCTCTTTTCAAAGTCAGGTCTCTTTTTTACTCCGGGTGCTCAAAAAATCACTTTGCTTTCTTAGCTAAATCAGCCAATGGCATAGTTGTCATGCGGCCAACTACTTTTTTACCGCGATAGGTTATCACCCTTAGTTGCGTTGCATCTTTGGGTGCATCAACAGGGGCCGTGTATTTTGGATAAAAATTATCAGGGAATGAGTTATCAAAGCTGTAATAAATATCCAGGCCAGGGGCTTCGCTGGTAAGGGTTATTTTAAGTGTATTATCCGGATTTTTGGTGGCACTGAACGAAGGATCGTAAACACTTGGCGCGTATTTGGTCTCGGCCTCGTCAAAGCGTTCAAAATGTTTTTCAACCTTGCCAAAAAAGTATGGCCAGCTTTTTTTCTCTTTGGGCGACCATACCAGTTCGGCAATGGCCATACCACGGGGCCAGGTCATGTACTCTGCCTGGCGTATGTTGAATACCTGTTCTGTCCACAGGTTGGCCTGTGCGCCTTTTATCAGCTTGGCATCTACGCTATCGGGTACAGGCTCATATTCGTAGGTTTTGTTCAGGCGTAGTTTAGCATAAACTTTGGTTTCGTTTACGTCGCTTTGCATATAATCCAGGTAGGCAAATGTTGTTGGGCTCATAACCACATCGTGACCCATTTTAGCTGCTTCAATACCGCCTTTAACACCCCGCCAGCTCATTACAGCTGCGTTGGGTCCAAGGCCGCCTTCCAGTATCTCGTCCCATCCCATAAATTTCTTCCCTTTTGATTCTACTATTTTTTCAAGGCGTTTTTCAAAATAACTTTGTACCTCCTGCTGCGTTTTCAGGTTTTCTTTTACCATCAGCGCCTTAATAGCCTCACTTTGTTCCCAAAAGTTTTTAGCGCACTCATCGCCACCTACGTGAATATAGCCAAAGGGGAAAAGCTGGGCAATTTCGGTCATCACCTTATCCAAAAAAACGTATACGCTCTCATTAGCCGGGCAAAGGGTATTATCTACAATGGCGGTATTATGCGGCCCGTTCCAGTTCATAAAGGGCTCGCCGGAGTTTACTACATATTTATCGGCACCCGGAGTACATGAAAGTTCGGGATAAGCCACTACTGCGGCAAGGCTATGGCCCGGAACATCAACCTCGGGCAAAATATTAACAAAACGGTCCTTGGCATACTGTACAAGTTCCTTTATATCTTCCTGGGTATAAAAGCCACCATAAGTGCGTGGCTCATCAGCAGCCGGTGGCGTAAATGTGCCAAACTGCCCAACTTTTTTTACGTTATAAGCGCCAACCGTAGTTAGCCTGGGCAGGCTTTTAATTTCTACCCGCCAGCCTTCATCGTCGGTTAAATGCAGGTGCAGCAGGTTAAGCTTGTATTTCACCATGTTATCAATATACTGCTCCACCTCGGCTTTGGTAAAAAAGTGGCGGGCAACATCAAACATCAGGCCCCGCCATTCAAACCTTGGGTAGTCGGTAATATCAACCGCGGGGGCTGTCCATTTAACTCCTTTAACAAACTCCTTACTTTCAATTTCTTTTGGTAATAACTGCATAAAGGTTTGTACACCATAAAATAAGCCTGCGGGGGCATTTGCTTTAATCACCACTTTTTTTGCAGTTACCGATAGGTTATAACCTTCGGCACCAATAAGCGGGTCATTTTTTTTATTGATAACAAATTTTATGGATGCCGTTGGTGCAACGTTTTTTACCGCTACTGCAGTACCGGCCGCAGTGCCAAGTTTCTTTTTCATATACGCTATAACCGGTGCCAGCCCGGCCTGGTTACCTGTTTCCAACACAACAATTTTGGGCAATACAAATTTACCTGCCTTTTGGGTAACCTTAACGGGCTCGGGGATAATTGACAGGGCATTGTTAGGCGCCTGGCCAAACGACAAGGCGTGCAGGCCACAGCAACCGAGTAACATGATTAATTTTTTCATAAAGAAAACTTAGTTTTTTGAATGCGTTTATAATTGGAAACGTTACGCAAATTATACTTTTTAAATAATATTAAAAAGTGTTGCGCGTGTAAAATTTGTATTTGGTGCATTAAATCTGCAACATTAAAAAAATGATTGAACGATTACCACAGAACGTTTAAGCCATTGCAGATGAGAAAAGCAAAAAGGCATACTTTAATTCTGTATAACTGATACCAATGTTCCGTTCTGCCCAAGCATGTGTCTCGAAGATCATCGCCAAAAAAAACGATCAATTTAAATCATAAAAAAACTATTTTATAATTAAGTAAAAAAACTTCCTCGTAATTCCCTCAGCGTTTTTAATTAAAATTAAGTCTCTGTTAATCTTTAGCTTACTCCATATTTTTTATTTTTATTATGTACTTTAACAAGGTAAAATAACCTTGCAGGTAACCCTATAAAAATCATCAACCCAAATTAATCACCCCAAACAATCTTTTTTATGCAAAATGTTTCTTTTTATTCCACAGCAATTTTTGCGTGGCTAACCACCTTTGGCATTAATTTATTGAGCGCCGTGCTTGTATTGATTATTGGCCTTTATATTATTAGTTGGATAGGCCGATTACTCACGGTATCAATGGCCAAAGGAAAAATTGATGTATCGCTCCAATCGTTTTTACGCAGCGTAATGACGGCCGGCCTAAGGGTTTTGCTGTTGATAACAGTTGCCGGGATGCTGGGCATTCAAACCACATCGTTTGTAGCCATTATTGGCGCCTTAGGTTTGGCTGTAGGCCTGGCACTACAAGGCTCATTGGCCAACTTTGCCGGAGGTGTGCTTATCCTGATTTTTAAACCATTTAAAATAGGCGACATTATTGATTCGCAGGGGCAAAACGGCGCGGTTATCGAAATCCAGATTTTCAACACCATATTGCTTACCCCCGATAACAAAACGGTTATACTGGCAAACGGGGCAGTATCAAACAACACGATTGTTAATTACAGCAGGCACGGCAGCATTAGGGTAGATATATCGCTTGAAATAGACCCACAAAATGATATGGACTTTGTGCGTAAAATAGCCACCGAAGCATGCCTGAGCCATCCGCTTGTTTTATCAGAACCAGCGCCGGTTATAAATGTATCCAAAATAAATGAAGGCAAAATCGGGCTTGGCGTTTGCCCTTTTACCAAAGCACAGGATTATTGGTCGGTGCTTTTTGGCGCCCAGGAACTTATCAAAAAGGCTTTTGATGAACATAAAATAGGCATTCACTCTCCACATTTATTTATCACCCAGGTGCCGGGCGCTACAACTAAAGCGTAAATTAATTTATAGCACTAAAGTTTAAGCAGCTATATCAGGTATTACATAACAAAGCCCGGCAAAAAACTGCCGGGCTTTTGATTGATATGGTATAGGTATTGATTTTTCAATTGTTTATTGGCATTACTCGTCGCCATTTGCGGCAAGCTCTGTTTTGCTTAACAGTTTGGCGCTTTCGGCCAGTTTAATAAATTCGGCGCGGTAGCCTTCGGTGTCCTCGCCCTTGGCGGCGCGGGCCATTTTAATAGCCTGGTCATACCCGGAATTTTGTTTAAACTTCGAATCGCGCAGCAGCATGCCAATTTCGGCAACAGCGGCGGCAAACCTGAAATCGGTTGATGTTGATTTCAGGTTGATTGGCTCGTCTTTAACCGTAACCTGGCTCAATTTGCTTTTTAACGATGTTGGCTCCTTATACCTGAATTTGATGGTCATCATTTCATCAGATGCATTTGAATAAGCAACAGGTTTGGGTTTCTGATACTTTAATGGATCCACGCTGGCCGAATAATCATCCTTTAACCCTGCTGGCACTATCTCATAAAAAGCGGTAACCGTATGGCCCGAGCCCATATCGCCGGCATCTTTTTTATCATCATTAAAATCCTCTTTGGCCAGTACCCGGTTTTCGTAACCAACCAGGCGGTATGCCTGCACTTTGGCCGGGTTAAACTCCACCTGTAGTTTTACATCTTTGGCAATAGTAAATAGGGTACCGCCAAATTCGCTTACCAGGGTCTTGCGGGCTTCGGTTATATTATCAATATAGGCGTAGTTGCCGTTGCCTTTATCGGCCAGGGTTTCCATCTTACTATCTTTATAATTACCCATACCAAAGCCTAAAACCGATAACGATATCCCGCTTTCCCTTTCGCGTTCAATCAGCTTTTGCATGTCATCATCGCTTGATGCGCCTACGTTAAAGTCGCCATCGGTAGCTAAAATCACCCGGTTATTGCCATTTTTCATGAAGTTTTGTTTAGCAATCTGGTAAGCCAGCTTAATGCCTTGTCCGCCAGCCGTTGAGCCGCCTGCACTTAGATTATCAATGGCGCTATTAATGGTTTCCTTTTTATCGCCGCCGGTTGCAGGCAGCACAACGCCCGCCGCGCCGGCGTAAACAACCAGGGTAACCTTATCTTGAGCCCGCAGTTGATTAACCAGCATTTTTAATGACGATTGTACCAGCGGCAATTTATTAGGCTCGTTCATTGATCCCGATACATCTATTAAAAATACCAGGTTTGATGCAGGCAGTTTTTCGTTAGCTATTGTCCTTGCTTTAAGGCCTATGCGCAGCAGGCGGTGTTTGCTATTCCATGGGGCTGCAGATAATTCGGTATGGATGGCAACCGGGCCGCCATCGGTTGGCCCCGGCAGGTTGTAGCTAAAATAGTTTATCATTTCTTCAATCCTCACGGCATCTGCCGGTGGCAACTGGCCGCTATTGATAAACCGCCTTACGTTACTGTACGAAGCTGCATCCACATCAACAGAAAATGTAGAGAGCGGCTCGGCCGATACCGCTTTAAAGCCATTTTCTTCGATGCCTTTGTAGCTTTCGTCGGTAACTACGGCAGGCTGGTAACTTTTCAAAACATCAGCATCGCCCGAATAACCGTAAATGGCAGATACCTTTTCCACTACTACCAGGCCCGATGCTTTGCCACTTAAGCCTTTTGCATTGTATGATTTTGCAGATATAGTAGTCACACTTCCTGTAATTTCCCTCCGTTTTTGTACTCCATAACCTGTTACCACAACCTCACTTAGTTGGTTTGAACTTGCATGAAGGTAAATTTTCAACACTTTGCCTTTACCTGCTTTTACATCCTGTGTGGTATAACCAATAAAGCTGAAGGTAAGTACGGCGTTGTCATCGGGTACAATAATAGAATAGTTGCCTTTGGCGTCGGTTTGTGTTCCAAAACCGGAGCCCTTAAGCAAAACCGATACCCCCGGTATTGCTAAACTATCTTTGCTATCATATACGGTTCCGCTAATGCGGTGGCTGTTATTAGGCTTAAACCCAGTTAAACCGGCAAACAATAAAATAATTAAAACTAACTTTTTCATCCCTGGTTGTTTTTTAATAAGGATGCAGGCGGCGGATAATTTCCATAAACCGTTAAAAAAATTTATTTTGCACCTTTTTAATGACCAATTTTATTAAACCAGGCAAAACAGGCACATCAACGGATGACGAACTGCTTAACATTTACCGTAAAAACGGCGATGTTGCGGTTTTAGGACAACTATATGAACGCTATATGGGCCTGGTTTACGGCGTATGTTTAAAATACCTGAAAGATGAAGATGGCGCTAAAGATGCCGTAATGGGCATTTTTGAAGAACTGGTAGAAAAAGTTAAAAAGCACGACATCAGCATATTCAGGAACTGGCTTTATGTACTGGGGCGCAATTATTGCTTAATGCAGTTAAGGGCCGGTAAAAAGCTGGATGTAATTAATTTAGATGACGTTATGGAATTTACGCCATTACTGCATCATGATGATAATAACCGCGAAGAAGCCTATAAAGCTTTGGAGCACTGTATTGACAAACTGGCCGGTGCCCAAAAACAAAGCATCGATTTGTTTTATTTACAAGAAAAGTGCTATAAAGAAATTGCCGAAGCAACAGGTTTTAGTCTGAACGAGGTAAAAAGTTATATACAGAACGGCAAACGCAATCTTAAAATTTGCCTGGAGAAGAGCAGTGAACACTAAAAAGGCCGACATATTGCAAGTAAGAAAGTACCTTAACGGGGAACTTGATGCCAAAGCTATGCACCGGCTGGAACATGACGCCCTTGATGACCCTTTTTTAATGGATGCGCTGGAGGGTTTTGAACAAGCCCCTAAAGACCAGCAAGCCAATCTTGCCGACCTTACCGCAAGGCTACAACAACGTACCGAACAAAAGAAAGGCCGCGTAATATCGTGGCAGGTATGGTCAATAGCGGCATCGGTTCTTATTGTGCTTACCATTGGCGGCTTGTGGATAAAAAGGACCTCGCCGGAACAAACCAGGCAACTGGCCGAGTTACAAAAAGATAAAACAAAGGTTGTTAATAAAGATACTGTGACTACGCCGCCGCCCCATACCACACAGGAAACCTTAATGGCAAATAATGCGGCAAAACAACCCGTTTTAACCAGTGCCGACAAGTCGTTTACTCCCCGGAAATACACTGCCGGCAAATCGGTTTACCAACAGGAGATCTCCGCCGACGATAATAAAACTGCCGCCCCAGCCGGGGATGTGTTAAAGAAAGTCCCCCAGGTTGCCGAACCGGCAGCAGAGCCTAAGCAGGAGAGCAGCTCCATAAGCGAAATGGTGGTGATGAATTATAACGACAACAAGGCAAAAGCGGATAGCCTCGCGTTACTTGCAAAAAAAGCCCGTGAAAAGGCATCCAAGCCGATTGAATCTAAACTAATGGGGAATATTGGCGGTTTGCAGGTAGTTACCTCTAAAGATGCCAAAACCCAGTTTGGCTATAGCAGTATAAATGGTGTTATTATAGGCAAAGGCGATAACATGCCGGTTGTTGGGGCCGCCATACGCATTTCGGGCACCAACAAAAGTACTGTGACCGACGTAAATGGTTACTTTAGCATGCCGGTTACCCAAAATAAAGAGACGCTTGATATTGCATCCATAGGCTACCAGCCAAGACAGGTGAGTGTAAAACGCGGCGATAGCCTTAAAGTAGTACTTAACCCGGATAATGACGCGCTTGCCGAAGTTACAGTTGCCGACAACGATAAAGTATCAAAAACAGTTGCTGCACATCCGCAAGGTGAAATGGCAGGCTTAAAAAAATACCTGCAGGCAAACACTATTGTGCCCGAAGGTGATGCCACCGGAACAGTATCGGTGCTATTCACCGTGAATACAGATGGTTCTTTAAGCGATTTCAAGATCAAAAAAAGCCTCTCGGCCGTTGCCGATCAAAAGGCTATCGACCTGATAAAAGCAGGCCCTACCTGGGTAGGCAACAGCAACGGCAAACCAGAGCAGGTTACTGTTAAGGTTAAATTCGCTACGAAATAGAATCAAGAGTCAAGACAGAAAAAATCCGTACTTGATACTATAGGTATTCGCTTAAAACAGTCCTCAATATTTCTATCAGTTCGGGGTCGTTAAATTGATAGTTATCTTCAATATCCAGCACTTTTACCTGCTTGCCGTTTAGTTCCAGGCGTTGGCTCAGCAGCTGTTTATGCCTGCGCTCCATTACAAATACAACATCGGCCCGGTCAATTATTTTTTGGGTTACCCGGATACGGGCCGTGGCACTGGTACCTGCCGAGCGGGCAGTATGTTTTGGATGGTTTTTAAACAATAATTCGGCAGTAGGGCTGCGCCATTGGTTTTTACTGCAGATGAAAAGGAGGTTGGCCAATGGTAATTATTTTCCGGTTTAGGTATATACGCTATTACAATCCGTTTTTGGGTACCCAGGCCTGGCTTTTAATGAGCCATTTTCCGCTAACGTACCGAAACACAAAGGAAAATGCTCCTTCTTCGTTAAACGGGTCGCCGTTAACCGTGCCGGTGTATTCAACGGGAACAATCAGGTAGGCTACCTCTTCGGTTTGTTGAAAAATTTTGATCTTTTTTATGTTTACGATAAAGTCGCGGATTTTAAAATCTTTAACCGCCTTTTGTACCGAGTTTACCCATTGTACACCGGCCAGCTGCCCGTTCCATGAGTAAGGTTGCTGCTCGTCGGTAACCACCGCGTTGGGAGCGTAAACATCGGTAACTTTTTCAATATCAAACGTATAAGAAGCTTTTAATACCGTATTGATGGTTTGCAAAACCTCGGGGTTAATTTTCTTTACGGTATCTTCGGCGGCCATATCCGCAGCAATGGTTTTTTGGCTTGTTATTAAAATTAATAACAAGCTTGTGTACACCATTGTTAATATGCTTTTCCTCATCTTATGCTGTTAAAAATTCCTGGCCATGCACTTTTTGGGCTTATAAAGTTAAGCATCAATCATCTATTTAAAGATAAATATCTTTTTAAATAGTAAACCATCCTTACTTCCCCTTAGCATTCATATAATCAAGCGTTAAATTGCACAATGCTTTTATGCCCAGGGTAAAGCCACTTTCGTCGATATAAAAATCGGGCGTATGGTGCGATGGTGCTTTAAGCGGATCGGCGCCTTTAGGCATCCCACCTAAAAAAATGAACATGCCGGGTACTTTTTCCTGGTAAAAGCTAAAATCTTCGGCCCCGGTAACAGGCGGTTTTAGCATCACATTTTCGGCTCCAGCCGTTTTTTGCAGGCTGGGCAGCATTTGTTGTGTGAGTGCAGGATCGTTATAAGTAACCGGGTAATGGCTGCTGTACGGAATCTTCACCTCGGCAGTAGCGCCTTGCGCTTCAGCCGTTTTTGTTGCTATTTGCTTAACCCGCTCAACCAGCATTTTTTCATCGGCGGCTGTAAATGAACGCAGCGTACCCAGCATTTCAACGCTCTCGGGGATAATGTTCGACCGGTTACCACCTTTGATGGAGCCAATAGTTACCACCGCCGGGTTTTCTGTTATGTTTATATTACGGCTTACAATAGTTTGCAGGTTATTGATGATCTCGGCCGAAACCACAATCGGGTCAACACTCGACCATGGGTAAGCCCCATGTGCCGACCGCCCTTTTACGATGATCTGCATATCGTTAACGCCTGCCATAGTACCGCCCGGGCGATAGGTTATTTTACCAACCTCGGTTTGCGAATTAATGTGCAGGCCAAATACTACATCAACTTTAGGGTTTTCAAGCACACCTTCCTTCACCATTTCTTCGGCGCCGCCTTTCTGGCCGGGCTCTACCCCTTCTTCAGCGGGTTGAAAAATAAATTTAACCGTTCCGTGCAACTCGCTTTTCATGCCCGAAAGCACCTGGGCCACACCCATTAAAATAGCCATGTGCGAATCATGCCCGCAGGCATGCATTACGCCAACCTCCTGGCCGTTATAAATAGTTTTTACTTTTGATGCAAAAGGAACATCGGTGCGCTCAACAACCGGCAAACCATCCATATCTGCCCGTAAGGCAACTACCGGGCCCGGCTTGCCACCTTTTAAAATACCCACAACGCCGGTTGTAGCTACGCCCGTTTGCACCTGGATACCCAATGACTGCAGGTGTTTGGCAATAATTGCCGAAGTACGCACCTCGTGGTTACCCAGTTCAGGGTGTTCATGAAAATCTCGGCGCCATGCTATTACCTTGTCTTTAAGGGCATCGGCTTTAGTACTTACCTGGCTTTGCTGGGCAAATACCTGTGTTGCAAACAACAAAAAAAGGGGAGCGATGCGTAATTTCATGGGCGCAAGTTTTGAACCGTTAATATAAAAACAAAACGCCGGATAATTTAATGTACCGGTTTGAATTTGAAGCTGATGCCTTTTCAATTCAAAATTATAGTAAGGCTGGTATCAGCCGGTTACTTTACCCCTATCAAATCAATATCAAAAACAAGCACCGAATTTGCCGGGATAGGCCCCAACGATGCCCCGCCATAGCCCAAAGCCGATGGCACAAACAGTACAATGTTACCACCAGCTTTTATATGTGGTATACCTATTTGCCACCCCTTTACCAGGGCCGCTAATGGCGAAGAGTAACCATTTGCCGAATCAAATGGCGGCCCGTTAAGCAGCTTGCCCCTATAATTTACCGTAACAGTTGAATTGATGGTTGCCGCGGCGCCCGTGCCGGGCTTAACAACCTGGTAGTACAGGCCCGACGAATCTTTCGCGGCCTTTACAACCGGATTATTGGAAAGATAAACCCGGATAAGCGAATCATCAATACGGGTTTGTTTAACAGCATCCACCGGAGGTGCGGTTTTACAGGACGAGATGCCAATAACCGCGGCAAATAATAAAAGTAGTTTGTTCATGTGCCGATATTAAAATTGAGCAGCCAAAACTACGTAAATATAGCCGCAAAAAAACCCGGCGATTAATCATCCCGGGCTATTGTATTTAATAAATTCGTTTACGCGCCCGGCGGCGAAAGGTCGACATCAAAGCGTAATATCGCATTTGCAGGCACTTTTCCGTAACCTGATGTACCATAGCCATATATAGAAGGTATCAGCATTATTATTTTCGACCCGATTGGCACATGTGGTAGTACTATTTGCCAGCCATAAATCAAACTGCTTAAGGTCGCGCTAAAATTGGTGCTCGAATCAAATACAGTTCCATCAAGCAAAGTGCCTGTATAACTTGCTTTAATTACAGTTGAAGTCGTAGGGTACGCGCCCGCGCCTGTAGTAATTACCTGGTAGTAACAACCTAAGGTGTCCTTAACATTGGTAATTTCCGGATGAACGGTTAAATAGGCTTTGATAGCCGCATCATCGGTTGCAGCCTGCTGTATTGCTGTTGTTATTGCTGGGTCGCTTACTTTTGTACAAGATGACAGCGACCAGATGGCTAAGGGGAATAAAATTAAAAGTAAAAGTTTTTTCATTTTCATACAGATCAGTTAACATTAATAGGGTTAAAAACACTAAACGTTGCAAATTTTGAAAACGTATTCAGGCAGGCATTTCCATTTCAGCAAATACACAAGTGTAAATATACAATCCAAATCAATTTAAACCGGCAGGCAAAAGCATATTTTTATTACCACAGCCTGCCTAAAGCAGCACCGTTAATTGGTAACCGCAGTTAAATTGACAGAAAATATCAGTACTGAATTTGCAGGAATAATACCTGCCTGCGCATTACCATATGCGTAGCGCGATGGGGTAATTACCAGCATTTGCCCGCCTGTTTTAAGGTATGGCAATGCAATTTGCCAAGCAGGTATCAGGCCGTTCAACCGGTACACCAGGTTTGTGCTTGAATCAAATATGGTACCATTGGTTAACTTACCGGTATAAGCTGCCGTTATTGTACTTGTTAAAACCGGGTTGGCACCTGTCCCCTGTGTAATTATCTGGTAATAAACACCGGTTGTATCTTTTACCGCATGAATTTCGGTATGTGCTGCCAGGTAAGCCTGGATGGTTGCTTCGTCGGTAGCAGCCTGTTTAGTGCTGTCAAAAGGCACCACATCGTTATTCGATTTCAGGCACGACGAAAACATAGCAACGGGCAATAACAGTAACAGTAGAATTTTTTTCATTTTTATTCAGATCAGTTTAGTGCCTATACGGCATAACTACCATAAACGCTACAATTAAAAAAACTTATACAAGCAATCGCGTTTAAACATCTCCATTAAAAAGAATAGCTTATTTCACGCAAAAGACGGTAAGAAGCAAAGGCGCAAGGAGATTTGCTTATTCTTCTTAGCTTCCTGGCGGCTTTGCGCGAGAAAAAATAACCGACTTAATATCAAACCTGATATTGTAACTTATACTGTTGTTTTAATATTAAGCTCTTTAAGCTGTGTATCGGCAATGGTTGATGGCGAATCGATCATCACATCGCGGCCCGAATTATTTTTAGGGAAAGCGATAACATCGCGAATAGAATCTAATCCGGCAAAAATAGAAACCAGCCTATCAAACCCAAGGGCTAAACCACCATGCGGAGGTGCGCCATATTCAAAAGCATCCATCAAAAAGCCAAACTGTTTTTGCGCTTCTTCGGGTGAAAAGCCCAGGTGCTTAAACATTAATGATTGCATGGCGCGGTCATGGATCCTGATAGATCCGCCGCCAACCTCGGTACCGTTAATAACCAGGTCATACGCGTTGGCGCGTACCGCTCCCGGATCGGTATCCAGCAAGGCAATATCTTCTGGTTTTGGCGAAGTGAATGGGTGGTGCATAGCATGGTAACGCTTGCTTTCTTCGTCCCACTCCAGCAGCGGAAAATCAAGCACCCAAAGCGGCGCAAATTTATTTTTATCGCGCAGGCCTAAACGGCTACCCATTTCAAGGCGTAATTCGTTCAGTTGCTTGCGTACTTTATCGGCATTGCCGGCCAGTACCAGCATTAAATCGCCGCGTTCGGCTTCAAATGCCGCTGCCCAGTTTGTCAGCTCATCTTCGCTGTAAAATTTATCAACCGATGATTTTAAAGTACCATCTTCATTATAACGGCAATATATCATGCCGGTAACGCCAATTTGCGGGCGTTTTAACCATTCGGTAATTTCGTCCAGTTGCTTGCGGGTATAGCTTGCGCAACCTTTGGCGTTGATGCCCACAACCAGCTCTGCGTTGTCAAATACGCCAAAACCTTTACCTTTTACAACATCATTCAGTTCCACAAACTCCATCCCAAACCTTACATCCGGTTTATCAGAACCGTAAAGGCGCATAGCATCGGCATATTGCATACGCGGAAAATCGCCCAGGTCGATACCTTTAACGGTAGTAAACAGGTGGCGGGTAAGGCCCTCAAAAATATTCAGGATATCTTCCTGGGTAATAAACGATAGCTCGCAGTCAATCTGGGTAAACTCTGGCTGGCGGTCGGCACGCAGGTCCTCATCCCTGAAACATTTCACAATCTGGAAATAACGGTCGAACCCGCTTACCATCAGCAATTGCTTAAATGTTTGCGGCGATTGCGGCAAAGCGTAAAACTCGCCCGGGTTCATGCGGCTTGGCACCACAAAATCGCGCGCACCTTCCGGGGTCGATTTGATCAGTACCGGGGTTTCTACCTCCAAAAAATCAATATCGCTTAAATAGCGGCGTATTTCCTGTGCCATTTTATGGCGCAGGATAAGGTTGTTACGAACAGGCGCACGGCGCAAATCAAGGTAGCGGTATTTGGCACGCAGCTCTTCGCCGCCATCCGTTTCGTCTTCTATCAGGAACGGCGGAATTTTGGCCGCGTTCAATACCTCTATACCGGCAACGGCAATTTCAATTTCGCCGGTTGGTATTTTTGTGTTTTTGTTTGATCGTTCCAGCACCTTACCGGTAACCTGTATCACAAACTCACGGCCAAGCTCGCGGCTCTTCTCGCGCAGCAAGGCATCAGTATCTGTATTAAAAACAAGTTGGGTTAAACCATAACGGTCGCGCACATCAATAAATGTGGTACCGCCCAAATCGCGCGATTTTTGTACCCAGCCGCACAATGTAACTGATTGGCCTAAGTTGCTGATATTTAATTCGCCGCAGGTATGAGTTCTTAGCATAACAATATTTATAAAAGTTTGCAAAAGTACGTTTTTGAGGTGAAAGGAGAAAGGTAAAAGGAGAAAGGTGGAAAATACGGTGCGATTGTATTTATAATTTGAATTTCTTAGGATTCCGGCGGCTATCCCAGACACTTAGAATTTCTATATGTCCTGGTGTAATTCGATAATAGAATAGGTAATCAAGAATAACTTTTATCCTTATTGACGGAGAGTCTGTTTGACTTGCCAATCTCTGGGGAATGGGCAACAATGGCAAAGCTTGCTTGGGTCTGTAAAATAAACTGTGTCAGGCCCTGCCGGCCCATGGGCCGGCAGGGCCTGATGGCTACATCAAATCTAATATCATTCTCCCAGGAAACCAAATGGCCAGCTTCTGGGCCGTTGTCGCCCAATTAGCAAGTGGCATCGTCAATTTTTGTTTAATGTTGTTATGAGCCAGATAGATCAGTTTTAACAGAGCCATATCGGAAGTGAAACCACCTTTGGTTTTGGTTACTTTTCTGACTTGCCGGTGAAACCCTTCGATGGTATTGGTGGTGTAGATCAGTTTACGAATAGTGGTGTCATACTGAAAATACGTGGTCAGCTTCGACCAGTTATTGCGCCAGGATTCCAATACCTTTTCATATTTCTTACCCCACTTTTCTTCCAGCTGATCTAAACGAAGTTCTTCACGTACGGCCTGCGGATAATAACTGCCGGAAGACAGGCGGTTCCAGATCACATACAGGTTATCCTGCACATTCGCATCGAACGCTTCCCAGCTTTCCCCGTCTATGCCCGTGGCTTTTCCCCCTTGTCTTACCTTTCCGTAAGCAGCTAACACCCACTTAGACTCAATTGGTACTGTTCTCTTTACATTTACATCCATTTTGAATCCTCCTGTTTACCAGTTGTTCTTTTGTACATAAACCCTGTAACCCGCGCCCTTCGCTTTGCCTTGCTTTCACAAGGTTTTAATACACTACTATGGCCCGGTCCGACTCCCGCACCCTTCACAGCTCCGCCTGTGGTCCATTCCCGGTGCGGGGACCCCAAGTTCTCTAACAAAGCCTGCTAATGGGTCATGTCGCCTGTACACCGGCGGGCGCATAGCCTGTAATCAGGTGCCTGCTATGCTGTTCTCTGGATCCTCTGCATGATCCGATTTTGCCCGCTTCACAGCGTTTCGATGCTTCTTCAGCGATTCCTTTTCAGTCATCTCCCATTAACTTACCTGACTCTTTATGAGCCTTTTCTCTTTTCGTTCACCAGAGCCGGTTTACACCTCCTGCAGATAAGAGCGGTTTGACAAGTTGTCCTGAAACCCCTTGCCGATACCCCACTTTTTTTTAAAAAAAAAGCTGTATCATCTTTATTAAAACATGCTGAAGCACGGATTACTTCAACTTCATGGCACAAGCAAAGACGCTAAGAAAAATAAGCAGGTCACTTCGCGACTTAGCATCTTTGTCTTTTGCGAGAAATGATACCCTCCTGGGATGGTTGCAATGAAAAAGGGTCAACAAAACGAACAGATATTTAGATGCCTTAATTGCGAAAAACATCATTTTTATGTTAACCATGCCAAAGTCGCAAACAGCTGATTATTAAATGTTTAATGTGTTTTGTTTTCGAAATGTGTTAAGTTATGTTAACCATGTTTTGGCGTTTGACCAACACGATCGGCCCTGAGATTCGTGAAATTGAATTAAATTGTAATGCTGCCGGCAAAATATTAGGGCCTAAGTTTTTACCGCCACGCAGGCCGTTAATAAGGGCACGCCCCGGCCCCCGAAATTCGCCGTCTGAATTAAAAAACAAAAAATCCTTTCAATTCCCCCAAATTCTGATTACGTTTGAATTTTTTGTTGATGTAGCTTCTATTAATTTTTTATCAAAAGTTAATGCTACGAGTAGACAGTACAAAACCCTGCCAGATTATTTATGCCATTGCAAAGCATGATTACCTTGGCTATGTAATTGAGCCACACATCGTTCAGCTTAACCCCAACGGCGAATTTTCATTAACCCACCAGCGCTTATTTTCCAATACGGCAAAGGAGTTTATTCATTGTATTGATGAAGTTGATATTAAGCTTATCAAGATTTTGGAGGAGATGGAGCAGGGCAATGTGATTAAACGCTTTTATAAAAAGCCTATTCGGCCGTTTGAGTTTTTTGCCAAGATATTTAACGAAACATTATTTGATACCATTCGCCCCAAGCTGGAGAAAAGGATGGCCGAAGCACTGAACCTGCTGACGCAAACCGGCAAAAAGGTTTACCAGATGAGTAAGGAGGGCTATCCCGGCGAACGGAAGCTGCAGATAGCAACTGAGCCGGCCAGCGTGCTGTTCCATTTCAGGCGAAATGAGGAGGAGATACGGTATTTCCCGACGATTAAATACCAGGGAATGCGCATCGAATTCATGTTTAAAAATGCCGAGATCATTTGTAACCACCCGGCCTGGATGCTGCTGGACGACACCCTGTATTATTTTGATAAAGAGATAGAGGGTAAAAAACTGGTGCCGTTCCTGAATAAGCGCTATATCGCAATTCCCAGGTCGTCAGAGCAGTCCTACTTTGAAAAGTTTGTTGCGCCGCTGATTGAGAAGCACAATGTATATGCCGAAGGATTCACGATAAATACCGAAAAATACGATGCGCAGCCGGTTATAAAACCTATTTATGTAGAGGGTGGCACATCGCAGCTGCAATTGTATTTTAAGTATGCCGGCTATATTTTTCCTTACGGCGATGGGCGTACGGTATCGGTAAGGATGGAGAAAAATGGCGACGATTACCTGTTCCACCGCATTAAACGCTCGGGTACCTGGGAAAAAGGCAAGATGGCACAGCTGGAACAATTGGGACTTAAAACCGTATCCAGTTTGTTTCAAAACCTGGAGGTTGATAATAAGCACGATGAGGATGCCGATCATTCTTTCTCGGTATTTGAATGGCTTAATCAGCATCATAATCAGTTAACAGAGCAGGGTTTTGAAATAGAGCAACCTGAAGGACAAAAGCGGTACGTTTTTGGAAACAGCAAAATAGACCTTGAAGTATCTGAAAACAACGACTGGTTTGACATTAACGCCATTGTTTGGTTTGGGCCATACCGTATTCCCTTTATCCAGCTAAAAAACCATATCCTTAACCATAAAAAGGAATTTGTTTTGCCATCGGGCGAGATTGCTGTTATCCCTGAAAAATGGTTTTCGCAATATGGTAACCTGCTGCATTTTACCGAGGGGGGTAATGATTTACGACTGCGCCGCCACCATATAGGCCTGGTTAACGACCTGGCCGAAGGCGAAATGGCTAACGTTACTATGACCCGCAAGCTACAAAGGCTTACCAATTTTGAGGAGCTGGAGGAAATTGAGATGCCGGTAAATTTTGAAGGCAACTTGCGGGCCTATCAAAAAGCGGGCTATAACTGGTTTCACTTTTTAAAACAATATCATTTTGGTGGTTGCCTTGCCGATGACATGGGGCTTGGTAAAACGATACAAACCCTGGCCCTGCTGCAAAAACATAAAGAGTTTACCGAAGCGGAGGGCAGCAAGAGTACATCGCTGGTTATTATGCCAACATCGTTGATATACAATTGGCTTAACGAGGCAAAAAAATTTACACCGCAGTTGAGGCTGATGGTTCATACCGGCACATTGCGATATCGGTCGGCAGATGTGTTTGCTAACTATGATGTGGTTATTACCACCTATGGCATCAGCCGGATAGATATCGAGATGTTTAAGGAGTACTTTTTTGATTATGTGATACTTGATGAAAGCCAGAACATCAAAAACCCATCGTCAAAATCATTCCAGGCGGTTAAGCAGCTCAAGTCGCGCTTTAAGCTGATATTGAGCGGTACGCCGGTTGAAAATTCGGTTAATGACTTATGGACGCAGATGTCGTTTATAAATCCCGGCCTGTTAGGTAACCAGCAGTTTTTTCAGAACGAGTTTGTAACGCCCATAGAAAAGAAAAAGGACGAGGATAAGGCCCGTAAGCTACAGGCGCTCATTAAACCTTTTGTACTGCGCCGTACCAAAGAGCAGGTAGCTACAGAACTGCCACCAAAAACAGAGACGTTGCTTTACTGCGAGATGAGCGAGGAGCAGGCATCGGTATATGAAAAAATAAAATCAGAATACCGCAACGAATTGCTCAAAAGCCTGGAGGATGGCACCTTTGCCAAAACCCAGATACAGGTATTGCAGGGGCTTATTAAGCTGAGACAGATAGCCAACCATCCCATCATGATTGATAAGGATTACGAGGGCGATAGCGGGAAATTTGAAAACGTTGTACACACCCTGGCCAGCGTGCTGGATGGCGGGCACAAGGTGTTGATATTCTCGCAGTTTGTGAAGCAGCTTGCCATTTACCGCGAGCACCTCGAGCGCGAGGGGATACCATATGTGTACCTTGACGGCAGCACCCAAAACCGGGGCGATGTAGTTAAACAATTCCAGGAGGATAAGAAAACCAGGGTATTCCTGATATCGATAAAAGCCGGAGGCGTAGGCCTTAACCTTACCGAGGCCGACTACGTATTTATCCTTGACCCTTGGTGGAACCCCGCGGTTGAACAACAAGCCATTGACCGCACCCACCGCATCGGGCAAACCAAAAATGTATTTATCTACAAATTCATCACCAAAGATTCTGTTGAAGAGAAAATACTTGCCTTGCAGCAGCGCAAATTAAGCCTGAGCCGGGCTTTAATTACCACCGAGGAGAGTTTTATCAAATCGCTTACTGCGGATGATATAAAGGAGATATTGGGGTAGGAACCCCAGATGTGCAGGTGTGCAGATTTCAAATGTGCAGATGGAAGATTTTGAATGTGTATATCTCAGATTATTTGATCTGGATAAAGTATAAAAAAATGGCCTCTCAATTGTTGAAAGGCCATTTTCTTTTTCATCATCTGCACATTTGCATATCTAAAATTTGCACATCTGACTAAGGTTTCACACTCGTAAACTTCGATCCTAAGCTGATGTAATCAGTCATGATCTGGCCTACCTCGCGTTTTACAAAGTCAAGATCTTCATTTTTAGGTCGTTTGTCGCCTTTTTTAAGTGCGGGAAGGCCTAATGCCACACGGCGCAGGTTATTGCGTTCAAGCGCTTTTTGCTCGTCGGCATCGCGTTGTTTCTTCAAATCAGCTTCGTTTAAGGTTACGCTACCTTCAGTATCATGTTTCTTAAAGTCGGCAATATCTTCCAGCATATATTTGTAGCTGTCGCTGGTAGCCATGCGTTGGTCGTGCATTTTTTTAAGCTGAGGCAATACCGCGGTAAAATCGCCGGCTTTTGTAAAATCGCTTTTCTCAATCACATCAAAAGGCATCGCCGATGGCTCGGTATCCTCGCCATATTTATCCAAAGGAATCAACGATGGGAACTGGATATCCGGCATAACTCCTTTATGTTGGGTTGAATTGCCACTGATACGGTAAAACTTAGCTATAGTTAAATTTAACTGTCCGTAAGTGCTCTGGCTGCCTGTGGAAACCTTCATGGTGCCTTTTTTTGCACCGGGGGTAACTGTATTGGCTAACTGATTAATCTTATCGCGGATTGGCGAGCCCAAAATCCTATCAAGGTCGATTGCGTTTTGTACCGAACCTTTACCATAGGTTTGAGTGCCAAGAATTAGCCCGCGGCCATAATCCTGTATAGCACCAGAGAAAATTTCGGACGCTGAAGCGCTAAAACGATCAACAAGTACACCCAGCGGACCTGAATAAGTAACCGATGGATCTTCATCTTTCTCTACATCCACCTGGTCTTTAGTATCCCGAACTTGTACTACCGGGCCCGATTTGATGAATAAGCCCGTAAGTTCGATAGCTTCCATTAATGAGCCCCCACCGTTTTCGCGTAAGTCAATCACTACACCATCAACATTTTCCTGTTTCAGGCTATCCAGCAATAATTTAACGTCGTGGGTGGTACTTTTATAGTTGGGGTTGCCCGCCTTGTAATCGTTATAATCGATGTAAAATGCAGGGATAGATATTACCCCTATTTTTACTGCTTTGCCATTACTGTTATAGGTACGAATCTCCTTTTTGGCCGATTGATCTTTTAAAATAATTTTTTCGCGCACCATTTCTACAGTTTTTGGTTTGCTGCCCGCACCAGCTCCAGCCGGTAAAATCTCAAGCCTTACCGTTGTGCCTTTTGTGCCGCGAATAAGGGCGATAGCATTTTCAACCCTCCAGCCAACTACGTTCTGGAACTCGCCTTCTTTGCCTTGCGCAACACCAACAATGCGATCGTCGATAGATATTTGCTTACTTTTATCAGCAGGGCCACCCGGTACCACCGATTTGATAGTTACGTATTCATTTTCAACCAACAGGGAAGCACCTATACCTTCTAACTGACGAGACATTTCGATATTGAAATTAGCCGCGTTTGAGGGGTTAAAGTAATTGGTGTGCGGATCGATAGCCTCGGTAAAGGCATCCATAAAATATTGAAAAACATCCTGGTTAGATAGCTTATTGGCTTGCGACAATAAGTTTTCGTAACGTTTTTTAAGTGTTTCTTTATTTTTAGCCATATCCGGGCTGGCTATTTTTAGGTTCAGTAGGTCGTATTTAACGCGCTGTCCCCACATATCATCCATTTCGGCTTGATTGGCAGGCCATGGCAGTTTATCACGATCGTAAACAAATGATTCTTTTTTATCAAAATCAAAGCTTTTATTTAACCGGGCCAACGAGTAATTTACATGCTCAATGTACCTTTTTTGAAACACATTGAAAATATAAAAAGCATCATTAAGGTTACCTGCTTTAATGTCATCATCAAGCACTGTTTTGTATTTTTCAAAGTCTTTAACATCTGACGCTAAAAAATAGCTGTGGTTTTCGTCTAATGATTTGATGTACCGGTTGTATATAATTGTCGATATAGAATCATTCAACTCAACCTTTTTATAATTGTAATTGGTAATCAGTTCGGCAATCTTTTTGCACACAATAACCTGTTGCTCATCTGGCTGCAAATCTGAGGCTGCAACTTTAATTGGTTTTGATGGCGATGCCTTACATGCAAGTGCAGCGGCCAGTAATACTAATAAATATACTTTCTTAAACATATTTTTTACTGTAGTTAAATCGGGAGTGGTGTAAAACATCAATACTTGTGCCTAATAAATTATTGCTAATGTAAAAAAAAGAGACAGTCAAAATGCTGTCTCTTAATAACAATAACAATTATACGATAATGTTTTACTTGTAGTATACAAGCAATGGCATTTTACGCTATTGTTACATAAAAAATTTATTTAATTACCTTTTTAGGCTCCTGCTCGGCGGTTTCCGCATAACGGATCTCGGCTTTCGGGTTATCTTTATTGTCTTGCAGGTAGCGCATCTGCTTATTAATACTGGCAACATCGGCCGTAAAGCCGTGGCTATTGGCCATATCGCGGGCTTCGTTCAAATCCTGCATGGCCTGGGTAAAATCGCCGTAGCCCGCTTTGCAGGTTGCCAGCCCCATTAAGCTGGTAATGGTATGCTTATCGTCGTTTTGTTGGCGCGATATCAGGAGGCTTTGCAGCCAATACCATTTAGCTTCGGATAAGCGGTTTTGCTTAAGGTACATTTGCGCCAGATCGCTAAAATTATAGCTTGCCGCATTGTACACCCTGAACCTCATATTATGCTGGGCGGTTTTCATTACCGCCATCTCCTGCAGGTAAAGCGAATAGGAGGCGAGATCAAGGTTAACAGTGGTAATTTTATGTTTAGCTAACTGCGCCGCAGGTAGCCGGCCAATGGAGTGGTCTTTTACATCAACAATCAGCGGAAAGCGCTCGTGTTTTTTAAATACGTTACCTATGCTTTTAGCTGGTTTTACCCACCATTGTGCCGATGCGGATATACTTGCAGAGCATAAGATAATTAGTAAAAGATATCTCATTGAGCCTTTTGTCTGAGTTTAATAAATTAATCAGTAAACAAATATAATTATAAAAGCCAGTTAATCAATACCCTAAAAGCGGGAAATGCCAGCCTTATTTATTTTGTAAGTGGATTTAACGGAGTGCGGGGAGATAATGTTATGCTCGCTTAACCCTACTCCTGCTAATGTATTGACAATAAGGCAGAATAAAATTTCTTTTTGGTTTAAAAATTTATCCCAAAACCCTCCCCGGTCAAGAACTGGCTCTTAGTAAGGTTTTACAACCCTCCCGGTAAACGCATCCGAAACTCCTGCTAATTGATTAGCAATTTGTAGCCCCGGCCATGTACATTAATGATCTCTACATTGGGGTCATCTTTTAAATACTTCCGGATTTTGCTTAAAAACACATCCATACTACGGCCGTTAAAATAATTATCGTCATGCCAAATATTCAGGAGTGCTTCTTCGCGGGTAAGTACTTCGTTTTTACGCATGCATAGCAGGCGTAAAAGTTCGGCCTCTTTGGTAGATAGCTTTTGAAGTGTTTCGCCTATTGTGATGATTTGCGAGGTATAATCAAAAGTATAGCGGCCTATTTTAAAGCTGGTTTGCTTTTCCTCTTCAGTTTTTTCGGTACCGCTGCTGCGTTTCAGCAAGGCATTTATGCGCAACAGTAGTTCTTCTATACGGAATGGCTTGGTAATATAATCATCACCACCAAGGTTAAAGGCCTGGGTTTTATCCTCAATCATGCCTTTGGCGGTGGCAAAAATAATGGGTACGTTGGGGTTTATTTTCCTGATATCTTTTCCAAGGGTAAAGCCATCTTTTTTGGGCATCATTACATCAAGTATCAGCAAATCAAATACATGTTTGGTAAATGTACGCAGCCCTTCTTCGCCATCTTTGCACAAGATAACATCAAATTTCCCTTTCAACTGCAGGTAGTCCTGTAGCAGTAAACCTAAATTGGCATCATCCTCAACCAGTAGTATTTTCTTCATGTTGTGTTTAGTCCGGAAGTCGGAAAAGTCCGATAAGTCCGAAAGTTTTTTTATTTTTTAGTCCGGAAGTCGGAAAGTCCGAGCTCATCTAAGCAACCGCGAATTTCAATTCAAATTCCGATCCTTTTTCTCTTTCAGATTTTACACTGATACTGCCGTTCAATCGTTTTACGATGGTATTTACATAGCTTAAGCCCAGTCCAAAACCTTTAACATCGTGCAGGTTACCTGTAGGGATACGGTAAAACTGTTCAAATATTTTTGTTTGCTGATCGCGGCTCATGCCTATACCTCTATCGGCCACCTTAATTACCACCTGCCCGTTTTTATTAAAAGTGCTGATGGTTATTTCGGGGTTTTCATGGCTATACTTTATTGCGTTATCGATAAGGTTATACAACACGTTTGAAAAATGAAGCTCGTCGGCAATTATTACCGCGTTTTCGGCTTCCAGTTCAAGTGTGGTTTTAGCGTTGCATTTATGCAGCTTAAGCGCCATACTATCCAATACAACCGCAATCATATCGTTTACATCAAGCGGTTTTTTATCAAGCTTAAAATCATTTTTTTCGATGCGGGCTATATTTAATACGCGCTCTATATGGCTACCTAAACGTTCGTTTTCCTCAAAAATTATATTGGCCAGGCGTAATACCCTATTTTGATCGTTTGTAATTTCCCTATCTTTTAAAGCCTCACTGGCAATCATGATGGTTGATACCGGGGTTTTAAACTCGTGGGTCATATTATTGATGAAATCTATTTTCATCTCTGATACTTTTTTCTGCTTCAGGATTGAGAAAATGGTATATCCAAAACAAAATATCAAAACAATAAGCAAACCGCCGGTAGTACCCATAGTAGCGGTCATTTTACTTAAGATGAGTGAGTTTTTTTGCGGAAACGATAGCTTGATCTTTCCCGGATCGTTGATAACATCGCGGCTAAAAATAGCGGTTTGATAGGTATTGGCGGGTATAAACACGGGCTTGTTACCGTCCAGGTCACTGGCGTTGGAAAATATGAGTGAATCACTGTTGGCTGTACTTACTTCGTAGCTAAAGGGCAAAGATATTCCCTTGTTATGTAGTTCAAAACGTAAAAGCGTATCTATCCAAAGCAGGTTTAAACGCTTAGTAAGTGGTTGTCCCGATCTGCTGTATTCTTCGGCCAGGTTAGCTATCACATTTGCCTTGCCGGGGTTTGTGTTTACGCTTACGTTTTGGATCGAATCGGTCTCCAGCATTCTTTTGATCTGGGCAACCTGTCTTTCCTTTTGCTTGCGCACTTGTTCGCGCTGCCACAGGGGATTAATGCGTGGTATCAAAATCAGCTGTTTGCCAAATTGCGGGTCGGGGTATTCGTAACGCAACGTATCATATTTGCGCAGTTTGTGAGGTATTTTTGCGGTGTGGGTAATGTGCGTGCCAATTACCTGCTGTTTGTAGCTGGCATGCACTATGCCCGCATCATCGGTAAACTGTGCCATGGTAACTTTAATATCCACTGTGCCTTCCTGCTGTAACAAATCGCTTAACTCATCATCAAGTTTTTGATGTTTAATCATGCGCTCAAGGCTATCGCGCAGCAGGGCTATTTTTTTTTGCCGCAGGGTTTGCCGCTTGCCTGGCTTAGCAGTAAACAGCTTATTTTCAGCACTTTTTACAACTTTTATTCCCGCGTCATCTATTTCTACTGCTTTAACCTGGGCTTTTGAATTTAAAAAGTTGTTGGCGTCCTGTTTGGTTACTTTTGATACCACGTTGTTAAGAGCCTCATTAACAGAGCGGTCAAAAAGCTCGGATTGCATTTGGTACGATTGCCTTAAAAAATACAATTGCATGGCCATTACACCCAAAAGTGCAAGTCCCATTAAACCAATAATTAAACCAATACTGCGTTTCTTCATTTATTAACAAACAAAAATATTTTAAATAAGCCAACAAAGGGGCTATTTAACAAAATTTAACAATTGTAAATTAATAATAACGCTTTGAGATATAACCTATTGCCGGTAGCTGGCAGGTGAAGGAGAGGCAATAAAAAAAGGCCCCAATTGAGACCTTTTCTTATATTTTATGCAAATGACAAACCAATTAAAATGGCAAATCATCGTCATCGCTTGATGAGCTGATGTCTGCGGCCGGTGCTGCATACTCTGGTGAAGATGCCGCGCCTGCACCTGCAAGAACGTTAATTTTCCATAACTGTAACGAGTTGAAATAGCTTTTTTTGCCTGTTTTATCAGTCCATGGACGGCCACGCAGGTTAAAGAAAACTTCAACGTCATCGCCTATCTTTACATTGTCAATCAAAGCACAACGATCTTGTATAGCCTCGAACTTCAAATATTCAGGATATTGAGGGTTTTCAATATATTCTAATATCAATTCGCGCTTCTTTAGTGAGTCGGTTACCTGTTGTGTTGGCGACACTTCATGTACTTTACCTTTAACTTCCATAATCTTCAAATAATTTAAAA
>Ga0307515_10001524_pt1 | contig 51811 bp, 36 predicted proteins | sample 17_EM_MG_FD_194513 | JGI IMG/M metagenome (GOLD analysis project Ga0307515, IMG submission 194513) | Populus trichocarpa ectomycorrhiza microbial communities from riparian zone in the Pacific Northwest, United States - 17_EM | ecosystem: Host-associated > Plants > Roots > Unclassified | place...
GTAACTAGCGGGGCCGCTGTTATAAGAGCGATAGATAACTTCTAGGCAAAGGTCTAGGGCATTAGGGACAAAGAGGCGTTAGCGGAAGTAAATCTGTCCGTTAATGATACTATATTCTAACTTATTGCAACAAAATAATTTCCTAATTTTCTTTAGCTAATGGCGAGCTTTCTAATTATATAGGGCCGCCACTATATCTCTTATAAGTTCGTTCTCCTGGTATCCTAACCGGATTAGCTTATCTAGTGACTTTTCGGCTATTTTAGGGTCTAAAGCGGCTATAAACTCCACGTTATTAGAGTTGTGGGACTTATATAGTAATTCTTCTAAGATTATGGGGTTAACTTTCTAGGGCGGTATAATAACTTAGGCTCAGTGGCGGAGGCGTTTATTATTAGCGTCCTTAGGTTTCATTTCTAGTAGTTGGCTTAGGGCGTTAGGGAGCGTAGCTTTATTACTAGGTCTGTATATAATTATAAAGTTAAACTATAAAAGGAACTCTGCCTACTAAACTTAGCATTAGTTTAGCTGCTTAGTAGTTATAAACGTCTATAGGTTTTTATAGTTAGTGATAATTTTAAACGGCTCCTCGGTCCCTTATAGCTTAGGATACTATTCCTCTAAAGCCTTAATAATAGCTAAGAGTTCTTTATTATAGATTTTGTAGTTATACTCCGGCGTAGAGTGCTTTACGGAGAAGAATGCGACCGGTCTTAGTTTACTATCATTATTATACTAGGAAAGGACTCCGCTAGAAGCCTAATTTAATACATCTATCTCTACCACTATTTTCTTTATATAGTTATAGTATGCTAGTACTGGTGCTAAAGTAAAGGCTCTCTTAAGGGCCTTAAACGACTTAGCTTGTTCTAGTCCCTATAGCTATCTAACGTCCTTTCTTAGAAGTTTTATTATAGGTGTAGTAATAGCAGAATAACTTTGGATAAACCTATAGTAAAAGTTTGCAAATCCAAGAAACTGCTGTAATTCTTTAACTAAGGTTGGGTTCTCCTATACTTACAAGGCTTAGACCTTTTTAGAGTCCATACTTATTCCTTCTATTAAGATAATTAAGCTAAGGTACTTTATCTTTATTATATAGAACTCTAACTTACTAATATCAATTTAGAGGCCGGCAGCTCTAAGGCGGCGAATTACCTCTTTAACGTGCCTGGTATACTTAGCTTAAGTTTTAAAAAATATAAGGATGTCATTAAGGTATGCTATGCAATAGTCATCTAGTACGTTATAAAGAATGTGGTTAATGTAGTTCTAGAATATAGCTAGGGCATTATAAAGGCTAAATAGGGTTACTAGTATTTTATAAAGCCTAAAGCGGGTAATAAATGCTATAAGCTATTTATAGCCCTTAGTAATACGGATCCTATTAAACGCGGCGATAATATCAAGCTTAGTATAGAATTTGGCGCCACATAGGGCATTAAGTGTCTCCCAAATAAGCGGAAGCGGGTATTAGTTCTTAACGGTAACGTTATTAAGTCCTCTGTAGTTATAGTAGATCCTCATCCCTCCTCTTAGCTTGGTAGTAAGTAGGAGCGGGGCTATAGCGGGGGACATTAATTCTCGGATAAAGCCTTTATTAAGTATCTTATTAATCTATTTCTTAACGTATTAGAGCTCAGCAGGGGAGAGTAGGCGGTTCTTATGGTACGGGGGCTACTTTCCTAGCATAATTTTGATTTTATGGTCCCATGGGCGATATAGTAGGAGCTCATCAGCATTCTTTAGGAGAAACCCCTTAATATAGTGCCTGTGTTCCCTTAGGAGGCATTATATAATATTATCCTTAGTTAGAGCGGGCTTACCTTTTATAAACTTTTTAATGTTTATATTTATAACTTTGCGGCAAAGGAACTTAGTATTTGTGGTCTAGAGGTTTTCCTTAAGAAAGCGGTAAAAATAACTAGGGAAGACCTTGCAGGCTTCTTCTATTATATAATTACCATCAACTAAGCGGTAAAAGGATTCCTCTGTTAGGTCTGGTATTTTAACTAGTCTAGTAGGGAGTTTATCTATTAATTATTTCTGTTCTTTTTATTCTACTAATTCTACCAGCTCTACCATATGGATCCTTATTACTTTTACGCCTTTTTATTTACAAAACTGGGCGAAATTTACGGCGCGTACGTTTATAATATCGTCCAGATTAGGGCGTATTTAGTCTTCTCCCGACGTTACAGCAAGGCTAGCTTATCTTAGTCGGCTCTTAGGAGCGGTTTTTAGGCGGCGGCCTTACACAAGGCGTGCGGGGAGTAGGTACGAGGTTAGGCGTTATAGTGGCGCGGTTTCTATTATCTGGATTTTAGTGGTTCTATAGCTAGTCCTTGCTATAACGCGGGCTATAGTATGCGTATATAGTATATAGCTTAGTTCCAGGTGTTGGGCTAAGCGGCTAGGGTTTAAAGGGTGTCTGGGTTAGCGTTAGATTCTTAGTAATAGCGGCGCAAAGTAGACCTTCTTCCTTGGTCTTAGTAAGGCTGGCTGGCCCGTCGTTTTAGTCTTAAGTACTAAAGTAGTCCAGTTTTCTGCTGTCTTATTACTTTGCAGCTACACGGGTTCCCCTTTATTAGGAATATCTTCTATTATTAGGGCTTTATATATAGTCTTAGGCACTAGGCTTAGTAGTGCCGAGTATCTATATAGGGCGTCCCTGCTACTATTGGCTATCCCCTATAGGAGATAGTTTCTAAAGCAATAGTCTAAGTTAAAGCGGATTTTAAGCTCCCTAAAACTGGGGCGGGGCTTATGCTTTTAGAGCTAAGGCATACCTAAGATAATTGGGGTAGTAGGTGAGAGTTTAGTAATAAGAAAGAGTATAGCTTTAGTATAGAGGCCAATTAACATTCGGGCGGTGAAGTAGTCCATAACGAGCGAAGTTAGGATACTATCTATAAGGCGTAGTGGCCTAGGTGCCAACAGCTTCTTAGTTATAACGTTATATTTTCTTATAATAGACTCCGCGTTAGCAAATGCCATTACAGTACTACTAGAGTCCACTAGGCTTAATATATTAATGAAAACTTAGGGGCATAGGTTATATAATAAGGAGAGTTAGGTTTAAATAAGGATTAATTTCTTATTACTATTTACTAATTTAAGATTAAGTGGTAGCTTACTAATAAAAAGGACTAATTAGTCTAGTAATAGGGACCTAATCTTCTCGTCTTTCTCCTTATATAGTTTGGACCCTTAGACGCAACTTAGTTTAAGGGTCTGCCTTTTAACAACTAGGGTATAGAGCTATTTTGGCAGGGCGATCTAGTATCTATCTAGCTGGCAGTATTAGTCTTAGTTAGGGTATAGAAAGACAGCACCTCGCCGACAATATAGCCGTGTTTATATTCGCTAACGCGGAGTTGCTAATTCTAGGCGTTATTAACGGGTTAGGCTTCTATATAGGGCATTATTTAAAGTAACTAAGCCATAGGGTTAAAGGGGGGAAGTTATCTACCGCGGCTATAATAGACTCCACGGTTGCTACGTCCGCGGTTATTAGTTTATATTATTTAACGGGCTAGTATTAGGACTAGGTTTACTATTATAGTGGGGTTATAAGCGTCCTTTTAGTGGCTAGGCAGGCTATAGGCAAGGCACAGTCTATTATTAAAGCGGCGCTTGCGCTCCGTATCTAAGATTCTATTAAGGTCTATAGGTTCTCTAGTTACTACTAAGGTTAGGGTTAGCGTAGGGGTAGGGGCTTAAGCAGGTGGGCGGTGGTTAGTGTTCTTAAGGTTAGCTCGGTATATATAGTTTATAAGGTTCTTAGTGAATATATCTATCTGCTTACTCTAACCTATATAGTTGCTGTTATTAATTTTATGGTTAAGTCTAAGTACTAGCTCTTCTATCTTCGGAGAGATAAACTTCTAAAGTAGGTCTACCTTCTATTTGTCTGTCTTCCTAGCGCAAACTATTAACTTATTAAGCTCTCCCTTTTAGGACCAGTAATTACGCTCGCCCTAGGGGAAATAGTTAAGCTTATTTTTTGCGACCTAGGTTATATTAATAACCTTATAGTGGGCAGTAAGCTCTTTAAGCATATTTTCCTTAGCGGGCTATTTCTACATAGATATATTGTTCGGGTTCTCGTATATAAGCTCTAGGCCCTACTTAATAAATTTATAGGCCTTGCCTTCTAGCATATCCAAGATATAAAGGATCTAAGATTGGACTATATTAAAGTAGTTCTAGTTACGGTTAAAGACTCCTTTAATTTTAATGTGCCAGGTCTTAAAGTTAGCTTATTATTCTAACGGGGTGCCTTTTCCGCTAAATATTGGCGGGTCTTTAGACTTCCGTTTTTTTTGCTAGGTTACTACCGTTATTATAGGGGTTAATTATTTTAGAACGGCGATAGTCTTTGCCTAGGAGTTAATAGTTCCTATCTAGAAAGTAATAAGGGCATTAAGGCTTTCGTTGGCTTTCTTATTAGCGGTATTTATGTTATATATAAACTATAATCCCGCTTTAATATTGCTAAGGAACTTATTAGTATGGTTAATAAGAGTATAGTAAGCTTTATCGGCCTTAAAGGTCTTAGGGTACAGTAGGGAGCGGCGGATTGTCTATGTAATATTGGGGTGTGTCTATATAAAGAAGTCTGTAAAAACTTCATAGGGGTTCTAGGTTTTGGCCATTTCGGTATTATTAATGTCGCCTATTTAGGTGGTTTTTGGCGCTAAGAAAAAACTGAGGATTGTTTTAGGACTGTGCTGGATTATAGCATATGGACGCGTCGGCTGCGCGCGTAGGTCGCGATTATTCTGGGGCGGAGATAACTAGGATACGGGGAATTAGTGATCGCAACGGGGCGCAATTAATGATAGCACAAACTGCCACAGTACTGCAATAAAGTAGACTAAATAACTACATTATGCTATAAAGAAGAGAAGAAGGTAAAAGGGGGTATCGTATATAAATAGTAGGGCCAGCCGCCAAGGCGCTAGTGGTGGGCTAGCTAACAGTAGGAACAGTATGCGTTAGGTCAGTGCCGTAACAGTAAGTAAGATATACAAAATGCGCGAGAAGGGTATTATACGTTAATTGCGCATTAAGTGTAAAAAAAGCTTAATAGAATAAAGGCACTACTCGCCTAGGTAGCTGTAGATGCGCAATTAGCTGTACCGCGTTGTTGGTTTCTGTTAAATGCGGCAGTATGCCGTAGCTTAGTCAATACTATACGCTACACGTTGTAATGCGCGAAATGCGCATTTAGCTGCCAAATGCAGCCAAATGCTGCAAAAATGCTGGTAAATTTTTTCCTAACGATAGCGCTAAGGAAGTTATATATATACTAGAGGAATAGGAATAGTATAATATTACAGTAAAAGCAAAGAAGCTCTTTTATAGGACTATTTGGCAATATAGGAAGCTTCATTAAAATAAGTTTCTTAGTAATAGTAACAATATATAATAATAATAATAATTTATTGCTTAACGTCTAATACGGATCCTATACGGCCCACGCAGACTACTCCGTACATAGGGGAAACTTATAAATTTACAGGAAGAAAACCCCTAATATGTTAGGGGAGGAAAAACCCTATAAGCCACCTTAGTAGGATAAAAAACCCCGGCTTGCTATATCCGTCCATAGCGGCGGCCCTATAGGCCTACGGCTACGTCCTATCCTCCTTAAATATTCAAACTCCTTAGAAACTACTGCTTCCTTTACCAGGACATACAGTCCTTACAATTAATTAATTGCTATACTATTATTTCCCATATCTTAGCCATCCCCTATGTACTATCTCTTGTTTAACCATTGCCATATACGCTATACCTCCCCCCCCCTAGGGCCTATTAAAGGCGTAAGGGGGATTCATCCATAAACTACCACTATACTATACCATAAGGCAGCGGGACGTGTATGCCTGGGTATCTTTTATGCCTAGGCCCCAGTTACTAGGCCCTCACCAAGGGTTACCACTCCTTAAGAGGAGACAGAAAAACCGTATGGTGTTATCTAGGCTGCCAAGTACTTTCGGTATTCAATAGTTAATGGCAAGTAACCGCATACTCCGCGGGCGATCGCCCTAGGGGTTAAGAGGGGCCGTATATTTACTTATTACTTATTACTCGTTCGCATTCGCTTATTCGTTAATATAAGAGGTCGTTAATACTTTCTATTAGGGGTCGGGGGATGCTATTAAGTGCCATATATCCATGTTGGATCGTACAGGTGCCTTAATAGGAGAATAGTGTTGCTGTTATCGTAAGGGGCACTCAGTGGTAGTTTTTGAGATCTCACCATCCCATGTGAAAATTTTTCACCACCGCCCATAATACTCATAACCACCACCACTAGGTCGTATCGCACGCTATGCGACGTCTCTGCGTTGGCTCTAAGTCTGAAACTCAGGTTCGTAGCCGTCACCACGTACAGGTGCAGAGTCCGTTTTTCGACGGCCAGTAACAATATATAAAAAGCGTTAAAGTACCTTAATCCGTAGGCTATATCCGAATTTACTAGAATACTGCTAATTAAGAAGGCTAGAGAATAGGAAGAGGTTATTATAAAGAACTATAATATTATAAGAGAACTACTCTAGGCATTCTTCCCGGTCCCACCGCCGTATAAATATAAGGAGGAAGCTATAACTAGCTATAACTAATTGCTATAGGAGCCTATCGCCAAATATAAGGTTAAGGCAGCTATATTTAGGGCTAGCCTAAATAAAGCTTCTAGAAGGGACGGCTTACCAGCTAAGGTATAGTAAGAGTTATAGCCTACACTAAGCAATAAGATCACTACTCTCTTTATTAAATTACTTAAAATAGGAAAAGTACTATAGGAATAAAAGGTAGTAAAGATTGTACCACTATAGAAGCTAAAGTGGGGGGACTATATAGTAGCAAACAACTATAGGCCGATCTCCCTCCTCCCGACGCTAGGAAAAGCACTTAAATTACTAGTAGTGGAAAGGATAGCATACCTAGTAGAGGAACACAGCCTACTACCTAAGATATACTTTAGAGCTAGGAAGCAAAGGTTGACAATATATACGCTATTATATCTCTATAAGGACGTATTTAAAGCGTAAAGAAAAAAAAAGACGCTATTTCTAGTATTATTTAATATTAAGGGTGTATATAATAATATAGCTATAAAGCCAGAAATTAGGAGATTACGGCAGTAATAAATACCTTAGATAATTATATAATAGATATAGGACTTTTATATAAACTATTAAGCCTATATCCTAGTTAATGGATATATATTAGAGGTATAGGCGCTCCTATAGGCGGGTCTTTTATAGGGATTAGCATTAGCCCTAATACTTTTTCTATTCTTTAATACGGATTTTATATAAAGCGCACCTAGAAATAGTAGCTTTATAGCCTTTATTAATAACTACTTAGTATAGGTTATAGGCCCTATAGCAAAGGAAAATATATAGATTATCTAGGGTAAGATTATACTAATGCTTAAGAAATAGGAGAGGACTAATAGAGCTTAATTTAAAGTGAAGAAAATGTTATTTATCTACCTTACTAGATATAAAGAAGCGGGTAGGGATACTACTACACCCCTCTAATTTAAAGGAAAAGGAATCCCCCTAATATAGAAAGTTAAAATCCTTAAGGTAATTCTTAATAAGGAGCTATAGTTTAAGGTATACCTAGCGGATAAGGCAGGCAAAGCTACTAAGGTAGCGCTAGCGTTACGCAGATTAAAGGAACTATAGTTTAAGAGTATTAAGTAGCTAGCTAAAAGCTTAATCCTATTAGTAGTAGACTATACGTCGCTAATATAGTACCCGCTTATAATATAAGAGTTAATATAGCTTCTCTAGTAGGCGTAAAGGATTACGGTATAAGCTATTATTAGGGGGTTCTGCACCGTTACTCTATTAATAATAGAGGTAGAAGCTAGCTTACTCCCTCTTAAGTAGAGGCTACGTAACTAGGCTATCGCGTTTTAGGTATTAATTTATAAACTAGGCAAATTATATCCTTATTAAATAATTTAAAGATAGAGGCTTTATAGATGGCACTAATTGCCGCTCTAAAGGACAGTAGAGATATATAAGGATGTCTAAGTAAATAGGGTACTAGAGGTTAAACTATATATATACCCACCGTAGGTAGCTAAGCCTAATATAGTAATATATAAGGATAAAGAGCATACTTAAGCTATTATTAAAGACTATAAGCTAGGGTAGGTTAACATATACGTTAATATATTAGTGCGTAATAGTAGGGTAAGAGTTAGCGTATATGCTACGCTATCTAAAGCAACGCTTTTAAAAACGGTAGTAAGCTTTAATTAGGCCGACGCCTACTTTATAAAGCTTTTAGTAATTAGTAAGGTAGCTAACTAGCTATAGGACCCTATATATACGGCTATTAATTAAGCAGGTTTTCCAATACCTACTTTTAGTATAAGAATATTCTCTAACTTATAATTAGCGTTACTGTTAGTATAAAGCTAGAGGGCTAAAACCTACTAGGAAATAGTTGTAGAGATCTTAAAGAAGCTATAGCTAAATAATATTACGCTATACTAGATTCTAGGCTATTTAGGATTTATAGAAAACAAAAAGGCTAATAAGCTTACTAAAGTAGCGACGAGACTAAAGAGTAAGGAGCCACTATAGAGAGACGGCCTCCTATAGTACCTTATAACGCAAGCCCTAAAAAAAGCTAAGATAATAATAGAACCGCTTTTATTAAGAAGATCTAATACAGGTAAGTTTATAAGGAAGATTAACGCAATACTCTACCTAAAAAAGGCTGTAGGATTATACTAGCAGCTAATTAGCTCTAAAGCTACTATCCTTACGCAGCTATAAACCGGTAAGTTATTTCTAAAAGAATATCTTCACAAAATTAATATATTAGAGATAGCGTTATGCAACTATAAGCTTATAGAATTAATATAGCACTTCCTCTTTTTTTATAGGAGGTGGATATAATAAAGGTTTAAACTAAGTAAGCAGCATAGAGATTAATTTAGGGATTTATTATATGTATTAGGAGGCTACTTACGCAGATAAAAAGGAGGTAGAAATATTAACGGCCTAATTAAGCGCTAGAAGCTAGATATTAGCGTAGTTAAAGCTATAATTAAATTTGCAAAGGAGACTGGATATTTATACCTAAGTATATAAGATATAGAAAGTATAAAAGCCGATATTAATAAGTAAAGACTCTTAAGAATCCCTTATCCTATTATCTAACCGAATACACCGCGAGCCTCCTCTACAAGTGCCTCTACTAGTGCGTTCCTAATCAAGAAGCGTATAACGCCGGAACAGCCCTACGGACACGAGGCGTTAAAAACTACTTACTTAGGCTCGCCTCTAAACTCCAACCTTTTTTTTTCTAATAGTAACGCATTTTTTTCCTTTTTTTCCTTAGTTAAGCATAGTATTAGGTAATAGATATATAGTTCTCATAGTTGGCTTCTGAACTAGAGCATGCATGTTAATGGCAGGAAGTATTTAGTTAGCGCTCTATAACGGCCCATACCCTAGATGGTGCATGGCCATAATAGAATATACATACATACATACATACGTAGCCGAAGTTTTAGCGCCTTGGCCGGCACCAGCGGAGCTTCCGGCAACACTCTCCGAGGTGTATCTAGGCCTGGCCTCTGCCGATCAATATATGGTATAACCTGGCAGGCGACTTTCAGCGAGGAGATATATATTGCGAATTGATTGTGTTGATCATCCGATGGGGCTTGATGCAAGTAAGCGCGCCGAGAAGCGGCTCGGATGATTTCTACGATTTGAAGCTTTCACACGACGTTACGAAATCCTGAGGCTGGTGTAAAACCAAGGCTCCAATATGAAAAGCAGGAGGAATGGTGTGGGAAGAGAGATGGATGGAAAAAGCCATCCGCATGACCGTCCTCAATTGCGAACGCACCCGGACCTTTCGCCTTCTTGTTGGCGGTCGACCTACAGGACGCGTCGAACAGCATTCAACAGCCAAGCATTATTCTTCTAAAGAGACGAAATTGTAAGAGGAGAGACGTGCTGCTGCGAACGACAAGTAATTTGCGCATCCGAGGCAGGAAACAGAATTCTGATGAGTTCAAGCCGAGTGGGAGCACAATAGGATACGTCGAGCGCAGCCAGCTAGCTGACCTGTTACTGAGAAGCTGGATGAAGAGGTGAATGATTCAACTTGGCTTCCATAAGCAAGCGGTGCTGTATGATGAATCATGACGCTTAGTGAGGAGAGGATCTGGGTTGTGATGAAAGAAGGTATTTTCCTAGTTAGGAGATTTGGAAACAATTTGTGGCGCAAGCTGTGCCTCGGTGGCTGCAGCATTTGTCAAATACCCCGCTGACGCAGACGATTCGCGATCTCGCCTGCAACATCTGGAATTGCAAATGTAGATATAAGGGATATCGAATGCGCTTCTTTCTCAACCACTACAATCACTCACATTCTTAAGTTTCAATTGTTTCCTTAAACACTGTTCAAAGTGAGACTTCTCGCGATTTTTATTCTCCTCGTGATAGCCTACAGCTCTATGCAATTTATCTCCCGCTTGATACGTCCATTCTCCTCCGGCATAATGAGCTCTCAAGTTCCTCCACCAGCAGCATTACCCGCCGGCGCCGAAAAGGCTACGGTTGCTGCGGGTTGCTTCTGGGGTGTTGAGCATATGTACCGAAAGGCATTTGACAACAAAGGCTTGCTAGATGCGAGGGTTGGATACATTGGTGGCGACAATAAGAACCCTAGCTATCGGTCCGTATGTAGCGGGCGGACAGGACGTGAGTACTTGAAAAATCACATGCCTGAAAGTGGGAACAGTTACTGATTAATTGAATGGTTTAGATGCCGAAGCTCTCCAAGTAATTTACGATCCCGAGAAAGTCACCTACCGCCAGCTCCTAGAATTCTTCTACAAGATGCACGACCCGACAACCCTCAACCGCCAAGGCCCTGATACTGGAACCCAATACCGTAGCGCTATTTTCTTCCATAACGAGGAGCAGGAGCGCATCGCCAAAGACATAACTGAGAAGGTAGAGAAGGAATGGTGGAAGAAGAACCTCACAACGGAGATAATTCCAGCTGGGGAGTGGTATGATGCCGAGACGTACCATCAGTTGTACTTGGACAAGAGTAAGATTGTTCTGCATTATGGATACTTTATGGATAATATGCTAACTTCTGTAGATCCTGGAGGATATGAGTGTCCTTCTCATTTCCTGCGCAAATTTTCTTCTCTCTCTGAATAAAAAGTTGTTGTTTATCTTATGTTTCATGATAGCATTCCAACACCTACGCAGAATGTAAGCTCCAAACTAAATAGTATATCCTCTATATCAATGATACGCTCCTCATATTGCTGTGGCTTCATTGAGCTTTGGGGCACATCAAACGTGATTCTCTAATTGTTATGCCAAAAATTCGTTTAATCCACTTGTTTTCCCTTGATTCAATGAACCATCCATAGCGTCTGCTATCACTAAATAAAAACTTCCTAAACTACGAAATTTCAGACGGCATTTGGTATCACTGCACCAAACCCTCTATAGCCTCAATTCATTGCACCTCGCTAACTAAGTATTCGCTCGCTCTAAAACCGCCAAAACGAACTCACCAATTCATGCTCTACGATGGTGGCAGTGTCTCAAAAGTCTGCGCAACCTCCTCCCACCCCCCTTATCCTTCTCAAAGATCTCTGCCACAACCGGGAACTCATGTCCCTTATTCGGCAAGCCCGTACGGAGGGTAATCTTATCATCTCCTAGAACAGTCTGATGATGATACGGATGCGCGGTGCGTGGTGCAGTTGGGGCAGTAGTAGCAGTAGACGGGTTTACCTAGCCAGCACATCAGCATCCAGTAAAGTTCCAAAGGCACGAGATGGTTGGACGAGGGACGGGCGGATGTAGGGCCAGGAAGCATGAGGGATGGATGAGCCAGGTGAACGAGGCCACTCACCCGACTCGCCATAGTACGTGAAGCTCTTCAGGGCCTCGCCACCCTCAGTGAGCTTGAAATTCGCCTTCGGGATAATCTGATTCATGGTGTACGTCGAGCCCGAAAGGGTCTTGCAGATATTGCAATGACTGCACCGCATCAGCTTCCCTTGCACGCCCGTTCTCGGACTCCTGCCACAGGAACCGGATTCGCCGAACAGAGGAACGGGACCGTAGCGCCTACCAAAGAATATGGCTCGCCTGATCCTTCTCCAGCTTCGCCTCCCACTCCGTCTGCCCGCAGTAGCACTTGCCCTGATACGTCGTCATATCTTCCGTGGCCTTCAAGGTGCTCAAATCGCAAATCCAGAGTCCGCTTGATAAGGTTTAATTAGCAATTGACAGCTCGTGAATGGATATCTGCTGGCTGTAGCTCCCTCGGACTTCTTATACACCTCATTCTGTCTTGTCACCCCCCCTCGTGCTCCTCTTCTTCCATCATGTCCGCGGCGGAGGCTAGGATCTCAGTATGACGGCATCGATCGACGCGTCGCTGCGCTAGGGTTCTGGGCAAGGGCTAGGCCAGCGACTCTTCTGCGGATTAGTGCAAGGCTTCCAAATACTTGTGGCTTTTTCTTTTGGTGTCGCGGTCCATGTAGTGGCACCGTATTTGTGATCGTTTTGGGTGCGTTTATTGGAAAGGTTTGGGAAGGGTCTCATTTGCTGGGCAGAGCTGCGTCCATTATGGCATAATAGGTGAGAGAAGAGTCGTTTGATTGGAGTTGTTTAGTAAAGTTAGGAGGTTATGGTGAGAGGTGCACGATGAATGTACCTAGCTGCGATTTGTTTTTCTCTTGCTGTTGACGTTGATATCGATCGATATATGGTAAAAAATAGAGTTGACCGTTCACACGTGAGAAATAGGTCAACATAGACGCATCATCAACCGCTGATGAAAAGTATGTACTGACTGAGCGCTCTAGCAAATCGTTCTAAATGTTCTAGAATAACAAAAGTCTCGAGTTTGCTGAACGGCTATACCCCTTCATGCTCACGAGACGTTTGTCTGACATTTAAATGAGACGCAATGTGACAGCATCACACGAAAATGGTTGTCTCCCGACAGACGCTATCAAACGTGTTGTTGGCACACCTTAACACAACGTCTGTTCCCAGGAAACATGACACTGCCACCAGGTAGCGCCAACATCCAAGCTTATTTCTGGGAAATAGTAGTACCTTTAATCGCATTCTAGGAATGAACAAAAAGCGCGCAATTCCAAATCAAGGGTCATGAAGTCTTGGACTAAGTTTGTGGGGTATTAGTATGTACATGCATAGAATCTTCCTTCTTGATAATATCTAGGAACACCTTCGGTCTTGATAGATTAGAATGTATCAGCTCGAGGAACTTATCTCATGTGTCATGTGAAACGCCTATTCGATCTTGCATATGTTGTGTGATGTTTGATGTCTTTTCGATCTTACATATGTTGTGTGATGTCCGATGTCTATCGATCTTGCATATGTTGTGTGATGTCCGATGTCCATTCGATCTTGCATATGTTGTGTGATGTCCAATGTCTATTCGACCTCCATCAATTGATACTTGCCTCCATTTTTTTCTAGAGCATCTTCGATTCTCTCCATGACGGCAAGCACTTTTTCTTCCTCTAACCGCTGACCAACGACTTGAACTGCAACAGGCAGGCCTTCCATCTTTGTCGCGTCGTAATGCATATAGGCACCCTTGGCTACGCCGTTTAGTTTCTTGAAATTGAATGATGCCGGGAGCTGATCTAGAACCTTGTCGACATGCGTAACGGGGATGATGCCACAAGTGTAGTCAAGCTGCGTGGTCAGTCACGAGGTCTGATCAAAGAATTCAACCACTTACCAGATTGAACAGAAACGTATAACCACAGCTGCTGACAGCATCTTTCATCCCATCATGCGGCAATGCGGGCGTCGCATTTGGCACTGTAATCATGAAATCCATCTTCGCCTCCTCCTGCCACCACGCATGCCATTTAGATTTGAAGGACTCTCGCTTACTCACAAGCTGCCAGTTCTCGAACGCACTCTTCTCATGCCAGTTCCTCAGCAACCCGGCCCAGATATCGTCCCTCCTCACATACTTGACCCAAAGGTAGTATAGATACTTGATAGGGCGTGGGAGTTCCATGTAGAATTTCATTTGAGCGGCGCCCGGGTCATTCCATTCGCCTGTGCGGAAGAAGGAGCTGAACATGCGGCAGCCGTCTGCGTTGAGAAGCTGAGAAGCGATGACAAGTGCCTCGTAGGGAGATGGAGGTGTGATGTCGAACACTTCGTGGCCTTCGGAGGAGAGGGCAGAGGAAACTTGTTCAAGGGCACGGGCGCAGGCCGGTGAGGGTGTAACGACACCGTCAGTCCTCATAACGCCTACTCTGAACTTATTCCTCTCTTTGTATTCCGTCTCCACATTGTCCCTCCACTCCAATGGATGCACGGTGTGGTCGTACTTCCAGGGTTTCATCCCGATGAAGCTTCGAGTGAAATGTGTCAAGTCATTTAGAGTCCTTGCCATTGGGCTAAATACGCTAGGAATTCCCTCCTGCCCTGGCATGCTAGTGTTCATCCCCATCTTAGGCCATCTTCCAGTCGAGCAGCGTAGCGAGTAGCAGCCAGAGAAATGCGCGGGAGCTCGGACAGACCCAGCAACATCAGATCCAATGCCAATACGACTCCCTCCAAAAGCAAGCAGAGCTGCCTCTCCTCCAGTTGACCCTCCTGGAGAATATTTGTTGTTATGCGGATTTGTGCAGCGGCCCCATACATCGTTGGTAGATTCAAAGGAGAGTAGTGTTGTTGGTAGATTTGTCTTGACGAAGGGCACAGCGCCTGAAGGACATTAGAGCACTCTCATTGAGTGTAATGATGCGTGACCCACCGGCATCCTTCAGGATTTTCACCATAGCTCCATCGTCAGCCCATGGCTTCCCAGTATTGCAAGAGTACCCAACGCTCGTATCAAATCCCTTGACCGCTATCGAGTCTTTCAACGAGACAGGTATACCAGCAAGCGGACCTTTGAGATTGATCTCTTTCTCTGCCCATTCCTCTGCTTCAGGAAACAGAATTTCTGTCACACAATTTGTCTTGTTTTGTGCCTCGATAGCCACCTTGCCATATGCTCTGAGAATATCAACGGGCTTGGTGATCTGCTTGTGGACATCTTGGACCAGCTCTTGGATAGGCTTCCCGAGTATTGTGCGTTCTTGCGGTGAAAGAGGATAGAGGTAGGCTCGAGGCAGGGTGGCAATCTTCGATGCTCGCTCTGCCTGCTTGCGCTGGCTGTGAAGCGATTAGTATGATCATGTGCACGAGAATAGTAATACATACCAGTCGCGACGGTGCTGTCGATAGTCTAAGACGCCCATTATTGTTGAACTGAAGGTCTAAGAGTTGGGAGAGCTGTAGAAAGGAGTGAAAATTCCATTGAGGATTTTCAAGCGTCCCCCATCCTACTCCAGCGGGGAAGCTCGATGCGCGAAGCTTTGACGGCTTTAAGCCGTTAATGTCGAGATATCGCATGGACTTTCCCAAACAGGGTCCTACGACGTCCGGTGAGAGGGAGCATGTGAATTGGGACACCTTGCAAATAGCCAAGATGCCTTGCAAACAGCCAAGATGCCTTCCAAACATTCTTCTCACTTCTCGAAAGCATCTGAAGCGTGCCAAATCTGACTTTGCTCGTTGCGAACGAACTAATTCTCAGCTTGTTTGAGTCAGTTAGCCCCCAACGATTAGCAGCACTGAGCAGCTGTGGGTTTGCTGTGCGACCCTGCTCTCTTCTTCATGCGTGTTTCTTCAGCAACAAGTCTTCGTTCGACAATGGAAAAAACCAACACACGCACTAGGCTAGAGTTTCCTATGGAGCCTCACGATTTTCTAAGGATAGCTCCCGCGCGCGATGTTCGGCGCAAGGGGTGTAGTGGATCGCGGAGGTCGACGAAACATCCGGATCTTCAAATGTCGACAACTCTCGACAACTCTTACCCAGCGAACAACAAGCCGGTCAATGCGGCTTGCCAGCATTTTGAGCCGCCTGAGATGCTCAGCATCTGAGTGGCTCCTCAAGATCTGCTGTTACCATTTGGCCAAGCGTTTCGTCATACTGTAGCCGCCCAGTCACGTCTGTGTCCTTGCGATCAAACTCTCGCCTAGATCGGATATTTTTCGACCATGGCAATAAACGACTCTGATTGGCAAGCCCAGCGACTGCTCGAGATACCATGAAACGAGCATTGATGCTAACAATAATAGAAATCGTTGAGTATTGTGATTGTCGTTTGATCTGTTGAGCAGCTATCTAGATATTTAAGTTGCCTAAGACGGCTCATGTCTTTCATTATCAACAACTACAACAACTAGCTCATCAAACCATCTCTTGACGAATTTCCTTCCGTCTTTCCTTATAGTCAGATCTTATTCTTTCAAAAGTCTTTTGCCAGTGTTTACATTCTCTATATCTGCCGGCAGATCACGATCCATTCATTGCAACTTAAGCAGTCCTCTGACTATCAATCGTCTCAACTCCATCCCTTTACCACACATTTTTTAACCGTCAACTTTCAAAACCTTTCACTATGCCTATCCCAGCCTATGGAGCTGCTCCCCTCAGCCAGACCTTCCTCATTGTGCGAATCATGCAAGTTATTTCCATGATTACAATCGTTGGCATGACGGCCAACTTCGTTTCTGAAATTGTTTCAACGGGCATCGAGCCTCCTAAAGAATTTGTTGGCACACTTAGTGTGGTATGTTTGCATCTTCTGGACTTTCAGCTTCAATATACTAATAACTCTGATAGACCTGCATTGCCACTCTCTATTGTCTTGTCAGCATCGCCTTTTATTGGTCTGAAGCAAATCTTGGTCTTTTTGTCATGTCTGGCGTTGATTCTCTCCTCCTCATCGCCTTTATTGTAGTCGCGGTTACCGTTGGCAAGCCTCTGTCTTTTCTCAACTGCTACATGATTGGCGCTGCTTCCAAGGAAGCCGATGCGGCTTCAGCTTATGCCTTCACTATGTCTGTTTCTCAGAACTTGAACACGATGGGCTCGAAGTTGGGCCTGGGCAACTGGGCTGGTGCTACCAAAGCGAACTGCTTTGAGACCAAGGCTGTCTGGGGTTTGAGCATTGCTCTTTGGTAGGTCTAACCTGAAGTCTTCCTCGGCTCCGCTCTGCAATTGCTAACTGTATCACAGCATTCTCTTCACCACCTCCTGCATTCTGCTCCCAACCTTGTTCTACAAGAACAAGAAGGCCGGTGCTCCCAAGTCCGTCGAGGTTTAAATTAGGCGAATTGGAGGATCAAGGAACCGCCAACCTACACAGACAAGATAGAGAAAAGGAGCGGCCAGTCAAGGGCACGCGACCACAATAGCAGATAAAAGCATCTGGAGGAGTTTTGGGTTTTGGGTACTGGTTTTAGTCGGTCATTACAGGGATTTTGGATTTTGTTGCGCGGACATTGACCGTCTCTAATCTAATGAAAATTCTGTGAATCATCGAAAAACTAGAAAGAAAAAAAGGTTGCGTGCTTTTTAATGATTTACCGTGCTGGCTGCACGTCGTGCCGACCCTTGACGCGAACGTGCGGAGTGAGGAAAAAAGAAAGAGAAAAAACCGATTGGCGGTGGCCCAAGCTCCCTAAGCTTCATGACTCGAAGCCCCGTTGGTTATCACGAGGGCGGTAGGATCGATACCAACCCTGCGGCTTTCGCAGTGAAGGGCCCGTGAGGCCCAGCCCTCTGTCCCCGCCCACAAAGGTCATGTATATATCCACTCAGGCCTCAACTCCCCTCTACTTCTCCCATTGGTGTCCCTCAATTGTCTCCTCTGCATTCGTCATTTGCCCCCTTCCCCTCGTCAATTGCTAGAGCATTCGTCGTCCGAAAAGCCTCTTCTGCGATTCGCTACCATTTGGCCAGGACACACTAAAGTCACATTCCACGGCTGGTCTTACACTGTAGCCGGTAAACTGTTATAACATCTGCGGGGTCGCCTGCCATCATGTCGCTAGTCGAGCGTTTGAGCGCCATGGAGGAGTACGAGCCGTGGAGCAGAGAGCAGAGTCCCAGCGGCAGGCAGAGAAAGCTTAGTTTCAACCCTGTTGGGAGCTGGGTGCCACCCGCTGCGCACGAGGAGCCTGTGGGTGCCTTCGAGGTATCCAAGTCGAAGAGGTTATGTGAGTGTTTAGTGATCTTCACTACCGTGTCCGCATGCTGATGAGAGAGTAGTGCAGGTGTTCTTCGCAGTGATATACTGTCTCTTCGCCGCTGGAATCGTCTTCGGCTATGCCGCCATTAAGCCCGTCCTCATAAAAGAACAGGTCTACCGCAAATACTGTACGCAGAAGGAGCTAGATAGGAATGTACGAGTATGTTATGAGCAGGAGATACGGTCAGTGCCTTCAATGCGTCGAGTAATGCAGGACAATGGCTGACACAACGCTTTGCATAGGCTCAATTTCATGTTCACCGTCGCCGCCGTCTCTACCAACGTCGTCGCGCTCCCTGTAGGTACAATCCTCGACTATTATGGGCCGCGTGTGAGCGGTATAATCGGCTCTTTCTTCATTGCCATCGGCTGCCTCTTCTTTGCTTTCGCGTGGCAGCTCCCTTTCGATGGCTACATCTCAGGCTACCTATTCTTAGCCCTGGGAGGTCCCTTCATATTCATATCCTCCTTCCAGCTCAGCAATACCTTCCCTCAATACTCAGGGTTGATTCTGGCTCTTCTCACTGGTGCATTCGATACATCTAGTGCTATATTCCTCTTCTACAGATTAATCTATGAGGCCAGTGGCCGGACCTTCTGGCCCAAAAAGTTCTTTCTAGCTTATCTCGTCATCCCAGTCTTCACCCTAATAGTCCAGCTCTTAGTCATGCCCTCAGCCTCCTATAAAACTGTTGGAGAGCTCGTCACACAGGCCGAAGACGAAGCACTTGACGAACATGAGTCCGACTCCGACATCGACGACCCAGAACTGATCCGACAATTACGTGAGACGCGCCGCGTACATCGCGAGAGCATCATCAGCGAAATCACGTCGCTGCTAGGGAGCAAAGACGCGTCCGAGCAGACAAAGAAGGAAGAAAAAAAGAAAAACGTTTCAGGTGTCTGGGGTGCTCTTCACGGTCACGCCGCGCTCGAGCAGATCAAGAGCCCGTGGTTCATCCTGATCACCCTCTTCACCGTAGTGCAGATGACGCGCATCAACTACTTCGTCGCCACGATCCGGCCGCAGTACGAATACCTGCTTGGCGATTACACGAAGGCCGTCCAGATCAACAACTTCTTTGACGTCGCGCTCCCGCTCGGCGGCGTCATTTCCGTCCCCTTCATCGGCATGATCCTGGATAACACCAGCACGCCCTTCTGCCTCGCACTCCTGGTTACCGTCGCCACTACGATTGGCATCTTGGGCGTGATACCGCAAACCTGGGCCGCGTACACGAACGTGTGTCTGTTCGTCATCTACCGCCCACTCTACTACACTACCGTTTCGTAAGTCCTCCACTACTCTTGTCCCCTCCCTCACACCCCAAAAACACCTAACTAAGCCCACTCGGCAGCGACTACGCCGCCAAAGTCTTCGGCTTCGCCACCTTCGGCAAAGTCTACGGCCTGATCATCTGCCTGGCCGGCCTATTCAACTTCTCGCAGTCCGCTCTCGACGCCATGACGCACCGCCTCTTCGCCAGCAACCCGGTCCCGGCCAATCTGCTCCTGCTCGGCCTGGCCCTCGTCATCGGCGTCGCGCTCGTCACGTACGTCTGGCGCAAGAGCCACAGCATCCATCGCGAGAACATCGAGGAGGAGGCCGAGGGCGCACGCGAGGTCCTCATGCCCGGCGTTGTGGCCAATGGGAGCTATGGGGCGTTGGGCAGGGATTAGAGTGATGCGGTTCGGTTGCGCATAAGGTGGGAAATGGGGAGGGAGAGGAGGTATGTTTGTGGTGTTGGAGTTTGCATCGTCTAGCGCTGGTCATTGCAAGGCGTTCTTGGAACGTGCATTGCGCGTGCTTTTTGGATTGTTGTGTGCGTGCAGTATACCTTTTCGCAAAGACTGTGTTCTTCCGTTTTCTGTGGATCGAGATTGCATTTGGGTGGCTATCTGTTTTTATATGTGGTTTAGTTGCGAGATATGATGGTGGATATAGGGGGGCATAGCGGGAAGAGGGAGGTTGGCAAAAGCGGGCGTTGGTTGTATATGATGGAAACGCTGTATATATCAAAAATATATGTATGCATCGAATAAATTTGCCAAGTGCGGTCTACGGAATCGGGTATCCATCTACTCCCCAAGTCTGCGATAGATCTACTATAACCCAGCGTAAAATTCATAAAGCCCGCGCCACTAACCTTCCAATAGCGGCAGCGCAAGTCTCCCGCACGCTCTATCCTCTCTATTCCTTCGCTTCCCTCCCTTCCTCAACCCAGTCCTATAACTACAACTTCCCCCTCTCCCACCCCTCCCCAAGCACCCCCCCGGCCCTCTTAACGTCCACATCCCGCGGCCCCTCCTTCTGAAACCTCGTCATAACAACCCACTCCCTAACGCCCCTCCTCTCCCGCCCCACCCGCCCCGCCTCCTCCCCCGCCTGATCCAGCCTCAGCACCGTCATCGTCCCCTTCCCATCCCCATACTGCCCCGGACCCAACACAACAGGGCTAATACACGCGTCCGCCCAGCTCGGCTCGGGCGTCCCATCCACCGCGCTCGGCGCCGCGAGGAACTTCTCCAGCGCTTCGCGCTCGGTGGCCAGCGCGGCGGGCGGTGGGATCGGGCATGTGGCGGAGGTGAGCGTCGTGCCGAGGTGGGGGGATAGCAGCGAGAGGAGGAAGAACTGGGGCGGGAAGAGGATTATGCGGTTCGAGCGCGCGAGGGAGAGCCATTTGGCTGCGGGGAGGAAGCGCGCGGCGGTGTGTTCGAGGCCGCCGTCGGGGGTCGGGGTTGGGATGACGACTTCGTCGGTTTCGGCGGAGACGGAGGTGGCGCTGGGTCTGGAGCTGGAGCTGGAGCTGGAGCTGGAGCTAGTGGTGGGGAGGGGCAAGAAGTAGAGGTACATTTGCGTGGTGAAGCGTTTTGGGACGTTAGGGGGTGTGATCCAGCGCGTGAAGGGGATAAGGGCGTCTGGGAGGTGTTAGTATGCGGGGAGCAAGCTGGGCTGCAATTGGGAGGTCGCTTCGAGTACGACGTTCGGGTGTGGGCGTGCGCACCTGTGTCTGCTACTCCTCCCTTCTCCGCTAGCCACTCTGTAAACTTGACCTTCCCGCCATGCACTGCTTTCCTGCCCTCCTCCCGCTCCTTGTCCCCCAGCTCCGTTAGTAGCCTTCCCGTCTTCTTGCTCTTCGCCAGCAGAATCCCGCTCTCCTCAAAGGTCTCCCGGATCGCGGCTAGCCGATACGCCTCACCGTCCTCATGTCGCAGCGGCGAGTCCGGCGCGGGGATCTCGCCGTCGTGCTTGGCGGAGAGGGTGCCGCCGGGGAAGACATGTGCGGAGGGGAAGGATGAGGATGTCTGCACGCGGTGGAGTAGCAGGATCTGGTTTGTCGGCGATATCAGGAGGACGCTGGCGTCTATCAGCATGTATCGGAGAGCTTTTGTTTGGGGGAAGCGGACGTACCTAGAGCTTGGTCGTGGAGACGGAGTCACCTTGGGAGGGTTCTTGAGCGGTGTGTGGTCACTAGCGCGACTCATAGCTCTGTGCCGAGTGTAGTATGCTTTATTTTGACAATATTTAGAACTCCTAGTAGGAGATGCTACGGTTCGGCGAAAGGCTGTAGAGAGCCGTCGCTTAGGTGGTAAAGAGGTTTTGAATGGCTTCAATTGAATGGATAGCAGTTTGCAAGTGTTGGATAGTTCATGACAAGCAATGCTGGTCTGGAGGAGGGTCTGGGAAAGGCGGAGCACTAGCATAGTCAGCCGACTTACGGTATTTGAATTGTTTGGAGGTGGCCATGTTGGTGTTGAAGATCCGACGCGGGGGGTTAAACGTGCCAAGGTTGGAAGACATCGCCCATCTAACGGCGGCACATTGCATGAGAGTCAAGGGGCATCGAGCATTGTCAATCGTTCATGAATACTACAGAATAATTTTCTCACAGCGGGTGAAGCTGGTATCATAACCGTCTAAGTGCATTTCTTCAAATCTCATCTAGGACATCAAAGTCAATTCCCAATACTACCAGCAACGCCAATCTAGTAGGCAAATATAAAATTTTAAGAATAGAGCTTCTTGTCGAAGCTGTGCAGGCCATGGACATTACCTTCAGCCTGTGCACTGACAGTTCTCAGCTCAAATCTAACAGTACCATCAGCAACACCTTGTCTAAGCTCATTAAGACTCTTCACGCCGATATCCTGGAGTGAATGCTGAACGCCAGCCATGAGATACGGAACAAATTTCGTGATGGATCCTCGGTCAAGCACAGATCCGGACACACCTTGAGCTACGAGGAGGCGGTCGCCCTCGGAGAAATACCGCGCAGTTCCAGCGTTGCTGGACTTTGCGTTCTTGCTTCCAGCGCTAGCTTTCTTGTCTTCCATGGCATCAATACTGCCCATACCACGATATGCCTTGACGAGCTGACCCTCATGGCTGACAAAGTACTGGCCTGGAGACTCGGTGGTTCCAGCAAGGAGACCACCCATCATCACCGTTGTTGCACCCAGCGCAAGACCCTTGACAATGTGACCAACGTTTTGGATACCGCCATCAGCAATGCAAGGCACTCCGAAACGCTTGGCAAACTGCGTGACGTTGTAGACCGACGCAGCTTGAGGCCGGCCGACAGCCATAACTTCTTGAGTTATGCAAGCACTGCCGCTTCCCATACCTATACGCAGTCCGTCCACGCCAGCAGCAATAAGAGAGGCAGCTTGCTCGCGTGTGACAACGTTGCCGCCAATAACATCGAGACCAGGATACTTCTCCTTAATGTACTTGATCATCTCAATTTGGTAGATGCTATTTCCTTGGCTGCTGTCAAGGATTACAATATCCAAGCCAGCATCAACTAGTTTCTGTAGTCTGTCCTTGTCTTCAGGACGGGTACCAATCGCGGCTGCTGAAATAAGTTGCTTAGAGTGTGGCAATTTGGAGGCAAGTGGATAATAAAGATTCTTCATAAGATCCGAGCGAGAGAGTAGCGCGACGAGATTGCCCTGATCATCAATAATTGGCAGTTTACCCTTCTTAGACCTGCTAAGAAGATCGTTGGCCTCCCTGAGAGTTATACCTTGACGAGCAGTCACCAGGTCGGTGGACATAACAGCTGTAACAGGGTCATCGAGTTCACCGTGGAACTGGATATCTCGAGGGGTGATTATGCCAACTAGTTTAGATCTTAGAGTACCATTCTCTGTTATTTGACGGGTCAGCAAACGTTTACAACGAAGTGGTTATGCAACTGAGACTCGAAATATGTTTTTCAGACAGAAATCTCCTTAAGTTCCACAGCACGACGATGTCGCTACGGATGAACGAAAGTTATAAAAGGGCATGAATTTAGTCATCACAAAATTTCACCCGCAAAAGGGTTTGAGAAGAATATAAGACCGGTGGTTTCTTACCTGTAACCGGGAAGCCTCCAAATCCCCACGTCTCCTTCAGTGCCTTGGCTTCTCCAACAGTTGTTTTTGGCGAAATAACCACTGGGTCAAGGATGAAGCCGTTCTCGAAACGCTTCACCTTGCGCACCATCTCTGCCTGCTCATCCGCGGAGCAATTATGGTGGATTACACCTAATCCACCTAGTAAAGCAATATGTATAGCCATGGAATGTTCGGTCACGGTGTCCATAGGGGAGGACAAGAAGGGAGTCTTAAGAGTAATTCGCTTGGTAACCGGCGTATCGAGGGTAACATCAGAAGCAGGAAAGCCTGTACAGAATAATGTTAGCTTGAGCTACACCGGTATTCCAGCTGCGCCCGAATGATATACCGATGTAGCCCGGCAGAACAAGGAAATCGTTGTAAGTGAGGCCCCCATTGGCGCGCGAATCTGTGAGAGTCTTGATATCGATGCCATCGCGCTCAGGGTATTCATTCTTAAGCACATCCAGAGCAGCGGCGTAATCCAGGACTTTGGTGTTAGAGTCCGCCATGGGGTCTCCGTTAAGGATAGCCATTATGGACTATAGAGAGAGGGCTTCTCGCAGAATACGAAGAAGCGAAGAAGGGTAGACTTAAAGAAACAGACGACAGTTCTTTGTAGGAAACTTGCCGACGGGGAGAAGAAGAGTCTTTTCCCAAGAGAAAAGAAGAGAAAAAGATTTCAAGTATGGCCCCGCGAAAGTTTTGTGCGGTAGCGCGCCTCCCCTGTCATTTTTCGGCGCTAATCGGCTTTGTTGCCCAGCGACGAAGAAACCCACAACAAACGAAGGAAACGCATCTCTACAACCGAGGCGGGGACTGCTCAATCTTCGTGTTTTCGACGGCGCTTTCAATCTTCACAATTCGCATTCCTCATCTCTTCGATTATCTGCAGCGCTAGCATCGCAGCACCCTATTTCGGAATTTTTGGAAAACTTCTGATCAATTCGATACTGCGAATTTGACGCGGATCCTTTTCATTTAACATCACGGCCCTAATATCGGCCTCTTGAGCCTCATTCACATAATTCCTCCCTAGCTCCCATCGATTCCGTACGACGTATGTCACGGCAGCTGATATTTGACGAAAACCTCACACACTTGTGATGGCCATGACCTACCAATACACTCCTCGCACGAAGCTGGGCCATCTAGCTACTTCACCAAGTCCTCTACGTCACGCGTCAAATGTCTCCTCTAACTCTTCGGCATACTCCAACTTATCAAATCCCTATCCGCCGAGCCGTACGAGCACGGTATCGTCAAATGGATCCAGCAACTACCAATATCCGGCCGTTGGGCATAAGCGTGGCCTGAGTGAAGCCACCGGGTTATCACATCCACGCACGGAAAGCTACTTCGGGTCTGAAGATGCCAATCCTTCTGGTACCTACAAAAGCATGCGACAATCATTAAGACCGCTTCCTCAGGCGCCGGCAAGCCCTCCAATTGCTTCTGAAAAGAGCGAATACCGGTCACATAGTCCGTCTCCATCGAATAGCCCATCGCATAGCCGGTCACATAGCGTCGAACCTGTCAGATACTCTCAATACGATGGCTCTGTATCGCCTCCTCCGAAATCTCGCCCGCTTTCCATGGCTATTTCTCGATCGGATTCGATTCGCGCTCCTACCCACGATAGATCTGCACGCCATGGCGGAAACCCTTCTCATCTCGAGAGGCCGGACTTGCAGATGTTTGGCAAATCTTCCACTGGACATTTGAGGACGTTATCAAAGTTCGCAGAAAATGTTTCGGGAGATGACTTCACGATCGCATCTCCAGAGCAAGAAGTTGTCGGGTTACATGGGCGCAGGAGACTACAACGCACAATGTCAAGTCGAGGGAAGAAATCGCCATCGTCCGCGGGATGGGGAAACAGGAACTGGATGGACCAGCAACGCCAGTTTTTACAAGCGTACGAATATCTTTGTCATATTGGTGAAGCAAAAGAGTGGATAGAAGACATTATCAACAAACAAATTCCCCCGATTGTACAAATGGAAGAAGCACTCCGAGATGGTGTAACCTTAGCAGAGGTTGTACAGGCCATAAACCCAGAGAGACCAGTCCGAATATTCCGGCATCCAAAACTTCAATTTCGACACTCTGACAACATTGCGCTGTTTTTCCGGTTCCTGGCCGAGGCTGAATTACCAGAGCTATTCCGATTCGAGCTTGTGGATCTCTATGAGAAAAAGAACATTCCTAAGGTCATCTACTGTATACACGCATTGTCATGGCTTCTTTTCCGAAAAGGCATTGTCGATTTTCGCATTGGAAATCTTGTTGGCCAGCTTCAATTCGAGGACCACGAACTCGAGGCAATGCAGAAAGGATTGGATAAGGCTGGTATTAGCATGCCTAACTTTTCCGGAATGGGAGCAAACTTTGGTGCGGAACCTGAGCCGGAGCCTGAAGAATCTGAAGAAGATCGCATCCACCGAGAACTTTCTGAAAATGAAGCTACGGTACTTGATCTACAGGCCCAGATTCGAGGGGCATTGGTTAGAATTCGCCTTGGAAACATGATGCAACAGCTTTGGGACGTGGAAGACAGCATCGTTGATTTACAGTCCGGGATAAGAGGTGACTGGGCTAGACAAATTATCCAATACCGGATGGATATGAGGCGTTTCGCAGTCAATCTTCAAAGTGCCGTGAGAGGATTTCTTGTACGATCAAGATTACGGGGAGAAGAAGAGTTCTGGAGAGACAAAGAAAAGGATGTTGTGATTGTCCAGAACCTCTTCCGAGCACGAAAAGCTAGAGCAGAAGTGCAGTATATAAAGTCAAAAATTCATCGACAAGAGAACGGTATCCGAAAGTTCCAAGCTGCGATCCGAGGAGCGTTGAAGAGAATGCAAGCCGGAGATCAATACGAGCAAACAAGAGAAGCAGAAGCCAGCGTTCAACACCTACAGGCCCTAATTCGAGGTGCCTTAATGCGACGGAAGATCGACCAACAATACGCCGAAATGAAAGAATCTGAATCCGGAATTGCTCTTCTTCAAGCTACTGCACGAGGAATGCTTCTACGCCAATCAATGCGAACGGATCAATCTAACCTGCGTCAACATGAATCAATGATCACTTTATTGCAGGCTTCTGCTAGAGGATTGCTTGCAAGAAGACAAAAAGCAGAGATCGAAGAAAAGTTGGTAAGCAGGAACCTCAATTGGTCCGACTTTCAGGCTCAAATTCGAGGCAACGCCCTGAGAAACTCCCTTCAGCAAGTGAAGGAAGCGCTCCAGGCAGGGTCGTCCCAAATCATTACCTTGCAAGCTGCATCAAGGGGCGCCCAGCTTCGCAAAGAAGTTGCAGCAACTCTGGAGGCATTAAATCAGCAAGAGAATTCCATTACTCTGTTGCAGTCCTCAGTGCGAGGCTTTCTCTCACGCCAGAGATATTTCTCTGATCTCAAAGCGTTGCAGGCACAGACTCCAACAATCATTGACCTCCAGTCAGCCTGTCGAGGTTTCATGGAGCGTCAACGGACGTATGAACTCTTGTGTGAGCTCAATACTCACGAACCGGAGGTTGTTGATCTACAGAGTGCGGCTAGAGGAATGCTCCTCAGGATGGAGGTTGGCGCACTTCTAGCACAGCTTGAAGTTCATGAGGATGCCATTGTCGAGCTACAGGCTTTTGCAAGGAGAATGATCGTCCGGAGAAGATTTACGGAGAAGAGGAAGTTCTATCAGCAGAATATGGAAAAAGTCATCAAACTTCAGAGCTTTGTTCGCGGAAGGCAACAAGGCGAAGCATACAAGAGCTTGACAAGCGGCAAGAATCCTCCGGTCGGAACGATCAAGAACTTTGTTCATTTACTCAACGATAGTGATTTCGATTTTGATGAAGAGATTGGTAAGAGTACCCTTGTGCGCAATTTTATGATAGCATTGCTGATACAAGATAGAGTTTGAACGCCTACGGAAGACCGTCGTTCAACACGTACGTCAGAACGAAATGGCTGAGCAATATATCGATCAACTCGATATTAAAATTGCCCTTCTCGTAAAGAACAAGATTACCCTGGATGAAGTTGTTAAGCATCAAAGACATTTTGGTGGCCACGTCGCAACCCTGCTTGGTAGCAAAGATATTTCTTCCAAGGACCCATTTGACCTTAAGGCTCTGAACAAAAACTCCCGAAAGAAGCTTGAGCATTACCAAGAACTATTCTTCATTCTTCAGACCCAGTCACAATATCTGGCGCGTCTGTTCAAGAGGATTAGAGAGCAAGGTCTAGCGGAAAAGGACTGCAAGCACATCGAGAAACTAATGATGGGCCTCTTCGGCCTCGCGCAGAAGCGGAGAGAGGAATATTACCTTCTGAAGCTTATGTCCAGATCCATAAAAGAAGAAGTTGATGGATGTGTAAATCTGCAGGAGTATCTTCGTGGAAACTTTTTCTGGTCAAGGATTTTCAATAGCTACGTTCGTTCTCCTCGGGATCGCAAATTCTTGAGGGCCCTCTTTGGCCCTTTGATCAAAGAAAATATCATGGAAAACGACGGCTTGGACCTAGAGAGTGATCCAATGCAGATTTACCGATCAGCGATCAACAACGAAGAGCTGCGGACTGGTCAGCGAAGTCGAAGAATACCAGACATACCCCGCGAAGAAGCCATTCGGGATCCTGAGACGCGAGAAACATTTATTCGGCATCTTCAAGACCTGCGCGACATTTCGGACCAATTCTTTTCTGCTCTTGAGGATGTATTGCATAAGATGCCCTATGGTGTCCGCTTCATTGCGCAGCAGACTTTCGAGCTCCTCCACGCCAAATTCCCTTATGAGGCTGACCATAATCTCCTCCAAATTGTTGGTCACTGGATCTGGAAATCATACCTCCAACCGGCTTTGCTACAGCCTCAGCATTGGGGTGTGGTAGACCGTGGCCTGTCTCCACTCCACAACCGCAATTTGGGAGAAGTTGCCAAAGTCCTAAGTCAAGTCGCAGCCGGTAGGCTATTTGGAGGAGACAATGTCTATCTTCAACCGCTCAATAGCTACGTTACTGAAGCCATTGAACGGCTACATGAAATCTGGGCCAATCGTAAGTTTAACCGCAAGCATTACTATAACGAATACTAACATGCCTGACAGTTATCAACGTTCGCACTGCGGAAACTCAATTCGACATTGATGAATTTAATGATCTTTACGCCAGAACGAAACCCACCCTATATATCAAGCTTGCAGATATCTTCGCCATCCATAACCTTGTTGTCACCGACATTGCTACTCTCTGTCCTTCCCAAGACGACGTACTTCGAGAGGTCATCCGCGAGCTTGGCAGCGCAAAAAATAATGAAAACGAGATGTTACATGTGAGCTCCACAGAGATCACCTTGACTCTCAATCCGAAGCTGCATGACAAAGAAGGTATGTCGCTAAAGCCTTTTCTTCTCTAACTCCTTTATAGAAACTAATATGATATTAGACCCCGAAGCCGCTGTTAAAGCGCTCTTTATGGAAACTAAGCGCTACGTACTCTACATAATTCGCATCCAAAGCGGTTCCAACCTCATGGAGATCATGGTCCGCCCAATTACCCCCGAAGACGAGGATCGCTGGGACGCCTTAGTCCGCGAAGAAATGGCCGTCCACAACACCCAACGCGCCAGCAAGCTCCGCAGCTCCGCAGCCTCCACCTACACAACCGACATGAGTTCAGCCACCCTCCTCGACATGGACTACCCTTCTCTAAAACGCCAGGCACTCGAGAACATCCTCACCCTCGAAAGCGCCGGCCGCATCAGCCGCCACAACCACTACCAAGACCTCCTTAACGCCATCGCCGTCGACATTCGTACCAAGCACCGACGGCGGGTGCAACGCGCCAAAGAACTCGAAGGCGTCCGCGCCACGCTCAGCGCACTGGACGAAAAAGCAATCTTCCTCGACCAGCAGCTCAAATCCTACAACGACTATGTCGAGCAAGCGATGGTGACGCTCCAGAACAAGAAAGGCAAGAAGCGCTTCCTACTACCCTTCACGAAGCAGTATAACCACGAGCGCGAGCTGCAGCGCTCCGGACGCGTGCCCAAGTTCGGCAGCTTCAAGTACTCGGCGCGCACGCTGGCGGAGAAGGGTGTGCTGGTCAGCTGGCACGGCTACGCGGAGCGCCAGTGGGATAAGCTGGACCTGACCATCTCGAGCAACCAGGTCGGCGTGTTCACGATTGAGGGCAGCATCGGCAGCATGATGATCCCCGGCGCGAGCGCCGAGGTGCCGTTAGATGGGCTGCTGCAGGCGCAGTTCGATAACCATCAGTTCATGAATCTATTCGGGGAGGCGGGGAAGGAGAAGGGAGAGGGTGCACTGCGGTTGAACGTTAATCTGTTTCTGCATCTGGTGTTTAAGAAATTCTATCGGGACGAGTAGGTGTAGGGACTCGGAAGAAGGCGCGCTTGTATCCGGGAGACAGGACAGGGCAGGGTGGATAAGGGGCGCGTTGGGTCTGCTTGGGTTCGTTGCGCATCGATTGGGTTGCGTCGTGCATTTTCTGGGTCTCTTGGGTTGGCGTTGGCACTGTGTTGGACTCTCCCGTTACTTTCTTTCTCTCGCCTTTTGTGGATCTGGATCTGGACTTGCACGGCCTTGCTGTGCGCTACTATATTCTTCTTGTGTGTTTGATGAGAGGATTGCATGGTTAGAAGATTGTATCTACAGAGAGCATGGCTTCTTTCTTCACGACTTAATGGATTTAAGATAGGAGGAGCATTGGGTGGTGTGGGTGGTGTAGGTGTAGCAATGGAGATGAGAATATGAGCAGCAGTTGTTATATCTTATATTGAAGTGCGATACTCTCCTAACGGGGTACATCTGAGGTGATGTCACTTGGTTGCCTCCAACCCGTCAACATACACTCTTTCCCCACTTGATGAACTTACCTGCCCTAGACATGCATTAACTACATGTTGGAACACACCTCATTAGCCATTAAGGTCTATCTCCATCTTGTTTGGGCGTTGCGCCGTTGGCGACGTTATGGAAACCTCGCTAGCCTCTGCATTGCCACTCAACTCGCAATGTGCATCGTCTAGGTCAATAGGTTGGTAGCCCCAAAGCGAGCAGTAGATAAAAACTCCCCACCCTAGTACGAAGCTACCCAAGTAAATAACCGCAATCTAGCAAAAACTGTTAGTTCATCTAGCGAAATGATATCTTTGGTCTTGAGTGGAAGGAATGGAGAGACTTGCATTTGATTGAGGCCCCCATGTTTCTCTTCGGAGCAAAGGCGTGCCCACAAGAACCGTCAATCCAATTAGATAACATAAGAACGAATATGCAGTAAACATCATGGGGCACTGCCAGGTGAATACCATCTTCCACCGCACCGTCCAATTTCCCAAGAATTGTTCATCGCGCGGTCTTTCAGAGTCAAAGGGCTGAGACGGAGCCGGCAAAAGGAGTTGTGGGAGGTAGCGCTGAACCGCCTTGAGCGCCTGGGGTGATTTCGGGTCTTCTGGAAGCTCGTCGAGGAGGATGAGGACCTGGATTTGTTGTGCCGAAAGAAAGATCCCGCAGATGGAGAGCGTGAGCGAGGCGAACCACAGAGCGGAGGCAATCCAATGCCCGTCTGGGACTATGCTCCAGGAGAATGATGCGGTGATAATAGCAGTAATGGCGACGCACTACACATGATATCAGCTACTTGGGTCCGAATATTCTTGTTCTGAGATTTACTGCGATGGTAATAAACTCTAGTTCGTTCCTTTTTCGAGTCCGCCATCGGTTAATCAACGTGAGAACAACAGGAAGGCTATTTTGCTGCGATACATGCTTTGCTATCTCCTCAATGGGCTTGAGCGTGTTGAAATTGAAGAAGCGGTAGTAAAGAAGTGTGACAAGCCCGACGAGGAGACGCAGGGCACCTTGTGGGAGTGTCTATCAAGTTTTAGTGTCCACTAATGATAAGAAGAAACGGATCAAGATGGCCCTGAAATATACACAATAACCTGGAAATAGTAGGAAATCGTGTAAAATCTGTCAACCAGGTAATTGTTTCCAATCAAAACCGAAATGCTACTAACTATAGTAAACCACGCGGCGCGATTCCCAGCTTTGAAATTCGTTTGCGACATCGTATAATCGTCCAGGGCTAGTAAGCAATGTGTAGGAGCTAATTGGATTGTCTAGACTCTAAAAATGCCCCATGCATCGTTCGACAGCCTGCCGCTGTCTTCAGGATTTGCGTGCTTCTACCAAAATCTTTTACACCCAGAGGGAGAACTGGTAGAATATTTATTCAGTTTTAGGGCGTTCGCCTTCCCCTGGTAGCGTTCTACCATCTGGTGATCCGTGCACTGGCAAAATGATGATTGGACATCTCAATTGATCCGATTGGTTCTATTGGCTTCGTTCTTATCGATAACCATGGGATGAATTTTACCGGCGAAGGGATATGACATCCGAATTGAGGCTGGCTGCAAGGGACTGACGTGGCCATCCCGAACGGCTAGATGTAGTAAAATGACTCGTCTGATCAACATAAGGCCAGGGATCGAAACCAATCAGCTCTACATACCCTAGTACGGTAGCTAGAGATCTTTCTTTTCGGCGCAAGCAGAGGAGCTGAAGTCCATAATAAGTCAGAGACGGTCGCACATCGCACATGACACGATCTCTTTACCTGCTGTGGTTAGCGAAGCTAAGGAGACATTAGAATTTTGGTGTTTTAGGAGTAGTCGACAAAATACCTACCGAACCGATACACCTGGTATTGTAATGTGGCCGCTGCATTCTCTAAAGAACGATTGCAGCTGGCATTTTGCATAGATATTTAAAAATTAATTGAATCGTATACGCTTCAATTGCCTTTTGCTGTGCGGCACCTAGTGATGTACGCGTCGTTTCGTAGTCAGTATTTTGTAGAAGTACCGCCTGTCAAATTTCCCCGACTCTAGGCCAAAATCCGGGCAGGTCAGTATTGAACGAGTGAACATGAAATTGCAATTGCGGAAGCGTATACACGGAGTAAAGAATGTTGTAACATTAGCAAAAGCAGCGGTCTTCATTTGGAGCTCGTGGAGTACCTTCTGAATAAAAGAGTGGCGCTACTATGGATCAACGAAAATAGGCGGAATATGGCACATTAGATTATTGGTTGAGTGTAAGAGGACAATCTAAGGTTTTCGTCTCTGCTGAAAGAGGAAGGATTGGGTCTCTCAGCTACTGATAAAGATGGGAAGATGATTCTGCACTACGGTGCAGTACACAGCTCACTTGACGAAAATATATTCCAATACATCTCGAGCCTTGAAATGTTGAATGTTGAACACTAGGATACGGCCGGAATAACGCCTCTGAAATATGCGGAAGAAGAATTGGATGCATTCCGAAAAGGTTATCTCATAAATCCGACGCTCTGCAGAAGATTCGGGCGACACGGGGTAATGCACAGACGCTGAAAAACTCCTGCAAACTCCTAGGTCAATTATAATAGCGCACTAACTACTGCTAAGTCCTACGAACTCCTAAGCCAATTAGAACAGCGCACTAACTTTAGCCCCCTATATACCCCTATTACCTATAAATCTTCTATAGAGCGTCTAAGAGCTAATAGGCGTCGCTTTAGTAGTAACTAAATATTTTAAATTACGTATCTTAACTTTAAATGGCTCTATAGAGGCCCTACTAATAGTTATTAACGCTTTACTTAATATATTTTAATCTCTAAGTAAACGGAGTTGTGGTGTCGCCGCATCAGGAAATGGAGGCTTCCTTTCTGGGCAAGGCGCCTCGCTTTTGACCGTAGCTCCGCAAGACTGCCCTTGACCTCAACCATAAAAAGCCCTTTCCCTCGCTGCTTTTCCTCTCATCCTCCATCTTTCTTCCCTCATGACGCTACGCCGCCCCCTCTTCTTACTGCTAGTCCCTGGCACGGTCGCATTGAGGCATTTCTGCCGTCCTGTTAGCGCTCATGCGTACGCAAGTACAGCCCGCTCATTCCTCTTCATTCCTCGTGTCTTAGACTAATAATTAATGCAGTTCGGCCTTTCCGATGGGCGACTCTTCTTTCCACGATGATGCATGGACGGTCATAGCCTCCTGTCCCAATTCCCTCCTCTGGTGCCGATGGCTTCAATTTTTGTCAAGCTCTTTCAGCGCTGCTTCTGTCCGCTGAGCGCGTGCATGTCCTCACAATCCTATTTTTTTTTTCTCTCTCGCGCCCTTCTCTCGCACCCCAGATGACGCTCATCCGCAGCCGTCCCATGGAAGGGGGTTGGGGGAAGTCACCACTCACCGGCCGCGTCAGCACCGTCGTCTCGTGCGATTCTGCCTGTATCCCTTACCAAGCTAGGGAGGGACAAGCGTGCCGCAACGCCCCCCTCAGGGGCTTGAGCCAGCTTACATTACACTCATTTCACGCGCTCTTTTCTTGCCTGGGATGCATTATTAGTTGGACCACCCGCTCCAGCGTTTGCCAATAGCTGAAGCCGCCTGCATTACAACTGACATGCCTGCCAGGCTACTCAGCAGAAAACCAGCTGGAGATCACTGATCCGAGCGACCACGCCGTGCGGGGCTATGTTAGGCATCATTCATTTGAACGGAATTCGAACGGACATCGCACGGAGCTTCGCCTGGGTGGCCATGAATGCCTGGCGGTATGGTTGCATTGCCATGGATGTTTCGGGGATTCCGTTCGGTCTGCTGGTTTAGGGCTAAGGGGCCATCAGCTCCGGCTGCCTCACTACTTCCGAGGCGTTTGAACTCAGCGACAGAGCGGTGAAGGATCGACGATCCAGCCTTCCAAGCTATAGGGCTATGGTGGGGACCACATGGATCAAGACTAGAAAGTTGCAGCTTTTAGGCGCATGATAGATCAGCGGCAGTAGCACGACTGCGAATGATCTCTGACACTAGCCAGCCAGCCACGTTAGGAGGGCAAGCACCACGCGGCGTCCCATGCAGTCTTTTGCCCAGCACATTCATGCACATGCACACGATCACGCGAGCGACAGGCGTATCTGTCACTGGGCGGTTAGCATTGGAGAACCCCGCCCGCCACCAACAAGGACACTGCCTCCTTCCGTCATAGATAGCTCGCAACGCGCGCGTATGAGAGGCTTCACATCCTGCTGATACGAGCGGCGCAGAAGATCAGCTGGATCGGCATTGTTCGGTAGTGAATGGATACGTCAGCACTGCCCTTTACCACGGAACGAGGGTGGAGAATCAACGCCACCAACCTCCTGATAAGGGGCTAGATGCGACGGCTGTGTCGGAGCTGAACATGCCAGCTCGGGCGAGCGAGAGCTAGCTGGGAAGGGAGGATTGACATGCACTTAAAAAACCTGTGATTCTCCATCAAACCATGAAGCAATGGCAACTCTTACAGCAACAACAATGGCGACAGCAACGTTGGCACCATCTCAATTTTCGTTTCGTATCCCTCCCGAAATTTCGCTTGAGAATAACAATTTCTACACTGGTCCGCCCAGAGAATCGACAGCTTCGTCTCAGCATTATACAATTACAGCCCCTGAGAAAAGCGCGAGCAGCAAACCCGAAAGAAGGAGCAGGGGAGCCCCTATATTTCCCCCCAGAAACAATCCCGCGGCCTATCAAGCATGGATAGCCTCAGGCATGTTATTCTACATAGGACCTTAGCTTTGAGATTTCACCTAAAAAAGCGCCTGCAGACTCTGAATATGATTAAGAGAATGGCGATGATAGGGATGATGATGAGGACGAGGATGAAAATATCTACGGTGATGCAAATGGCAGTCAAGTCGCTGGAGGAAGCAGCCAAGGTAATTATCCCCAATAATCACCCGCCACTCTCCCTCTTTCCCCAGCAGTTGTAAATATGGAGGTCTAACGACTAGCAGCGAATCCAATAGTTATCGAAGATGATACAGTTGATCTGGACTTAGAAGCTGAGGGCGACAAAGCCGATGATTAACGGACAGCTCGTGGATTGGGTATGTGCTTCCCCTTTAATTTACAATGGTCTTGTCTAACAATTAGTAGGTGACGGGAATAACGGCAGTGATGACGATGAAGACAATGAGGAGCTGCCTTCGTTGGAGGCGCTGGAAGAGTACCTGCGCACACCTGCGCACAATCGTACCATACCCTCGGCGCTAGACAGCGATCAAACAGATACTTCAGCTGAGGGGTGTCGCATCGGAGCCGTCCCGCAGTTCAGGGGGGAGCTCAGGACGTCGGTGACCGCCGGTCAAGAGTCTTCAGGAGCCGAGAAGTCAAAAGCGGATGTTTGATCAGCTCAAGCAACTAGACAACGCTGATTATATCTCCAATACTTCCGTTGGCGAAGGCGGCGAGAGCCTACGACCCAGGAAGCAGCGAAGATCGCCAGCTTCCCGGAGGACCTCGCCTTCCGGCCCTCCTACCCCTGACCTCAGTGGTGGCGATGACCGTATAAAGGAGCGAGCGGCCTCTGCTACACGGCCTACTAGCCCTTTACTTTAGAAATCTTCGTCTTCCTGTGATATTGGACCACCACAAGACAAGGTTAACGGCTCAACTGAAGAATGCGATCACAGCGATAACAACGAGAACGGCGAGAACGTTATGGACGAAGGCAAGGCCGAGAACTACAGTGACGGAAGTGGCGAGAGCGACGATACGGATGATGACGACGCTAGGGACGGCGACAGCAGCGATAGCGATGAGGGTAACGCAGGGCGACGAGGATCGCCAACTCCCATCAGTGGTCAATCAAAGACAAAGCGTGCTGCGAAGCATCATCTCCTGTGATCTCACCATTCCCCTTCAGCTTCATCCACGCACGCGTCCGGCCGTAAGCGGGTTGTATCCCACATACATGATCGCCTCCGAGCCCGAAAACCGTTGCCTAGCTCCGCCTCTAGCTCCGACTCTAACAAAGCAATCCCGGAAGCCGCATCAAATGTTGATTCGGGAGAAATTCTAATCCGAGCAGTTTTCAGGCGCCAGGAAGACGGGTCGTATGCACTAGACATCCTTCCTCAACGATTCCGCTTACTGGACAACCTGGTTAAGCAGTCTTAAAAGCCAAAGTTTAGAGTAAAATTCACGGAAGAGGAAGACGCGCTGCTTATTAAGTTAAAGGAGGAACAGAATCTTTCAACAGCACCAAATATGGGTTCTTGTTTTAAATAATACGTTAATAATAATAAGGTTAATTTAAGTGATATAGTTAAGTACTTAACGCTTAACCAGATTAGTTAGGTGGGGTAAGGACCCTAGTTAAGAAGCAAGATAGGCTTAGATAGGAGGGAAGCCGGTTTCGCTAGTGATTATACTTCGGGATGCTCCTGGGCTAGGTTACTCCTAGGCGCTGCAGCCGCATACTTTCTGCAGGTAGCATGTTTAACGTAGGTGATGGGCTTTTGACGGTTGGGGGGGTTTTGACGGTTTTGAACATCAAAACTACCTCAAAATGCTTAATTGCAGGCATTTTCTTAATAAAAGGCATCATGCAGTATTATCCACGATATTAATAAAATGAAGCTTTAGTTTTATATAATTAAGGCTCTATTGCGACATTTTATAGTGTTTGTATTGGAAGCTCTACTCAATTGACTGCACGGCGTTGCCTATATCCATGCCAACGTCTATGTTAACGTCCTTATCTAACACCTCACTATCGCTCGAATTGCTCTGCTCGTCGTTATCTACCTCTACCTGCGTATTAACCTCTGCTACCTTTTTTATAGCTGCTATTAAAGCCTTTAAGTAAGCCGTTGCTGCCTTAAATATAATAGTAGATACCTCTACCATTAATTGTGCAGCGGTCGCGAGCACTTTAGCTAACGCAGCTTAATCCTCTGCCTTCCTGAATTTATCTTATGCCTTAGCTGTCTTCTTCTTCGTTGCTATTCTAGATATAATCTCTAAAGCTTTCTATGTCTTCTTTAACGCTAGTAGCGCTGCTTAAAACTGCCGCTGGTGTTACTCTATCTTCCTCTTAGCCTCTAATGCGGTAGCCTAAGCCTCCTTTTATGCCTTAACCTATTCCTTATAGAGTATTACTACCTTCTCCTACTTAATTCTGGATTGCTTTCTTTATTCCCTAATATTCCTTTTAGCTTCCTTTATAGCCTCTCTAGTAGTAACAATTACCTTTATAGCGTTAGTAGTAAGTACTACTGTGGTGGTGTAGATTGGACGTCGCCTACTGTCTTGGCATTTTCCTATATTTATAGAGCCTTCGGCTTTCTTTCTTCTTCCCTCTATTACATAGATATCACGACCCTACCAGTTACCGGAAATACACTCTTTTCTTTCTTTCTTACTGACTGTTCTACTGACTGATTGCGACCGACCGACCGACCGACCGACCGACAGACTGACTGACAGACTGACAGCACTGTGACTTTCCTATCTTAGAGAGGTCGTACCCTCCCACATATTTTATGGCATTCCACGTGGGGATGACGGCAAGCTCTTTGGACTAGAAGTCTAGTGCTATATATACAGGAGACACGCAGGAATATACTACGACTATAGAAGAATAGCTAGCTGTAGAAGAACGACCAGCTGTAAAAAAACCGCCAGCTAGATAGACGAGACGGTAGAACCAGAGAACTAGAGAACTAGGTAGTATTGGATAGTGAGGGGAACTAGCAGACCCTGAATAGAAAGACTGCGGAAAAGATAGGACGGCTAGACTTAATGTATAGGCTAAAGAGTGGTAATAAGAGGCAAAAGGGTGTAGGTTAAAAGGTCTCGGCAATTGGATTTGGTGCCTGTACTTAGGGATTAGACGTTAAGCGAACTAGCGAGCCAATTAGACAACTTTGGCCGACCGTCGCAACTACCTAATACTTGCTACCCGCGCATAAGCATGGCCAGACCTTTATTAAAGATGCAGAGACGGTAAGCTAAGGGCCAATTAATTAGATGGAAATAAGATCTAAAGCATCTGGCGGTAAAGGAGGTCGGTACTGCCCTTTGGGAATAAAGGACACAATACTAAGTAAGGTCGCAAGCACACGAGATTAGATCTGTCCTTAAAAGTTTCCTATTCTAGCTTAGCTTTATCTTCTTTTGAGTAGTCCGGATTGTGTTAGTGGTAGCTGTAGAGGCGTTTTATGAAGAAGTAGATATAGGCAGAAGTGTAAGGCTTAGCAGTACCCTGCCACGCGGAATGATAGCAGGTTAAAACGGACGAACGCATTAAGACTTGGTGGTAGTGCTTTCCCAGGGAGACCCCCCCTTAGGCGTCAAGAAGTAGGTGCCCTCCGTTAGGGATATGGCTGTACAAGTGGACTAGCCGCAGTATGCACCTGTTAAGGTACCACTAGGACAGCTATCTGGGGCACCCTCTGTTAAGACCGCGGCCATGTAAGCAGACCTACCGCAGCGCTTACCCGTAACCCCTAGGACCGATGACCCTTAGCAGACGAAGGATATGAACCGTAAGGACCACCTGTAAGCTCCCGAGGAAGCTCTAGATGCATTACCCTATGACTAGTAGTCGACGACTTAAGATAGGATCTACGTTGTGACCTAGCCTATGCCAGCCCTAGGGACTATTGGAACTCTGTACTTTATAGGATAGGACATGTTATAGTTTATTGAGCAGTACGAACGACTATGCGCCCGATATTATGTTATAAGTAAGGAGAAGCACCAGGGCCTTCCGGAGTACTGCGATTACTGGATAGGGATGTGGATCTGAAGCCTGCCTGAGTTCGTAATTGGTAACTGGACGGAGCTTGTAAGAAGGCTTAGGACTGAATATCGAGCTGAGGACTACTACCGACGTATGGAGATAAGAGACTTTGTGGAAGCTTATGTTCGAATATCTGTAGAATAACTAGGCGACTTGCGTCACTACGTGCGGGACTTTACTACTATCTTAGCCAAAGCTATAGCGGCGGGCAATCTGTTAGATCTGGAGAGAGGGCGATAATTCGTATGGGGGCTTCTAACTGACTACCGTAGGCACGTAATAGAAAGGATAGGAGCCGTAGTAGATAAGCCTAGCACCTTTGTGTTCGAAAGACTAAAGGAGGCCGTAGAGTTAAGGATAGTGGCTGTAGAGAATGCTGAGCGAATGGCTGCCCTTTTAGAAGAAGATGTCTAGAATGTCTAGCTTATATAAGAGCTACGGCAGTAAAGGAAAGGAAGACCTCTAGACTTGGCTAGACTAGGTGTATACGGAGGAGCCCTAATATAGCAGTAGTTACCTACGGACTAAGCTATAGTTTAAAGCCTAGTATAAGGATATAAAGACTGGCAGAACAGCACCTGACCTCTGTAGGACTCTTAACCTCCGCAAGACCCTTAATATCTGTAAGACTGTTGATATCCGTAAGACTGTTGATATCCGCAAGACTGTTAATATCCGCGGGATTCTACTACCTTTAGACGGTTGTAGTGGGATGTATAGGGTTAGTAAGGTACGCGAGGACAAGGCTAGTGGACCTGTTTTGGATGCGGAGGAAGTCACCGTTTCACCGTGCATGAATGTTAAGGCTTAAATAATCTTATTTAGCAAGGACTTGTACATCTGTCTGGTTAAGGAAGACTAGTAGCTGGGATATGCGAACGACCTGGACCTGAACTTCCGTGGCTTGGTAATAAAGGACAATTAAAAGGTATTAAGAATTGGCTTTATATATACTAAGTAACAGACCTAGATAGGCTAAAGGAAGAACAGACGCAGTAACGGACCCCTATAGTACGAACGGATTTTACTACTTTCTATAACGGAGTAGTGCTGAAGAATAGTGACAAAATACGTACGAGCTGGGAGGACTACTATTAAGTACGACCCGTAAACTTAGTAGTAACGCCTAGCTAGCAATATCTGTAGACCCTTAGAGATAGCCGTATAACCAGGACAGCTGTTAAGCCGTAGGCTCTGCAGTAGGTGGCGTAGGCTCCGCCGTAGGAGAAGAATATATAACTAGGAGATTACGTCTAGATTGGGTTATGGCCTACGGATAAGATAGCTGAAGCTAAGAAGAATAAATTGTCTGATCCTTGGAGACGGTCTTGGAGACGGACGCTTGACTAGGTCAGCCATTAATAGTAGGCTCCGCAGCAGGCTCCGCAGCAGGTGTAGGATGTTTAACTAGGGGATAGTTAAGTTCTGAGGTGGGGGAGGGGATGTAGGTAACGACCGTATAAAAAGATTTCTATTTGTCTGCTTAATTATAGTATTTCCTAAAGCCCCTTTTCTTGTTTATTTTCTTAATCGCGACGCGTTAAGACGCGTTAGTCGCGACGACCTGCTGCAAAGATGTTAGTTTAGTTCACCGCCTGTTACCAAGCTAATAGCGATTTTCCATGCCGGGCATGGAAAATCCTGATTAGCCTATTTAGCAATAGAGCCGGCAGAACTCTACACCGCCCCTGGAATTTGATAATGCAGCTGTATGATAAGAACGGATACCAGGAGCCTTAATTGATTGCACGGATATAGAGCCGATTGTACGACGCAGAGCTGCACGCAGAGCGACCCCCTACCCCCCAGTTCAAAGTCAAAGTTCAAAGTCGAAATATTACAGTGCCAAGCCAATCGCTGATTGGTTCGATCGGAGCGCCGAAGCTCCGGCCATGGTCGGAGCTTTGGTGCCACCCACACCAAAAATTTGTAATCGATATCCTTACCACAATAAGGATAATTTTAATTAACCACTAAATCGTCATCTACACTTATCTAAACTTTTGCAAAAGCAGTTTAGTACCTTCTCTTAATATTCTACCACCTTAGAAATAATGCGCCTAATTAGCCGGCTTTAAAATTAAAGCGTGGGAGAGCGCGCCCTAATGCGCGATTAAAATCCGTGCAATGATTACACCAATTAACCTACCGACGACGACTGTATGTATCTTATTCCTTATATAGGCTGCTTCTAACTTGTTTTAGCCTTTGCTTTTGGTACTCCTGTTACTTTTACGGCCTTGCAATATAATTTGCTACCTTCTGGTAGTATACTGCAAGGCCCTACCCCTAAGGACTCCCCTACGCTTCCAGATTCTTAGTATAGTACGCCTTTGCAGAGCTACGCGAAGGCTCTTAAGCACGCTAAAACTCTAAGCCCTTTATTAAGAGAGTATATACTACCCCTAAAAGGTTGCTAACGACCTTAGCTAGTATAGTAGACTCTTACTTAAAACCATAAAGAGAATCTGGCTTAGATATATAACTAGGAGAAGCTTAAGCGGGAATAGGAGCGAGCTAGAGAGCAAAAGCTACTTATAGATAAGGACGCCCTTATAAATTAGTACTAGAAGGACTATCCGTTATTAGCTAAAGAGCTACTACCTAGATTTAGATTCCCTACTCCGCCAGAGATTCCCTTAAGCGCGATTATTCCGGCGCCCTCCCTTTTTTCTACCCCTTATTTTGCACTATAGCTAACCTAGCCTATAGCCTTTAAGCTATGGGCCTAAACTCTAAGCCCTATACTGTGGAGGGAGCTAATGTATATAAAATTAGGTCTTACGGATTAGAACTATAAAAATCTAATTAGTTTACTACTATCTAGCCTACTGCATAGCACGTAGGATCTACTGGCGAAAAGCTTTAGGGGCTCCGATTATGGCTAGTTACCTTTACTAGAAAATGAACTTGCTTACCTTTAGACTTTTATAAGGCCTCTACTAAGCTAGGACTTAACCAAATTAGAGCTTAAGGTTATAATACCAAAGCCTTATAACGGTAAGGCTACAGCACTAATACCGTAGGTGCCGTAATGGCTCCCCTACCCGCTTATAAGCAAGCAAAAGGTTAAGATTATATAGTGTACTATAGATAATATGCCTATTGCTCACCGGTACCCCTCTAAGGACGGCGAGGCCTTTGTAATACTTATAGATGTAATAGATTGCTTATATAACTGGTCTCTCTTCTACGGCTTCGCGTACGTAATTAAGTTAAGTAAAAAGGATATTAAAACGATAATACGATGTATTTACTATAGGAAGGAGCTCTAGCCTAGCCGCCAACTTAATGCTAGCGCTACTCCCGATTTAAGAAGAAAGCAAGGTAATACTAAGTTTGGCGGTAAAAGCTGCCTATACTCTATATGAATTGGCCATATTCTTACGAATTAACGGTATAAAACGAGCCTAAAGTATTAGGTTTTAAAAGTTACCAGTACTTATACTTACCCATCTAGCCCTAATCCTATAAGTTACTATAGCCACTAAGCTCGCTAATTGGACGTCTAAAAGGTAATTAAAGCTTCTACAGATCTTATACGTGAAGGGTATATATACTCTAAAGCTGGTAAGGTCCTTACATTAAGCCAGCTTAAGATTAAAAAGTAAACCTTTTATAACCTTCGCGTATAGTTAGATTTAGATAAGAAGCTTTTTAAGGATCGCGTAAATGGCATTAAGGAAGCCTTAACGGAACTTGGGTATAAGTGGCGTGTAAGATATACCTATAATATTGATAATTTATCTAGTAAGATTTGGATTTCTATTCACCGAATGCTACTTATTTTTTTCTTTCCTATATTTCCTACTTTTTTGGTAAAAGGATTACCAAAATGGTTAGGGAACGAAAAACTACAGGCATATTCGCCAAAAAATATCTCTTAAAAGCCCTATAGCCTTAGGAAAAATTCCCTACTACCTTAGCTAATTTCTAATAGGTTAACAAACCTATAGAAATCTTAAGCAAATTGTATTTTAGCTTCTGGAGCAAAGGATTGCTGCCAGGCAATTTATTCCTAACTTTTTAATTTAGCTTAACGCGACTTTTAATATTAATCGCACCCGCCTTCTACTTGGGGTTATAATAGGCGTCACTAACTGCGGTAGTAGTTTTACTGCTACGTACTTATATATAAAGTCTAAGTCGGCTAGGGCGTGGCAGTGGTTTATTAAGCAGTACGCTAGGGTATATTGGCCAGAGGCTTAGCCACTAAAGGTAGTAGTAGCTGATTTTGGTGAAGGCCTTCATATAGCTTACCCGAATAGCAAGTTATTAACTGCTACCTTATAATTCTGCTAATGGTATGCCTTTTAGGCGATTCGCAAGAAGATTAATGCTGGAGCTCGCTCTAGTAGAGGCTATAATAAGAAGAGGCGTATACGAATTAAGGATCGTATATAGGCGTATTTATAAGCAGCTACTAAGGAAGAACTTAATTATTGCCGCGAAGCCTTACTCCAAGAGATAACACTAGATTACTAGGCCTACCTTATAAAATACTACGCCCCGTTAGAGGAATACCTTATCAGTTACTATATACGGAAGTTGCTAAATCTAGGAGCTTATTTAACGCAGTGTGGGGAGTTAAGTAACTAAGCCGTTAAGAACTTTACTCGGGCGACGATAGGTATACAGAAATTTCTTACCGTAATTAAGAGGTATACGTAAGAGCGCTGTAATATAATCCTTTTAACCAAAACCGATAGCTTTACTAAAGGAGTTATGTACGTCACCTAAATGCAGAAGGATATTAAGGACGGCAAGCCTCCGTTTGGGAGGTGTATAACCCTAGGTATAGGTACGTAAGCCTTTAAGGATATTAAGTTACTCTTTACTAGGTACGCTCTTATGTATACTGCTAAGCAGTATTATAAGGCTCTAGAGCTCTGGTTCTTACCTTATACTTATAAAGATTGAGCTTATTGCGAGTGTACCTCGCTAGTAAGATTTGGGTTGCCATGCGAATATAAGCTCCTGTAGGTAGTGGAAGATTAGGTGCCTATACCTTATACCCTATTATATCCGCGGTGGCTCCTTTTCTAAGCCTCCATAGCAGAACTAAATTGGCAGCTAAGCTATACTGGTAACTTATAGATACAACGATTGGTGATAAAATTACCAACTGTAATAGACCGTGGTAGGCTTGCCATGCTCCGTATAGTTAACGCCTTAGAGGATCTTAATTATAATAAGTAGGAACGGTATCTGGTGGCGATCGAATTCTGGTTAGCTAAGTTCGTTTCCTTATTATAAGAGTCCCTAGCTATTAGGGACCTACCTTATAAGGCTTTTAAGGTTCCTATAAAGCCTAAATGGGTAAAGCTAAATGCACCCGAAGAGCCTGTATCTCCCTCTATAGAAAATGAACCCTTAAATGTGGTAGGGAAAAGCTTAAAATCTCTACCAAAAAAACTAGCTTATTTGCGAGCTAAATCCTTTAAGCTATAGGTGCGACGGTAACTACCGCAGGAGCTCTATAAAGCTATCTAAGTGCAGGAACTACTTAATATATGCTTAAATATAAAGCCTACAGCCTATTAAGAGCAGGAAGTAGAAGGAAGTAAGGTAGTTACCTCTGGCGACGTTGCGTTGGTAGGCGGCGTTAAGGAGATTAGTGCTTAACTAGTGTAGGTTATATTAGAAGTGCCTACTACTAGGGAAACCAGGCTAAGTATACCTGATTTCCTACCTAAAATTGACCTAAGCTCCCCGTTGGAAGTATACTTGAGTGAAGATAGTTAAGAAAGTAGCTGGCAGGAAGAATCCGAAGTCCTCCCTTATAAGCCTGCGGAGCCCTTGTAATGGGACGGCCTATATACAAACCGTAGACGCCTTAATCTTGCCGCCTGGCCTACTATATAAACTAATAAGAAGCCAGCCGTAACGACGCTAAAGAAGCTAAAGCTTAATATAGAGCGCATAGGTGGTAAAACTAAAAAGCGTCGCGAGCGCGACTTAACTGGCTTACCTAAAAAAATAATGAAATTACCTGAAGCTAAGCGGGCTAAGGGTAAGAAATATTGTAAGGAAGGCTATAGAATAAGCGCTTGAATGCACGACGCGTTAGCGCTTAATTGGAGCTTAGGAGTATAGCTTTTGGTAGTGGCGTTGGTGGGTAACAATTGGGTAAGGGGGATGGGCGTATTGCGATTTTGCCTTAGCTAAAAGCTTTAAAAATTAATACCTTTATAACACCACGACTTCTTAACTCCATTTATAATTCGTTAAATTGCCTTTTTATTACCCCCTAACCCCCCGTAAGCGGGGGGCTAAATAATATATTTGTAGTTGCTATATACTTAATTTTATAAAATATTTAATAAGAATCTTAATGCTTCGTGTTCTTGATTCTCGCTTTAAGTAACCGTATTAGGCTAGTAACCCAATCTTGTTTCAATTAATCGGCCAATTAGATCGCTAAGATCTGGCTGTAATATTTCGACTTTGAACTTTGACTTTGAACTGGGGGGAAGGGGGCTGTATGTAGAGCTGCACGTAGAGCCTTGATTGAACGACTGCACGGAAACCTTGATCAATTGAATGACTGCACAAAAGCCGCGACTGGTTGAGGAATTGAATTAAGCCAGAGCCTCGATATTAGCATGTCGCCGTCACTGAATTGAATTAGTCGAATGTCGTTAAATTAGAGCCTTCGACCGGGCCGACCTTGTTCCTTATTTAAACGACAGCTGATTGTAGCACGACTGCCACTGCTATCCGAATTTAGCACTGCGCCAGCTGTACGGTGAGAACGGACACCGCAATAAGGAAGGGACTTATATAAAGGCAGCAGCACAATATTAGTGATAAAGTACCGCGTACCTAAGCCATCTTTATGGGACTGAAGATAGTACTGAGCCGTGTCTGGCTAAGCTAGTAAAGGGCCTTGTTGAAGATTATAAGGGAACAGGAATTAGATATATAGGAGCCAGCGCTTTTTCTTAGAGGTCGTCTTAATAAAGGACTGTATTGTGGATATAAGGGTAAGAGATATATAATAGAGGTAGTTATAGTAACTAAGAAGCTGCTACCGGATGGACCTAGACGAAGTGTGGAGTTAGTAGGATAATAACAAAAAGACTAGAAGCAGAAGACAATCTTAAGAGGGTTCTTAAGCCAGAAGAAGATTAAGGATACGCGAGCGTACTGCTAGCAGTAGGGCCTATAGCAGCAGCCGTAAAAGCCTAAGGATATGCCGAAAGAGTTAAGCAAGGACGGCTTAGAAAGGGAAGAAAGCAGCTATAAAAGACATTCTAGGAAAGCAACGGGCCCGCGAAAATGGTTTACTGGAAGCTGCCGTTTATACTTATGAGGAACGAAGTCTTAAGACAGGTCTCTGGATTGGACGTCTGGTGGATACTAAGAGCCTTAATTAACTACGGATGTAGAGCCCTAGTTGAACGACTATATGGATATAAAGCTTTAACCAAACGACTATGCAGCCAGAGTCTTAATTAGTTGTCCGCAGATGTAGAGCCTATAGATATAGAGCCTAGGTTATACGTGCAGCAGAGGATACCCTAAGTTAAGCCAGAGCCTTAGTTAAATCTTAATTAATTGGACGCCGCTATTATAGTTAAGTTAGATTAAATAGAGCCTTCAATTAGGCCGACCTAATACCCTATTTAAACGTTAGTTAATTATATGTTGTTACGGTTAAATTAAATTAGTTATTGTTGTTATCAGATATCTTTAATCGGCAGTTAAAGATGCATTACTGTAGGCATGTAGGCACGTAGGCACTAGACCTAATTAGGAAACTAGTATACGGCCGGAAGAACATTGGGTTAATTAACGTTTTAGAGCCTTTGCGAGAGCCTCTTCCCTTAGCTATCCCCCCCCTTATTAATCGATTGCCGCCCGTCTTAACGCTTATGGATTGGTTAGCTAGAATGATATTTCCTGCAGATGTAGATACGGAGCTTTATATGGAGTCTTACACGGAGTTATATAGGGAGTCTACGGATATAGAGTATATAGGTGCAGAGCCTTAATTGGACAATAGTACGGCAGCTTAACTGGACGCTAATATATGCGGAGCCTTAACCGACGTACGTCTACATAGAAGCTTTAATTAGCTGTCTATAGATGCAAAGCCCTAGTTATATATATAGTAGAAGACACCTTAAGTTAAGCCAGGGCCTTATTAAATCTTAATTAGTTGAACGCCGTCTCCGCACTTAAATTAGGATAATTAGAGCCTTTGACCGGGCCAACTTTCTACCTTAATTAGACAACTGAACGATTAGCTGTAGCACGTTGTTGTTAACTAACTAGACAGTCTTCGTCTGGCAGTTAAAGTAGGCATATAGGCACGTACGTAGACACGGACGTAGAATATACAATGTAGAGCTACTAATGCGCAGCTAGACGTATAGCTAGACGTATAGCTAGATGCAGGGCCTGATGCGAAGCCACGGGCGGAGCCTTAACTAAGAAGCTGTGTATAATGCAGACTAATGCAGAGCTAGATGCAGAGTCTTAATATTAAACAACTAACTAAACGGTTAAATTAAGCTAAGGCCTCTGCTATCTTGATTAACTGCTCTGTCTCTACTATTCTAGATCTGTACCGTTGCTAGATCTATACCGCTGCTAGATCTGCTAGATCTGTTATATTATCTAACTATTCCAACCGACCTGTTCTAGGCCTAATGCTGTTTTAACTGTTCTACTGCTGCTCTCCTGACCGCCATACCCTACCGTTTCAATCGCCCCGCCGCCGCTGTTTCGACTAGCCGCCTCCGACCGACTGCTACTGACCACTGCTATTAGCCATACTGCTACTGCTACTACTGCTACTGCTGTATTAACTGACAGCTACTAACTAACTACTATTGACCGTCTGCCGCTACTGAGATTTCTGCTACCAAAAGTTCTACTGCTGGATATCCTACTGCTTACTAACTATTACCAAGTTCGTCTACCGAGTGCTCTACCGCCGACTGTTCTATTTTATTTTACCGCGCTAACTGTCTGCTATTATTACTGTTTATACTACTATTACTATTACTGCCGTTACTGCTGTTACTGCTACCGTTATTATTTTTGGTTTACTGCTGTTCTAGTTACTACTAATAGGAAGATCGGATTTTAGCTATAGGTAACGGAAGGACACCGTAGAGCAGTTCTATAGGAAGGCTGAGGATGTAGTTATCTGCGTTTGTTTAGGGATATGCTTTCCTTTATCTATTCTGCTTTTGCTATACTCTCGTTTTGCTATTCTTCTATATTATAGAACGTTAGGGGACAACGTTCTTGGTGGGGGAGGTATGTAGTGGTGTAGATTGGACGTCGCCTACTGTCTTGGCATTTTCCTATATTTATAGAGCCTTCGGCTTCCTTCCTTCTTCCCTCTATTATATAGATATTATAACCCTACCAGTTACCGGAAATACACTCTTTTCTTTCTTTCTTACTGACTGTTCTACTGACTGATTGCGACCGACTGACCGATTGACCGACCGACAGACTAACCGACAGACTGACAGCACTGTGACTTTCCTATCTTAGAGAGGTCGTACCCTCCCACACTACTACCGTTAATAGTACTATCTTCTTATCCTTTTTCTTTTTCTTTCTCTCTATAGCGCCGTAGCGAAGATCTTTATTTTCCTACTTAAGTAATACCTCTTAATCTTTATATAATTATAGCCGCTTAATAAGCTTTTAAATATAGCTTTTAACTACCTCCGGTAACGTTTTAGGGTTAGTAATTATCCTTAGATATTAGGCGCGGTTATTAGCAGTTATTAGAGTTTATAGATATAAGGGAGAGGATAGTAGTAATGCTAATTTGTTTATAGGTGTAAGGGCCTAAATAGGATCGCTTTTTCTATAGCGGCTAAGGGCACGTTCTAGATTATATGGGTAAAGGCCTACGGCTTTAAAGGCGCTATTAATATAATTAGCAGTATAGATCTTTAACCGAATTTTGCTAATAATCTTAAGAAACTACTCCTTATTAAGGCCTGTAATACCTAAAGCAATATACTTATCTACTTTTTATAAGTAGGCCTACTTAAGTAGTAAGAATATTACTAAATTAAGAGGTTATAGTAGGTAAGTTATATACAGAGGAAGGCAGATTAGTATAATCCTATAGTCCTTATAGAACTAAATAAATTTAAGGTTAATATAGCTTATATAACCATCTATTATAAGTAGGCGGTAGCTATTTAAATTAAGATCGTTATTATCTTCTTCTTTATTTAAGGCCTGCCACTATTTAGTTTATTAAGTATATTGCTTAAAGTATTTTAGCTAACTAAGGCCTTGCTTCTATAAACTCTAACTATTCTTAGTTATTCCAATAGTATAGCTAGGCACAGCTTCCTTAGCTATTTACTATAGCCGATCTATATATTACTTGCCCTTAAAAATAATATAAGGTGGAATTATTTTACCGCTTATTCCTATATAGTTAACTTAACTTACCTACTTACGCGAGCCGTCTACCGTTTTAAAAGCTTGTTTTCTACCTTTAAGAACTACCACTTTTACACTTAGAGTAAGCCCTATAGTATAGCCAGTCTTATCTATATTATATTAATTTTTAAGCAGAATTCTATAGTTTTAAATTATAGTATTATAGTCGTTAAAGAAGGCCTTAATTACAGTAATATTGTTACTAGCAATTATATATTCTTAATTAAGTAATTAAGCGTAGTAAACGCGAAGCTTATTTTAGTAAGTAAAAAAGATAGTTATCTATACTTTGCCTAGCGGTAGTAGTAGTTAATAGGGAGGAAGCTTTCTTGCTTATTCTTTAAAAATCTTAGTTGTAATAACTTAGATTATTCGAATTTGAGCAGGAAAGCCTGCATTTATAAGGTATATACACTATCGCACGACTGCAGATTCTGCAGGAGGTAGTAGTTGCTGCTGGTAAGTATGCGCGACTTTGTGAGATTTATGTTTGCCGTTAAGTCGCCTGCGCAATGTATTTGGGTCAACGCCGTGGGACTTTGCAGTATCTTCCCGGCTTTTATAGAGGCCAATCTTAAAGCCAGCAATTGCTAACTCAATCCTCTAGTCCGTATTAGGTTCGCGAGCCCAGCAAGGCATAGTAGCGTTAGTGGTAAATTTCTTAAATATAGATCAAGCATTGAGGAATCAAATGTTTTGATTTTTGAAGCGGCAGTATACGTTGCTAAGCCTAATCAGGTAAGCGGTAAGGAAAAACCGTCAAAACCCCCCCAACCGTCAAAAGCCCATCACCTACGTTATGTATGTTGGCCACGGAGGTAGCCTTGCTACAGAGGTGCGATGGGTGCTGTTCGACATCGGTATCAGTATGGTTTCAACCTGTATCATCACTCTCTAGGGACCCCTGTAGGGGGTCAATTCTCTTATGTATATTAGGGCTCTTAGAGCCACCTTGAATAAAACAGATCAATCGTTCAATTCTGTGTCTCTATATCAATCAGCTAGCTATATGTCATTCGTGATACCTGCCTGGCTGACAATGTACAGTCGCTAGCGAAACCGGCTTCCCCTAGAGTGTAGCTGCTGCAAACTTTTAACTCCACCCCACCTTATATATTCGGTAAATTGGCCCTTCATCATCTACTAGGACGCTGGGTTGAACCTGTACGAAATAGTGTACATCTGCGCGCATCCAGGATGCTGGACGAATACTTCATGTTCATTATACATGGAACCGCCGATTTGCAATAGCCCTGATACACTACAGTAAAAACTGGTTAGTACGATACGGTTCGTACGGCCAAGCGTATCGTTATACCAATGGTATTGTTATATAAAGAGTCACGTGTTTAATTAATAAGTAATAAGAGGGGGGGCTTTATACTTAAAAAGGCTTAAGGCGTCTACCTTACCGGCTAAATTAGGCTCGTATAAGAGCATATATATTAGATCCCGCAAGAGTTATACAAGTTCGCGAGTACTCTCTATCTTTTTGACTATATAGCGACGTGGAGCGGGACACGTTACAACTCCCTCCCATATAAATCTCTACTGGTTATAACGATTTTGGTAGGGGAGACTTAACGATATTATCAAAAGTCAGAATATCGTAATATTACAGCAAAAATAATTTAATTAAGGGGTGTAGATCGTAATATAGAGTATATCGTTGTAATCAGATATCGTACTAACCAGTTTTTACTGTACTTCGCAATCAGACAGCTATGCATTGTTATACATCGCGATTTATATCTCTGTACAAGTCGGTATGGTTTGTGGACTAAGATGGCAATCTACGAGCTAGAAGGCGTCCGCTTAACTTGCCATTCATCCAACGCTTCAAGTGAAGAAACTGTATGCGGATGATCTACTCCTAGTATCTTCTTCCGTAACTGGACGCACGCACGCATTAACTCCATAGCCTCATCATGACGGTCTTCATTTTTGAAAATCAAAGCAAGATTCCCCATGCTTATCAGTGTGTGAGGATGCTCTTGACCTAATACTCTAGAACATGCTTCCAACTCTTGCTTCTGTAGGTCCTTAGCCTCCTTCCACCGCCCTTGATTCCAAAACGTCGACGCCAGGTTGGACATGCTAGTTAGCGTAGAAGGATGCTCGTCCCCAAGTACCCTCAAGCTCGTCTCCATCACTCGCACCCCTAGCTCTTC
>Ga0307515_10001525_pt1 | contig 51803 bp, 48 predicted proteins | sample 17_EM_MG_FD_194513 | JGI IMG/M metagenome (GOLD analysis project Ga0307515, IMG submission 194513) | Populus trichocarpa ectomycorrhiza microbial communities from riparian zone in the Pacific Northwest, United States - 17_EM | ecosystem: Host-associated > Plants > Roots > Unclassified | place...
CACACCACAACAACCATGAGCAGAGAAGCCCTCAGACCTCGGAACCTTAATGTCAACTACCTACCCCCACCACTTATACTCTCATCTCCACCATCCTCACCAAAAAATGTCAAAAAACAAAGTGCCATGCGTCGCATCATGGACAATCACTCTGGTCCAATGCGCACCTCCTCCCAACCACCACCACCACCTCCAGTGGTACACCATTGACCTGTCAGTATACCTGATGTGTCTTCACTCACTACTGAAGCTCCACCTGCTGTTAGGGGGGTGCTTTGGATGTAAGTATAAGTACTTAGGCACGGCCCTAGATATTCTCCAATTTATTTTTATTAGAATTTAATCCCCTGTCTTTTTCCTTTGGAAAAGGCACCGTTCCTTTTTCCAATCGTTTCCACCAGAAGCAGTCCAAGGTATTATGGCTTCCTTTCCTTCGCTTTGGCCAGGCACACCATTGACACTCTCTGGCCACTTTTCTTCATGTAAGCTCTGATTGCTCAATCCCTTCTGTCTGAGTCGAATGACTTTTTGCAGACTTCCTTAACATCGTCTTACTAATCTTTAAAGATTTCCTTGCGACCTGATTCCTTTCAGCTGCTAATTGTCGTAATGATTCTTCGCAGTTATTTAGGATCCTATCGTGGATCTCGTTTTCCGAAGTACATGATTGACTGGTTTTGGAATCACTGAGACTCCTGTCCTTATCATGAATCGGAGACACTCGACCAGGATGAACGGACGCTTTCTCGATATCCCATCCTATCGGTAGTTGACTCGATACATCCGGCCTTATGTTTAGGTTATCGATATGAATGACTAAACCATTTTGTAATCCGATAACTGATGCAAGCCACCAGACACACTGAGCCAAAAAGATGTACTGGTTGCTTCTTGCGTAAGATATAATGATCACAAGGGCGTATATGATGACGTCGTTGTCGTTCTCAAAAGTTATTGTCATTGAATAGACATTATTCACTCAAGGTGCGGGGCTGCCGCTACAGAAAGCTAATAGATTTATATATATATAATAATAGGTATAGGTATCATAAAAACTCAATAATAAATAAAGGTCTTCTTTCACTGGTAGGTATTGCTTGCCTCTCTCCCTTCAGTCCCGTTTTCATTGCCAGAACAATGTGACCTCTTTATACAACTTCTCGGGATATTACTCATGCGCACCCATATTTCGCCTCTATGACTATTGATAGCAATGTGCTTCTGTGTGTTACATTCTAAATGAATGCACTTAGTAGAGATTGCCACGAATCCCAAAGGTTATCGTGTTCATGCAGGTGAGGTATCAAAGCGTTATGCTCCTGATAAGAATCAGGCCACACCCACGTCATATCATATGTCAGATCATACTCAACTTGAACATCTCACATTCGTATGGCTCGGTAATTGGAATATCTGTCCATAGATGAACCGTACTTTCAGCAAATCATACTATAGTATAATTGCCTCATAGGTTTAATCAAAGACCTGCTGATACTATGCCAATGTACATTAATGACGTATAAGCAAGTCTCTTCAGAACCAGTCGTACATCTTGCAGAGCCTTTCCGACATAAACCAATATGTGGGGATGCTCCAGGCCTCATATCATAAGCCAACGTCATAATGCCTCAGTCACACCATGCTTAGGCCGAGACAATTCTCTTTGACTGGGGAGTGCCCAAGTTGTTCCGCTCTAACATAAGATTAGCTTGAGATCCTGCGTACTTGCATATTGGCTAACGACTGCCTAGTTTGGGTGTCAGAGTAATCTCTAGTCCCATCAAACAAATCCCGCTAGTTTCTGAAAGATAAATCTGGTTGAAAACAACACGCTCGGCAGGATTGTACTCCTTTCGATCTGGCAGTATTGTTGCATCATCAATTAGCTGCCACAGCATATGCTTTCATGAATCCGCTAAGCCTAAACTTATTCAATCGAGATGTGCACCACTCGACCCCGCTAAAGGTAAGAGTGACCACTTGAACCCTCTCCAGGGCAGGTAGCTCTCATGTCACATTCCCTAAGTCATGTAACATGTACCCCTTGAGTTTAATTCAAGTAGCAAATACACTGTTAAGGGGAAACCCCTAACACCTGCAATGCTCAACCTTGATGACAATTATAGCTCCTCAGATGAGGCATATATTGAGCCAGCCGGGTCGCTCACAGCTGGTCACTCAGCCAAGCGGCGCAAGAAAACACCCAAAAATCCGATTCAAACCTAAGTCATGTGACAAGTACCCCTTGAGTTTAATTCAAGTAGCAATCACACTGTTAAGGGGAAACCCCTAACAGGTGGGAGGTGGGTGGCAGCCGCCGAGATCATGACGCCGGAGGAAATCATAATTGGAACCATAGTTTTAGCACGGCCACTGCGACGAGATCTCACGATGCCTCATGGTCATGGTGTTGACAATTGCCGACTTACATTCTGCAGGAAAGGTAGACAATTGGATCATGGGGAGAGCAGATCTCCGACTCAGATTTTCCTGCGGAATCAGCTGCCCGCTTGCCACCAATTTTAGGCGTATGTGCGCGCATTCAGTCCTGGGCTGATGGTGATGTTGGTGATGGTGATGCCGATGATGATAGGGATGGTGATGGTGTTGGTGATGGTAATTACAGTACCAGAAGCACTTAGACAATTAGGTTGGCTACGTCAACGTTAGCATCAAAGCTTGCTCAGACTTAGAGCCTTCTATTAGCCAAAGCTTCCACAGATGAAGAACCTTCTATTAGCCAAAGCTTCCGCAAACTCAGAGTGTGCCATCGGCCAAAGCTTCCCGTGGAAAACTCTACTCCTCCTGAATATGCTCCTGCATGCTTGATCTAGAGACTTGTTACATCAGCAAAAAACATTTCCGTCCGGGCGGAATGGCTACGTCAGAGTGGACGCGCTTCGTCAGAGCCGTCACATCAGCAAAATGTAATTATGTCTCTGGGAGCCTCTGGGAGTGTTTGAGAGTTGTCGGACCAGAATCCCAGGGTGGTCAAATCCCAGAGTTTACTGGACCGATGCAGTGGCCTTCAGCTGCACCTGCGAGCACCTGGGAGCGCTGGCGACAAGCCTGGGAGCGCCAACGACAAGCCTGGGAGCACCTCGAATCACTGTAGAGTAGTCTGGGAGAAACAACATCTTATTTGGGAACACTGCTGGTGCGCCTGGAAATCATAGCTACTACGTATTGTTCGACAATTTTTAACTCATGTATTCAGTTTGTATTCTCATCCATGTATCTATGTATCTATATACCTACCAATTGACACACGAGATGTCTGGACTAGCTGCAGGCAGTGCTTGAGAGCAATTCGAGGTGCACGTGAAGATGACGATCGAGTGAACTCAGAGATACACTTGGCGGCCGTGATCGAGTGAATTCAGAGATGCACTTGGAGGCAGTGATCAAGCGAGTTTGGAGATGCACTGGGAGGCCGTGATCAAGCGAGTTTGGAGATGCACTGGGAGGCCGTGATCGAGTGAACTCAGAGATGCACTTAGAGGCCGTAATCGAGCCAGTTTGGAGATTTACTTCGAAGGCCATGATCGAGCGAGTTTGGAGATGCACTTGGAGGCCGTAATCGAGCCAGTTTGGAGATTTACTTCGAAGGGCATGATCGAGCGAGTTTGGAGATGCACTTGGAGGCCGTAATCGAGCCAGTTTGGAGATGCACTTGGAGACCGAGATCAAGTTGAACTCAGAGATGCACTTGGAGGCCGTGATCAAGCGACTGCGGAGATGCATTTGTAAGCGGAGATCGAGTAACTCAGCGACGCGCTTGGAGGCCGTAATTGAGCGAGTTTGGAGATTCACTTGGAGGCCGTAATTGAGCGAGTCTGGAGAAGCACTTGGAGGCCATGATCAAGCAAGATTGGAGGAGTACTTGGAGGCGGTCGATGGGAGGCGCACCAGGTGCTGAGACTCTATTCATCAGTTGGTTAACTCGCAACGGTGGGAATGTGACGAGGTGACTTTACCTTGGAGCTTTCATGGAGAGCTGGCTGGTGGCGGTCGATCTTGTAGGGAGGCACGCCGGAAGCTACATTCAGGGGTCAACTTCTAATCGTGAGAATGATGGGAAGACAGACCATCTTGGGTGGATGCTGTACTCGGTGTATGCTTGTACTCGGTGTATGCTGTACTCGGTGTCAACTCATGATTATGACATGGAGAGATAGAGAGGGATGACTTAACTTTGTGTTCTGCGATGATGGTAGAGTTGTGGACGAGATAGAGAGATTGGGGATGAAGATGGGAACGATATGGAGGATACGAGCGAATATGAGAAGTCAGGGGTATGACTTGCTTGACTGGGTTGGAGAGACCTCGTATCGGTGTTTTCACCCACCGGATCGAGAGTAGTACCTGCCATATCGGGAATGTTAATTGACTCGCACACGAAATTCTCTTAAGTCGCAGTTTCTCATGATGATTTCCCCCATCTCCTTTCATCTCTCTCTGTCTTGTCCTCAACTCTGCCATCACCTAAGAACACGAAGTTAAGTCATCCCTATCTATCTCTCCATGCAATGATCATGAGTAAACACTGAGTACAGCATACACCGAGTACAGCATACACCCGAGTACAGCATACAGCGAGTACAGCATACACTCAGTACTGCATACACCGAGTACTGCATCATCTGAAGATCAACTGTCTCCCGCTCCCGGCCAGTCTCTCATCTCTCGGCGGACCATGTTGTACTCAACTCTCTACATTCCCACAATTACGAATTGACCAATGAATTGAGTCTCAGCTGCCGTCCCACCTCCCTCCCGATCTACCCCCTCCAAGTTGACCACCTCCACGTACTCCCCCAATCTCGATCGATCATTGCCTCCAAGTGCATCTCCAAACTCGCCTGATTACGGCCTCCAACTGCATCTCTGAGTTACTCGATTACGGCCTCCAAATGCATCACCAAACTCGCTCGATCACGGCCTCCAAGTGCATCACCAAACTCGCTCAATCACGGCCTCCAAGTGCATCTCTGAGTTCAACTTGATCACGACCTCCAAGTGCATCTCCAAACTCGCTCGATCATGGCCTCCAAGTGCATCTCTGAGTTACTCGATCTCGGCCTCCAAATGCATCTCCAAACTCGCTCGATCACGGCCTCCAAGTGCATCTCTGAGTGCACCTTGATCCCGGCCTCCAAGTGCATCTCCAAACTGGATCGATCACGGCCTCCAAGTGCATCTCTGACTTCACTCAATCACGGCCTCCCAGTGCATCTCCAAACTCCCTCGATTACTGCCTCCTAGTGCATCTCTAAGTTCTCTCAATCGGCGTCTCCAGATGCTCCTCCAATTACACTCGAGTACCGTCTGCAGCCAGATTGACCGTATGTATCTATATAGAGATACGTAGATAGATAATAGATGCCATATTATGATGTAGCGAATCTTGTGACTGTAACAAAGATGAATCTGATATATGAAATGCCTTGTGGTTATGGAACCCTAAGAACCACTGCTGTGAGAATATGGCACTAAGTCTCCCACAGAGCTGCGCAGAGGTCTCAGTGGCTCCAGAATTTGACTATCCTCTAAGTCAAATCTCGTAACATCCTGAATTCACCTCCATAACTCCAGGTGCTTTCAGGAGCACCTGAGAATGCTCTTGCAGAGTCTGAGAGCACTTTACTTCGCTCCAGGGGGGCCTGAGAGCATCTGGAATTACTTGGGAGCACCGGCGAGGTCGACCAGAGTGTCTGGGAGGTTTGCGTGTGGCTGCCGGACCGATTTACATTGTGCTGATGCAGAGACACCCCGGTGGCGGATTAGTCCGCGCCCGGTGTCAGTACCACACGTGGCATGGCGTATCGCCCTCCGATTACAGTTTTGCTGTTTCTTCTCGCTCTGTCAGTCACCTATTTTAAACAAATACAGTGGCGTTGTGGCCAACTGTGACCATACGTCGGGATGGGTTCATTGGGTATATGCTTGCATCAGGATTGCAATGCAACAGGTGACACTGCAAAAATCTCTCCTCGCGTTCCTTCTACATTACGCTAGAGGAGCGTGAGAGGGAGAGAAGATATGATACTACCCGGCCGTGAGGAATGAGCAAGTGAGACCAAATGTTGGGAAAGATAGGGTGTGTATTTTCGTTGTATGACAAGATGAGATGAAAATGAAATGCTGTTTATCTACCCCAGGGTCTCCCGAATATATACTCCGCATCACTCATTCCATCTCTGTTACCCCTGTATCTCCGTTCACCCACCGTCGCGACTTAAGAATATACTTGGAGGCCGTGATCGAGCTAGTTTGGAGATGCACTTCGAGGCTGAGAGTGAGTGACCTCAGAGATGCACTGGGAGGGGGTGATTGAGCGGGTTTGGAGATGCACTTGGAGGCCATGATGGAGTGAACTCAGAGATGCACTCTGAGCCTGTAACTGAGCGAGTCTGGAGATGCACTTGCAGGTTATGATCGAGGGAGATTGGAGGAGTACTTGGAGGCGGTCGATTTGGAGGGAGGCGCGACAGCAGCTGAGACTCTATTCATTGGTCAACTTGTGACTGTGGGAATGTAGAGAGTCGAGTACAACATCCGCCGAGTGATGAGAAACTGGCTGGGAGAGGGAGACTGTTGATCTTGGGATGATGCTGTACTTGGTATATGCTGTAGTTGGTGTTAACTCATGATTATGGCATGGAGAGATAGAGAGGGATCACTTAACTTCGTGTTCATAGGTGACGGTAGAGTTGAGCACAAGAAAGAGAGAGATCAGAGGAGATGGGGGAAATCATCATGAGAAACTGGGACTTAAGAGAATTTGGTGTGCAAGTCAATTTACTATTGCCGATATGGCAGGTACAAGTCCCGATCCGGCTGGTAATAACACCGATACGAGGTCTGGGAATCCCAATCAGGCAAGTCGTACCCCTGATTTCTTAGGTCCGCTCATATCCTCCATATCATTCTCATCTTCATCCCTGGTGTTGGCAATGGTTCCGGACCTTCACTTCGGGTCCGGGTCCGGGTCAGAACCGAATCGTTGCCAAATTGGCGGTCTGGGATGTCAATACACCCGATCTGTAATGTTAGCAACGGTTTTGGACCGGCGCTTCGGGTCTGGGTACGGGTCAGAACCGATCCGTTTCCAAATTGGCGGTCCGGGTCCTCAATACACCCGAACCGTCAATTCAGGTACGGTTCGATGGACATCTCTCAACCCGTGTGAATTGGGCGGGTTGTCAGCGGGTTGTCCAGCGGGTCCATCTGTAGATTCATATAATGCTCTTGTTTTTGCTGTATAATAATAGTATCTTATTACATTCGCATTTTCAACATCCAACAATGACTTTTTGAATGTTTTGCACATTGCAATATTGATTGTTTTGGAATCGGTATTTGTCCAGGTCAGTTTTTTGTCCTTACGTTACATGGCTGGCAATAGTTCTGTTATGACCTTTAATATCTGTGCGATACCTGGATCACCCTATATGCAATACCAAAAATTGTTGAGGCTCGGGTGACGCTCTTTTCATGATAGGGTAACAATGAAATGTTGTACTAATTTGGCCGAAAAGGCGGTCATTACTTGGCATATGAAACTGTACCACCAAGCGACATTTAGATTAACCAAGATGCAACACCAAAAATCGTTGACGCTCTGTTGACGCTCTGTTGACGTTCATTCTCAGAATGGGGCAGTGACCGTGTCGCTTTCTTCTTTGCCTATAAAGGCTGGCAATACGATGGTTATGAGTATTCGCAACCAAATTGAATTGTAATTACCATACTTACATGACCAAAAGTCGTTGACGCTCCGTTGACGCTCATTTTCAGAATGGGGCAGTGACCGTGTCGCTTACCTTTTTGCCTATAAAGGCTGGCAATACGGTGGTTGTGTGAATCAGCGACCAAATTGATTTGTAATTACCTTACGTCCATGACTGAAAATCGGTGACACTCCATTGACGCTCATTTTCAGAATGGGGCAGTGACCGAGTTGCTATCTGTTTTGCCTATGAAGACTGCCAACACATTTGTTTTGTATGGCAGTGACCAATTGAATATTCAATTATCTTACTTACAAGACCAAAAATCATTGACGCTCTGTTGACCCTCAATTTCATGTAATGTCTAGTCACAATCTGCTGCCATTGATAATTGTACAGATGATTATTTAAACTTATTGGATACTTTCCGGGCTGATTATGACTGGATCCTGTGGCCTTAGTAATATTCTGGCATGGGTTGCTCTCATTGTATTAAAAGGTATGTATCACATTGAATAATGCATTTTGCCTGCTATGGTTGTGTTTATCAACTACCATTTAGACATAACTGGTCAATATTCTCCGATCATAATTCTCTAAGTGAAATTCTCAGTCAAGCAACATAAATAACCTGCTGAAAACATATTGTCCCATTCTGTCCTACTTTTTTTGGTTTCCCCTGATTTTCCTTGTTTCGGTAGCATAGACCATCACCAACCCCTTTCAGTCTTTTTCTTCGACCTCCCTGTTGGCCAAATCAATCTGGGCACATTTGGAGCGGCACACATATCCCGCTGTTCAGGGCATTCCAAATCCTTGACGCAATTGTCTTGCTCTACATCAAATTCATTGTCTGCTTCACTGTCGTCTTCGCTCTCATTTGGATTATCCAAGTCACAGTTCCAGTTGAGCCAAATGTCACTGTCGGAAATGCTTTTGGGTGCACTGTCGTCATCACTTTCGACTGGATGCCGGTCGATTCTCCGTATTCGGCAAACATTCAATACTTGAGTTCGTCCTCCAGAGAGTTCCTTGGCAGACAAAGCTGGTGGCACCGGTGATCTTTCCGACAATTTGAATGCAAGCGCACCATCATGTTGAAAGAGTGACCAGGATGCTTTGATGCTTTCTTCCGTATCTGAAATGTATCCTACGGCTGTCATCTGTTTGTTTTGAGCGCGTGGTTTCTTCTGTGTAGTATGTAGGTTTTGGCTGCCCTGGCACATCTCCAAAAAGTCGTGGACCTTGGCCATTCTGTGCAATTTCGTTTCCTCTGCCTCTCTCTTCAATTCCAAGCCGTTATCGGTTTCTGACCTATCCAATACAGGGTCATCGCCAGCCAATATCCCATTATTAGCGCGAGCATACTGCCTTACTACAACCTTTTCCCGCAGGGTCTCTCCTGTGGTTATGGACTGCCTCCAGCCAATAACGTCACGTCCAAGGGAAAAACTGGCCTGCACAGCAACACCATGCGGTATGATTGAGAATATGTTGCCTGCCACATTGGAGAGATCGGCGTACTTTGAGTGCGTTTCTTCTTGCTGTCGCCACCATTCCATGATATCCGGGATCCAAAATGTACTGCTCATCGCCATCGGGTCGGAGTGGTAATCAATGAGATTCGGATTGACTTGCCCCCAGTCCTTTGGTGATTCAGGCGGCGAATTCATATAGTACCTGGTGGCGGTCAATCAGCGTGCTGTGCGATCGCTCTGTCCGGGTGTCGTTTTGGCCAAATTTTCACGCGTTAAGTATTCTTCATCACCACTGGACAAATCATATGGATCAAAAGATGATTGACCAGATTGAGAAGGCATTGCAGAATGGATGAAGTCATTCCTCTGTAGTTTTTCATGTTTAGTGAGCAACAATCGTCTGTGTTTGGTGCAGTATTCGTTCTCCACATACTTCAACAATGCTTCTTGGTATTTGGTAGTATAAGAAGTCTCGTCCTCAGGATTGATATCAATTCCCTTGTCACATTTCCTAAACGATTACAATCTGCGAAAAGGATCAAGAATATGTGCTGAAATAAGAAGCATACCCGTCATTGGAGTGACTTCAGCATAGTATTTGGACAGCTTTTGTCGCGCGAACTTCACAGCGAAGTATAAATCTTCCTTCCACTGAGTTTTCTTCTTAGCTAAAGCTCGCAAAACGCCATCCATATGATTGAACAAGTCATCATAGACAGTGATAACATGATGCAGGGTGACCATATGTCTTTTCGACATCCACAGAGTCCAGTATCGGAATGGCATTATCACTTCCATGACGTACTTGACAATTGTCCATTCATGCACTGTTGTGTGGAGTGACCGGTAATCGCTGTATTTTGGCTGATTCAGCCACTCGCGGGTGAATTCTCCTGGTCGATAGGCTCGCTCAAGCAACTCCACTGTCGAATTCCACTGTATTTTCACATCCATAATAGAAAGGACTGTGATTCGTACTTTGGCTTGTTGACAGTCAATAAACTTGTTTTGACGACCAGGTGTCAACGTAATCAACACAGCTAGCATTCGCCGCTATATGATACTCAGTTTCAGAATTTTCACAGTATCTTGAAATACGTACTTTCTCAATTATCTTGGCCAAACCTGGTTTCATAGCAGACACCTTATTGATTCAAGCATTGCCCTCTTTTCGAAGTCTTTGACTCTTCCCAATATGTGTGCTTTCATTCCCTCCAAATTGCTGATCGCGCTCATGTGCTTCCCACGACTTTGTATGGTCTTTGACACCGAGACTGCTCATGAATGCACCTAAAGCAAGCTGAATGACATGCGCCATGCATGGTATGTGGTTTCTCAATGCAGGCCACTCGATAACTGAGGCCTGAAGTGTGGCTTGTAGTTCACGAGTCATCGAGTAATTTGAGGAGGCGTTATCAGTTCTAATTCCAAGCAAGCGGCCATCAGTACCACTACACAACTATGCATGCAATGTCTCACAGGGTTTACTTCTTTGTTGCTCGTAGCTCTAGAGTCAATATTTAAAAACCAGAAATCTTCTTGAAAATACCGTACCTATTGACATCCTTTCAATTCCAATTACCCAATTACCCAGCCATCCAATTCCTACCACCATGTCGGATTCACAATCTCTGAATACCTCGTTGCTAGAGGTAATAATATCTTCCAAAAATGAACGTGTCTTTATTCGTGATTTGAACGACCTTACACTGCAAATTATATTCGATGCTTGGTGGGCTTCTATGAATGTGGGCTCGAAGCGTTCTATTGCTTGGAAGAATTCTAGACATGTGCCTTCATGGCGGTTCTATTTGCATTGCGGAATTGAAGAGACAGGCAGGTGTGGCATCATATGTATCGTTTGTCATCAAGTTCTCCGCCATCCATCAGAACATGGGACCAGCTCAATGGGCAGAAACTTGCTGGCAAATATGCACATCTCAAAGTTGAATGAATTAACAGAGACGGAGGTTATTGAATTGACATGTTCAACGGTCGATGAAGCAGCACTGGCCATATTGAAGAGGCAAAGAAGTCATGGGATTACAATGGTAAGTTCGCAAGAGATATTCATTGGCGACATTGACTTTGAAGCTCTATTGACTGTATTAAAAGACAAAACGCTCCAAACTAGCAGCTAAGGACTTTGTAACCGCCGAATTTCACCAAGACACTTGGAATCGCTACCTGATGTTAGGATTTGTTTCGGCTCATATTCGATGGAACGCTATATCAAACCTTGAGCTACAGCGGTCATATAACGCATTACACAGCGAGCTGGTGCTACTGTCAGTGAGCACCCTTCGCAACATCTGTCGGAAGGAATACTCAATGAATGTGGATTCAATTAAGAAGCAGTTGCCAACGAGGAATAAGGTTAGTTTAGCTTTGGACAGGTGGACATCAACAACCAAATTGGCAATAACGTCGGACATTGCATAGTAAATGGATCGCAATTGGGCAATGCGGAAAGTGCAACTTCCTTTCAATGAGTTCAATAGCCTGTTCTTCTTCTATTTGAACAGCTGATTCAGGATAATAGGTCAATGGTCAACATACTGGAGCAAGGCTAGCCACACATTTGAAGGCAGTTCAAGATCATTTTGAGCTTATACAAGGACATATTGAAAAGACTGACCGTTAATAATTCAATTTCGGTACAGCACAATGCAGTGTGTTGCTGTGTAGGTTACTGCGCCAGCACAAAAACTGTTGACGCTGTGTTGACGCTCATTTTTAGGAGACAGTAGTGATATCGTTGCTAGCATTTTTGCCTATAAAGGCGGCCATTACTTGTATCATGGATTAAAGCCGACGCACAGCCCTTCGATTATGCAAGATGCAGGACCGAAAATCTTTGACACTGCGTTTACGCTCAATTTTAGGAGATAGTCGCGATGTCCTCTCTAGCATTTTTGCGTTGAAAGGCGGCCGGTACATCCAATGTAGGTAGATGTCATTGCGCAGCGCCTGGATTATTCCAAATGCTAGATCAAAAATCGTTAATGCTCCATTGACGCTCATTTTTAGGAGATAGTCGTGATGTCGTCCCTAGCTGATTTGCCTAGAAAGGCGGCCAATACTCTGATTATGAGTGAGAGTAATTGCCCAGCGTTTGGATTATCCAAGATGCAAGTCAAAAAATTGTTGACGCTCCGTTGACGCTCATTTCAAGGGTATGGCAACGAGTGTTTCACTTGTCCTTTTAACCAGAAAAAGGTCCAATACATTCACTTTGTCAGGATGTGACTATGTAGCTGTTTGATTGCAGAATGTGAAAGACTATGAATCATTGACGCTCCGTTGATGCTCACATTACACATAGCCGAAATGTCACTGCATGCTCAATCATTGTAGTCCAAGCGTATATTGGAATTATTGACAACCAATCTTTCTTTTCTACGTATTATATTTTGCATCCTGATGTTTTGTCGCCCCTCACTATCTGATTCCCTACTTCATGCGTGATATGAGCAATAAATGATGTAGCCATATCACATTCCAGCACTTTCGGCCCGCAATTAGCAGCATCCATACCCAGCCACTATTTTTGGATTAATATTGCCTGACTGTCCCACCATTCCTGATCCAGCTCCTTTTCCTCGATTTCCATGACCTACCATAAGCAATTTTCAAAATCTCAACCATGTGGACCAGGGCTAAGCAGAGAGTTGTGCATTTCAATGCATGGATGAATGCAGCATGATGGTTGTCATGCATACAGGTTCGTATTGCGCTTTGACCACTCCTTCTATGACTCGTATGACATCACTTACTTAAAAGATATTGGTAAATTTCGTCACTAATTTAGTTTTTGCTTTCGCACTAAACGCTAACAGGAAAGACGATTACCAGCTCATTAGTCGTCTTGGGTAGTGTAAGCAATGGGTCCGGGTTTGGCCTGCAAAAATGGGTCGGTTCAGTTCCAGAACCGTCCAGAAACCCGACCCGCTGAGTATTGGCGGGCCAGACCCGGACCCGTACCAGTCAACCCGCGGGTTTTGCCAGGTTTGGCTAGACCCGACCATTCTAATGTCCGGTTCTGCATTTCGGGTGTTTCTATTTATGGTCGCATTCAGATATCCTACTCTTAATTGCAAAATATTGACTTTGGGATATCATTGACTGTGTGAGTTGTATAGACTGCCTTTATACTGAAAAACGGGAGAGACACCCTTCCGGCCTCAATTCTAGAACTGAGCGTCAACAGAGCGTCAACAATTTTAGGTCTTGTAAGTCAAGTAATTAAAATGTGATTTGGTCATTGCTATCCATAATTGACACACTGGCTGCCTTTATTGGCAAAAAAGCAAGCCACAGGCTCCCGGCCCCATTTTGAAAATGAGCGTCAACGGAGGGTCAACGATATTTGTTGTTTCATCATGGGCAATCGAAGTGTGATGTGGCCGTTATTGTCTGTATACGATGTTTTGACCGTTTCTGTAGGCTAAAACGCTGATGAACTCTTGGTCGCGGCATTGTAAATGAAACGAGTTGTGACTGCCTGGGAGGCTGTCGAACGAATAACTCTGGCTTATCTGCCTATCATGGTGGCCAATTGCTCGTTTATAGGTGTCTGCAATCAAGAGCCATTTAGATTACCCCAGTTGCAAGACCAAAAATTGGTGACGCTCCATTGACGCTCATTTTCAAGATGGTGCAGGGAGCGGGTTTCATTCTCTTTGCCTATAAAGGACGCCAACGCTTCGATTATGTGTATTCACTACCATGTCGCGTTTTTATTACCTGACTTACAGGACCAAAAATTGTTGACACTCCGTTGACGCTCATTTTGAAGATGGGGCAGGGAGCGTGTTACATTCTGTTTTGCCTATAGAGGATGCCAATACATCGAATATGTGTATTCACTACCAAGTCGCATTTTTATTACCCGACATATAGGACCAAAAATCGTTGATGCTCTGTTGACGGTCATTTTCAAGATGGGGCAGGGAGCGTGTTTCTTACTCTGTTGTTTATAAAGGACGCCAATACTTTGATTATGTGTATTCACTACCAAGTCGCATTTTTATTACCCGACTTACAGGACCAAAAATCGTTGACGCTCCATTGACGCTCATTTTCAAGATGGGGCAGGGAGCGTGTTGCGTTCTTTTTTCCCTATAAGGGATGCCAAAACATCTATTGCGTATATTCACTACCAAAATGCGTTTGTATTACCCGACTTACACCACCAAACATCGTTGACGCTCCGTTGACGCTCATCTTGCCATGGGCATATTCACAATATATCATGATTTCATTTGGCGGAATATATCATTAACAATGTTTTGACAGCCTTTCTGTCTTTTTCATGTACTATCTCCTTTATCACTACATTGTTCTTTAATACTACATATAAATAGATCCTTTAAAACATGCTATAAAGTGTCCGGCAATTGTAGATAATACTACACTCAAAAATCACGTTCCTCACAATGCATGTTCGTTTTCACTGGCAATTTCACTCGATTGGCTGCTGTCGTCTTCAAAATGAATGTTAGCTGTATTACCATGCAGCAGATAGTGTACTTACCAGTGGATGTTTCTTCATCATTCCGCAAATCTGGAATACAATCTTCATCGTGCTCGCTATCCTCGGCGAATGTATCATGATTGAAAAATTGAGCGCCGGGAAGAGGAGCATGTGTATATTCAAATCCAGCGGGCAGGTTTGGGATATTGGAATTTTGGGCGCGATTCTGGTTGCCGGATGGCGCAGGTGGCGTTCCGGGTGGAGGTGGTGTTAGTTCTTGGGTCGGCTGTCTGGGTCGGACTTGAGGAGGTGCGCCTGTGCCTTTGCGCCTCCAGTGTGTCCGTGGATTCTTCGCGGTGCCATTTTGGCAAGGAAGGCAGCCGTGAGTTTGATTTTCATAAACCATTGCAGGGTGTCGTTCTATTGCAGCTTTCACCTTTCTATGCACAGGAAATTCAACACCCCGCTTCTTCTCTTCCCAGACTTCTGCGCGAAGCTTCTTAATCAGCTGTTGGGTTTCCTCTATCGTCACGCGCGAAAACCCTCCTTTGGCCATTTTCGCCATATTCAATGCCAGGCGCATGTCTGACTGTTCTAGCTGTACCCGACCTCCTTGCCTTGCCATAGTCACAGACATGTTGAAAACCTACAAGATATTAGTTGCTGCTTCTGAAAGTGAGAATCGGCAATTACCTCTACCATATAAGCTTCTGTAGCCTCCTCTAAGGTGTTTAAAGCCTTTTTGGTCCATTCACGAGGAAGCTTATCACCAAATATGTCCGCGCAAATGCCAGAGCTGACATCATCGTGATGTTCAATCTCCCGTACTGCGCGGACAAAGGCCTTCATCGACCATGGGGGTTTCCCGTTACGGGAAGCGAGATATTGGTCACGTAGCTCCCTCTGTATACCCGCTGTTCATTATTCAATCAATTGACGGCCGTCTACCATATTATGGACATACTCACATCCAATTGCGTGCTGCTTCTTGTTCGTGCTGCTACCAGTTTTACGGACAATTTGTAAATGTGCGTCCTGAGTCATGTTTTCTGTGGCTACATTGGCAGCTTCGCGGTGCACTAACTAGTGTCTACGTTGTTGTTGTGTACCTTGAGGTGAGGCGTTGAATGAAGCGCCCGTCCTTTCGCTCGATTCGGATCCGCTGTCACCTGTCTGAGGTGTTTGTGTAGTCATGACTTGCTGGTGTGGAAAGGAGAGGAAGATGATAACCAAAAGAAGTGGGAAGTTCTGAGGAATATATAGTTAGCTTCAAGTCAAAATAGACTGACCGACCGCCAACTTGGACATTCTACTCATGATGAATCCGCCTGCGTATAGCTGCAGGTTGCAGGGGTTTCTAACAGACCCGTGATTTGCAGAGAGTCGGTCAGATGTTGTATGTTTGCTTTCAGCGATAAATAGAAGTTCATGACAGCCGAAATCTCATTAATGTTACATATAAACAGGATATTCTTTGACGGAAAAGACGGCTGGAGATGTTTGTCTCAAGCGATCACCGGGATCATACATGAAACTGACACTAAAAATTGAGTCAATTTGTACGGTTAACATGACTATTCCCAATTTAGTGGCGGTCAAAACACAGAATTTGGTTTGTTCGAGTTGATCAAGTGTACCAACCTGGACATAAAAGATGCAGCTTGCCTCCATATGGTCCATACCTTGCAACATCCAACATCTCTCCCAATAACAGTCAACAGGAAATACAATGGTCAATGCTCCAAAAAAGAACCTTTCCCCTCTCCCGGCGGGCAAATATGGCAAATCAACAAAGCAGTCTACACGACGACGTCATCAAGCGAATGAAGGGAAGAGCAGGCTGGAGGCTGAAAGGGTCCGAGCCTTTGGAGCATTGGGTAGCTTGCGATCCAACAAGAAGATCGCGGCAGAGAAGAAACGAGAAACGCACTTTTTGAGCCATGAAGAGAAAGAGCAATGGATAGAGGATTATGTGGAGAGAGAGACTGCGGTGGCAAGAAAGCAAGTTGAAGACGCAGAGACAGCGATTAAGCAGAGTCAAGAAGATATGAGCAATGTTGAAAAGGCGGGATTGACCACCAGAGAGCCCGAAAAGACATTTGAAGAGATGTTGAATCCAATCAGAGACAGTCTGAGCGATCTTGCAAGTTCCGACGATGAGGAGGATGCGGAAGATGAAGAAGATGACGATGAGACAGAGCAGGGCAAGCTGAGTAAAGATGACGAACCCGGATCGGTGATGGGCACAATCTCCAAATCGGTACAACGCCCCATGGAGAGGTTGTGGCAGAAGCAGATGAAGCTTGACGAATTGACACAACCGGGATGGGGGGACGCGGCCGACTACTTCCGCGAAAGAGGTTAGAAGTACGGAACATCTAAATTGAAGGTTCCAGCGATCATCAAGTCCCAAACGAATCATGTTCCAGCGGCACCTTCTCTGACAACATTTGGGGAGCTATTACAGACTCTTGATCTCATCCCGGGAATATCGCCAATGCCGCAATGTACTTCTTGACCAGGAAGTAGCCATCTGAGAGTAGGCTGAGGGAAACCAAAGTCGCCCGAACGCATATCTTCTTTCGCGCCTGGCGCGGAGTCCGATTCATCGCTCATGACGTATGCCACGCCAGTTCAACCAGTAAGCGCCTACCACTGCATATTACCTCCCGAGCTAATTACCATATAGAAATCGGATTCGGCTGAAGGAATGGTGATAGCTCTTGCATCTGCGGAGGAATAGATACCCAATTGAAACTTTTGACGATCTAGAGCTGTGAAAAGCAATTTGCGTTTCTATTTTGCTACGTGTCAGCTTTGTCTTGGTTTCAGTGTCCAAGTTGTGAGACATGATAATTCATCTGTGCATGTGCAAGGGTCCTACGCACCATTCTAACGTGGTCAACACCAAATCATGCCTCAAGACGACCAATGAGCCGGTTATCGTCTTTCCTGTGACTGTTAAGTGCGATAGTCAAAACTAAGTTAGTGACGAAATTTACCAACAACTTTTAAGTAAGTGATGTCATACGAGTCATAGAAGGAGCGGTCAAAGCGCAATACGAACCTGTATGCATGGCAGCCGTCATGCTGCATTCATCCATGCATTCAAATGCCCAACTCACTGCTTAGCCCTGGTCCACATGGTCGAGATTTTGAAAATTGCTTATGGTAGGTCATGGAAATCCAGGAAAAGGAGCTGGATCAGGAATGGTGCGGCAGTCAGGCAATATTAATCAAAAATTAGTGGCCGGGTCTGCATGCTGCTAATTGCCGGCCGAAAGCGCTGGAACGCGATGTGGCTACGTCATTCATCGCTCATGTCACGCAGGAAGTAGTGAATCAGATAGTGAGGGGCGACAAAGCATCGGGATGCCAAAAATAATAAGTAGAAAAGCACAATTGGCTGTGAATAATTTCAATATACATTCGGACTACAATGATTGAGATTACATAGACAGTTAGGCTGTGTGTTATGTGAGCGTCAACAGAGCGTCAATGATTCAGAGTCTTTCACAATCTGCAATCAAACGGCAAGATGGTCACACTATCACAAAGTGAATGTATTGGATGTTTTTCTGGTTAAAAGGAGAAGTTAAACGCTCGTTGTCATACCCTAGAAATGAGCGTCAACGGAGCGTCAACGATTTTTTGACATGCATCTTGGATAATCCAAACGCTGGGCAATTACTATCACTCATAATCACAATATTGGTTGTCTTTCTAGGCAAATCTGGTAGGGATGACATCGCAACTATCTCCTGAAAATGACCGTCAACAGAGTGTCAACGATTTTTGGTCTTGCATTTGGAATAATCCGGAGGCTGCGCAACGATATCTACCTACTCTGAATGTATCGGCCGCCTTTCAACAGAAAAATGCTAGAGAGGACATCGTGACTATCTCCTAAAATTGAGCGTCAACAGAGCGTCAATGATTTTTAGTCTTGCATTTAGAATAATCCAGGGGCTGCCCAACGACATCTACCTACATTGCATTTATCGGCCGCCTTTCAACGTAAAAATATTAGGGAGGACATTGCCACTATCTCCTAAAATCAAGCGTCAACGGAGCGTCAACAATTTTTGATCCTGCGTCATGCATAATCAATGGGCTGTGCGTCGGCTTTAATCCAGAATAGAACTATTGGCCGCCGTTATAGGTAAGAATGCTATCAACGATATCACTACTGCCTCGTAAACATGAGCGTCAACAGAGCGTCAACAGTTTTTGTGCTGGCGCAGTAACCTACCCAGCAACATACTGCATTGTGTTGCACTGAAATTGAAATTTTAACGGTCAGTCATTCCAATACGTCCTTGTATACCCCGTCACAACTATGCATGCAATGTCTCACAGGGCTTACTTCTTTGTTGCTCGTAGCTCTAGAGTCAATATTTAAGAACCAGCGTTCTATTTCATCATACTGTACCTACTGACATCCTTTCAATTCCAATTACGCAGCCATCCAATTCCTACCGCCATGTCGGATTCACAATCTCGGAATATCTCGTTGCCAGAGGTAATGATATCTTCCAAAAATGAACGTGTCTTTATTCGTGATTGGAATGACCTTACTCTACACATCATATTCGATGCTTGGTGGGCTTCTATGAATGGGGGCTCGAAGCGTTCTATTGCTTGGAAGAATTCTAGACATGCGCCTTCATGGCGGTTCTATCTGCATTGCGGAATTGAGAAGACCGGCAGCCCTGGCATCATATGCATCGTTCGTCATCAAGTTCTTCGCCATCCATCAGAACATGGGACCAACTCAATGGGCAAACACTTGCTGGCAAAAGCGCACATCGCAAAGTTGAACGAATTGACAGAGTCAGAGGTTACTGAATTGACTAGTTCAACAGTCGATGAAGCAGCACTAGCCATTTTGAAGAGGCAAGCAAGTCGTGGGATTACAATAGTAAGTTCGCAAGAGAAATTCATTGGCGACATCGACTTGTAACCTATATTGACTGTATTAACCGACATAACGCTCCAAACTAGCAGATAAGGACTTTGTAACTGCCGAATTTCACCAAGACACTTGGAATCGCTACCTGATGTTGGGATTTGTTCTGGCTCATATACCATGCAACGCGATATCAAATCTTGAGCTATGGCGGTCATATAACGCATTACGCAGCAAGCTGGTGCTACTGTCAGCAAACACCCTCAGCATCATGTGTCGGAGGGAATACTCACTGACTGTGGATGCAATTAAGAAGCAGTTGCCAACAAAAAATAAAGTTAGTTTAGCTTTGGACGGCTGGACTTCAACAACCAAATTGGCAATAACGTCGGTGATTGCATACTATATAGATCACAATTTGGCGATGCGGGAAGTGCAACTCGCTTTCGATGAGGTCAGTAGCCTGTTCTTTTTCTATTTCAACAGCTAATTCAGGATAATAGGTCAAGGGTCAACATACTGGAGCAAGGCTTGCCACACATTTGAAGGAAGTTCTGGATCGTTTTGAGCTTACTGACGGCCGCTTGCTCGGAATTACCACTGACAACGCCTCCGCAAATAATTCGATGACTCGGGAACTACAACCCACACTTCAGGCCTCAGGAATCGAGTGTCCTGCATTGAGAAATCATGTACCATGCATGGCGAATGTCATTCAGCTTGCTTTAGGTGAATTTATGAACAGTCTCGGTGTCAAAGGCCGTACAAAGTCGTGGGAAGCACATGAGCACTATCAGCAATTTGGAGAGAATGAAAACAAACATATTGGGCAGAGTCAAAGACTTCGAAAAGAAGGCAACGCTAGAATCAATAAGGTGTCCGCCATGAAACCAGGTTTGGCCAAGATAATTGAGAAAGTATGTATTTCAAGATACTCTGAAAATTCTGAAACTAACTATCATATAGCAGCGAATGCTAGCTGTGTTGATTGCGTTGACACCTGGTCGTCGAAACGAGTTTATTGACTGTCAAAAAGCCAAAGTACGAATCACAGTCCTTCCTATTATCGACGTGAAAACACGGTGGAATTTGACCCTGGAGTTGCTTGAACGAGCCTATTGATTGCGAGAATTCACCCGCGAGTGGCTGAAGAATCCAAAATACAGCTAATACCAGTCACTCTACACAACAAAGGATGAATGGACAATTGTCAAGTAGATCATGGAAGTCTTAATGCCATTCCGATACTGGACTCTGTGGATGTCGAAAAGACATACGGTCACACTGCATCATGTTATCACCGTCTATAATGACATGTTCGATCATATGGATGGCGTTCCACGAGCTTTGGCAAAGAACAAAACCCAGAGGAAGGAAGATTTATACTTCGCTGTGAAGTTTGCGCGACAAATGCTGTCCCACTACTAGGCCGAAGTCACTCGAACGAAGGGTATGCTTCTTCTTCCATCACACATTCTTGTTCCTTTTCGCAAGTTCAGATCGTTTGAGAAATGGTATAAGGGAATGGTCATCAATCCTGAGGACAAGACTTCTTATACTACCCAATACCAAGAGGCATTTTTCAAGTATGTGGAAAACGAATACTGCGCCAAACACAGACACTTGTTGGTCACTAAACATGAAAAACTACAGAGCAATGACTTCATCCATTCTGCAATGCCTTCCCAATCTGGTCAATCATCTTTTGATCCATATGATTTGTCCAGTGGTGATGAAGAATACTTAACGGCTAAAGATTTGGCCGAAATGACACCTTGACGAAGTGATCGCGCAGCACGCTTATTGACCGCCGCCAGGCTGTATTTGAATTCGCCGCCTGAATCACCAAAGAACTGGGGACAAGTTAATCCGAATCTCAATGACTACCACTCCGTCCCGATGGAGATTAGTAGTATATTTTGGATCCTGGATATCGCGGAATGGTGGCAACAGCAAGAGGAAACGCACTCAAAGTATGCCAATCTCTCCAATGTGGCACGCGACATATTCTGAATCATACCGCATGCTGTCGGAGTGGAGGCCAGGTTCCCCTTGGACGAGACACTATCGGCTGCAGGCAGTCCAAAACCACAGGCGAAACCCTGCGGGAAAAGGTTGTAGTAAAGCAGTATGCTCGCGCCAATAATGGGATATTGGCAGGCGATGAACCTGTATTGGATAGGTCGGAATCCGATAACGACTTGGAATTGAAGACAGAGGCAGAGGAAAAGACATTGCACAGAATGGCCAAGGTCCACGACTTTTTGGAGATGTGGCGGGGCAGCCAAAACCTACATACTACACAGAAGGAATCACACGCTCGAAACAAGCAAATGACTGCCGTAGGATACATTTCGGATACGGAACAAAGCATCAAAGCATCCTGGTCAATCTTTCAACATGAGGGTGCGGCTGCATTTAAATTGTCGGAAAGATCACCGTTGCCACCATCTTTGTCTGCAAAGCAACTCGCTGGAGGACGAACTCAAGTATTGAATGTTCGCCAAATATGCAGAATCGACCATCATCCAGCCGAAATTGATGACAACAGTGCACCCGAAAGCGTTTCCGACACTGAAAACTTGCTCAACTGGAACGGTGACTTGGATAATCCAAATGAGAGCAAAGACGACTGTGATGCAGACAATAAATCAGATGTAGAACTAGAGAATTGCTTCGAGGATCCGGAATGCCCTGAGCAGCAGGATGTGCATGCCACTCCAAATATACCCGGATTGATTTGGCCAATATGGAGATCTAAGAATAGGACTGAAGAAGTGTTAGTGACGGTCAATGCTACCGAAACAAGGAGGATTTGTGGACACAGAAAAAAGTAGGACAGAATGGGACAACTTGTTTTTAGCAGGTTATTTATGTTGCTTGACCGAGAATTTCACTTAGAGAATTATGATGCAAGAATATTGACCAGTTATGTCTCAATGGTAGTCGATAAACACAACCATAGCAGGCAAAATGTGTCATTTAGCGTGATACATACCGTTTCATTCAATGAGAGCGACCCGTGCTAGCATATTACTAAGGCCACAGGATCCAGTCATAATCAGCCCAAAAAGGATCCAATGAGTTCAAATAATCATCCGTACAACTATCAATGGCAACAGATTCAGACTTGACATTGCATTAAAATGAGGGTCAACGGAGCGTCAACGATTTTTGGTCTTATAAGTAAGGTAACTGAATATTGAATTGGTCACTGCAATGCAAAACCGACGTGTTCGCAGTCTTCATTGGCAAAACATATAGCAACTCGGTCACTGTCCCATTCTGAAAATGAGCGTCAACTGAGCGTCAACGATTTTTGATCTTGTAAGTAGGGTAATTCGGTTCTGATTTGGCTTCTGCCATTCAAAATCAACGTGTTGGCAGTCTTTATAGGAAAAACAGATAACTACACGGTCACTGCCCCATTCTGAAAATGAGCGTCAATGGAGCGTCAATGAATTTTGGTCATGTGAGTGAGGTAATTACCATTCAATTTGGTTGCGAATATACATAACCAACGTATTGGCAGATTTTATAGGCAGAAAGGAACAGGACACGGTCACTGCCCCATTCTGAGAATGAGCGTCAATGGAGTGTCACTGATTTTCGGTCATGTACATAAGGTACTTACAAATCAATCCGGTCGCTGATTTAGGTAACCATCGTATTGCCATCCTCTATAGGCAAAAAAGAAAGCGATACGATCACTGCCCCATTCTGAAAATGAGCGTCAACGGAGCGTCAACAAATTTTGGTCATGTAAGTAAGGTAATTACGATCCAATATGGTCAAGTATACTCATATCCATCGTATTACCAGCCTTTATAGCCAAAAAAGTAAGCAAAACGGTCACTGCTCCATTCTGAAAATGAGCGTCACCAGAGTGTCAACGAATTTTGGTCATGTAAGTAAGGTAATTACGATTGAATTTGGTCGCGAATACACATAATCACCATATTGCCAGCCTTTATAGGCAAAAAAGTAAGCAATACAGTCACTGCCCCATTCTGAGAATGAGCGTCAACGGAGCGTCAACGGAGCGGCAACGATTTTTGGTCTTGCATCTTGGTTAATCTAAATGTCGCTTGGTGGTACAAATTCATATCCCAAGTAATGGCCGCCTTTTCAGCCAAAATAGTACACCATTTCTTTGTTACCCCATTATGAAAAGAGCTTCACCCAAGCCTCAACAATTATTGGTATTGCATATAGGGTAATCCGGGTATCGCGCAGATATTTGAGCTCATAACAGAACTATTGACAACCTTGTAACGCAAAAACACAAAACAGACATGGAAAAATACTGATTCCAAAATTATCAATATTTTAATCTTCAAAACATGCGAAAAGTGATTATTGGATGTTGAAAATGCGATTTTGATAACATACTATTATTATAAAGCAAAAAACAAGAGCATTATATGAATCTACAGATGGACCCGCTGGACAACCCGCTGACAACCCGCCCAATTCAGACGGGTTGTGAGATGTCCATCGAACCGTACCCGAAGTGACGGTTCAGGTGTATTGACGACCCAGACTGCCAATTTGGGAATGGGTCGGTTCGGGCCAGTACCCGGACCCGAAGCGCCGGTCCGGACCCGTTGCTGACACTAGTCTTGAGGCATGATTTGGAGTTTACCACATTAGAATGGTGTTTACAACCCTTGCACATGCACAGATGAATCATCATGTCTCACAATTTGGTCACTGAAATCAAGACAAAGCTGACACATAGCAAAATAGAAATGCAAATTGCTTTTCACACCTCTACATCGTCAAAAATATCAATTTGGCTATCTATTCGTCCCCAGATGCAGGAGCTGTCACCATTTCTTCATCCGAATCTGATTTGTATATGGTAATTAGCTCTGGAGGCAATACGCAGCGATAAGCGCTTACTGGTTGAACTGGCATCCCATACGTAATCAGTGACGAATCGGACTCTGTGCCGGGCGGATGAGAAGATATGCATTCGCGCGGCTTTGGTTTCCCTGAGCCTACTCTCATATGGCTACTTCCTGGTCAAGAAGGACATTGCGGCATTCGCGATATTCTGGGGACGATATCCACAGTCTGTAATAGCTCTCCAAATGTTTTCTGTGGTGTTGCCGCTGCAACAACATCTGTTTGGGACTTGATGACCACTGGAACCTTCAATTTGGACATTCCGTACTTCTTATCCTTTTCGTGGAAGTAGTCGGCCGCCTCCCCCCATCCCGGTTGTGTCAATTCGTCAAGCTTCATCTGCTTCTGCCAAAACCTCTCCATGCAGTGTTGTACTGTTTTGGAGATTGTGCTCATCACCCAGCCAGGTTCGTCATCTTTGCTCAGCTTGCCCTGCTCTGTATCATCGTCTTCTTCTTCATCTTCCACATCCTCATCCTCGTCGGAACTGGCAAGATCGCTCAGACTGGCTCCGATAGCATTCAGCATCTCTTCAAATGTCTTTTCAGGCCCTTTGGTGGTCAATCCCGCCTTGTCAACATTGCTCATATCATCTTGCTTCTGCTTAATCGCTGTCTCTGCGTCTTCAACTCGCTTTCTGGCCACCGCAGTCTCTCTCTCCACATCATCCTCTATCCATTGCTCTGTCTCTTCATTGCTCAAAAAGTGCGTTTGTCGTTTTTTTCTCCGGCGTGAGCTTCTTTTTGGATCGCAAGCTACCCAATGCTCCAAGGGCTCGGACCCTCTCTGCCTCCAACACGCTCTTCCCTTCATTCGCTTGATGACGTCATCTTGTGGACTGCTTGATCGATTTGCCATATTTGCCCGCTGGGAGAGGAGAAAGGTTCTTTTTTGGAGCATTGACCATTGTATTTCCTGTTGACTGTTATTGGGAGAGATGTTGGATGTTCCAAGATATGGACCATATGGAGGCAAGCTGCATCTGTTATGTCAAGGTTGGTACACTTGATCAACTCGAACAAACCAAATTCTGTGTTTTGACTGTCACTAAATTGGGAATAGTCATGGTAACCGTACAAGATGACTCAATTTTTCGTGTCAGTTTCATTTACGATCCAGGTGATCTCTTTGAGACAAACATCCCCAGACATCCTTTCCGCCGAAGAATATCCTGTTTATATGTAACATTAATGAGATTCCGGCTGTTGTGAACTTCAATTTATCCCTGTAAGCAAACATACAACATCGGACCGACTCTCTGTAAATCATGCGACTGTTGGAAACCTGCAACCTGCAGCTATATGCAGGTGGATTCGTCATGAGTAGAACATCCAAGTTGGCGGTCGGTCACTCTATTTCGACTTCAAGCTAACAATGTGTTCCTCAGAACTTCCCACTTCTTTTGGTTATCTTCTTCCTCTCCTTTTCCACACCAGCAACTCAGGGCTACACAAACACCTCAGACAGGAGTGAGCAGATCCGAATCGAGCGAAACAACGGGCGCTTCATTCAATCCATCACTTCATGGTACACAGCAACAACGCAGAAACCAAGCAGTCCACCACAAAGCTGCCCATGTAGCCCCCAAAAACATGACCCAGGACGCACATTTGGAAATCGTCCGTAAAACCGGAAGCAGCACCAACAAGAAGCAGCACGCAATTGGATGTGAGTATGTCCATATCATGGTATACGGCCGGCAATTGATTGAATAATGAACATCCGTTATACGCAGGGAGCTAGGTGACCAATATCTCGCTGCCCATAACGGGAAACCCCCATGGTCGACGAAGGCCTTTGTCCGCACAGTACGGGAAATTCAACATCAAGATGATGTCAGCTCTGGAATTTTTGCGGACAAATTTGGTAATACGGGTCCCCGGGAATGGACAAAAAAGGCTTCAAATGCCTTGGAGGAGGCTACGGAAGCATATATGGTAGAGGTCATCGCTGATTCTCACTTTCAGAAGCAGCAACAAATATCTTGTTGGTTTTCAACATGTCTGCTACGGTGGCAAGGCAAGGAGGTCGGGTACAGCTAGAACAGTCAGTCATGTGCCTCGCCTTGAATATGGCGAAAATGGCCAGAGGAGGGTTTTCGCGCACCGCGATAGAGGAAACGCAACAGCTGATTAAGAAGCTTCGCGCAGAAGTCCGGAAAGAGAAGAAGCAGGGTGTTCAATTTTCTGGGCATAGAAAGTTGAAAGCTGCGATAGAACGACACCCGGCGATGGTTTATGCAAATCAAACTGACGGCTGCCTTGCTTGCCAAAATGGCACTGCAAAGAATCCACGGACACGCTGGAGGCGCAAAGGCACGGGTGCACCTCCTCAAGTCCGACGCAAACAGCCGACACCAGAACAAACGTCACCTCCACCCAGAACGCCACCTGCGCCATCTGGTAACAACAATGGCACCCAAAATTCCACAATCCCAAATCTGCCCGCTGGATATGGATATAAACATGCTCCCCCTCCCGGCGCTCAATTTTTCACTCATGATACATATGCTGATGATAGCGAGCACGATGAAGATTTTATTCCAGATTTGCGGAATGATGACGGAACATCAACTGGTTAGTACACTATCTGCTGCATGGTAATACAGCTAACATCCATTATTCAGACGACAGCAGCCAATTGAGTGAAACTGCCAGTGAAAACGAACATGGATCGTGAGGAATGTAATTTTTGAGTGTAGTATTATCTACAATTGCCAGACACTTTATAGCATGTTTTAAAGAATCTATTTATATGTATTATTAATGAACAATGAAGTGATAAAGAAGATAGTACCTGAAGAAGACAGAAAGGCTGTCAAAATATTGTTAATGATATATTCCGCCAAATGAAATGATGGTATATTGTGGATATGCCCATGGCAAAATGAATGTCAACAGTGCGTCAACAATTTTTGGCGCTATAAGTCTGGTAATAAAAACGCAATTTGGTAGTGAATATACATAATGGAAGTGTTGGCATCCTTTATAGGGAAAAGAGAACGCGAAACGCTCCCTGCCCTATCCTGAAAATGAGCGTCAACGGAGCGTCAACAATTCTTGGTCCAGTAAGTCCGGTAATAAAAATGCGACTTGGTAGTGACTACACATAATCGAAGTATTGGCATTCTTTATCGGCAAAACAGAAAGCAACACTCTCCTTGCCGCATCTTGAAAATCAGCGTCAACAGATCGTCAACGATTTTTGGTCCAGTAAGTTGGGTAATAAAAACGCAACTTGGTAGTGAATACACATAATCGAAGTATTGGCATCATTTATAGGCAAAAGAGTAAGCAACACGCTCCCTGCCCCATCTTGAAAATGAGCGTCAATGGAGCGTCAACAATTTTTGGTCTTGCATCTTGGGTAATCCAAATGGCTTTTGATCGCAGACACCTATACATGAGGAATTGGCAGCCATGATAGGCAGATAAGCAAGAGATATTCGCGCGACTGCCTCCCAGGCAGTTACAACTCATTTCATTTACAATGCTGCAACCAAGAGTTCATGAGCGTTTTAGCCTACAGAAACGGTCAAAACATTGTATACAGACAACAACGGCCACATCACACGTTGATTGCCGATGATGATACGCCAAATATCTTTGACGCTCCGTTGACGCTCATTTTCAAAATGGGGCCGGGAGAGTGCAGCTTTCTTTCTTGCCAATACAGGCAGCCAGTATATCAATTATGGATAGCAATAACCAAATCACATTTTAATTACTTGACTTACAAGACCTAAAATTGTTGACGCTCTGTTGACACTCAGTTTTAGAATTGGGCCGGAAGGGTGCCTGTCCTTTTTTTGAGTATAAAGGCAGTCAATACATATCAAATAGTCAATGATATACCAAAGTCAATATTTTGCAATTAACAGTAGGATATTTGAATGTGACCATAAATAGAAACACCCGAAATGCAGAACCGGACATTGGAACTGACGGGTCAAGCCAAACCTGGCAAAACCTGGGTGTTGACGGGTACAGGTCCGGGTTTGGCCCGCCAAGACTCAGCGGGTCGGGTTTCTGGACGGGTCTGGAACAAAACCGACCTACTTTTGTGGGCGAAACCCGGACCGGTTGCTAACATTACTGAACCGTCAATTCGGGTCTGGTTCGATGCAAATCTCCCAACCCGTCTGAATTTGGCAGGTTGTCAGCGGGTCGCCCAGTGGGTCTGTCTGTAGATTTATATAATTTTCTTGTTTTTGCAGTTGGATAAGTGTATATTACCAAAATTAGGTATTCGACAGCCAATAATCTCTTTTTGCACGTTTTGCAATGTGCGACATTGATTATTGTGGAATATGTGTTTTTCCTTTTATACGTTGCATTTTTGGCTATAGATGCAGTCAATATTTCAGGTATGAGCTCCTGTATCCGCACAAAGCCTTGATTACGCAATATGCAAGACCAAATTTTGTTGACGCTCCGTTGACGCTCAGTTGCATGATGAGGTAACATATGGGTCATGCACTGTTTCAAATGAAAAGGCTGCCACGACATCGTCTATGATTTATTACCACATTGCGACACTTAGATTACCCAAGATCCAACACCAAAAATTGTTGACACTCCATTGACACTCATTTTCAGGATGGGACAGGAAGCGTGTCGGTATTATTTTTAACATAAAAGGTAGCCAATACCTCGTTTATGAATGGCTGCAACTAATCGCCACTTAGGTTACACAGGATGCACAGCCAAAAATCGTTTATGCTCCATCGACACTCATTTTCAGAATGGGGCAGTGACCGTGTCCTATACTGTTTTGCCAAGGAAGGCGGCCATTAAGTTGGTTATAGATAGCAGCGACCAGGTTACATTTCAATTACCGTACTTACAAGACTAAAAATCATTGACGCTCCATTGACGCTCATTTTCAAGATGGGGCAGGGAGCCTGATACTATAATTTTTGACTTCAAAGGCAGCCAATACCTCGTTTATGAATGGCTGCAACCAATCGCCACTTAGGTTACCCAAGATGCACAGCCAAAAATCGTTGACACTCAGTTGACGCTCATTTTCAGAATGGGGCAGTGATTGTGTCTTTTACTTTTTTGCCAAGAAAGGCTGCCAGTATGGTGGTTATGGATAGCAGCGACCACGTCACGTTACAATTACCGTACTTACAAGAATAAAAATCGTTGACGCTCTGTTGATACTCATTTTAATATACAGTGTAGTCAAGATCTGCTGCCGTTAATAATTGCAATCATAAATATTTGATCATTGTGGATGCCTTTCAGCGCAATGAGAACTTGGCTCTATGGCATAGACGAGCCGAGTAATATTCCAGCACTAGTCGCTCTCATCCGGTTTAACTTTATATATCTTGCCATATAATGCATACTGCCCGCTATAGCTTTGTTTATTGACCAATATTCTCACCTGACCAGTCAATATTCATCCATAATACATCTCTAAATAAAATGCTCGGTCAACTTACATAATGAACTTGGTGATAATACATTGACCCATTCTGTCCTACATTTTGTTGATCCCCTTATTCCTCCTCGTTTCCATTATATTGACCGTATTCAATGCCTTTTCAACCTTCTTCTTTGATCATTGTATAGGCCGAATCAATCGAGGAACATTTGGTGCGGCACTCACATTCTGCTGCTCCGGGGTTTCTGAATGCTCAATGCAGTTGTGCAGTTCCCTATCCCATTCATCGTCTGCCTCCCAGTCGTTTTCGCTGTCGTTTGCATTATCCAAGTCCCCATTCCAGTTAAGCCGATTTTCGGTGTCTGAAATGCTTCCAAGTGAGCTATCCTCATCACTTTCTGCAGGATGGCGGTCGATTCGTTTGATTTGGCGGACATTCAATACTTGCGTTTGTCCTCCAGGGAGGTCCTTTGCACACAAAGCTGGTGGCACAGGTGATTTTTCTGACAATTTAAATGCAGCCGCACCATCATATTGAAAGTTTGACCAGGATGCTTTGACGATCTCCTCAGTATCTGGGATGTATCCCATGGCTGTCATTTGTTTTTTTCGAGCGCGAGATTCCTTCTGTGTAGCTCGTAGGTTTTGGCTACCCTGCCACATCTCCAAAAAGTCGTGGACCTTGGCCATTCGATGCAACTTCTTTTCCTCCACCTCTCTCTTCATCTCCATGTCGTTATCAGTGCTGTTCGAATCCAATACCGGATCATCACCAGCCAGTAATCCGTTATTGGCTCAAGCAAACTGCCTTACTACAACATTTTTGCAAACAGTCTCGCCTGTGGTTTTCGACTGCCTCCACCCGATCACATCTCACCCAAAGGAAAAACTGGCGTCCACTCCGACACAGTGAGGTATGATAGAGACTATGTCGCGAGCCACATTGGAGAGATCGGCGTACATTAGCTGCGTTTCTTCTTGCTGCCACCACCAGTCGGTGATATCCGGTAACCAAAATGTTCTACCAATCTCCATTGGGTCGGAGTGGTAATCATTAAGATTCGGATTAATTTGCCCCCAGTTCTGTGGTAATTCAGGATGTGAATTCAAATCGAGCCTTGTGGCTGTCAATACACGTGCTGCATGATCGCTTCATCCAGGTGTCGTTTCGGCCACATTGTTAGGCATGAGGTATTCTTCATCATCGCTGGACAAATCATATGGATCATAAGAAGATTGACCAGATCTAGAAGCTATTGCAAAGATGCTGAGATTATTGTTCGGTATGTTGTCGGATTTAGTGACCGGCAAACGTCTGTGTTTGGCGCAGTATTTGTTCTCCACATACTTCAGAAAGGCCTCCTGGTATTGGGTAGTATAAGAAGTCTCATCTTCAGGATTAATATCCATTCCCTTGTCCCACTTCCTACACAATCGCAGGTTCCGGAAAAAATCAAGGATGTGTGCCGAAATGAGAAGCATACCAGTCGTTGGAGTCACTTCAGTATAATATTTGGACAGCTTTTGCCATGCAAACTTCACAGCAAAGAATAAGTCTTCCTTCTATAGTGTCTCCTTCTCGGCCAAAGCTCACATCACACCATCCATGTGATCAAACATGCCATTGTAGACAGTAATGACGTGATGCAGAGTAACGGTATGCCGTTTCGACATCCACAGGGTCCAGTCCCGGAATGGCCATAAAACTGCCATGACATACTTGACAATAGCCCACTCATCCTGTGTTGTGAAGAGTGGCAGGGAATTGCTGTATTTTGGGTTTTTAAGCCACTCGGGTGTGAATTCACATAATAGGTAGGCGCGCTCGAGCAACTCCAGTGTCAAGTTTTAACGTGTCTTCACATCCATAATGGGTAGTACTGCAATCTGGACTTTGGCTTTTTGACAATCAATGAACACGTTTCGACAACCAGGCATCAGCGTAATCAATAGAGCAAGCATTCTCTGGTATATGAAGGTCAGTTTCAGCACTTTCAAAATATGTTGAAATACGTACTTTCTCAATTATCTTTGCTAAACCTGGTCTCATGGCCGACACCTTGTTGATTCTAGCATTGCCCTCTTTTCGAAGTCTTTGACTCTTCCCAATGTGGGTGCTTTCATTCTCTCCAAATTGCTGATCGCGCTCATGGGCTTCCCAAGACTTGGTGCGGCCTTTTACACCTAGAGCGCTTATGAATGCACCCAAAGCAAGCTGAATGACGTGCGCCATGCATGGGATGTGGTTTCTCGATGCAGGCGACTCGATTCCGGAGGCCTCAAGGGTAGTTTGTAGTTCGCGAGTCATCGAGTAATTTGAGGAAGCATTATCAGTTGTAATTCCAAGTAAATGGCTGTCAGTCAGCTCAAAACGGTGAAGGACTTTCTTCAAATGTCCAGCTAGCCGTGCTCCCATATGCTGACTCTTGACCTGTAATCCTTAATGAGCTTTCGAAATAGGAAAAGAATGGGCTATCAACCTCATCAAACGCCAGTTGTACTTATTGCAAAGCCCAATTTCTATCCATATAATTGGCAATGACCGATGTTATTGCTAATTTGTTCGTCGATGTCCATCTGTCTAAAGCTAATCTGACTTTGTTTCTTGACAGCAGTTGCTTCTTAATTGCATCCACTGTCAGTGTGTATTCCCTCCAGCAAATATTACTCAGGGTGCTAGCTGACGGTAACACCAATTCGCTTCATAATGCATTGCATGACCATTGTAGCTTGAGGTTAGATATCGCATTCCATGGAATATGAGCTGAAACAAAACCTAACATGAGGTAGCGATTCCAGGGGTCTTGGTGAAATTCTGCAGTTTGAAAGTCCTTTTCTGCCAGTTTAGAGCGTTTTGTCTGTCAATTCAGTAAGTATACTTAATACCAGAATGGTAAATTTGAATTTCCTTTGGGAACTTACAATCGGAATTCCTTGACTTCCATGCCGCTCAATTTTGCCCAAAGCTGTTTCATCGACCGTTGAACTAGTCAATTCGGTTACTTCTGACACTGTTAATTCGTTCAACTTTGCAATATGCGCTTTTGCCAGCAAGTGTTTGCCCATTGAGCTGGTCCCATGTTCTGATGGATGGTGAAGAACTTGATGACAAACGATACATAGTATGCCGGGGCTGCCAGTCTCCTCAATTCCGCAGTGTAAATAGAATTTCCACGAAGGCGCATGTCTAGAGTTATTCCAAACAATAGGCCGCTTTGAGCCTTCATTCATTGAAGCCCACCAAGCATCGAAGATCATTTGCAAAGTAAGGTCTCTCAAATCACGAATAAAGACACATTCATTTTTTTAAGTTATCATGACCTCCAACAACGAGGTATTTAGAGATTTTGTGTCTGACATTGCGGTAGGAAATTGAACTCTGGGGAATTCGATCTGGGTAACTATCAAAAGATATGTTATAGTCACGTAGAACGCTGGTTCTCAAATCTTAACTTTAGAGCTACAAGCAAGAAATAGTCAGAACTGTGAGACATCGCATGCATATTTGTGAAGTTGAATTCGAGGACATACAAAGACAAGACTGTTGCAATATCATCATTTGCATTTTTGTCCATAAAGACAGCCAATAGTATGATGATGGGTCAACTCCATTGCATTGCTGTCGGCTCATCCAAGATGCAAGCCCGAAAATCGTTGACGCTCCGTTGACGCTCACTTCTAGGAGGTGGTAGCGATATCAGCACTCACATTTTTGCCTAGAAAGGCGGCCACTATTATGATTATGGGAGTATGCCGTTGCACAGGCCCATGAATTATCCATGATGCGAGACCAAAAATCGTTCACGCTCCGTGGACGCTCATTTCTAGGAGGTGGTAGCGATATCTTCACCAGCATTTTTGCCCAGAAAGGCGGCCAATAGTATAATTATGGGAGTATGCCGTTGCACGGCCCTTGAATTATCCATGATGCGGGACCAAAAATCGTTGACGCTAATTGTTAGGAGGTGGTAGCGATATGGTCATGGGCCTTCGTGCCCATAAAGGCGGCCAACACTGTCGTTATGGCTTAATGCTGTCGTGCAGCTTAGTCATTATTCAAGTTGCAAAACCAGATATCGGTGACACTCCGTTGACGCTCCGTTGACGCTTATTTCTAGGATGGGGCAATGAGCATGTCGCATGCCTTTTTGCATCTAAAGCCGGCCAATAATCTCTCTTTGGATTGATGTGACTATGCAACCCTTTGATTGCCGAACAGATCAAACTAAAATCGTTGACGCTCCGTTGACGCTCACCTTAGAGACATACCACCAGTCATTCGGTGCACAATCATTTTCCTTCACAATCATACTGTCATTATTGACAGCCGTTATACCGTTTCTAGGTAGAATCACTTGTATCCAAAAGCATCGAGGCCTCTCAGTATCTGAGCCATCACTATTCACATCATCAGTCTGATCAATGATGTAGCTCCTTCACATTTTTGCGCTTTCAGCCGGTATATTACGGCATATAGATCAATCAACTAATTTTAGACTTAAAGAGCCCGACTTCCTGACCTGTCTTTTTCCAGCTCATTTTGCTCGATTTCCATGACGTACCGTAAGTAATGTTCAAATTCTCGACCATGTGCAGCGGGTCTGAGCAGAGAGTTTTGCAGTTAGCTGCATGAACTATTGCTGCATAATGGCTGCCATTGATCAGGGTTCAGACTGCGCACTGACCGCGCGTCCAATGACTCGTATGACATCACTGAGCTAAATTTTGTTTGTGAATTTCGTCTCTATTTTAGGTTTTGCTGTCTATTGTAACCGGAAATGGTAAGTCTATATCAAGTTTGCGGGCCATCTATCAACTAGATCTGGAGTGTAGAACATTCGCATGGCCCGTACGACCCTTGCACACAGACTGATGAAATATCATGTCTCACAATTTGGTCACTGAAATCAGGAAAAAGCTGACATGTAGCAAAGTAGGTACACAAATTGCTTTCCCAAGAGATAGGTCATCAAAACTAACTATTTGGCTATCTATACCTCCGGCGATGTGGGTGCCGTCACCATATCTTCATCCCTATCCGATTTCTATATGGTAATTCACTTGGGATGCTTCATGCAGGGGTAAAAGCTGATGGGTTCAACAGGCGACACATCCTGAATCGCCATCGAATCGGTCACCGCACCGAGCGAAAAATCCGGTATGAATTGGTCTGACTGTGGTTTCTCCGAACCCAGCCTCATTTGACTACTTCCTGGTCGAGAAGTCACTGCCGTGATTGGCGATTGTCCTCGGACGATATCAAGAGTCTGCATATGCTTTCCAAATGTTGTCGGCGACAGTGTGGCTGCAGTTGTGTCTATTTGGGGCTTAACAACCGCAGGAATCCTCAATTCGGTAGTCCCATACTTTATATCCCTCTCACGAAAGTTGTTAGCTGTATCCCCCCAACCTGGTTGGGTCAATTCGTCAAGCTTCATCTGCTTCTGCCGAAAACTCTCCAAGCGGTACTGTACTGTTTTGGATATTGTGCCCATCACCCAGCCAGGTTCATAATCGTCACTCAGCTTGCCAAGCTCTGTATCATCTTCATCATATTCCTTGTCTTCCCCATCCTGCTCTTCATCGGAACTTGCAAGATCGCTCAGACTGTCTCCAATAGCATTCAACATCTCTTCCAACGTTATTTCGGGCTTTCTGGTTGTCGCCCCCACGTTTTCAGCAGTAGTCATATCATTCAGCTCTTGCATAATCGCTGTCTCTGCATCTTGAACTCGCTTTCTTGCCACAGTGGTATCTCGCGCCACATAATCCTTGATCCATTTCTATTTCTCGTCGTTGCTTAAAAAGTGCGTTTCCTGTCTTTTCTCTGCCAAATGCTTCTTTCTGGATCGCAAGCTGCGCAATGCTCCCAACGCTCGGACCCTTTCTGCCTCCAAGCCGCTCGTGCCTTCATTCACATGATGACGTCGATGTGTGGACATCTTTGTCAATTCGCCGTATTTGCCTGCTGGAAGGGGAGAAAAGTTCTTTTTCAGAGCATTGACCATTGTATCGTGTGTTGACCTTGTTGTTGGGCGAGATGTGGGATGTTGCAAGATATTCACCACATGGAGGCAAGCTGAGTCTTTTATGTCAAGGTTCGTATGTTTGATCAACTCAAACAAAGCGAAATCTGCGTTTTGACCGTCATTTCAGTTGGAAGAGTGACACTAATCATACGTTGTGACATGATAGTTAGCCTCTGTTTCATGTAGGATCCCGGCTATGTGTGAAGACAAACATCACCAGACGACCTTTCCGTCGTAGAATTTCCTTTTTCTATCTATCAAACATGATATATCAGCTGTCGTTCACTGCAATGTATCCCTGCAAACAGACAACCAAACAAAAATCTTCGGACCGACGTACTGCAAATTGCGGGACCGTTGGAATCACCTGCGACTTGCAGTGATTGGCAGCAGGATATACCTTGAGTAGAACGTGCAAGTTGACAGTCATTCATTCCCTTGTGACCTGTAGCTTACCATATATTCCTCAGGACTGTCCACTTTTCGTTATCATCTTCCTTACCTTTTCCACGACAGGAAGTCAAGGCTCTACAAACACCTCAGCCCGATGTGATACAATCCGAATCAAGCCGAACAACAGGCGCTTCATCCAATGCGCCCCTGGCTGAGACACCGCAGCAACGCAGACACCAGTTAGTCCACCACGACGCTGCCATTGCAGCCACCGAAAATATGGCCCAGGACGCCAATTTGAAAATAGTACGTAAGAGCAGATGCAGCAATAATAGGCAGCAGCATGCAATCGGATGTGAGTAGCTCCATATCAATATAGAAGGCGGTGAACTAAGAATATAATGTACAGCTGGTGTACGTAGAGAGCTCCGTGACCAATTCATCGCTGCCCACAATGGCAAACCTCCATGGTTGACGAAGGAATTTGTCCGCACATTGCGCTAATTCGAACATTATGATGTCGTCAGCTCTGCAATTTTCGCAGACGAATTTCATGATAAAGGTCCCCGGGAGTGGACTAAACATGCTTTAAAGACTCTAGAGGAGGCTACGGAGTCGTATATGGTTGAGGTAATAGCCGAATCTTCCTTTTAGAAGCAGCAACTAATTTCTGGTAGGTTTTCCACATGTCTGCTACTACGGCGAGGCAAGAAGGTCGGGTACAGCTGGAACAGTCCGACATGCACCTCACCTTGAATATGGCGAAAATGGCCAAAGGAGGGTTTTCGCTTGCCGCAATAGAGGAAATGCAACAACTAATTAAGTAACCTTGCACCAAAGTCCGAGAAGAGAAAAAGCGAGGAGTTGAGTTTCCTGGGCATAAATAGGTGAAGGCTGCGATGGAAAGACACCCGGCAATGGTTTATAAAAATCACACGGCCAGCCGCCTCCCATGCCAAAATGGTACAGCTCAGAATCTGCAGACACGCTGGAGGTGCAAAGGAACCGCTGCACCTCCACCAGAACCGGCGGCACCTCCACCGGAGAGGCCGCCTCCGCCCGGAACGCCACCTGCGCCACCAGGTGACACTGATGGAAATGAAAGTTATGAAATCCAAGTTATGCCATCCCAGTGTGTGTATTTACATTCTCCACTTCCAAACACTCACTTTTTGAATCATAATGCATATGCCAAGGATAGCAAGCGCGATAAAGATTTTATTCCAGATTTGCTGAGTACACTATCTGCTGCATGGAAATACCGCTGACATTGATTTTGAAGATGACGACAGCCTTTTGAGTGAATATGAGGGTGAAGACGACAATTGATTGAAAGGAACGGAATTTTTGAGTATTATCAGTATCTACAATTAGCGGACACTTTAAAGTATATTTTAAAGGATATATTTATATGCACAATTAAAGAACAATGTAGTGATAAAGGAAAACATACATGAAAAGGATAGAACGACTGCCAAAACACAGTAATTGATGTTCTATGCCAAAGTCAATGGTTGCGAAATGCGGAAACGCATGGGGCAAAATGAGCGTCAACGGAGCGTCAACGATTTTTGGTCCTGTAAGTCAGGTTAATATAATTTGAATCAATCGTTGATATCTATAATCATTATATTGGCTGCCTTTTTAGGCAAAAGAGAAAGTAACTCGCTCCCTGCCTCATTCTAAAAATGAGCGTCAACGGAGTGTCAACGGATCGCAGACATCTATAAACAAGGTTTTGGCATCCTTTATAGCCTAATAAGCAAGAGGTGGTCTCACGACAACCTCCCGGACAATCATGACTTATTTCGTTTTCAATGCTGCAACTCAGTGATCCTGAATGTTTTAGCCTATAAAACCAGTCAAAACTCCATATATAGCCATTAGCGGCCATCTCACGCTTTGAATAACCATCATGCTAGGCCAAAAATCGTTGACACTCCGTTGATGCTCATTTTCATGATTGGGCAGGGAGCGTGTCGCTTTCTCTTTGGCCATTAAAGGCTACCAATACATCGGTTATGCATAACAACGGACAAGTCACTTTCAATTACCTGACTTACAAGACTCAAAATTGTTAACTCTCCATTGGCCCTCATTTTCAGAATGGGGCAAGGAGCGTGTTACTATCTCTTTTGGTTTGAAATACGGCCAATACCTCATTTATGATTGTTTGCATCCAATCGCCACCTAGATTACTGATGAAGCAAGACCAAAAATCCTTGACGCGCCGATGACTATCATGTTCAGGATGGGGCACAGAGCATGTGTCTCTAGTTTTTAGTGATAAAGGCGGTCGATTCATCCGAACAGGACAATCGCCTGCGAAAGTTAATATTTTGCGATTAGCAGTAGGGTATCTAAATGCGACCATAAATAGAAAAACCCGAAACACAAAACTGGAGATTGGAACCGACGGGCCGGCAAAACCCGCGGGTTGACGGGTACGGGTCCGGGTTTGGCCCACCATGACGCTGCGGGTCGGGTTTTTGGACGGTTCTGGAACCGAACCGAACCATTTTTCCGGTCCGAACCCGGACCCGTTGCTAACACTATTCATCCCCCATCTCTCTCTTTCTCGTCCACAACTCTACCATCATTGCAAGACCACAAAGTTAAGTCATCCCTCTCTATCTCTCCATGCCATCATCATGAGTTAACACCGAGTGCAGCATACGCCGAGTGCAGCATACACTGAGTACAGCATACACCAAGTACAGCATACACCGAGTACAGCATACACCTAAGATTGTCTGTCGTCCCTTCATTCTCTCGATTGCGAGTTGACCCCTGAATGTAGCTTCAGCTTCTGGCATACCTCCCTACAGATCGACTGCCACCAGCCAGTTCTCCATAAGAGCTTCAAAGGTAAAGTCACCTCGTCACATTCCCACGGTTTCGAGTTAACTAACCGATGAATAGAGTCTCAGCACCTGGCGCGCCTCCCATCGACCGCCTCTAGATCGAGTACTCCTCTAATCTCCCTCGATCATAGCCTGCTGCAAGTGCATCTCTAAACTCGCTCGATCACAGCTCGGAGTGCATCTATGAGTTCACTCAATCTCGGTCTCCAATTGCATCTCCAACCTCGCTCGATCACGGCCCCAAAGTGCATCTCCAAACTCGCTCGATCACAGCCTCCCAGCGCATCTCCAAACTCGCTCGATCACGGCCTCCCAGTGCATCTCTGAGTTCACTCAATCCCGGTCTCCAATTGCATCTCCAAACTCGCTCGATCACGGCCTCAAAGTGCATCTCCAAACTCGCTCGATCACAGCCTCCCAGTGCATCTCGGAGTTCACTCAATCTCGGTCTCCAATTGCATCTCCAAACTCGCTCGATCACGGCCTCGGAGTGTATCTCTGAGTTCACTCGATCGTCATCTTCAGGCACACCTCGAATTGCTGACAATCACCGCGTGCTGCCAGTCCAGATATACCGTGTGTAGATAGGTAGCTATATAGATACATAGATACATAGATGAGAATACAAACTAAATGCATAAGTTTTGAAAATCGTTGAACGATAAGTAGTAGCTATGATTTAACATCGCCAGGCATTGTGTAAACGGCTTCAGCATAACTGCAGCCCCTGCGAAGAGTGTAACACACGTGTCCTTCTGATGGTGCGTAATCGTCACCACAAAGTAAAGGAGTACTTATGCAACGGGTAGCGTGTAATTCTCCGTCAGAGGGTACGAGGTCCCGTCAGAGCCGTCAGAGCCGTCCGGAACACCCGGGTGTTTCTGACGGAAACTAGAGTTGTTGCTGATGTGAGTTGCAGCCGCAAGGCACCGGGAGGCATGTGGCAGGTGGCGGGTGGCGGCTGGCCGAAATCTTGACGTCAGTCGATATCATAGTCTGAACCTTATTTTTAGCGTAGCCACCGAGACAAGATCTCACGATGCCTCACGGCCATGGACCCATGGTGTTGACAATTGCAGCCTTCGATTCTGCAGGAAAGGTAGTCAATTGGATATTGGGGAGAGCAGATCTCCGACTCAGATTTTCCAGCAGAATCTGCTGCCCGCTTCCCATCGATTGTGGGCGTATGTGTGCACATTTGGTCTGGGGCTGATGGTGATGCTGGCGATGGTGATGGCGATGATGATAGCGATGGTGATGGTGTTGGTGATGGTAATTACAGTACTAGAAGCACTTAGACTAGTAGGTTGGCTACGTCAACGGAGTCAGCATCGAAGCTTCCACAGACTTAGAGCCTTCTATTAGCCAAAGCTTCCACAAACTGAGAGTTTTCCATCGGCCAAAAGCTTCCCGTGGAAACTCTACTCCTCCCGATGCGAGGCTCTCTCAAGAAGGCTCTCAAGCGGGCTTTCAAAGAGGCTTTCAAGCAGGCTCTCAAGCAGGCTCTCAAGCAGGCGCTCAAGCGGACTCTCAGCGATAGTGTACAGTACCAGTATAGCAGCGAAGACTGCTGAAGACTGGTATAGGTCCATCTCCGGCCGCCAGCTGTATATAGTTCCATAGGCCCACGCGCACATCTCTATGAATCGACTATAGACGACTATAGGCTGCGCGTCGCGCAGGGGTCCACGGGAAGCTTGCTATGAGCTGCGCGTGTGCGCGTGTGCGCGTAGCGCAGTCTATAGTCGATTTGCACTTTTGCCGATGAGTAGCTGATCTGGCAATGGTCAACATGGAGGGAGTGGAATGGAAGAGATGAGCATTGGAAACTGAGATTGAATTCTTGAGTAACCTAATAATTGTAGGAATGCAATTAGAGTTGTCTTTACTATTCATTATCTAAATGTAAAATTGTCTGCAAGCCAGCAAAATCCCACACTGACACTCCAGATAGCATTACTAGTATGCCTAAGTATTTCCAGACAATTCCTGGCCAACATGGAGCTAACCAAAGCAGTGTTCCTAAGCAGCCAGGCCGGGCCGCCCTTAACGGCAGCTTTTAAATGAGTGCGGGGCCTGCAGGCTGTTTCTTGGCGGCCAGCTGGCTGATCTGCAGGCTGTTTCTTTGCGGCTGGGTGGCCGATCTGCAGGCTTTCTCTTGGTGGCCGGGCGGGCGATCTGCAGGCGTTTTCCTGGCGGCTAGGTGGGCGGCATGCAGGCTTTATTTGCCAACGTATAAGTTCAATCGAACAAGCATAAACATATTTTCTTTAAATGGCACCCATTGCTGCTGCCTAAAGTCTTAAACTCAGAGAGCTACCAAAGTATACTCAGCCATTGTCCATCATAAGTTCATAACCTTGCCATCCATTGTGGTGAAATGGAGGGAGCTAGAAGGCAGAGAGCCAATCATCAACACTGTGCCACTCCTCTCCCGGCATCCAAAGAGAATTTTGGAGAAAGAGTGGTTCTGCCTCGAGGAGTGTGGGAAGAGGGTGATGCTACCCGGCTCTGAGGATTCACACAAATTGTGTGGAGCTATGAAACCTTGCATGGGAATCTTTTCTGCGTGGCTGGGTGGCTTTTTCTTGGCGGCCATGTGGCTTTTCTTGGCGGCCGGCCTGCAGGCTTTTTCTTGCTGGCTTCTAACCCAGGCCGGGCTGGGCCGCCCTTAGCGCAGGCGTGCAGAATGGAGGCCAGGCCGCTTAGGAACACTGAAGCAAAGTGCTCCCAGATACTATAACACCATTCACAGATGATTCTGTAAGCACCTGTAGTACATCAGCAAAATGTATTTCAGTCACTGGTAGCCTCCAGGAGTGCGTGAGAGGATGTGGGGTGTAAACTTAGACGCGTCAATTTTAGGATGGCATCAGACCCTAGGAGGGCATTCCGGCCAGCCTTGGCAGTAACCGGCATCTCTGATGACTGGTACAGGAGTACCAGGGGAGTGATTGTGATAAGGTTGGGAACATGTCGGAGCACCTGAGAGAACTTTGGGTGCACCTGGGAGTGTCGCCGAACCAATCTGGAAATCACAGGTCAACTCTGGGAGATGTCTGGGTTCATATGGATTTTCTTTCAGAGGACTGCAGCTGTTAACTGAGACTCTCCAGATGTACATGAGGAATGGATGTCCCTCAACAGCAAATATAATACCCATATCATTATTCATTATCACTTCAGAACAATACAAGCTATCATCTTCTTCAATATTGTATGTTTGTGTCGCTACATTATGGAACCAAAGAAAAAGGCGAGTCATTCAAACATTAATACAGGTACACTGAAATAATAACCTGACTAAGTAATGGAATGTTATGATTTAACCATGGTGTCAAAGTCTTCCACTCCGTCTCCCATCTCATCACAGCCGACAAAAGCACGAACACACAATTCATCAACCATGCAAAGAAGCTCGAGGCATCCCTTGTATTTGCTGATCATTTGTAAATGGCGAGTGGATGAAATTGAATTCCAATGATGTTTGGCTCGATTTGGGATATCAAAGGATGGTGTAATGAGATAATAGCTAGCTGCAAAGCTAGATGGGTGTTTGACAGGTAATCATATATTTGGATGAAAAAGGGGAGCAACCACCATGAACAGAGGAGTGCCAGATGGGGAGTGCTATGTGGAAAAGAGGAGTACACATAAGGTGGTAGAGAAGCACAGAATGAAACAGAGCGCCAAATCTAGGCTGAGGAGCACTGATGAGGATTGAGGAGCACCAAAAGGGGGAGTACGGAGTGCAGAATTCAATATTGAAATGACAATCCAAACTGAGGTGCAATGGTGCGAATTGAGGAGCTCCGATTTGAAGCTGGGGAGCGTTGAATGGGGAGGAATAGTGTGCGGAATGAAATTGAGGAATGCCAATCCAGACAGAGGGGATCAATGAGTGCCTATCCCAGCAGAGGAGCGCTGAAGAGCAGGAATTGAATGCAGAATGAAATTGAAGAGTGTCAATCTAGGCTAAGGAGTGCTGAGGGGGATTGAGGAGTGCTGATCTTGGCGGAGTTCCACTGCAGGGGGGGTAACATGGAGCCTCGCAGTATGCGATTGATGAGTGTAGTGGCTTCCGAAGCAAAAATTTTCACAGGGGATAGGGACAATGTACCTTGATATTCAGGTTGAGAAACATCACTGTGGCCATCTTTCAACTGGCATAATCAGACAGCACACAATGAATAGCCGCGGCTGGTAGCGCTGAGGTCTGTGGAGTGAGAGGTTGGAAATACTGTGATGTCATAGGCTGGCGGCCCAAGCTATTGGCGGTGAAGAAAAATTGATGGTAAATTAGATCAAGCACTCCCATTCGGGTGAACCATGATGTCTTATCATCAATGACCTTGGAGAGATATGCAACATCAAACAGGAGATCCTTAACCTGGATCTGAAGCTCAGTCTCAGGGTGCAAATTCAACTGCTAACTATGAATAACAGTTGGATGTGCCCCATCTGCCAACCATCCTTGAATGGTACTTATCTTCAGTTTTAACTATGTATATTTTGGGGAGTAGTCAATATTGTAAATGTGCCAATAGAGGAGCATATTGGAAATCTGAGAGACCAGCATGAAACAGAATCCAGGACTTAGAGCTTGTCTTGTTTGCGGATCTATTTCGAGAGATGGACCGCTGGGCAATTGACACACAGATCGTGCTCCTGCATGAGTACCTGCTAATGCCTGGCGACGATCCGGAGCTTCAATGGCTAGTTTACAAGCTTCTTCAACCATCGAATACTTATCATTGCATAACTTTGGTGAGGGAATCATGATGAATATGATCCCATCCATGAACATGTTTGGGACCACAAACGTAGCGTTTTGGTGTTGTGGAACATTCTGATCTGCAATGTCCTTGGGTTGTGAAACATTCCGATCTCCGCTTGACGTGCGTAACATCAGTGCCTGGATGGATGGTTCACGGTCAGACTCGCATTATTTGCTGAGGAGTGTTGACTTTTATCTTCTGAGCTGTAGTAGGGGCATTGCCCCAGCTGAATTTCCTGAATTTGAAAGTGGAGGGCTTCTATTGGCAGTATCGGCACGGCTCTGTTTCATTGGCAATAGAACTCTTGTAGATTGTAATGACTTATTGACACATACCTGGCCTTGAAGTGGGACTTGCTGTTGTTGATACAAATCTTCTGTTTCCATGTCAGATGATTAGGTGGATTCTGCAGTATTCGGACCTTCATCATCACTGATCTCCTGATTGGTGTAGTAATCCTGCTTCAATAATTAAGTCGGGGACAGTGGTTATCTGCACTATAATGCACAATGGCAGATAATTGCAATGCAAACATTTGATGTACAACGAAGATTGGCTGATCTCTTCAATGCGAGTGCTCTCTCGAGGTGTGCTTCTTGAGTTATGTGTGAATAGTGATTCCTCACCTGGCTGGGCATAGGTTCCATTTCCAGTAATGAAGATAGAAAGTTGGGGAATGTGGGAGAGAATGTATAAGCAGGAAATATAAGATCAAATGCAATGGAATAACAGCAAAGATGGTAGAAGACATAGCACATTGTTGACAAGGATGTAATTTGAGGAATGCATTGAAGGGTTCAGCAGAGATGATTGCAATGGTTCATTTGTATAGTGAGGACGTCAGTGCAGTGTTGCGATATAGGATGTCATCACATGGACCAGAATAGATGAATTCTTTGTCTGGTGTGCCGGACAAGATGGATTCCTAATGCTGAATGTTAGCAACTCCATTGAACATCACTCTGTACGGATGCAAGAATTGGAGGTTGGCTGAAGCCCTCGCACATAGAATAGAACCAGATGCACCAGCAGAAAACTCGCAACATCAACTAACCCTTGTTGCTGGCCAAATGGAGTACAGAGAACCCGACTGATAATATGGGCCCCTGCATATGACACTCTAAACATAGTAATTATGCAAGAATGTTCAAGCATTTGAGGTGACCACATGGCATAGAATTGTTGCAGTATTGGGAATCTGCAGAAATTGATAGATTTGGGACCTAGAGAGTGCTGGCTGAGTTGCAAGGGTTCATACAAAGTTTGTAATTGATCGAGAAGAAATACAAACCTTGATATCTGGGATATCTGCCAGGCAGAGACACATATTTTCACGACATTCTATTGTATTCAGATACCGCAGTTAGGTTATCAGTTGATATTGCAGTATTGTAAGCAAAACTTCCCTTTCATGCATTTATCTGGGCCACATCTGTAAAATATTGCCCACAACAACATTTCAGCTAATGCGGGAGAGAGAATTTGGTGCTCAGATGGGATGTACAGGCTTAGAGATCGAACAGTAAGTTATGATGCGTTACCCAGGGGTAATTGTTTTGAATCAACCACACGTCGATGCCAAGATTACTAACAAATGGGTCATGAATACCCACTCACATTTTCATTTTATGCGTAATATCTAGTAAGTTGCACACCAATAAATCTCATATTCATTGTGAGTCTAACCACCACAATGTTGACTCCAGTACATGTTGGGGTTGAAAGCTATATACTACAATGATATGAATGCATTGTGAGACGTCATCTCACAGCGGGCAGAAAAATGATGATTGCATGCATGCTGTTCAAGAAAGTGAGGTGCACCAAAGTTTAGATTGTTAAGCTTGGATTCTATGGCTGGTGATTGCGAGCTCGCCTTGCTCTGATAGTGAATTGCTCTCTGTGACGCTGTCTGTTCTTAACTTGAGCGTTCAAGTCTCTCTCTTTTCGAACTTTTCTCTTGATGGAAATCGGTTCACAAAATGTTTTCGGCTAACAGTGTTGGAAGCCGAAATGTACCTGTAGTGATAATCGAGTTAAGTGGCGGTTCAAAGCATTGTGCACTTAGGCTTCTTTCGGTAAGTGTGGTGCATGGGTGAGTGGGAGGTACTGGCCATCTTGCAGAGTCACTGAACAGAATCTGCCTTTAGCGATTCTTGCACTGAAGGTCCAGTTCTTTTCACAGAGCCTGAACCTGTAGAAGCTATTTTCGAATTTCAGAGCATTGATCCAAGTATACTACTTTGTCACTATCAAGTTAAGCACGGTTACTAATTGGCCAGGTTTGTGTCTTTATGGTTTAGTTGTACGTGGCTACCATTCTCCAAGGGACAGTTGACACGAAGCTGACTGTTCAACGCATTTTTGCAGGAGTCTTCGTATCCTGATCAAGTATAGATGCATATATTAGAATAGGCAGAGCAGGATAAGCTGCCTGCACCTAATCATGAAGTGTGTTGATAGATAGCAATCGGTGTGCACTGCATCCACAGATTCAAAGTCGAAGATAACAGGAAGTGTATGAAGAAAGATAAAATATACAGTGCACTATGGACCGGGATACATGCGCTTCAAAGACTCGGATATGGCTCTTGAACCGTGCCTGGTCCGGAATCATCCATCCATAATGAGTCACAGCTTGTCAAAGTTGGCTTCATACAAAGCCAAGAACATTCTTGTTGACTGGAATGCAGATCTCAGTTGTGCAAGAACTTTGATCATAACCCAGAAAATATCCTGCAGCGGATACTGCAGCTTAGCCATGAATATTTGAGCCCTGTCCCAGTATCCCACACTCTGGAATGTGGATCTGAGGCATAACTGAACTTCAATAATGTGCCAGCAAAAGCTACAGCTTTGCTACGAATAAGTGAGCCCATGTCTCATATTCTGACACAAGTACTTATTATTGCCCAGACTGCCTTTATCGCCAAATGGGATTGGCAAATATGCTGTGCTGGATCAGTCATATCAAAATGCCCAGAATCGAATGGTGCACTGGAACCTCGATCCTACACCAGCAAATGCTGTGGCTTTGCCATGAATAAGTCAGCCCATGTCTCATATTCTGACACAAGTACTCAATATCGCCCAGACTGATTTTGTTGCCACTGGAATTGGCCAATATGTAGTGATACATTGGTCATAAGGATATGTACTCAATCATCACCGGTGCACTTCAATGTCAATTATATGCTAGCAATCGGTGTGGCGTTGCAACAGAGACGCAAGCTGTATCTCATATTCTGACCGATGTACTCAATATTGCATATCGTGTCTCATTGTCCAATGGTATTGAGAAGTATGGTGGGCTGGATCTGTCATAACGCAACTCAAGACATATGCTGAGGTTTCTCCAATGCACTGGATTGATTATCATATCCTCGCAAAAGTCGAGGCATTGCTTCAAATCCGTGAGCTGGTGTCTTATATTCTGACACAGGAACTCAATATCACCTCAACTGGCTTTATTGCCAAATGCGATTGGCAAATATCCAGTGCTCAATTGGATGCAATGAGACTTACGACAGTTCCCGAGGACTTCCCACTGTACCTGAAAGTTGTTGAATTATGCTAGCTTTATTCTGTTGACTTCAAAATGCGTATGTGGCCTTAGGTTTCTGGTGCATCTCAAATTCGCAACTGATGAATGATTTGAAGCCATTTGTTGCATCATGCCCAGCAATCCACATATGACATTCATTGTGACATAGGCCAGCTGGGAACGTGTAATGTAGTCTATCAATTGCCTTCATCACATATTGGTCATTAATAATAATCAAGAACGCCCATAAAATCCCCCTCTAACAATTCCAACATCAGATTTTTGATTCACTTCAAAATGACAGAGAGAAAGGATTTCTTCATGCAGTAGTGTGCCTTACAAATGACCTTTTTGACTATTTGTATCAGTTAAGAAGATAACGTTGGTTGAATGGCTAAAGAGGCATAGCTTGATGAAGCGTCCTAACAATCAAAGATGTAGGTTCATCAGACTGCACAGAGTTTTACATTCCCTGTCAGCTGCTTTGTATGGAACCCATGAGACTCCCAATTGCAGTAGATCATTGAAGATGTGATGTTCAGATGACTCATTGACCCGTGCAGGACTCCGATTTGCACCACTCCAGCACACTTGTGGGGATCACTTGTGTGGAAATCATAGGCACCACAACCTGTATTCAGTAACCATGTGTGTGTGGGTGGTACTCTACTTTACCCTCGCCAATGAGTCGTGCAAATGCCTGCTGCTGCTCATTCATTATCCAGAACTTCTTAGTCATCACTGCATGGTTTGTAGCTGTAAGATTTAGGCCTGTCTCACCAACTTGGGGTGTAGTTATGAATACTGAGGGATTTTGTGAATACTGGAATTTGAGCAGCATTTCTGTGCATTCATCATTGCCCATATCTGCATACATGTGGAATATTTCCACATGATCCTTGAAATTCTTAGTTAGCCACCATATCAAATGACCAACTTGGCCAGGAGGAGGACACAATAGCACCCCTTTTGTCGAGGAGGTACACTGGGGGGTGCTTGTTAATTTCTGTCTTGCTCTGGAATTAGCATCTCTCATGGTTCGTCGCCATGGTCTGGTTCCTGATACTGTGCAGGTTTGTTGAAAAGTATTGCCCGAAATGTCTCTCAGAGCCATCAGAAAGTTGGAGAATCCACCAAAGTATTAAGTTGCCATTCATTGTGCCATTGTCCAGAAACGTCATTGGGATCCTCAGTGTCTCCCAACACTATCCAGAAACATGTAAGCCACTATCAGTGAAACCTCCATGCTCCTCAAGCACTCTGTGAAGCGTATCTTTCCACCTAAGTGTTCAGTTTTGCTTGCTCATCCTCGGTCCGCACGAGTAGTGTTAGCAACGGTTCCGAATCTGCGGTTGGGTTCCTGGTCCGGGTTGGAACCGAACTGGAACCATTGCAACAGGTTTTACCCCATCAAAAAACCGAACTGCACCGAAGCTGCAGTTTTTTGGCCGGTTCCTCCATTTTGCCAACTCAGAACTTTGCCTCCAATTAAGTATTTGAGTTCTGATTGTATCACAATATGATAGATATGTAAATGATGCAGTTTTGCATGCTCTCTTATCTCCTGTTCTGCACTTTGCGATCCAATCAATATTCGTTGAGTCACTGCAACAAACGCCCAATTTTCAGCGTTCTTTCACAGCAACTCGACGAATATTGATTGGATCGCAAAGTGGAGAATAGGATGTGAATCGGCTTGCAAAACTGAATCTGCTACGTATATATCATATTGTGATATGATCAGAACTCAAATACTTAATTGGAGGCAAAGTTCTGAGTTCGCAATAATGAGGCTCTGCTGTATTCAGAACCCAGCCAGGAGACCACGGGTTAATGTCTGGTCCGGGTAGCAACCCCACCAAGACAAAGCGGGTCGGGTTTTTGGCTGGGTCTGGAACCAAACTGGACCGAACCGCCAGTCAAAACCCGGACTGCTGGCAGGTTACCTGGACCAATTGCTAACACTACAGAGGAGATCAATGCGGTGTGCCTTTTCCAGCGGTATCTGAATGAGTAGTTTTCCATTGGTTATTTTCAATTCCAACCACCTCCTTACCATCCAAGGCTCTACAATCTGTAACATCTGGTGCGCCACACACAGTTGAGCATGTTTGTCTTCTGTCAGGATAACATGCATCAAACTTTCACAGCAGAATGCAATGCCTCTGCACCATGCTTTTCCATCACTGTATCATCCTTGTGATCTTCAGGCGCATCCCAATACAGCCACATCATCTGATAACACCAGTCAGAGAGTGAATGGCATCCTGGTGTAGCTGTGACTCAATGCTTGAATCCAATTGTCACATTCATCCCAATGTCCCAGCCCACACCGCTTGTAGTCCTGTACCGATGGGATTCATCAAAAATCCTATATCTGCATGAGCAGTACGAGAATTGGCCATTGATTGATGGGTTAACTCTAGACGTTAAGGTATTATATGGAACATGGTGGATATTCCATCGGTTTTCCGGCTCATCGATACTTGTGTTCATATCATCGTGCGTGAGAGTGGCGTTTTCTACGTGCAACAAATTCACCAGTTTTAAATCAGTTTCATATATCATCTCATTGATGACACTCTTGAATGTCTCTGCCACTCTGTGCATTGTGACAACTAGGATTGGTTCAAGTGCTGATGTAAGCACTAGATGCCCCAGAGGTAGGGTCACCTGGATCTCTGAAAGGCGGCGGGGCACTGAATCCAGTCTCTGCAATAGATCCAACTCCAGTTCTTCACCAATAATCCCACGAAAGTCGGTCTGTGCGATATTCACCCACACTTCACGGTATTTCCCACCCACAATCGACAGCTGCAACCCCATTATCACTTTCTCAGTCAGCAATTTGCATATCATTGCTGCTGCCACTGAGGTGGAGGTCTTGCCAAGACCCATTTCATCCATGGCTAGCACTCCTGGCATATGCGAATCCCAAACTCTCCTCCTCACAAGGAACTATATGACCCAAACCTGGTGCGCCAGACACTTGGTTCTGGGCAGGCCTGGAGTTGAATATGTGTGGCCTGGAACATGGCCATCTGTTCATTGGGGAATCGGATGGGCATTCAGCAGCCTGACTACCTCACCAATACAGTAGTGTTCAAATTCATTGTTGATTGTGTTGAGTACAGCATTCAATACTGAATTGGCATTTTCTGGATTGAGGATCTCCTCACCATCCTCTACTTCCTCCTGAACCTCCCTTCCACCTGTGTCTATGATCTTTTTGTCCTCAATGATCTCTTTCAGTTGCTCCGATGTCAGCAGTGCAGATAGCCACATATTCCGGTGCTCCTGAAATTCATCCCAATGTTAGGTATTTTACAGACAAGCAACCATTGGAACAAATATATATGGATGGAATACAATCAAATCTATTCTTTTAATCAGAACTTACATTAATACAAGTAGCATTCTCTTGCCCACCATCCTCCTGTCCCTCCTCTCTTGCGCCCTTTTCAGAACGTTCCAAAGTCGATGTTTAATGATTAGTGGTTGTGCACATGTACTCTGAACACACCTAGAAGGAATTACCTTCGCCGGTCTAATTACATGCTCGGCAATCTCCTACCTGTAGCTCTCTCACTTTGGTCCAAAAGCATTGTCGGATTATGTCCAAGTTTCAACTTGAATGGATTTGAAAGGCACTAGTTGTACTAAATCTGGCCATATATGGGGTCATTTAAGAATCAGCCATGTGTATATAATCGGATATACTCTTCATCAAATTTGTCCTGCTCCAATGATCCCTTGAATATCGATGTTAGAATATACAGGTTTTTCGGGCATCAGTTTTTGGTGATGATATCAAGCGGCTCCTCCAAGCGCATGACAGTGCAATCCCCCGGATCGTACCGGTTCCCAGCCCATATGGGCCGCCCACGCAACCCCCTCACCACACGTCCACAAATGGTCATCAGAGGCCATCCTTCTTATCAAGTGTTCTTTAGTGGCAAATATACTTTCTGTCAAAGTGAATTGTAAATTATATGTGATGTGACTTTGTAAGTCTTACTACCCCACCAAAATTTGCTCTCTGAACTGGCAACCCACCCCATGTCTATGCACCACTACCCACCTTTCTTCTTTACAGGTGATTGAATTTCAACAAATGATGCCTTTCATTATTGAGACACCACAGTTACTTGCATTTTGAATATGCTTAGCAAAGTTTGGCTGGAGATTTGGTATTTCTGACTGGGCTTTCCTGCTGGCAAAGCCACCATCCCAGCTACTTTTCCTTCTCAAGGTGTCCTGAAAATTGCCCATGACTCCAGCTCTGGCTGAGGGG
>Ga0307515_10001526_pt1 | contig 51800 bp, 46 predicted proteins | sample 17_EM_MG_FD_194513 | JGI IMG/M metagenome (GOLD analysis project Ga0307515, IMG submission 194513) | Populus trichocarpa ectomycorrhiza microbial communities from riparian zone in the Pacific Northwest, United States - 17_EM | ecosystem: Host-associated > Plants > Roots > Unclassified | place...
CCTTCAAGGAAGTGCCCAAGGACATCCTGGAAGCCGTGCGGCTCGACGGCGCCACGGTGTGGGAAGAGTTCCGCTGGGTGATCCTGCCGTTGACCATGGGCGGCATCGCCTCCACCGGCCTGCTGTGCCTGGTGCTGTCGTGGAACGAAGCCTTCTGGGCGCTCAACCTCACGTCCGCCAAGGCCGGCACGCTGGCCTCGCTGATCGCCTCGTATTCCAGCCCCGAAGGCCTGTTCTGGGCCAAGCTCTCGGCCGCCTCGCTGATGGCCATCGCGCCCATCATCGTGTTCGGCTGGTTCAGCCAAAAACAACTTGTCCAAGGCCTCACCTTCGGCGCCGTCAAATAAATCCAAGGAATCACCATGTCTTTCCTCCAACTCCGCGGCGTCGAAAAGATCTTCGGCGACCACAAGGTCATCAAGGGCGTCAACCTCGAGATCGAGAAGAACGAGTTCATCGTCTTCGTCGGCCCCTCGGGCTGCGGCAAGTCCACGCTGCTGCGCATGATTGCCGGCCTGGAAAGCATCGACGGCGGCTCGGTGCACGTCGACGGCCGCGACATCACCCACCTGCCGTCCTCCCAGCGCGAGCTGGCCATGGTGTTCCAGAGCTACGCGCTCTATCCGCACATGACGGTGTACGACAACATGTCCTTCGCGCTGAAGCTGGCCAAGGTGTCGCCGGCCGAGATCAAGAAGAAGGTCGAGGACGCGGCCGACAAGCTCAACCTCACGCCCTACCTCAAACGCACGCCCAAGGAACTCTCGGGCGGGCAGCGCCAGCGTGTGGCCATCGGCCGTGCCATCGTGCGTGCGCCGAAGATCTTCTTGTTCGACGAACCGCTGTCCAACCTCGACGCCGCGCTGCGTGGCCAGACCCGGGTCGAAATCCACAAGCTGCACCGCGCGCTCGGCGTGACCACCATCTACGTGACCCACGACCAGGTCGAGGCCATGACGCTGGCCGACCGTGTGGTGGTGCTGCGCGACGGCACGGTGGAGCAGGTGGGCGCACCGCTCGCGCTGTACGACAAGCCGGCCAACCAGTTCGTGGCGCAGTTCATCGGCATGCCATCGATGAACATCGTGCGGGCCGCGCAGCTGTCGCAGTTCGGCGCGCTGGCAGGTTCGTCGGCCAGCCGCGTACCGGCCGACGGTCTGATCGGCGTGCGTCCGGAAGGTGTGCGCGTGCTGCCCTTGGGCGGAGCCGGCGTGCCGGGCAAGGTGGAGTTGATCGAAGCGCTGGGCGCCGACACCCTGATCCACGTGGATGTGATGGGAACTTCGATGATTTCTCGCACGGCCGAACGTACACATCTGCATATCGGCGACCCAGTCACCCTTGAGTTCGACCTGAACACCCTGCACTGTTTCGACAAGGCCGGGCGCATGGTGTCTCTCGCCTGAAAGGGGGCAACATCGATGTCCTCTGCTGAAAATTTCGTGATGCTGCACCTGGGCGTGGGCTCGTTCCATCGCGCCCACCAGGCGGTCTACCTGCACCACCTGCGCCAGACTGGTGACACACGCTGGTCGCTGGCCGGCGGCAACACCCGGCCCGACATGCCGGACGTGATGGCCGCGCTGGCGGCGCAGGGCGGCGCCTACACGCTGGAGACGGTCACGCCGCAGAACGAGCGCAGCTACGAACGCATCGCGTCGATCAGCCAGATCATTCCATATGAACCGAGCCTGGCCGGGCTGATCGACGTGGGTGCCGACGCGAACACCCGCATCATCTCGTTCACTGTCACTGAAGCCGGTTATTACCTCGATGCGCATGACCAGCTCGACCTGACGATTCCCGAGCTCGCCGCCGACCTGGAGCGTGCGCGCCAGGGCCAGCCCGGCAGTTGCATCTATGCCGCGCTCACGGCCATCCTGCGTGCCCGCATGCAGCGTAGCGGTGGCGCCGTCACGCTGCTCAACTGCGACAACCTGCGCCACAACGGCCAGCGTGTGCGCGGCGGCCTGCTGGCCTTCATCCAGCTCGCCGGCGACACGGCATTACATGCCTGGGTGCAGGCCCACACCACCTGCCCGAACGCCATGGTCGACCGCATCACGCCACGGCCCGCGCCCGACCTGCGCCCGCGTGTGCTGGCCGCCACCGGCTGGGACGATGCCGCGGCGATCATGGGTGAATCCTTCATCCAGTGGGTGATCGAAGACGACTTCGCCAACGGCCGCCCGGCCTGGGAAAAGGTTGGCGTGCAGATGGTGGATTCGGTGGCGCCGTTCGAAGAAGCCAAGATCCGCCTGCTCAACGCCACGCACAGCTGCATCGCCTGGGCCGGCACGCTGGCAGGCTACCAGTACATCCATGAAGGCACACACGACGCGCGCATCCGTCAGATGGCTTTTGACTACGCCACCCAGGACGTGATGCCCTGCCTCGACACACCGGCGCACCCCAGCCCGCTCGACCTGGCCGCCTACCGCGACACCGTGCTCGACCGCTTCGGCAACCCGGCCATCCAGGACACCAACCAGCGTGTGGCGGCCGACGGTTTTTCCAAGCTGCCGGGCTTCATCGCCCCCACCGTGCGTGAATGCCTGGCGCGTGGCGCAAGCATCGACGCCGTGGCCATGCTGCCGGCCTTGTTCCTCGCCTTCCTGCAGCGCTGGCACCGCGGCGAGCTGGCCTATGTGTACCAGGACCAGGCCATGGACCCGGCCGTGGCCCACGCGATTTGCGAGGCGCCCGATCCCGTGGTGGCCCTGGCCGGCAACGTCGCCTTCTGGGCCGAGATGGCCGGTGATGCGCGGTTGATCGCCGCACTCAAGCGTGCGCAACAGCGTGTTGAAACTTTCATCAAGGAAACCCCATGAGTAGCCAACGTCTTTCTGGCCAGCACGCCTTGCTGACCGGCACCGCCGGCGGCATCGGCCTGGCCGCCACCACCGCATTCCTGCAGGAGGGCGCACGCTGCACCGCGGTCGACCTGGCCGCCACGCCATCGGCCGGTTTGCTCGCGCTGCAGGCAGCGTATCCCGAACACTTCCAGTACCTGAGCGCCGACGTGTCGCGCCAGGACAGCATCGACGCCATGGTGGCTGCGGCCCGCGCGCGCTTCGGTACCGTCACCACGCTGCTCAATAACGCGGCGGTGTTCAGTCTCGGCCCGCTGCTGGAGATCACCGAGCGGCAGTACGCGTTGATCTTCGACGTCAACGTCAAAGGCATGTTCTTCGTGATGCAGGCCGTGCTCAAGCAGATGGTGGCCGATGGCTGCAAGGGCAGCGTCACCAACCTGGCCTCGCAGGCCGGGCGGCGCGGTGAAGCTCTGGTGGCGCACTACTGCGCGAGCAAGGCCGCGGTCATCAGCTACACCCAGTCGGCCGCGCTGGCCATGGCGCCGCACGGTATTCGGGTCAACGGTATTTCGCCGGGCGTGATCGACACGCCGATGTGGAAAGACGTGGACGCCCAATTCGCCAAGGCCGAAGGCCTGCAGATCGGCGAGAAGAAAAAGGCCGTGGGCCTGGCCGTACCGCTGGGCCGCATGGGCGACCCCGAGGACGTGGCGCGCGCAGCCGTTTTCCTGGCCAGCGCCGAGGCCTCTTACATCACCGCCCAGACACTCAACGTGGACGGTGGTAACGTGATGAATTAGGCGCACCCCCAGGTTGCGCACTGGCGTGTCGCGCCCACCCCCTTGCAGGGGGCAACACCAGTGGCCCGGCGGAGCCGGTTCCACGGTGTTCCTGGAAGGGGCAACCTGTCGCGTTGCTGTGAACTGAAAATCAAGGAGATCCAAGCATGGCCAGCCTGCGCCAACGCACCCGCGAACCCGAACTGGAGCACGACCTCGGCCGCGACCCCATACTCGGCTACGAGCCGCGCGAAAGCCATGGCAGCCTGCGCTACCTGGAGCACGGCATTCCCACGCCGCTGGTGCGCTGGCACCAGCACGAGGAATATGAGCTGCACCTGATCGTGGAGACGCGGGGCAAGCTGTTCGTGGGCGACTACATCGGCCACTTCGAGCCGGGCAACCTGGTGCTCACCGGCCCGCGCCTGCCACACAACTGGATATCGAGCGACTCCCCGGAAGAAGGCGTGGTGCTGCGCGACATGGTGCTGCAGTTCACCGACACGCCGCTGCGCCGTGCCAGCGCCGAGATCGGCGAGCTGCAAGGCCTGCTGCCGCTGCTGGAACGGGCCCGTCACGGCATCGAGTTCTTCGGCATGAGCGAGTTGGCCCGCGACGCCTTGGCGCGCATCAAGCACAGCCATGGCCTGGCGCGCTTCGGCGAATTCCTGATGTTCGTCGACAAGCTGGCCAAATGCACCGACTACCGGCTGTTGTCCACGGTGCAGATGCAGAGCTTCGACGACGACGCCTCGCTGGACCAGATCAGCGGCATCGTGGCCTTCCTTACCGACCACAGCGCCGAGCAGTTCACCATGGCCGAAGTGGCCGCTCGCGTGAACATGAGCGAAAGCCAGTTCTCGCGTTATTTCCGCCGCGCCACCGGCAACACCTTCACCGACTTCGTGAACCACCTGCGCATCAACCGCGCCTGCCAGCTGCTGATGGAAACCGACCGCTACGTGAGCAACGTTTGTTACGACGTGGGCTTCAACAACGTGGCGAACTTCAACCGCCGCTTCCTGCAGATCAAGGGCATGACGCCCAAGGACTTTCGTCGCCAGGCCGAAGGCCGGTTCAAGTGATCGCCATCTGAAAAATCAAGCACGAATTCCATGTACCTCGGACTCGACCTAGGCACCTCCGAACTCAAAGCCCTGCTGCTCGCCGACGACCACCGCGTGTTTGCCGTGGCCCATGCGCCGCTCACGGTGCAGCAGCCGCGGCCGCTGTGGTCCGAGCAACAGCCCGAAGCCTGGTGGGATGCGCTGGTGTCGGTGATGGACCAGCTCGCCGCCAGCCACGCGGATGCATTGAAGGCCGTGCGCGCCATCGGCCTGTCGGGCCAGATGCACGGCGCGGTGCTGCTCGACGCGCAAGACCGCGTGCTGCGCCCGGCCATCCTCTGGAACGACGGCCGCAGCGGTGCCGCCTGCGCTGCGCTGGCGCAGGCCGTGCCCGAGCAGGCGCAGATCACCGGCAACCTGGCCATGCCCGGCTTCACCGCACCCAAGCTGTGGTGGCTGCGCGAACACGAGCCGGACATCTTCAAGGCGACGGCGCGGGTGCTGCTGCCCAAGGACTACCTGCGCCTGCGCATGACGGGTGAAGCCGTCACCGACTGCTCCGATGCCTCGGGCACGCTCTGGCTCGACGTGGCCGCGCGGCGCTGGTCGCCGCGCATGTTGGAAGCCTGCGGGCTCGACGAGTCCCATATGCCGCGGCTCGTCGAGGGCAGCGAGGTCGCCGCCGGTCTGTCACCGGCCTTCGCCGCACGCTGGGGCTTGCGCGCGGGCACGCCGGTGGCCGGTGGCGGTGGCGACAACGCGGCCAGCGCGGTGGGCATGGGTGTGGTGACACCAGGGCAGGGCTTCGTGTCGCTCGGCACCTCGGGTGTGGTGTTCCTGGCCACCGACCGTTTCCGCCCGAACCCGGCGCAGGCCGTGCACGCCTTCTGCCATGCCCTGCCAGGGCGCTGGCACCAGATGGCGGTGATGCTGTCGGCCGCGAGCGCGGTGCGTTGGGCCACACACCTGCTGGGTTTTGCCGACGAGGCCGCCATGCTCGAAGCCGCCGCATCACTCACACCGGCGGCCTGTGCCCGGGCGCCGCTGTTTCTGCCGTATCTCTCGGGGGAACGTTCGCCGCACAACGATCCGCAGGCCCAGGGCGTGTTGTTCGGCCTGAGCCACAGCCACGACAAGGCGGCCGTGGCCTATGCCGTGGCCGAAGGGGTGGGCTTCGGTTTGTACGATGGCTGGCGCAGCTTGTCTGCGGACGCGCCGGTGCGTGCGCTGTCGGTGGTGGGTGGCGGCGGACGCAGCGCCTGGTGGGTGCAGCAGTTGGCGAACACGCTGGCCGTGCCGATGGAGGTGCTCGAAGGTGCAGCGACCGGCGCGGCGCTGGGCGCGGCACGGTTGGCCTGGCTGGCCGATGGCGGCTGCATCAACGACGTCTGCCTGAGCCCGCCGGTGCAGCGCCGTTTCGATCCCGCACCGCAGCCGCCCGAGATGGCGGCGCGCTACCGGCGGTTTGGGGCGCTGTATCCGGCTTTGAAGAGCAGCTTCGCAGCGAGTTAGCGCCACTTCACCCCGTTCGGGCTGAGCCTGTCGAAGCCGCGCAAACCGCATAGACTGGCCTCATGCCGTCCGATCCCAACCATCCTGTACCGAGCGCCAACCGCGACTGGCAGGTGATCCACATCCACCCGGCCGCGCCGCCCAAGCCGGCGCTGGGTGCGCCGTGCAATGGCTGCGGTGTTTGTTGCCTGGCGGAGCCGTGTCCTGTCGGCGTGCTGGTGTCACGGCGCCGCAGCGGTGCGTGCCGCGCCTTGCGTTGGGATGACGCTGAAAACATCTACCGCTGCGGCATGGTGACTGACCCCTTGCGCCAACTGGGCTGGTCCAGGGCACCGCGTGGCTGGAGCGCCTGGCTCGGCCGGCGCATGCGGCGCTGGATCGCGGCGGGTGTGGGTTGCGACGCGGCGATGTCGGTCGAGCGGTCTGATTAACGCGCGGCCAGCACGGCCCGCGCCACTTCCGCGAAACCCGCGCCGCGTTCGCCCTCCGTGATGTAGCGCGGCAGGTATTGCAGCGTGTCCGCGAAGCGGCGCACATTGGCCACGCCCACGGCGTTGGGCAGCGTCTGGAACATCAGCTGGTCGTTGCTCGAGTCGCCCACATACACCCAGCGGTCCAGCTCCGCATCGAGATCGCGGCCGTACAGCGTGCGCAGGGCCCAGCGCGCACCTTCGAGCTTGTTGTGCTCACCGAACCAGCCGTTGACGTGGATGCTGCTGACCGTGGCCAACATGCCCTCGGCACGCATGATGGTCACCACCTGGGCGATGGCTTCCGGTGACAGCGCATGGAATTCGCTGTGGTCGACGGCCATGTCGGTCTCGCGGCCCCAGGAGTCCTCGGCCAACCGTGCACCGGCCACCTCGCGCAGCACACGTGCGGCGATGTGCTGCATCCGGGCGAAGTTGGCGCTGCGTGTTGCGGCGTCTTGCAGGTAGGTTTTCGACAACATCTGACTGGGCGGCTCGGCCCGGCGCAGCATCACCGCGCCGTTTTCCGCGACGATGGCGTCCACCGGCCAGGCCATGGCGAACGGCTCGCTCCAGCCGGTGGAGCGGCCGGTGATGGCGATCACCGGCAGGCCGGCGGCCCGCAGCCCGGCCAGCGCCTGCAGGGCGTCCGCCGTGATCGCACCGTCGGTGGTGAGGGTGTCGTCGATGTCGGTCATCACCCCGGTGATGCCGCGGCGCGCGGCCAGTGGCCAGTCGGCGAGAGGCTTCATGGGCGGCGGCGTGGCGGTCATCGTTCGATCAGCGTTTGTCGTGCGGCTTGAACACCAGATGCCGCGCCGACAGGTAGTTGGAAACAAGCCCCGCGCAACTGCCGAAGGCCACACCCAGGGCGGCCTTGCCAGGCACGTCGAGCCAATGCAGGGTGGCGGCATAGGTGGCGTAGTTCAGCACCGCCCCGCCCAGCATCGACACCATGTAGCCCAGGTACTGCCGCACCGGCGATGCGCCGTGCCGCGCCTCGGCGGAAAAGGTGAAGCGCCGGTTCAGCCACCAGGTGGAAGAAGCCGCGGCGATGAAGGACACCACCCGCGCCGTGTACCAGCCCAGCGCCCAGGCGGTGGCGTACAGCACGGCCAGGTCGACGAGCAAACCCAGCACGCCGACCACGCAGAACCGCAGGAAGCGCGGAGACGGCTTCATTCCAGCGCGGCGCAGCGAACGGCCGGAATGCCCAGGTAGGCCAGGTGCTTGACTTCCTGCCTGCCACGCGAGACGTTGTTGAGCACGGCACCGCAGACCATCGACAGCAAGGCGCTCACCATGCCGCCCGTCACCAGCACCGCCGTTGGCAGGCGCGGCACAAGGCCGGTTTCCATGTACGTGACGGCCAGCGGGATGGCGAGTGTGACGGACAGCACGGCCAGCACCGCGGCGACGATGCCGAAAAACGCCAGGGGGCGTTCGCTGACGAAGAGCTGGAAGATGGTCTTCAGGATGCGCCATCCGTCCCGGTAAGTCGAGAGTTTGCTGTGCGAGCCTGCGGGGCGCGCCCCATACGGCGTGGGCACCTCGGCATAGGGCATGCGCAGGCCCAGGGCATGGACGGTGAGCTCGGTCTCGATTTCGAATCCTTTCGCAACAGCGGGGAAGGACTTGACATAACGCCTGGAAAAAATCCGGTAGCCCGAGAGCATGTCGGTAAAGTAACCGCCGAAGATCCGGCCGACCGAGGCCGTCAACAGGCGATTGCCAAAGCGGTGGCCGCGGCGGTAGGTTGCATTGTCGTCGTTCGCGTCGTTCGCGTCGTTTTCGTCGGTGCGGCATCCGACCAGCATGTCCAGCTTGCCGCGGACCAGCAGGGCGATGTGTTCGCGCATGCCCGAGACGTCGTAGGTGGCGTCACCGTCCACCATGACGTAGATGTCGGCCTCCACATCGGCAAACATGCGGCGCACCACATTGCCCTTGCCACGCAGGCCGACATGGGTGACCTGGGCGCCATGGGCCGTCGCAACCGCCGCGGTGTCGTCCGTCGAGTTGTTGTCGAACACATGTAATGCCGCCTCGGGCAGCACGGTCTTGAATGCCGTGAGCACCTGGCCGATGGCCAGCGCCTCGTTGTAGCAGGGGATGACCACGGCGATGGAGATTCCGTCGAACATTGGAGTCGTTGTCATAAGGAGCTTGGCCGCACGTGGTAGACCGTGACGCCATGGCGCGAGAACAGGGGTGTGAAATACCGGCCAAAGTCCGCCTGCTGTTCGGTTGCGGGACTTGTCTCGGTGCGGATGATGAACGTATCGAAGCCTGCGGCCAGCAGCCTGGCCGCGAATTCCGGCGCGGGCCGCTCGACGAAATCGGCATAACGCCAAGGCCCGAAGACGTCGCCATACAAGGGCTTTTTCGAGAAGTAGATGGCGTCGTCCAGGCCGACCTGGTAGACCCTCAGCGAGGGGATGGTCTGCACATAGGTCAAGGCCTCATAACTCACGACGCGGCCTTGCAGATAGGTGTCGCGGCTGGCCTGCGTAGGCGAGACCTTGGCGAAGCCCTTGACCAAGCTGTAGCCCAGCAGGGGCGTCAGGATGATGAGAAGTATCCATCCCGCGCGCCGCAGCGGCTTGCTGGTGTGAGGCGACTGCGGCAACCGCAGGAACGGCAGATGTCGGGCGCCTGTGCGGAACAGCATGCCCCAGCCCACGACGCTGAGGATGCCCATCAGCGGATACACCGGCAACAGGTAGCGCGAATAATGAGAGGTGGCCAGCCACACGGCGATGCCATAGGCGCAGATGCCAAAGGCCGCCCGCATGCCGGCCCCCGAACACCCTTCACGCCCTTCCCGCCATTCACGCGACAGCGGAACCAGCAGCATGGGCCACAGGTACCAGATCGGCCAGTCCGCGTGGCGCTTCAGGTCGGCAAACTGGATCTGGTAGTCGGCAAGGCTCCAATCGCTGAAGCCGAAGATCTTGCCGCCCATGGGCTGAAACGGGTCGCCGGTCATGATGGTATTGCGCGCATACCAATACACGCAGGGCAACAGGAAGGCCAAAGCTGCTTTGGCGATGGTGGCGGGACGCCGGTCGGTCCACCACAAGCCCGGCAGCAACAGCGGCACGAAAGTCAGTGCCTGGTATTTGCCGCCGCAGGCCACGCCGAGGAAAAAGGCCGAGATCAGCATCCAGGCCGACTTCGATGGCGAAGTCCGTGCCTGCAGGTAGGCGGCGTAAGCGCCAAACACGAACAGCGACACCGCGAGGTCCACGCCGGCATAGGCGTAGTGGTCGCGGCTGGCCTGAATCCAGAAGATGGTGGCGACGGATGCGCCCGGTACGCCGGTGAAGCGCAGCGCGACCTGAAACACCAGGCCCGCACACACCCAGCCCGGCAGCGCGGCCAGAAGCTGGGCAAAGATGTCGTCGTACAGCAGCAAGGCCGGGGCATACGGCAGGTCGAGGTTGTAGGGAAACCAGGGGTAGCGCAGCCAGCCGTGGATGTCGAGCGCACCCGACTCGGCCCAGGCCCTGGCATGGGGCAGGTGGTACATGGCCGCGTCGCTCCCGGCCGGCGGCACCATGGGCAGGACCAGGGTGCTGGCGCCAAAGAGCGCGGTCAGCACCACGCTGCCCCGCGCAAAAAATGAAAGCGGCGACCACCAGGCGGCCAACGCCATCAGCGGACGCGGCATGGTCTTGGCGCATTGCAGAATGGCCGCCGCCAGGCCGACGGCCAGCAGCGACAGAATGCCCCAGGGCCGCAGCTGGCCTGCTATCGCCATGGCCTGCAGGCCGCAGATGACGATGCCCATCCCCAGTGCCAGGCCAAGCAGCCCGCCCAGGACACTGCGGCGCGCATCTCGCGGCAGGGCGGTTTGACCAAGCCCCCAGCAAGCCAGGGCGCATACCGCCAGGACCAGATAGTGCTGGCCGATGTAGGCCAATTTCTCCGTCATGTGCGTTGCTTGGGTCGTTCTCAGGCCGCGGTCTGCAGCGCCAGCCCCGCATGCTCGCGCAGCGGATGGAAATGGATCTTGGGAAAACGTTCCTGGGCCAGCCGCACGTCATAGGGCGAGGTGCAGAGGTAGGCCAGGGTGTCGGCCGCGTCCTGGGCCATGCGCATCGGGTAGGCGTCGGTGAAGGCGCGCAGCTCGGCCGGGGTGTCGGCGGTGATCCAGCGCGCGCCGGTGTACTGGCAGCCTTCCAGGCGCACGTCGGCGTCGTATTCGGCCTTGAGGCGGTGCTGTACCACTTCGAACTGCAGCTGGCCCACGGCGCCGAGCAGCATCGGCCCGCCGACGTTCGGGCGGAACACCTGGATCGCGCCTTCTTCGCCGAGCTGGGCCAGGCCCTGCTGCAACTGCTTGGTGCGCAGCGGGTTCTTCAGGATGACGGTCATGAACAGCTCGGGCGCGAAGAAGGGCAGGCCGGTGAACTGCAGGCTGGCGCCGTCGGTGATGGTGTCGCCGAGCTGCACGCCGCCGTGGGTGGTGAAGCCGATGATGTCGCCGGCATAGGCCTCGTCCACGGCCTCGCGGCGCTGCGACAGGAAGGTGACGACCGAGGTCGGCCGCAGTTCCTTGGCCGTGCGCTGCACCTTGAGCTTCATGCCGGGCGTGTACTTGCCCGAGGCCATGCGCACGAAGGCGATGCGGTCGCGGTGGTTGGCGTCCATGTTGGCCTGCACTTTGAACACCACGCCGGCAAAGTTCGTGTCCTCGGGCTGGATCTCCTTCACCACCGGCTGGCGGTTCACCAGCGTGGTGCTGATGCGCGGCTGCGGCGGAGGCGCCAGGTCGACCAGCGCGTCCAGCACTTCCATCACCCCGAAGTTGTTCACGCCGGAGCCGAAAAACACCGGTGTTTGTTTGCCGGCGAGAAAGGCTTCGCGGTCCCAGGCGGGCGAGGCGCCCGCGGCGAGTTCCATGCTTTGTTCGGCGGTCTCGAACTCGTAGCCGAAGCGCTTGGTGAGCGTGTCGCGGTCGCTCAGGGCAATGGTTTCGAACTCCTGCGGCAGGCGTTCCTTGCCCGAGTCGAACACGGTCATGGTCTGCGTGCGCAGGTTCATGATGCCGCCGAAGGTCTTGCCCTGGCCCACCGGCCAGGTCATCGGCACGCAGGGCATGCCGAGTTCGCGTTCGATCTCGTCGAGGATGTCGAGCGGCTCGCGCACCTCGCGGTCCATCTTGTTGACGAAGGTGATGATCGGCGTGTCGCGCTGGCGGCAGACTTCGATCAGGCGGCGGGTCTGCGCTTCCACGCCGTTGGCGGCGTCGATCACCATCAGTGCCGAGTCCACCGCGGTGAGCACGCGGTAGGTGTCTTCGGAGAAGTCCTTGTGGCCGGGTGTGTCGAGCAGGTTGATGACGTGGTCGCGGTACAGCATCTGCATCACCGAGCTGGCCACCGAGATGCCGCGCTGCTTTTCGATTTCCATCCAGTCGCTGGTGGCGTGGCGCGTGGCCTTGCGCGCCTTCACGGAGCCGGCGATCTGGATCGCGCCCGAGAACAGCAGCAGCTTTTCGGTGAGCGTGGTTTTACCCGCGTCCGGGTGGGAGATGATCGCAAAAGTGCGGCGGCGGCGGGTCTCAAGGGCGAACGACAAGGTAATTTCCAGAACAGGTGCGGGTGGCATGCGGCGCGGCGGCCGCGGGCCGGACCCGGGAGCGCGCGACACGGCGGCCGTGGGGCCGGAGACGGCGAAATGGCCGGGCCGATGCGGATGGGGACGGATTTTACCAAGGCAGGCCGTACGCTCCTGCCGCCGTGGGCGTGGGCCGCTCAGGCGGCGGCAGGCAGCGTGGCGCGGGCCCAGCCTTGCACGGCGGCGATGTCGTCCGGCGTGGTGCGGCAGCAGCCGCCGATCAGGCGCGCGCCGCGTGCATGCCAGCCGCTGGCCTGCTCGGCGAAGTGTGAGGCACTGGGGTTGCGGTGCCATTGCTTGTGGGCGGCATCGTAGTGCTCGCCCGAATTGGGATAGACCAGGATCGGCTTGCGCGTGTGGGCGTGCATCTGGTCCACCAGCGAGGCGATGTGTTCGGGCGCGGTGCAGTTCACACCAACGGCCACGACCTGGTCGAAGCCTTCGAGCGCGGCCACGCAGTCGGCCAGCAATTCGCCCTGGCTGTTGTGCAGGCCGTCGCGGCAGGAAAAGCTGATCCAGGCAGCCGCACCGGGGAATTCGGGCAGCAGCCGGGCGATGGCGCGGGCCTCGGCCAGGCAGGGAATGGTTTCACAGGCCAGCAGGTCGGCGCCGGCGTCCACCAGCACCTGCAGGCGCGGGCGGTGAAAGTGCATCAGCTGGGCTTCGTCCAGGCCGTAGTGGCCGCGGTATTCGGAGCCGTCGGCCAGCATCGCGCCATAGGGGCCGACCGAGGCCGCGATCAATGGCTGGATGCGGCCCACGCGGTGTGCCGGCGCGGCCCAGAAGGCGTCGCGGGCTTCCACCGCCAGGCGTACCGAGTCGCGCATCAGCCCGGCGGCCGCGGCATGGTCGAAGCCGCGCTTGGCGAAGGCTTCGAAGGTGGCCTGGTAGCTGGAGGTGGTGGCGACGTCGGCACCGGAGCGGAAGTAGTCCAGGTGCACCTGGCGGATCAGCTCGGGCTGTTCGATCAGCAGCTTGGCGGACCACAGCGGGTCGTGCAGGTCGGCGCCGCGGCGTTCCAGTTCGGTGGCGAGCGCGCCGTCCAGGATCACCAGCGCGCGCCGGGCAAAAAAAGCGTCGAGGGGAGATGGAATCTGGGGCATGTCTTTGATGTCTTTGAAGTGGGATCAACGGCCGCGTGCATGTTCGGGCACTTCAAGCTTCTTGGCCAGGCGCGACAAGGTCCAGGTCAGCACCAGGTACATGGCCGAGATGGCCAGGTAGGGTTCCCAGTAGCGGGAATAGGCGCCGGCCACGGTGCGGGCCGCCATGGCCAGCTCCAGCAGGCCGATGGCCGACACCAGCGAGGTGTCCTTGACCAGGGCCACGCTTTCGTTGACCAGCGCAGGCACCATGCGGCGAAAGGCCTGCGGCAGCACGATGAAGCGCATGCTCTGCCAGGGGCTCATGCCCAGGCTCTGCGCGGCCGCCGTCTGGCCGGTGTGGATGCTCTGGATGCCGGCGCGGAAGATTTCGGAGATGTAGGCGCCGGCGTTCAGCGTCAGCGCCATGGCGCCGGAGAGGAAGGCCCCGTGGTTCTGCCGGAACTCGCGTGCCGCGTCGCCGCTGAGCAGCCAGCCACCGTCGGGGTGCACCAGCAGCGGCATGAGTGCGAAGTGCACCAGCAGGATCTGCACGAACAGCGGCGTGCCGCGAAAGAAGGTAACGTAGGCCGTGGCCACGGCACGCAGCAGCTTCAGCAGCCAGGCCACGGGCCAGGGCGGCGTGCGCGGTGCCAGGGCGTCGGTGTTGACCAGGCCCACGGCCGCGCCCAGCAGCATGCCGGCGCCGGTGGCCAGCACGGTGAGCTGCACGGTCATCCACAGGCCTTGCGCGAACAAGGGGCCGTAGCCGGCCAGAATCTCCCAACGCCACTGCACGCTGCGCTCCTTCTTTGCGCCTGGCGTTTACTTGGCGGCCGCCGCGGTCTTGAAGTACTGCTCGTAGATCTTCTGGTAGGTGCCGTCGGCCTTGATGCCGGCGATGCCCTGGTTGAACTGTGTCACCAGTTCGGTCTGGCCCTTCTTGAAGGCCAATCCGTAGAACTCGGGCGCGAAGCTGGCGTCGTTGATGGCCTTGAACTTGGCGTTCGGGTTGTTGGCCAGGTAGTGGATGATCACGCCGTTGTCGGCCACCACCGCGTCGACACCGCCGGCGGCGAGTTCGGCCAGGGCCAGGGGAGTGGATTCGAAGCGCTTGATGTTGGGGCTGGTCTTGCCCAGCAGCTTGACCACGACTTCTTCGCCGGTGGTGGAGGTCTGCACGCCGATCTTGCTCTTCTTCAAGTCGTCCAGCTTGGTGACCTTGGCGTTTTCGGACACGGCGATCAACTGGCTGGCTTCGAAGTAGGGCACCGAGAAATCCATGGTCTGCTTGCGCTCGTCGGTGATGGTGACGGCCGAGGCCAGCAGGTCGCGGTCGCCTTGCGCCAGCGCGGTGAAGGCGCCTTCCCATGGTGTGCTGACAAACTTGACTTCCAGCCCGGCCTTGTGGGCTGCGGCTGCGGCCACGTCCATGTCGAAGCCGACGATGTCGCCTTTTTCGTTCTGGAATTCAAACGGCGCGTAGGTCGGGTCGGTGCCCACGGTGAGCACACGCACGGCGGGTGCCGGGCTGCTGGCGGCGGGGGCTGCGGCGGCCTCGGGCGTGGGCGCCGATTTTTGGCAGGCGGAGAGGAAAAGGGCCACGGAAAGAACGGCGGCGGACTGCAGGAATTGGCGCTTGTAAAGCATGAATGGATGCCGCATCAACGGCACATGGAAGTTTTTGACAGGGGGGGATTATGCGGGGCCGGCCCGCCACGTTCCGGAATATGCATATGCCGACATCTGCCGCCAGCCCTGGGCTCGTTCAGAGATCCTCCACCCAGTCGCCTTCGCGCCGCGCCGCGCCCACCCGCACCAGTTCCAGCAGCAGGCCGTGCAGCCAGGGGGCGGTTGGCTGATCGGCGAAGAAGCGCTGGCGCAAGGTCTGCAGATAGGGGGTTTGCGCCACCCATTGCAGCAGCGCCGCATATTCCACGCGCTGCAGCTCCAGCAGTTTGAACTTGAGCAGTACCTTGGCGGCGTGGTTGGCGTGTTTTTGCGGGTCTTTCACAAAGCCTTCGAGGCGTCTGCGCGCGAAGGCGAGGGAGCGCGCCAGGTCGACGAAGACCCGGCCATGGCCGGGCACCACGGTGCTTGGGGCGAGGCTTTCGATCAGGTCCAGCGTGGCGGCCACCTCGTCCATCGCCGCAATGCCTTCCAGCTCTGGAAACACCACGCCGAAGCCGGCTTCCCACAAGGCGTCGGCCGACAGCAACAGCTTTGACGCCGGCTCGAACAGGATCACCGAATGCTGGTCGTGGCCCGGTGCGGCATGCACCTGCCAGACCAGGTCACCCAGGCGAATTTCCGTGCCCGGTTGCAATAGGGCTTCGAAGTGAAACCGAGGGCAGTTCTGGCCGGTGGGCGTGTAGCTCAGGGCGACCGGGTCCCAGTCGGCCACGTGGGCGGCCTGGCCTGGCGGGATGCGGGTTTGCAGCGCCGGGTAGGCGGCCTGCAGGGCCGCGTTGCCGCCGCAATGGTCGCTGTGCAAATGGGTGTTGAGCAGCAGGTCCAGCGGCTGGCCTTGCAGGGCATGGGCCAGCAGCGCCACGGTCTGTGGCGCGTGGCTGCAGTAGCCGCTGTCGACCAGCGCCGTGCCGGCCCGGCCCTGTACCAGGATGTTGTTGGCCGACAGCCAGCCGCGTTCCAGCACGCCGACGCCAGCGGGGAGTGGATGGGGATTCGTCATGCGGCGAGCCTACCAGCCCGCTGGCCAGTCTGGCTGCGGGCTACTTTGCGGTGCGCAGTTCGCGCCGCAGGATCTTGCCCACATTGGTCTTGGGCAGGGCTTCGCGGAATTCGATGTACTTCGGGCGCTTGTAGCCGGTGAGATTGGCGTGGCAATAGGCAGCCACGTCGGCCTCGGTCAAGGCCGGGTTGCTTTTCACCACGAACACCTTGATGGCTTCGCCCTGGACTTCGTCGGCCACGCCGATGGCCGCGCACTCCATGACGCCGGGGCACAGCGAGATCACGTTTTCCAGCTCGTTGGGGTAGACGTTGAAGCCGCTGACCAGGATCATGTCCTTCTTGCGGTCGACGATGCGGAAGTAGCCGTGCTCGTCCATCACGCCGATGTCGCCGGTGCGCAGGAAGCCGTCGGCGGTGAAGGCGCGGGCGTTTTCGGCGGGCTGGTTGTGGTAGCCCGGCATGACGTTGGGGCCTTTGATGCCGATCTCGCCGGTTTCGCCCGGCGCGAGCGAGATACCGTCGTCGTCCTTGATGGCCATCTCGACACTCGGCAAGGGCAGGCCGATGCTGCCGCTGAAGCTCTTGGTCAGCACCGGGTTGTTGGTGCCGATGGCGCAGGTCTCGCTCATGCCCCAGCCCTCGACCATCGGGCAGCGGGTGGTTTCCAGCCACAGCTTCGCCGTGCCTTCCGAAGCCGCCATGCCGCCGGCCTGCGTCACGCACAGCTGCGAAAAGTCGACGTCCTTGAATTCGGGATGGTGCAGCAGCGCGTTGAACAAGGTGTTGACCGCCGGCAGCAGATGGAAGGGGCGCTTCTTCAGCACCGCGATGAACTTGCCGATGTCGCGCGGGTTCGGGATCAGCGTCATGTGCGAGCCGAGCCGGATGCCCAGCAGGCACAGGTTCAGCGCGAAGATGTGGTACAGCGGCAGCGCGGCGATGCTGTTGATCTTGCGCGGGTCGCCCACACGCTCGAGCGCGGGGGCGAACCAGGCTTCGGACTGCAGCACGGCGGCCACGATGTTGCCGTGTGTCAGCACCGCACCCTTCGAAAGCCCGGTCGTGCCGCCGGTGTATTGCAGGAAGGCCACCGAGTCGAGCGTGGACGGCACGGGCTTGAGTTCCCATGACGCGCCTTCGGACACCACCTGCTTGAACGGCGTGACGGTGATGCCGCCGGCCAGCGGCAACGTATAGGCCGGCACCATCTTGGCGATATGGCGCACGGCGAAGGTGATCCAGTGCCCGTAGGCAAAGCCGAGCAGGTCGCCCATCGAGGCCATCACCACGTGGCGCACGGCGGTGCGCTCGATCACGCCCTCAAGTGTCTTGGCGAAGTTTTCCAGGATCACGATGGCGGTCGAACCGGAGTCCTTGAGCTGGTGCTCCAGTTCGCGCGGCGTGTACAGCGGGTTCACGTTCACGCAGGTGTAGCCGGCGCGCAGGATGCCGGCCATGGCCACGGCGAACTGCGGGATGTTGGGCAGCATGATGGCCACCCGGGCGCCGGGTAACAGGCCCTTGGACTGCAGCCAGGCGCCGAGCGCGGCCGACAGCTGGTCGAGCTCGCCATAACTCATCCAGTGCTCGAAGCACACGGAAAACGGGTTGGCGGCGTTCTTCTTGAAAGACTGTTCGATCAGCTGCGTGAGCGAGGTGAATTGGTGGATGTCCACCTCGTGTGCCACATTGGCGGGATAACTTTGCAGCCAGATTTTTTGCATGCCTCACTCCTTTGAGGCAAATTGTGCGCATCGTCGGTACGGTCGTGTTACCGGGCTTGTCCTAGGAAGGGGCTGGTTTCGTCCCCTAGGCGACAGCAATGCGAAGCCGCTTTGACGTCGCTTCGGCGTCGCTTCAGCCGCAGGCGCTGAGGTGGCGCGCCGTGGGCGGCAGCACCGAGATGGTCTCGACCAATTGGCGGATGGTCTCGCAGCGCGTCTTGAGCCGGATGCTGCGCAACTGGCTGCGCACGGTGGAGATCTGCACGCCGTGGCGGGCGGCGATCTCGCGCGGGCGCAGGCCGGTGCAGACCGCGGCCAGCACATTGCCCTCGGCACCGGTCAGGCCGCGTTCGCGTGCGAACAGGGCCACGGTGGAGCTGTCGCACAACTGGCGCTTGGAAAACACCAGCAGCGCATGGCCATTGGCCACCGGCGTGGCCAGCGGCACCACCGCCACCGACGGTGCGGAGCCCTCGGTGCCCAGCGCGATCAGGCCGCGCATGCCGGTCTTGGCGCGCTGCATGGCGCGGTCGAGTTGGCCGGCGTCACTGCGCTGCACGGTCGCCAGATGGCCGAGCGCGCCGCACAGCCCGGTGTGTTCGTTGCCGGGTGCCTGCAGCGCCTCCTTGGCCAGCCCGTTGGCGAAACGGATCTGGCGCGTGTCGATATGCACCAGGGCCAGTCCATAAGCGACCTGTTCGAGCGCGGCGTTCAGCAAGGCCTCGGTACTGGCCTCGGGTTTGGTGGTGGTCAGGGTGATGGGTGTGGGGTCGAAGGCGATAAAACTGGTGGGGCCATCATCCAGGCAGACGTTCAGCATGGCAGTTTCTCCTTATGGGCCGCGCGCCTGCGGTCGCAGGCAACTGGTTGCCGAAAGCGGCAACTGGTTTCCTCCGCGCGGTGCTGCAAGCTTAGAAGCTGCCGAGTTTCTGTTTGGTGTTGGGGTGCCGCGCAGTTTGTGATGTTTGCACATGCTTTTTTTGGCCTGAATTGTTCTTTTTCTGAAATTAGAGGTCGGATTTGTGGCAGACCTTTGAAAAGAAGTTTCTCCCGATCTTGGTGCATACAAACATTTGGCCATGCGGCGACACAGTGCCGCGCATGAGGGCCAGAGTCGGCCATACAGGCTGGAAACCAGTATCCATGCGGCTTCCCGGCGGTTTTATTGTTTTTGGATCTGCCTTCTCGATGGGTTTGGCCTGGTTATTGCTTTCGATTGTCGTTGGTTGACTGTCGACAGATTGCCTGTCGATCTATAAACTTTCACCAAGCCACAGCGCCCCGCTGCTGCCTGAAAAAGGATGAGTCTTATGCAATTGCACGCAGTGGACCGCAAGGCCCTTCCGATCTCCGAGGCCGAGCGCCGGGTCCGCGAAGACCTGGCGGCGGCTTATCGACTGGTGGCCTTCTTTGGCATGGACGACAGCATCTACACGCACATCTCCGCGCGTGTGCCGGGAACCGAAGACCAGTTCCTGATCAACCCCTTCGGCATGCTGTTCCGCGACATCACGGCATCCAAGCTGGTGAAGATCGATCTCGCGGGCCGCATCCTCGACGACTCGCCGCATGACGTGAACCCGGCCGGCTTCACCATCCACAGCGCCGTGCATGCGGCGCGCCACGACGCGGCCTGCGTGCTGCACACCCACACGGTGGCGGGCGTGGCGGTGTCGTCGCTCGCCGGCGGGCTGCAGCCTTGCAACCAGTGGGCGCTGCAGTTCTACCAGCGCGTGGTCTATCACGACTTCGAAGGCATCGCGCTCGACCCCGAGGAGCGCGAGCGGCTGGTGGCCGATCTCGGGCCGACGGCGCGTGCGCTGATCCTGCGCAACCACGGCCTGGTGACCCTGGGCCGCACGGTGTCGGAAGCCTTCATCCTGATGCTCAACCTGGAGCGCGCCTGCCGCGTGCAGGTGGCCATCCAGTCGAGCGGCCTGCCGGTATATCCGGTGCCGGCCGAGGTCTGCGAAAAGACCGCGCGGCAGTACGAGGCCGGCGGCGGCGCGCTGCTGCCCGGCCAGCCCGATCCGAATGCCCGCGAATGGCGCGCGCTGCTGCAACGGATCGAGCCCGCGCCAGCCAGCTCGTTCCGCGACTGAGTTCCCTTTCCCCGTCCGCCCGCCCACACCACCCCCGCAAGCCAGAAGGAGTTCGCCCTCATGAAACGTCGCAACCTCATCCAGATGGGTGCCGCAGCCGGCGCCGGCTTGACGCTGGCAGGCATCCCCCTGCACCTGCTCGCCGCGAGCGCGAAAGGCGGCGTGATCAACGCCGTCGTCCAGCCCGAGCCACCGGGTTTGATGCTGGGCATCACGCAGAACGGCCCGACGCAGATGATCGCCGGCAACATCTACGAAGGCCTGCTGCGCTACGACGAGAAGATCAACCCGCTGCCCTCGCTGGCCACCGCGTGGAGTGCCAGCAAGGACGGCACGGTCTTCACCTTCAAGCTCAAGCCGGGCGTGACCTGGCACGACGGCAAGCCCTTCACCTCGGCCGATGTGGTGTTCTCGGCCGACGTGTTCCTGCGCAAGACGCACGCGCGCCACCGCGCCAACATGGCCGCGGTGGAAAGTGTGCGCGCGGTCGATCCGCTCACGGTCGAATTCAAGCTCAAATACCCCTTCGGTCCGTTCCTCGGCATCTTCGAAGTCGGCAGCATGCCGATGATCCCGAAGCACATCTACGACGGCACCGACTTCGCCACCAACCCGGCGAACGCGACGCCGATCGGCACCGGGCCGTTCAAGTTCAAGGAATGGGTCAAGGGCTCGTACATCCAGCTCGTGGCCAATGACAAGTACCACGTGAAGGACGTGCCGCTGGTCGAGAGCGTGTACTTCCACGTCATCCCCGATGCCGCCTCGCGTGCGGCGGCCTTCGAGTCGGGCAAGGTCGACGTGGTGCCCGGCGGCGCGGTCGAATACTTCGACGTGTTGCGCCTGTCCAAGCTGCCGGGCGCCGCGGTGACCACCAAGGGCTGGGAATTCTTCGCCCCGCACGCCTGGATGTGGATCAACAACCGCAAGGCGCCGATGGACAACGTCAAGTTCCGCCAGGCCATGATGTACGCGATCGACCGCGAGGCCATCTGCAAGGTGGCCTGGCAGGGTTTCGCCAAGCCGGCGACCGGCCCGTTCAACAGCAACATCAAGTTCCACAGCACCGATGTGGCCAAGTACCCGCGCAACGTCGAAACCGCCAAGAAGCTGCTGGCCGAGGCCGGCTACAAGGGCGAGACCTTGCGCCTGCTGCCGCTGCCCTACGGCGAGACCTGGACGCGTTCGGCCGAGATCCTGCGCCAGAACCTGGCACAGGCCGGCGTCAAGATCGAGATGGTCGCCACCGACGTGGCCGGCTGGAACCAGAAGCTCAACGAGTGGGACTACGACCTGGCCTTCACCTATGTCTACCAGTACGGCGACCCGGCGCTGGGCGTGGCGCGCAACTACACCACGGCCAACATCGCCAAGGGTTCGCCCTTCAACAACGTCGAGGGTTATTCCAATCCCAAGATCGATGAACTGTTCGACGCCGGCGCCAGGGAGGCCGACCCCGAGAAGCGCCGGGCGATCTACCTGGAGGCGCAAAAGCTGCTGCTGAACGACGTGCCGGTGGCCTGGCTGTATGAGATCAACTTCCCGACGCTCTACCGCACCAGGCTCAACAACATCATCAGCTCCGGCATCGGCCTGAACGACAGCCTGGGCACGGCGAGCATTGCCTGACCGCGCGGAGTGAGCCAATGAAACGCACGCAGTTCATGTTGACCCGCATCCTGCAGGGCCTGGTGGCGATCCTGCTGATCGCCACGGTCAACTTCATGCTGGTGCGTGCCGCGCCAGGCGATCCGGTGTCGGTGCTGGCCGGCGAGGCCGGCGCTTCCGATCCGCAGTTCGTCGCGCAGCTGCGCGCGCAGTTCGGGCTCGACCAGCCGCTGTCGACGCAGTTGGCCACCTATGTCGGCAAGGTGGTGCGGCTCGACCTCGGCTATTCGTACCGCCAGCAGCAGCCGGTGCTGAAGCTCATCATGGACCGGTTGCCGGCCACGCTGCTGCTCACCGGCAGCGCCTTCGTGTTGTCGCTGCTGTTCGGCGTCACGCTGGGCGCGCTGTCGGCGCGGCGCGCGGGCACCTGGGTCGACAGCGGCATCACCGTGGTGGCGCTGCTGTTCTATGCCACGCCGCTGTACTGGCTCGCGCTGATGGCGGTGCTGGTGTTCACGGTGCAGCTCGACTGGCTGCCGGGCTTTGGCCTGATGACCGTGGGCTCGGGCGCCTCCGGCTTCGCGCTGGTACTCGACGTGGCCAAGCACCTGGTGCTGCCGGCGCTCACGCTGGCGCTGTTCTACATGGCCGTCTATGCGCGCATGACACGCGCCGCGATGCTCGAGGTGGCGCAGATGGACTTCGTGAAGACCGCGCGCGCCAAAGGGGTGCGGCCCGGCCGCATTTTGCGTGCACATGTGCTGCGCAATGCGCTGCTGCCGGTGGTCACGCTCGCCGGCATCCAGGCCGGCGGCATGATCGGCGGCGCCGTGCTGACCGAGACCGTGTTCGCCTGGCCCGGCATCGGCCGGCTCATGTTCGACGCGCTGCTGCAGCGCGATTACAGCGTGCTGCTCGGAGCCTTCCTGGTGACGGCGGCGATGGCGGTGCTCTTCAATCTCATTACCGACCTGGTCTATACGCTGGTCGATCCACGGATTGAACTCGGATGAAGCCCCGTTCTTTTGTGCGTGGGTTGGGGGGCGATCACGCCGACGGTGTGCGCAGCGAAGCGAATGTCCCCCGGCCTGCGGCCTCCTCCTTTACTTCGCTGCGCAGAGCACACCATCGACGTGATCGGGAAGCGCGGTGCTTGATCGACGGTACAACAACGGCGCGTCCTCGTGCGCAGGGTGCCCGGTGCTCCCCGCAGCGAAGTAATGGAGGAGCCGAAGGCGGGGGACATTCGCGGAGGGGAGTACCGGGTGGCCTGTGCACGCGCCCCGAACAAAAGCACCCCGAACCCACACCCCCCAACGCAGGCATCCCGCAACCCAACACGCGATGGAGCAACAAGACATGATGAAGAATCCTTTCTGGCGGCGCTTCCGTCGCAACAAGGGCGCCGTGGCCGGCATGGTCGTGCTGCTGATCGTGGCTGTGGTCGCGCTGCTCGGCCCCTGGTTCGCCACCAACGACCCCTGGGCCATGGTGGAGAGGCCCTTCGTGCCGCCCTGGGCCGAGCCCGGCTTGCCGATGGGCACCGACACGCTGGGGCGCGACATCCTGTCGGGCCTCGTCTACGGCGCGCGCGTCTCGCTGCTGATTGGCATGGTGTCCACCCTCGTGGCCTTGCTCATCGGCGTCACGCTCGGCGCCGTGGCCGGTTATTTTGGCGGTTGGATCGACGCCGCGCTGATGCGCTTCACCGAGCTGTTCCAGGCGGTGCCGAGCTTCGCGCTGGCCATCGTGCTGGTGGCGATCTTCGAGCCCTCGATCAAGTCCATCGTCGCGGCCATCGCCATCGTCTCGTGGCCGCCGGTGGCGCGGCTGGTGCGCAGCGAGTTTCTCACGCTGCGCCAGCGCGACTTCGTGCAGGCCGCGCTGCTCGCGGGGCAATCCACGCCGCGCATCATCCTCACGCAGATCCTGCCCAACGCCATGTCGCCCATCATCGTGATGGCCTCGCTGATGGTGGCCACGGCCATCCTGCTCGAAAGCAGCCTGAGCTTTCTCGGCCTGGGCGACCCGAACCAGATGAGCTGGGGCTACATGGTCGGCGCGGCCCGCACCGTGCTGCGCCAGGCCTGGTGGATGGCGCTGTTCCCGGGGCTGGCCATCGTGCTGACGGTGCTGGCGCTCAATCTTTTCGGCGAAGGCCTGAACGACGGGCTCAACACGCGGCTGGACGGGAGAAGCAAATGAACGCCGCCGTCATACCCATCACACCCATGCACACGATAGAGCCCGTATTGACCATCACCGGGCTCAGCATCTCGCTGCCCGCCGGCGCCGACCGCGCGCTGGCCGTCGAAGCGGCTGAGCTGTCTGTGTTGCCGGGCCAGACGCTGTGTGTGGTCGGCGAATCGGGCTCGGGCAAATCGATGATCGCCAACGCGGTCATGGGCCTCCTGCCGCGACCGCAGGTGGCGCCGGTGGCCGGGCGCATTCTTTTCGAGGGCCAGGACCTGCTGCAACTCACCGAGCCGCAGATGCGCGAACTGCGCGGGCGCCGCATCGGCATGGTGTTCCAGGAGCCGATGACCGCGCTGAACCCGGTGATGCGCATCGGCGAACAGATCGGCGAGGTGTTCGACGCGCACGGCAGCGTGCCGGCGGCCGAGAAGCGGCGCCGCATCCTGGCGGCGCTGGCCGACGTGGGCCTGCCCGACCCCGAGCTGCTGATCGACAGCTACCCGTTCCGCCTGTCGGGCGGCCAGCGCCAGCGCGTCATGATTGCTTGCGCACTGGTGCTCGAGCCCGTGCTGCTGATTGCCGACGAGCCCACCACCGCACTCGACGTGACCACGCAGGCGCAGATCTTGAAGCTCATCCGCGAGCTGCAGCAGCGCCGAGGTACGGCCGTGCTGTTCATCACGCACGACTTCGGCGTGGTCTCCGAGATCGCCGACCAGGTGGTGGTCATGCAGACCGGCCGCGTGGTCGAGTCCGGCCCCGCCGCGCGGGTGCTCGGCGCGCCGCAGCATCCCTACACGCGCAAGCTCATCGCCGCCATTCCCGACGGCCGGGCGCAGACCGTGCCTTATGACGAGGTGAACCGCGTGCTGCAGGTGCAGGACCTGTGCAAGACCTACCACACGAGCGGCGGCCTGTTCAAGCGCGGCCGCGCGGTGCAGGCGGCGAAGGACATCAGCTTCGAACTGCACCGCGGTGAAACACTGGGCCTGGTGGGCGAGTCGGGTTCGGGCAAGTCCAGCGTCGGCCGCTGCCTGGTGGGCCTGGCGCCGTTCGACAGCGGCCGCATCCTCTTCAAGGGCCGCAACCTCGCGCAGGGCGAGCGCTTCCGGCGCGCGGCGGCCGGCAAGATCCAGATGGTGTTCCAGGACCCGTATGCCTCGCTGAACCCGCGCCACCGTGTGGGCGCGGCCATCGCGGGCGGGCCGATCGCACAGGGCGTGGGCAAGGCCGAAGCCATGGCGCGCGCGATGGAGCTGCTGCAGCTCGTGGGCCTGGGGGCCGACGCGGCGCAGCGTTATCCGCACGAGTTCTCGGGTGGCCAGCGCCAGCGCATCGGCATTGCCCGCGCGCTGGCGATGCAGCCCGAGCTGCTGGTGGCCGACGAGCCGGTGTCGGCGCTCGACGTGTCGGTGCAGGCGCAGGTGCTGGAGCTGTTCGCCCAGGTGCGCGCCAAGTTCCAACTGGCCATGGTGTTCATCACCCACGACCTGCGCGTGGCCGGGCAGATGTGCGACCGCATCGCGGTGATGCAGCGCGGCGAAGTGGTGGAATACGGCGCCACGCAGCAGGTGCTGAACGATCCGCAGCATGCCTACACGCGCAAGCTGATCGATGCGGTGCCGCGTCTCGCGGGGCAGGTCGACACAGAGGCGAAGGTGGCCTGATGCCCTGCGTCGCGCTCCTGAGCGATGTGCTCGACATGCACTACCTGGCGCCCGCGTTTCGGGCGCACTGCCCCGACATCGATTTGCGGCTTGGGGCCGACCTCGGCCCGCTCGACCAGATCGACGCCGCCGTCTGCTGGCATCCGCCGCACGGCCTGCTGGCACGGCTGCCGCGGCTGCAGCTGGTGCAGTCGCTGGCCGCGGGTGTCGACCACATCACGGCCGATCCGGCATTGCCGCGCGCGCTGCCGCTGTGCCGCATCGTTGATCCGGAGATGGCCACCGGCATGAAGGCCTATGTGTGCTGGGCTGTGGTCCAGCACCAGCGACAGATGCCCGCCTATCTGGCGAATGCGGCCCGACGCGTGTGGGAGGAACAACCGATGAGCCCGCCCGGGCGCCACCGTGTCGGCATCGCCGGGCTCGGTGCCTTGGGGCTGGCCTGTGCCGAGGCGCTGGCCACCATCGGTTATGCGGTGCGCGGCTGGAGCCGCAGCGCCAAGGCCGGCCTGCCGGCCGGTGTCGAGGGCTTTCACGGCGATGCGCAGCGCGATGCGTTTCTGGCCGGCTGCGACACGCTGGTGTGCCTGCTGCCGCTCACGCCGCAGACGCAGGGCTTTCTGAACGCCGGGCTGTTCGCACGGCTGCCGCGCGGCGCGCACCTGATCAACGTCGGGCGCGGCGCGCATCTGGTCGAAGCCGACCTGCTGCGTGCGCTCGACAGCGGCCAACTGTCCGCCGCCACGCTCGACGCCTTCACCCAGGAGCCGCTGCCGCCCGACCATCCCTTCTGGGCCGACCCGCGCATCCTGGTCACGCCGCACATCGCCACCCGCACCGACACGTCGGTGATCGCGCGGCAGACGCTGCACAACCTCGCGCTGCTGCAGCGCGGAGAGCGGCCCCACACGGCCGTCGACTTCGACCGGGGCTACTGAGCCGCCCGGACTTCGCCCATCATTGAGACAACCGATCGAGCGCCATGAACACAGCCACCCTGCAATCCGCGCATGCCGAACGCGCCGCGAGCGACATCGCAGCCCACCTGCATCCGTTCACCAACCTCGCCACACATCCGCAGGTCGACCCGCTCGTGATCCAGCGCGGCGACGGCATCTATGTGGAAGACGACCAGGGGCGCCGCTATCTGGAGGCCATGTCGGGCCTGTGGTGCGTCTCGCTGGGCTTCAGCAATGCGCGCCTGGCCAAGGCCGGCAGCGATGCGTTGCACACGCTGCCGTGTTATCACACCTTCAACCACCGCTCGAACGCCGCCGCCATCGCGCTGGCCGAAAAGCTGATTGCCATGGCCCCGGTGCCGATGTCCAAGGTGTTCTTCGCCAACTCGGGTTCGGAGGCCAACGACACCGCGGTCAAGCTGGTCTGGTACTACCACAACGCCATCGGCAAGCCGCGCAAGAAGAAGATCATCTCGCGCCGCAATGCCTACCACGGCGTCACCGTGGCGGCGGCCAGCCTGAGCGGCCTGGTTCCCAATCACCGCGACTTCGACCTGCCGATCGACCGCATCCTGCATGTCGACTGCCCGCACCACTACCGCTATGCCGAGCCGGGTGAAAGCGAAGAAGCCTTCGCCACGCGGCTGGCCGACGCGCTGGAGCAGCGCATCCTGGCCGAAGACCCCGACACCGTGGGCGCCTTCATCGCCGAGCCGGTGATGGGCGCCGGCGGCGTGCTGGTGCCGCCGGCCACCTACTTCGAGAAGGTGCAGGCGGTGCTGCGCAAGTACGAGGTGCTGCTGATCGCCGACGAGGTGATCTGCGGCTTCTGCCGTACCGGAGAGATGTTCGGCTCCACCACCTTCGGCCTGCGGCCCGACATCCTCACCGCGGCCAAGGCGCTGTCGTCGGGCTATGTGCCGATCTCGGCCGTTTTGGTGTCCGAGCGGGTGCATGCGGCCGTGGCCGCCAACAGCGGAAAGATCGGCACCTTCGGCCACGGCTTCACCTACTCGGGCCATCCGGTGAGCGCCGCGGTGGCGCTGGAGACCCTGCGCATCTACGAAGACGAGGCGGTGCTGGCCCATGTGCAGTCGCTGGCGCCGCAATTCCAGGCCGGCCTGCGCCGTTATGCGGGCCATCCACATGTGGGCGAGGTGCGTGGCGTGGGGCTGATCGGCGCGATCGAGCTTGCGGCCGATCCGGCCACGCGCACCGCTTTCGATCCGGCACTGAAGGCCGGTGCGCGGCTGGCCGAATGTGCGCTGGCCGAGGGCCTGATCGTGCGTGCCATGGGCGACGCCATCGCCTTCTGTCCGCCGCTGATCATCACTTCGGCACAGGTCGACGAAATGTTCATGCGCTTCGACCGCGCGCTGGCCCGCTTCGAGGCTGCGTTGGCGTGAACACGGCCATCGCCACGGCAGCGCCGCATCCGCCGGGTTCGAAGAGCACCGGCGTGGTGCTGTTCTTTTGTGCGCTGATGGCCTTCGCGAGCTACGACGCCTTCTGCAAATACATGCTGCAGTTCTATCCGGCGCCCTTCATCAACCTGATGCGTTACCTGTCGGTGATCAGCATCGCCTTCGCCATGCTGCTGCGCCATGGCGACCTGCGCATCTGGCGCGCGCCGCAGAAGCGGCTGCTGCTGTTGCGCGGCGCGATGCTGGCGACGGTGGCCACCTGCTTCATGACGGCCCTGATCTGGATGCCGCTGGCCGAGGCCACGGCGATCTACTTCACCGCGCCGCTGCTGATGGTCGCGCTGTCGCCCTGGATGCTCGGCGAGCAGGTGCCGCGCAGCCGCTGGTTGGCGGTAGGCACGGGCTTTGCCGGCATGCTGCTGATCGTGCGGCCCGGCGGCGACCTGCCGTGGCTGGGCACGCTGCTGATGGCGGTGTCGGCCTTTTGTTATGCCATCTTCCAGTTGCTGACGCGCCGGCTCGCCGGGCTGGTGGCGAGCCCGGTGCAGTATGCGTACACGGCGCTGGTGTGCCTGGTCGTGACCGCGGTGCCGGCACCGTTCTTTCTGCCGGCCGAGCGGCCCGCCGCGGGCGTGGTGCTGTTGCTGCTCGCGGGCGGCGTCTGCAGCGGCCTGGCGCAATGGCTGTTGCTGGCCGCCTTCGCACGCGTCGAAGCTGCGACACTGGCGCCGCTGAACTATTTCCAACTCCTGCTGGCCATGGCCTTCAGTACCTTCTGGTTCCACCGGCCGCCCGATGGATGGGCCATGGCGGGCATGGCGCTGATCGTCGCGGCTGGACTCTACCTGGCGCGGCGGCCCATGAAAAATGGCGGACCGATTCCCCTGACATAAAGAGACAAATCCATGGCCCTCCTATCTTCTTCCTCATCGTCCTCGGACAGCGCGGTTTTCGAGTCCGTCGAGGCCCCCGACCTGGTCGGGCTGGTCGAAGCCCAGCTGACCCGCGCCATCGTCGAAGGGCACCTCGCACCCGGCAGCCGCATCGTCGAGGCCGAGATCGCGCGCCGCATGGGTGTGAGCCGCGCACCGGTGCGCGAGGCCGCGCGCCGGCTCGAACGCCAGGGCGTGCTGGTGGCACGGCCGCGCCACGGCTTCGCGGTGCGCACCATCAGCGTCCAGGAAATCGACGACCTGTACGAGGTGCGCATCAGCCTGGAGTTGACCTCGGTCGAGCTGGCCTGCCGCAAGGCCGACGACGCCGGCCTGGCGCGCCTGAACGCGCTGGTGGACGCCATGGTGCGCGAGGCGCCCACGCTGCCGCAGCACGAGCGCATCGCGAGCGATCTTGCATTCCACACGCTGATCTGCGAACTCTCGGGCAATGCCCACCTGCACCGGATCTTCTCCAACACCCAGACCGAGATGCGCATGATCATCGCCCTCATCGATGCGCTCTACGCAGACCCGGAGACCGTGGCGAACTCGCACCGCCCCATCGTCGACGCGCTGATGCGCCGTGACGTCGATGCGGCGCGCCAGGCCATGCGCGAGCACCTGGACGACGCCTGGCGGCAGGTGCGCGCGCTGTTCGTGAAGCAGCACGGTGCGGCGGCCTCCGCCACGCCCACTTCCACGCAAGGAGCCGTACGATGAAGATCGTTTATAGCGATGCGCACAAGGACCACGACCCGCAGCTCTTCATGGTGCGCGGCCGCCTGAAGCGCAGCAACGAGCAGCCCGAGCGCGCCTATAGGCTGCTGGCGGCGGTCGAGCGCGACGGCCACCAGGTCATCGCCGGCGAAGACTTCGGTGCCGGCCCGCGCGCCGCGGTCCACACGCCGGAATACCTGCGCTTCCTGGAGACGGCCCACGCGCGCTGGCAGCTGCTGGACGACCCCTCCGACGAGGTCATGCCCAACATCCATCCTTTTCCCGGCGAGCCCTGCACCTACCCGGAAAGCGTGGTCGGCCAGGCCGGTTTCCACATGGGCGACAACGCCTGCTCCATCGGGCCGCACACCTGGCAGGCGGCCGTGGCCTCGGCCCACGTGGCGACCCATGCGGCAGAGCTGGTGCTGTCGGGCGAACGCGCGGCCTATGCGCTGTGCCGGCCGCCGGGCCACCATGCCTATGCCGACCGGGCCAACGGTTTCTGCTACCTGAACAACACCGCCATCGCCGCGCAGCATCTGCGCGCGGCCCACGACCGGGTGGCCATCCTCGACATCGACGTACACCACGGCAACGGCACGCAGGGCATCTTCTACCACCGTGCCGACGTGCTGACCATTTCGCTGCACGGCGACCCGCGCAACTTCACGCCCTTCTTCACCGGCCATGCGCACGAGCGCGGCGCGGGCGCGGGCCTGGGCTACAACATCAACAAGCCGCTGGCGCTGGGCACCGACATCGACGGCTACCTGCCGGCGTTGCGCGACGCCTGCGAAAGCATCCGTGCTTTCACACCCGGCGCACTGGTGGTGGCGCTGGGTCTGGACATCCATGAGCGCGACCCCTACAAGGGCATGAAGATCACGACGCCCGGCTTTGCGACACTGCTGGCCGAGATCGCCGGCCTCGGCCTGCCCACCGTGCTGGTGCAGGAAGGCGGCTACCTGTCCGACGACCTGGGCCCCAACCTCGCCAGCGCGTTGCGCGGCTTCGCGGGCGCGGCATGACGGCAGCGGCCGGCTTCGACAACGACGTCTTGAGCGAAGGCTCGCCCGAGCTCGATGCCGACTGGGTGCGCGCACTCGCGCTGCGCCACTACGGCATCAACGGCCAGATGCGGCCGCTGACCGGCGAGCGCGACCGCAACTACCGCCTCACTTCAGAGCGCAGCGGCGAGCACTTCATGCTGAAGATCTCGCATCCGTCCGAAGCGCCGCTGGTGGCCGACTTCCAGACCCAGGCGCTGCTGCATATCGCCGCCACCGATCCGGGGCTGCCGGTGCAGCGCATCGTGCCCACGAGCGACGGGCGGCCGTCCTTTCTTTGCGATCCGGGCGACGGCTTGCCGCGCGTGGTGCGGCTGTTCAGTTACCTGCCGGGCCTGCCCCTGCCCGAAGCGCCGCGCACGGCCGCGCAGCAGCTGAACCTGGCGCGCATGCTGGCCCGGCTCGACCTTGCGCTGCAGGGTTTCGACCATCCGGCCGGTGCGCTGGCACTGCCCTGGGACATCCAGCGGGCCGACGGCGTGCGTGGCCTGCTACAGCACATCGGCGATCCGGTACGCCGCGCGCTGGCCGGGCGCATGCTCGACCGCTTCGAGCACGACACCAAGCCGGTGCTGGCCGGCCTGCGCGCCCAGCCGATCCACAACGACTTCAACATCTATAACGTGCTGGTCGACCCCGAGGACACCGACCGCATCGCCGGCATCCTCGATTTCGGCGACATGGTGCGCGCACCGCTGATCGACGACCTGGCCGTGGCCGCGGCCTACCAGCTTGATCCGGCCGGCGATGCGCTGGCCGGCATCGTGCCCTTCATCGCGGCCTACCACGCGGTGCTGCCGCTCGCGCGTGAAGAGGTCGACGTGTTGTTCTCGCTCATCACCGCACGGCTGGTGATGGTGGTGGCCATCAGCGGCTGGCGTGCCGCGCGCCACCCCGACAACGCGGCCTACCTGCTGCGCAACAACGCCTTGTCGTGGGCCCGCCTGCAGGCCTGCGACCACATCGGCCACGCCGCCGCCGGCCGTGCGTTCCGGCGCGCCTGCGGCATGAACGAGAGCCACGAACATGCCTGAAGAATCGCTTACTGCGCGCCGTGCCCGCCTGCTCGGCCCGGCCTATCGCCTGTTCTACGAGGCGCCGCTGCATCCGGTGCGCGGCGAAGGGGTGTGGCTCGACGCTGCCGACGGCAAGCGTTACCTCGACGCGTACAACAACGTCGCCTCGGTGGGGCATTGCCACCCGCATGTGGTGGAGGCCATCGCCAGGCAGGCCGGCGTGCTCAACACCCACACCCGCTACCTACACGAGGGCGTGCTCGACTATGCCGAACGCCTGCTGGCCACCATGCCGGCCGCGCTCGGCCATGCCATGTTCACCTGCACCGGCAGCGAGGCCAACGACCTGGCGATGCGCATCGCCAAGGCGCACACCAAGGCCGAAGGCTTGATCGTCACGCGCTTCGCGTACCACGGCGTGACCGAGTCGATCGCGCAGGCCTCGCCGTCGCTCGGGCGCTTCGTGCAGCTCGGCAGGGCGGTGCGCACCGTGCCGCCGCCCGACAGCTACCGCGTGCCGCCAGCGGAGCAGGGCAAGGCTTTCGCCGCAGGCGTGCGCGCGGCCATCGCCGACCTGCAGGCCCATGGTGTGCGGCCCGCCGCGCTGATGGTCGACACCGTGTTCTCGAGCGACGGCATCTTCACCGACCCGGCGGGGTTCCTGACCGAGGCCGTGGACGCCATCCGCGAAGCCGGCGGCATCTTCATCGCCGACGAAGTGCAGCCCGGCCTTGGGCGCACCGGTGACGCCTTCTGGGGCTTCATGCGCCACCCGGGCCTGGTGCCCGACATCGTGACCATGGGCAAGCCGCTCGGCAATGGCCACCCGCTGGCCGGGCTGGCGGTGCGCCCCGCGGTGCTGGCCGCGTTTGCCCGCGAGTGCCGCTACTTCAATACCTTTGGCGGCAACCCGGTGTCGATGGCCGCCGGCATGGCCGTGCTCGACGTGGTCGAGCGCGAAGGCCTGATGGCCAATGCACAGCGTGTCGGCCTGCACCTGCGCGCCGGGCTTTCGAAGCTTGCCGAGCGCCATGCGCTGATCGGCGACGTGCGCGGCGCCGGCCTGTTCGTGGGCCTGGAGCTGGTGACGGACCGCCAGGCGCGCACACCCGCTACCGCCGAGACCGTGCGCGTCGTCAATGGCCTGCGCGAGCGGCAGGTGCTGCTCAGCGCCACCGGCGAACACGCCAATACGCTGAAGATCCGTCCGCCGCTGGTGTTTTCCGAAGCCCATGCGGACCTGCTGGTGGAGACGCTGGACGAGGTGTTGCGCGGGCTGTGACACAACCCTGGCAAACCCTGGTACTGCTCTTGCGCCATGGCTCTATCGCATCGCAAAGGCTTGGCATACACTGTCCGACCGCAAGGCGCCGGGGTGCCCGATGTGCCTTTTGCGTCCGGTTCCGCTGGGTTGATTTTGTAGTGATTTTTGTACAGAAATTTGTAGAGAAATTTGTAGAGAAATCTGTAGGTATAGGACTACAAGACCAGCGGCCGAGTGATGACAGTTCTGCGCGCCAGCGTGCCCTAGTCTTGGTGCGTTATCCGAGCTGAAGGAAGCCCGAGGCTTCCCGCTTTTTGGAGTCCATCCGTATGAGCCGCCCTCTGTCGACAACACCGCAAGACGCCGCCGCCCCGGTCACGGCCGCGGCCTTGATGCAGCAACCCATCCACTACCCGCTGCCGGGCCGCGTGACGCGGCAACAGCAGCAGAACAACGGCTTTCCCGAATTCCAGCCCAAGGGGCAGATGGGCGATCACGTCGAAAGCGACCGCGCCCATACCCTGTCGGCCTACCTGGAACGCGCGGGCAAGGCCGGCGACCTGCCCGGCGCGCGGGTGCACGACATCAGCGAAGCGTTGTCGCGCAAGCAGCAGCAATAAGCTTCATCCACCGTCCTTCACGGACGAGGTGAGGGCAGAGCCTGGGGTGCGCTACTCCTGGTGCATCATCGCTTGATTCCGGCTTCATTCCTTCTGGCTCGCCAGCTCCTGCAGGTCACGTTCGTAGCCGTGCAGCCACTTCATGCCGTGCTCGCGCTGCGCGGCCGTGGTGCGGTTGTGGGTGGCCGCCACGCCTTCGCACATCTGCTGTGTCGCCGCGTCCTGCGCCTGCTGCACCGGCGCCGAAGGGCGCAGCAGCCGCTCGATGGCCTGGCGCGCCTCCGGCAAGGCCTGTGTCGGTTCTGGCGGCTGGGCCAGCCATTGGCGCAGGGTTTGCAAGGTGTCGCGCTGGCGTTGAAGCCGCTCCGCATATTGGGTCTGCACGTCCAGGCCCGACAACGCGACCTGCTGGCGCAGCGCCTCGCGCTGCGTCGCGTCGAGCCGGCCGTAGACCATCTGCGCATGGTCCAGCGCCTTGTCGTAACGCTTGGCCAGCACCTGCTCAGCTGTGCGGTCGAGCCAGTCCTTGCGGAAGTCGGCATTCGACTTCGCGTACTTCTTCTCCAGTGCCTCGATCTGGCGCGGCTGCAGCGTCATCGCCAGCTGCGCGGCTGTGGGCGCCGCGGCCACCACCAGGGTGTCGAGCCGGGCGCGCACCCGCGTCCATTCGGTGCAGACTTGTGCGGGCGTGACGTCCTGGGGCATCAGCTCTTGTGCGCGCCGCAGCAGCCTGGCGTATTCGGGGAGTTCGCGGCGGCGGTGCCAGGCTTGCAGCTGGGTCAGGTCTTCTTTCACGCGGACCGCCTGTTCGCCGGTAAAGTCCACATAAGCGTCGAGCCACCAGTAAGCCAGCTCGGGCCCGTTGTTGTAGCCCAGCTTGATGGCGCTGCAGGCCTGCAAGAAGGTAACCATCAGCAACAGACCGATAATCCGCAGCAACCAATCAATCACGTTTTTTCGGGGGAGATACAGCGTCATGGCAGCAATCGAGGTGGTCATCATGGCCGCGGGCAAGGGAACCCGCATGAAGAGTCAATTGCCCAAAGTGTTGCATCGTTTGGCCGGCCGCGCGCTGCTGGCCCACGTGGTTGACACGGCGGCCGGGTTGCAGCCGCGCCGGGTGGTGGTGATCACCGGCCACGGCGCAGCCGAAGTCGAGGCGGCGATCGCCCCGGAAGGCGCGGCGGCCGGGCTCGATCTGCGTTTCGTGCGGCAGGAGCCGCAGCTCGGCACCGGCCACGCGGTGCAGCAGGCATTGCCCGCATTGGCCGATGACGGCATCGTGGTGGTGCTCTCGGGCGACGTGCCGCTGACCCAGGTCGACACGCTGCTGGCACTGATCGAAGCCTCGGGCGGCGACAAGCTGGCCCTGCTGACGCTGGCGCTGCCCGACCCCACGGGTTATGGCCGCATCGTGCGCGCCGAAGACGGCGCGGTGCAGGCCATCGTCGAGCACAAGGACGCCAGCGAGGCGCAGCGCGCCATCGGCGAAATCTACAGCGGCATCATGGCCGTGCCGGCGGCAAAGCTGCGCGACTGGCTGGGCCGGGTGGACAACCGCAATGCCCAGGGCGAGTACTACCTGACCGACATCGTCAAGCTGGCCGTGGCCGACGGTGTGCGCGTGGTGGCCCACAAGATCACCGACGAAGTGCAGGTGGCCGGTGTGAACAGCCCGGTGCAACTGGCCGAACTCGAACGCGCCTACCAGCGCCGCCGGGCCTTTCAGCTGATGGAGCAGGGCGTGCGCCTGGCCGATCCGGCGCGCTTCGATGTGCGTGGCAATCTGCAGTGCGCGCAGGACGTGTCGATCGACGTGAACTGCGTGTTCGAAGGCACGGTGAGCCTGGGCGCAGGTGTGCGCATCGGCGCCAACTGCGTGATCGCCAATGCCAGCATTGCCGCCGGTGCGGTGATCCATCCGTTCACCCACATCGACGGCGAGAAGGCGGGCGTGACGGTGGGCGAGGGCGCGCTGGTCGGGCCGTTCGCGCGGCTGCGCCCCGGTGCCAGGCTGGGTGCCGAGGTGCACATCGGCAATTTCGTCGAGGTCAAGAACTCCACGCTGGCCGACGGCGCCAAGGCCAACCACCTGGCCTACCTGGGCGACGCCACCGTGGGCGAGCGCGTGAACTACGGTGCGGGCAGCATCACCGCCAACTACGACGGCGCCAACAAGCACCGCACCGTGATCGAGGCCGACGTGCACGTGGGCAGCAACTGCGTGCTGGTGGCGCCGATCACCATCGGTGCCGGCGGTACGGTGGGCGGCGGCTCCACGCTCACCAAGGATACGCTGCCCGGCGCCTTGAGCGTGGCGCGTGCCCGGCAGGCCAGCATCCCCAACTGGAGCCGCCCCAAGAAGGCGCCGAAGTAGACGGGCAAGCTCCGCATGGACCAGCAGCCTTCCATCTCCGCAGCCACTGAAGCCACCACAGCCTCCAGCACCCAGTTGGAAGCGCTGCAGGCGCAATTGCGGCAAAGCGAGGCCGACAACCAGCGCCTGCGTGCCGAGCTGGAAGTCGCCCAGGCCGAGCTCGAGCACTTCATGCACAAGGTGTCGCACGACCTGCGCGCGCCGCTGCGCCACATCACCTCCTACGGCACGCTGGTGCGCGAGATGCTCACCGATGGCGAAGACCCGTCGCATTGCCTGGACACCATGGACCAGTCGGCCCGGCACATGGGCAAGATGATCGACGCCTTGCTCGCGCTGTCGCGGTTGGCCAAGACCTCGCTGCAGCCGATGGCGCTGGCCATGGAGGATCTGGTCACCGAGGCGGTGCGCGGCGTGCAGGCCCAGGCCGGCGGGCGACTGATCGACTGGCATGTGGCGAGCGACTGGCCGATGGTGCAGGGCGACGCCGCGCTGCTGCGCCAGGTCTGGGTCCATCTGCTGGCGAATGCGCTGAAGTTCACCCGCAAGCGCGAGCAGGCACGTATCGAGATCGGCTGGGCCCCTGCCGGCGACGGCGCAGGGACGACTTTTTTTGTGCAGGACAACGGCGTGGGCTTCAACCCGGCCTTTAGCGAGCAGTTGTTCGGCTTGTTCCAGCGGCTGCACAGTGCTTCGGAATACGAAGGCACGGGCCTGGGCCTGGCACTGGCGCGGCAGATCGTGTTGCGCCATGGCGGCCGCATCGAAGCCCAGGCCGTGCTCGACCAGGGCTGCCGCGTCAGCTTCACGCTGCCCGGGTAACGACACTTCCATCCTCCTGTTTGGTGACGGGCCGTGCCGTCCATGCACTGGCAAGGCTGGGCCTTGAACTAGGATGAGACGACGACGTACACAACGTTACATTCAAGGAGGGGTCATGCGCATTGTTGATTTGAAACTGGGCGTCCGCCTGGGGGGAGCGTTCGGTATTCTTCTGTCGATCACGGTGTTGATTGCGGCCTTGAGCATGCTCAGCATCGCGGCGCTGAAGAGAAGCAACGAAACCATTTCCACGACCGAACTCAGGCGCCAGGATCTGGTGCAGCGCTGGCTTTCCGACATCGAGGCCAATTGGCTGCGCACCGAGGCCTTGCTGAAGTCCGGCAACCCGGCTTATGTCACCCAACTCAACAACGACATCCGTGCGCTGGTGGAAATCCAGAGCAAGCGTACCGAGGAAGTCAGCAGCTACATGCAGCCGGGCAAAGAGAAGCAACTCTATGACCAGGCCATCGTCGCCCGGGATGCCTACCGCGCCAAGCGCGCGGAGCTGATCAAGCTCAAGGCCACCGACCAGGACGTGACGGGGCAGACCGACACCGTGCTCGTGGCGGCGTTCAAGAGTTATGCCGATGTGCTGACGCAGCTCATGGCCCATCTGGACGCCGGGGTCAGCCAGAATCTGAAGAAAAACCTGCAGGACGCCGACACCAGTCTGCTGCTGGTGACCATCGGCACCGTCATGTCCCTGCTGTTGGGGCTCTTTCTGGCGTGGTGGACCACGCAATCCATCACGCGCCCGGTGCAGCAGGCGATGAGCGCCACCATCGCCATCGCCGACGGCAATCTGGCCGTCCACATACCGCCCGGGGCACGCGATGAAACCGGCCAACTGCTGAACGCGCTGGCCACGATGCGGGGCAAGCTTGCGGGCATCGTCGGTGACGTCCGTCGCAGCGCGGAAAACGTGTCCACCGCCAGTGCAGAAATCTCGCAAGGCAACCACGACCTGTCGGGACGCACGGAAAGCCAGGCCAGCGCTCTGGAGCAAACCGCGGCCTCCATGGAGGAACTGGGCTCGACCGTGCAGCAAAACGCCGACAACGCCAGGCAGGCCAACCAGCTGGCACTGAGCGCCAGCAAGGTGGCCGCGGAAGGTGGCGCGGTGGTTGCCGAAGTGGTCACCACCATGCAGGGCATCAACGACAGCTCCAGGAAGATATCCGACATCATCAGCGTGATCGACGGCATTGCCTTCCAGACCAACATCCTGGCACTGAACGCGGCGGTGGAAGCGGCGCGCGCCGGCGAACAGGGCCGTGGCTTCGCCGTGGTGGCCAGCGAGGTGCGCAGCCTGGCGGGCCGCTCGGCCGAAGCGGCCAGGGAGATCAAGCAGCTGATCTCGGCCAGCGTGGAGCGGGTCGAGCAGGGTACGGCGCTGGTCGACAAGGCCGGGGTCACCATGACCGAGGTGGTGACTTCGATCCGCCGCGTCACCGACATCATGGGTGAAATCAACGCGGCCAGCAGTGAACAATCGTCGGGCGTCTCTCAGGTGGGCGAGGTCATCGTTCAGATGGACCAGGCCACGCAGCAAAATGCCGCGCTGGTCGAGCAGATGGCCGCCGCGGCCAGCAGCATGAAAAGCCAGGCGCACGGCCTGGTCGACACGGTTGCCATCTTCAAGCTGGGCCATGACGAAAGCCAGCCTGCCGTGATGCACCAGCCCACGGCGGCGCCTGCGCCAAAACGCAACGGTGCGGCCCCTGCGCAGCGTCGACAGACGGCGGCGCCCCCCGGGAAAGTGGCCGCCTTGGGCCGGCCGTCCCCAGGCCCATCGGCTGCGAGCACGCCCAAGCCGAACCCAAAGCTCAAGGTGGTTCGGGCGGTGGCTTCGGCCGACGAGGGCGAATGGTCGTCGTTCTAGTTCTAGTGTCCTGGGCTGGCAGGTTCCGCAAGGAGAGCCCCAGAGATAAGCAAGGTGCCGGTGCAGCAGCGTGATGGCGCAGGGTGATAATGCCCCGCAAGATGTTGTGCAACCCTGCCTATTTTTGAGGATCGGTATGAAGACAAGTATTTGGCGTATTTCGGCGGTGGCCTTGTTGGCGGTGGGGAGCCTGGCGCATGCCGAGTCCTCGCCCGAGAAGAAGGCACTGGTGGCCAAGATGCTGACACTGCAGTCGGCCGCCAGCGAGAATCTGGCGCGCCAGTTGGCCGAGGCGCCGGCCCTCAGGCTGATGCAGCAGGTCGGCCCGGCGCTGCAGTTCCGCGTCGCCCCCGAAAAGCGCGAGGCGTTGGCCAAGGACATTCAGGGCGACGTGAAGAAATACGTCGACGAAAGCGTGCCGGTGTTGCGCGCGAGCGCGGCCAAGCTGGTGCCGGCGATCATCGGTCCGATTCTCGAAGAGAAGTTCTCCGAAGACGAGCTGAAGCAGCTCATCACCTTTCTTGAGTCGCCGGTGCAACGCAAGCTGGCGCAGATGAACCAAGAGATCCAGAAGACGCTGACGGAAAAACTCGTGAGCGAAACCCGGGGCACGATCGAGCCCAAGGTCAAGGTGCTGGAGCAGTCGGTGTCTCAGCGCGTGAACCAGGCGATGGCGCCAACGCCGAGCAAGCCCGCCAGCAAGTAACTCAGAAGCAACCCGGAAGCAACTCAGGCTTCGGCCGTCACCCGAGCTGCCGGCTGTCCGGCCGCCGCATGGGCCTGGCGCAGCACCGAGCCGCCATAGGCCAGCCCGGCCGCCACGCTGCCGAAACGGTCGCCGATGGCCATGGCCGTGCCGGGGAAGGCCAGCTGCAGGGCGGCTTGCAGCGGTGCCAGTGCCGAGGAGCCACCGGTGAGGTACATCGTGTCGGGCCGGCGCACGCCGGCGGCGGCCACACATTCGCGGGCACAGGCCACGATGCTGTCGAGCTGGCCGCGCAGCACTTCGTGCATGCCTTCGGGCGACACCGGCACGGCCAGCGCGGCTTCGATGCCAGCCAGGTCGATGCTGGCGCCCTGGCCCGAGACCGAACAATCGATCTTCGCGGCTTCGGTGGCCGCGAGCAGCTGGTGGCCCAGGTGTTCTTCCAGCACCTGCATCAGCCGGCTGTGCAGTTGGCGGTCGGCATAGTCGCTGCGCAGCGCGGCCGTGTGCGCCAGGGCCTTGCGGCCATAGGTCTGCTGGATCAGGTGCCAGGTCGCGAGGTTGAAGAACACCGACGACGGCACTTCGCGCCCGCTCGGGCCCACATGGCCGAGGCCGAGCAGCGGCATTGCATGGCGCAGGTGCAGCGCGCGGTCGAAGTCGGTGCCGCCGATGTGCACGCCGGTGGTGGCCAGCAGGTCCTGGCCGCGGTCGGCATGGGCATGCCGGCCCGGGCCGACGCGCACCACGGTGAAGTCGGAGGTGCCGCCGCCGATGTCGACCACCAGCACCGTGGTGTCGGTCGTCACGCGGCGCTCGAAGTCGAAGGCCGCGGCGATCGGCTCCAGCTGGAAGTCAACGCTTTCGAACCCCGCGGCCAGCGCCGCCTTGCCGAGTGTGGCCTGGGCCAGTTCGTCGCGGCTGATGTCGTCGTCGACAAAGTGCACCGGCCGGCCGAGCATGGCATGCCGCACCGCATGGCCCAGGTGCTGCTCCGAGCGGCGCTTGAGTTCCTTGAAGAACAGCACCACCACCTCGAACAGGCTGGTGAGCTGGCCGTTGACCAGGGTCTGCTCGTCCATCAGGCTCGAACCCAGCAGGCTCTTGATGGAGCGCATCAAGCGGCCGTCGGTGCCGCTCAGGTAGGCCTGCATGGCCGCGCTGCCGTAGAAGACCTGGCCGGTTTCATTGGAGAAGAACAGCGCCGTCGGCATCGAGGGGTTGCCGGCGTCCAGCGGAATGCTGCGCAGCAGCCCGTCGTCGCCGACCAGGGCCACCGCGGAATTGGAGGTGCCGAAGTCGATCCCGAGCATCATGCGTTGGGTGCCTTCACAGGCTGCTGAGGCAGCACGGTCTGCAGGAACCGGCTGATGTCGGCCACTTCCTGCGGGTGCACGCTGTGCGGCATCGGATAGGTGTGCCACAACACCTTGTAGCCCAGGGTTTCCAGCGCCTTGCGCGAGTCTTCGGCGCGGGCCAGCACCACCACCGGGTCGACCGTGCCGTGGGCCATGTAGATGGGGGTGTGCTGGTTGGCCGGGTGGCGCTCGGCGGCGACGCTGCCGGCCAGCGGCAGGTAGCCCGAGAGCGCCATGATGCCGGCCAGCCGCGCCGGGTGGCGCAGGCCGGTGTGCAGCGACATGGCGCAGCCCTGCGAGAAGCCGGCCAGCACGATGTGCCCGGGGGCGATGCCGCGCGCCACTTCCTTGGCGATCAGCGCCTCGATGGCGCGGGCCGAGGCCTGGATGCCGGCCGCGTCTTCGCGCCGCACCAGGTCGGCGGCGAAGATGTCGTACCAGGCTGGCATCACATAACCGTTGTTGATGGTGACCGGCATGGTGGGCGCGTGCGGAAACACGAAGCGGATCGGCGCGCAGCCGCGCAGGTCGAGCTCGGGCACGATGGCTGCGAAGTCGTCGCCACTGGCGCCGAGGCCATGCAGCCAGATGACGGCGGCGGTGGGGTTGGGCGCGCTTTCGATTTCGACGGTTTCGAGCAGTTGGGTCATGGCGGTGGCGGTGAAGAGTGAGAGGCGGTGAAGGGGAGGCCTGAAAAAGCCGAACCGGTGATTTTAAGTAAAGCGGCCGCGGCGCCCGGCCATCGTATATTGACGCGCATCGCGCCCGATCCCCGTGGCGCCGGAGTCACCATGCGTTTGCGACACATCGAGGTTTTTAATGCCGTCATGCTCACCGGCAGCGTGAGCGGCGCCGCGCGGCTGATCAACGTGACCCAGCCCGCCGTCAGCCGCATCCTGCAGCATGCCGAGCTGCAGCTGGGTTTTGCGTTGTTTCAGCGCGCCAAGGGCCGGCTGGTGCCCACGCCCGAAGCCTTGACGCTGGCGCCGCATGTGGAGCGCCTGTTCGCCCAGCTCGACGAGGTGCAGCGCCTGGCCGGCAACCTGAAGCTGGGCCAGAGCGAGGCCGAGCTGCGGGTGGTGACGGTGCTGGCGCTGAGTTTCGAGATGCTGCCGCGCGCCATCCAGCGCTTTCGCTTGAAGCACCCCGACGTGCCGATCAGCATCAAGGCCCTGCATTCGCCGCAGATCGTCTCGGCCCTGGTGCTGCAGGAGGCCGACATCGGCTTCCTGTTCAGCTCGGCCGGCCATGCCGCGCTGGCGCAGGAGCCGCTGGCCGAGGCCCGCATCGTGTGTGTGGCGCCCAAGGGCCTGCTACCGGCGCGTGTAGTGAAGCGCGGCAGCGTGGCCTTGAGCGAGCTGGCGAAAACGCCGGTGGTCGGCCTGGACGTGCACGACCCGGTGGGCCGCAGCCTGAACCAGGCTTGCCGCGAGGCCGGTGTGGGCCTGCAGTTTCCGTTGACGGTGCAGACCTACCACGCCGCGCTGGCCCTGGCGCACCACGGCCTGGGCGTGGCCCTGGTGGACGCCTGCACCGCCGCCTCGGCCGACCTGGCGCGGGTCGACGTGCTGGTGCTCGATCCGCTGATTCCCGTGCCCATCCACGCGCTGCGGCCCGCGGGCAAGCCGGGGTCGGTGGCGGCGCGGGCTTTTGTACGCTGCCTGCAGCAGACGCTGGCCGAGGTGGTTTGACACATTGCGTTTGGAAGTAGGAGTCTGCTGCGAAGCTCAGGCAAACTACGATCAGCAACTCGTCTACCAGGTCGCGGCAACGGCCAAACCGAATCCAACCGATGTCCGCGAAGGCCGGAGCGACTCAGGCGCGACAATCCATTCAACCGCTGTTTACCAGCTTTTTAATGCCTTTTAATGCGGTACAACGCGGTTGCGTATAAGGAATAGCCCATGCAGATCGAATCCATTGCCATCAAGAACTACCGTGTGTTTCGCGATGCAAAGCTGGAAAACATTCCGCGTCTATGCGTGCTTGTAGGGGCCAACGGTACCGGCAAATCAACTCTCTTCGACGTGTTTTCTTTTCTCAAGGATGCCCTGTCGATGAACGTGGGCAAGGCGCTGGCGAAGCGGGGCGGCTACCGTGAGGTGGCGAGCCGGGGGTTTGCACACGAGCCCATCGAAATCACATTGCAGTTCCGTCTGACGATCTCCGGCAAGGAGCGACTGGTCACCTATGCTCTTGAGCTCTCGCCTGGCACGGACGGGCGACCGCTGGTCGAGCGTGAGGTGCTGCGTTACAAGCGCGGCGCCTACGGTGCACCCTTTCGCTTCCTGGACTTCTCGCGCGGCGCGGGTTATGCCATTACCAACGAAGAGGATTTCTCCAAGCCCGACTCGGATCTGAAACGGGAAGAGCAAGAACTCGATGCACCTGACATCCTCGCCATCAAAGGCCTCGGTCAGTTTGAACGCTTTAAGGCCGCCAGCGCGTTTCGACTGATGATCGAGAACTGGCACGTCTCCGACTTCCATGTTTCTGAAGCGCGTCCCAGCCAGGAAGACGGCTTTGCCGAGCATCTTTCGACCCGGGGCGACAATTTGCCTCTGGTTGCGAATTTTCTGTTTGAGCATCACCGAGACCGCTTCAATCATGTGTTAACCGCCATGCAGCACCGTGTGCCAGGAGTATCGGTTGTGGAGCCCAAGCAGACGGAGGACGGTCGCCTCGTGTTGCGTTTTCAAGATGGCAGCTTCAGAGACCCATTCATTGCTCGTCACGTATCGGACGGGACGATCAAGATGTTCGCCTACCTTGTGCTCCTCAACGACCCTAAACCGTACCCATTGTTGGCGATCGAAGAGCCTGAGAATCAACTCTATCCGGAGCTCCTGCCAGAGTTGGCCGAAGAGTTTCGAAGTTATGCCGAGCGTGGTGGGCAAGTTTTCATTTCCACGCACTCTCCCGATTTCCTCAATGCGTTGACGCTCGGTGAGATTTATTGCATGCGCAAGGAGCGCGGCTTTACTGCAATCACCCGTGCCAGCGATTCGGAGAATCTGGCTGCCCTGTATGAAGCGGGTGATCTGCCTGGTTATCTCTGGAAGCAGGGGCTGTTCGAAGGACTGAACAAGGACGTAGGCTGATGCAGGGGCGCATTATTTTCCTGCTTGAAGAGCCGTCGATGCGTGTACTGCTGGACGACTGGCTTCCGCGTTTGTTTCCTGGATGGGTGGCCGGACAGCATTTTCAGTGTGTGCCGCATGAGGGCAAGAGTGACCTGGATCGGAGTATTCCACGCAAGCTGGCCGCCTGGCGCATTCCGGGTGACCGCTTCGTCATCGTGCGCGATAACGACGGTGCGAATTGCATTGATCTGAAGGCCAGACTGCTGGGGTTGTGCAGACAGGGCGGGCGCCCCGAAACGATGGTGCGCTTGGTTTGCCAGGAGTTGGAGAGCTGGTATCTTGGCGATTTAGCGGCATTGGCTGCGGCTTTTGATGCACAAAAGGTTAACACCCCGGCGCATCGGAAGCGCTTTGCCTTTCCGGACGAGTGGCTCAAACCTTCGGTGGAAGTCAAGCGCTTGGTTCCTGCATTCCAGAAGATAAGCGGTGCACGTGCCATGGGCTGTCATCTGAATCCTGATAGCAACGTCTCGCACAGTTTGCAGATCTTTGTCAAAGGTGTACGCCGTGTGGCTTCTGACATGGGTTACCAATAAATCAATGATTAGCGAGGTCTGCATGAGTCGTTTTCCGCTCACTTTGGGGCTCGATGTTTGATCAAGTGCCCAGATTTTCTGCCACCGCTTCGGCGGTACCAAAAGCCAGCGTGAAGCCCAGCGCGCCGTGGCCGGTGTTGAACACCAGGTTTTGCGGCGCGCGTGGCAGCCGGCCGACGATGGGCAGGCCGGTCGGCGTGGCCGGGCGCATGCCGGTCCAGGGGTGGAGCTCGGCGAAGCTGCTGCAGGTGGGGAACAGGGCTTTCGTCGAGGCCACGAGCGAGGCGATGCGGCTGTCCGGAATGGCGTCGTCGTAACCCACGAGTTCGGCCATGCCGGCCACGCGCAGCCGTTCGCCGATGCGGGCGAACACCACCTTGCGCGCGCTGTCGGTCACGCTGACCCGGGGCGCGTCGGCGGCGGCAAGATCGGTGGGCACGGTGATGCTGTAGCCCTTGAGCGGGTAGACCGGCAGGCTGATGCCGAGCGAACGCGCAAGCTGGGGCGAAAACGCGCCGAGCGCCATCACGAAGCGGTCGGCCCTCACCTCGGCCCTCACCTCGCCGCAGCTGGTGCGCAGGGCGGCGAGCTGGTCGCCATGCCGCACGAAGCCTTCGATGCTGGTGCCAAGCAGGAAGCGCACGCCGCGCTTGCGCAGCACCTCGACCAGGCCGGCGCAGGTCTTCAGGCAATCGGCCGCGCATTCGCTCGGCGTGTAGATGGCGCCAGCGATCTGAGCTTGGTAGTGCTGCAGCGCCGGCTCGATGGCCACACATTCGGCGGCGTCCACCGCGCGCTGCGACACGCCCAGCGACTGTTGCAGCACGAGCTGCCGCCGTGCGGCCTGGAAAGAGGCCTCGGCACCGTACAGCACCAGTTTGCCGGTAGCGCTGAAATCGCAGTCCAGGGCCTCGTGCTGCATCATGTGCTCGAAGCCCAGGCGGCTGCGCGCGGCCAGGGCCAGCAGCGCCACCGTGGTGCTGCGCGAGGTGTCTGCATTGCAGGCCGCGAGGAACCGCAGGCCCCAGCGCCACTGCTGCGGATCGAGCTGCGGGCTCAGTTTCAGCGGCGACGACTTCGAGAACAGCAGCTTGGGCAACTGGCCCCAGATCGATGGATCGGCCAGCGGCTGCACGTAGGAATAACTCAGCTGCGCGCCGTTGCCGCCACTGGCGCCGCCGCCCGGCGCGGCGCGGTCGATCACCGTCACGTCCCAGCCCGCCTCGCTCAGGCGGTAGGCCGTGGCCAGGCCGACGATTCCGGCACCCATCACGCAGACCTGCATCTTCGTTTTCTCCCTTGATGCCCGCGACTCTACGTGGGGCGGCGGTTTTTGAACAATGCAAAAAGCATCGCCGCCCATGATGGAAGCTCATGGGCTGCGATGTATCGTGGTGTGTTGTACCCATGAGTTTTAGGCATGGGTTGTCCCTCAAAATGAATTTCCAACCCAGGAAAGCTCTGCCTACACTGGCCAGGCGTTTTTTGATCATTCCCCCAACCGCACCGAAAGGACTTGCATGAAATTCCGCGTCGTGACCACCGCCTCTTTGCTGGCTTGCGCACTGTTGGCCAGCGCCCATGCCGACACACTCTCGAAAGTGACCGAGAGCAACAAGATCACCGTGGCCTACCGCGAGTCGTCGGTGCCTTTCAGCTACCTCGCCGGTGCCGGCAGCGCGGTTGGTTTCTCGGCCGACCTGACCGCCGCCATCGTCGACGCGGTGAAGAAGAAGGTCAACAAGCCCGGCCTCGAAGTGGCCAGCATGCCGGTCACCTCGCAAAACCGCATCCCGCTGCTGGTCAACGGCACCATCGATCTGGAATGCGGCTCCACCACCAACAACGCCACGCGCGGGCAAGACGTGGCCTTTGCCATCAACCATTTCTACACCGGCACGCGGCTCCTGGTGAAGAAGTCTTCCAACATCAAGAACTACGCCGACCTGGCCGGCAAGACCGTGGCCAGCACCACCGGCACCACCAACGCCCAGGTGATCCGCAAGTACAACACCGACCACAGCCTCGGCATGAACATCGTGCTGGGCAAGGACCACGACGATTCGCTGCTGATGGTCGAAGGCGGCCGCGCCGTGGCCTTTGCGATGGACGACATCCTGCTGTTCGGCCTGAAGGCCAATTCGAAGGAACCGGCCTCGCTCGACGTGGTGGGTGATTCGCTGCAGGTCGAGCCCTATGCCTGCATGCTGCGCAAGGACGACCCGGCCTTCAAGGCGCTGGTCGACGGCGTGATCTCGGCCATGATGAAGTCGGGCGAATTCGAGAAGCTCTACACCAAGTGGTTCATGTCGCCGATCCCGCCGAAGAACATCAACCTGAACCTGCCGATGAGCGCGCAACTCAAGGAAAACTTGAAGGCTCTGAGCGACAAGCCAGCGATGTGAGCGGAGCACCAGTGATGAAATCCCCCAGCGTGGTCGGCATCCTCGGCGGCATGGGCCCGGCGGCGGGCGCGGATTTCGCGCGGCTGTTCGTGCAGGCCTGCGCGGCACAGCTGCAGGGGCGGGGGCTGCCGGTGTCCGACCAGTCGTTTCCCGAGCACTGGCTGGCCCAGGTGCCGGTGCCCGACCGCAGCGCCGCGCTTTCTGCGCCCCGGGCCGCGATGCCGGGCGCGCACCAGCCGCTCGATCCGATGCTGCAGGCCCTGGGCAAACTCGCGGCGCTGGGCGCCACCACGGTGGCCGTGGCCTGCAACACCGCACATGCCTGGCACGGCCTGCTGCAGCAGCGGTTTCCGCAGATCGAGGTGCTGCACGTGGCCCATGAGGTTGCGCAGGCCCTGCGCGCGCAGGGCGTGCATGAAGTCGGTCTGCTGGCCACGGCCGGCACCTACCGCGCCGGGCTGTACGACAGCGTGCTGCGCGAGGCCGGCATCGTCTGCCATGTGCCGACCGAGGCCGAGCGCGAACGGTTGATGCACGGCATCTACCAGGGGGTGAAGGTCAACGATCTGGCGCTCGCGCGCAGTTGTTTCGAACCCGTGGCACGGCAACTGGCCGAACGGCATGGCCTGTCCACATTGATCCTCGGCTGCACCGAGATCCCGCTGGCCCTGCCCGAGGTGGCTGGCCATCCGCAACTGCGGCTGATGGACCCGGCCTGGGTGCTGGCCCAGGCGCTGGCGCGGCGGGCTTATGAGGGGCTTGGTGAAGGGTTTGGCGAGAGGTGCTTGGCGCAGGCTGCCTGAGTTGCATTTGGAGACGAGGTCGCGTGGCCCGGCAGGTAAACTGCGGCCGACCTCATCCTTGGATGCCATGCACCCGATCCGTTCCACGCTCCCTGGCCTCCTCGCCGCGCTCTGTAGCAGCTTGACACTTGCACAGTCCGCACCCGAGCCAGTGGCCAAAGACTTCCAGATGGTGCAGCGCATCGACGATGTGTTGATCGGTGTTGACACCATCTCGCTCGAGGTCATCGACCGCCGCTATGTGGTGGGCAGTTATTTCCTGATCAACATGCGCCAGCCGAGCCCGATTGCCGGGCGGGCCGATTTCGTGGCCGACTGCCAGAACCCGCTGCGCATCGCCACGCTGGCTTCGACCCTGCCTTCGGCCTCGCTGTCGCCCGATGCGCCGGTGCTGCCGCCGCAGCGTCGCGCCGGTGCGATCAATGTGGCGGGGCTGGCTTTCAACCCGGTGCACATGCTCGATGGCACCTGGATGGTGGCCGACTTCGCCTGCATGGCCAGCAGCCAGCCAGGCCGGGCCGTGGTGCTCGCCAAAAGAAGCCTGGAGCAGGGAGGCCCGCCCGACATGCAAACGCTGTACTGCGACCTGCAGTCCGACGGCAGCCGTGAAGTGCGGCGCGGCGTGGAGATCCGTTTCAGCGACAGCGAGGACGCGGTGGCGGTGAACCACCAGTGGCTCAGCTCGGGTTATGTGACCGACGGCACGGTGGTGTTCGGCAGCGCCGCGCAGTGGGTGGTCGACCGCCGTGGGCGCGAGGCCCGGCTGGTCGGTCTGGACGGCAAGCTGCTGTTCACCGGCGCCTGCGACAAGCGCCCGCCCGCCGGTTGATCGGTGTCAGGTCAGCAGCGCCTGCGCGAATTCGCGGGCGTCGAAGGTTTCCAGGTCTTCGAGCTTTTCGCCCACGCCGATGAAGTAGACCGGGATCGGCCGCTCCTGGGCGATGGCCGCCAGCACGCCGCCCTTGGCCGTGCCGTCCAGCTTGGTGACGACGAGGCCGGTGAGGCCGATGGCGTCGTCGAAGGCACGCACCTGGGCCAGCGCGTTCTGGCCGGTGTTGCCGTCGATCACCAGCAGTACTTCGTGCGGCGCGGTGGCGTCGGCCTTCTGCACCACGCGGCGGATCTTCTTCAGTTCTTCCATCAGGTGCAGCTGGGTCGGCAGCCGGCCGGCGGTGTCGACCAGCACCACGTCCTTGCCGCGCGCCTTGCCGGCGCTCACCGCGTCGAAGCTCACCGCGGCCGGGTCGCCGCCTTCCTGGCTGATGATCTCCACCGTGTTGCGGTCGGCCCAGATGCCGAGCTGTTCACGCGCGGCGGCGCGGAAGGTGTCGGCCGCGGCCAGCAGCACACTCGCGCCTTCGTTGGCCAGGTGGCGGGTGAGTTTGCCGATCGAGGTGGTCTTGCCGGCGCCGTTGACACCGGTGACCATGATCACCGTCGGCGTGTACTGGCCGATCACCAGCGACTTCTGCAGCGGCGCCAGCAGGTCGGCCAGCGCGTCGGCCAGCAGTGCCTTCACGGCGGCCGGGTCGGCGGCCTTCTGTTCCTTGACGCGGCGCTTCAGGTCGGTCAGCAGGTGCTGGGTGGCCTTGACGCCGGTGTCGGCCATCAGCAGCGCGTCTTCGAGTTCCTCGTACAGCGCGTCGTCGATCTGGGTGCCGGTGAAGACGGTGGCGATGCTGGAGCCGGTCTTGCGCAGGCCGGCCTTGAGTTTGTCGAGCCAGCCCTTGCGGGTGGGCTCAGGCTCGGCCACGGCCAGCGCCGGGGCTGGTTCAGGCTCGGGGATTGGTACGGCGACCTGGGGCGCCGGCGGGGCGGGCTCAACCGCGGGCTCGGCTGGCGGCTTGGCCCCAAAAGGATTGCGCAGCCAGCCAAAGCTGCCGGCCTTCTCGGCCGGCAGCAGGGCCGGATCGGGTTCTGCTGCTGTCGTGGCTGCGGGTGTTGGCGGGACTTCCGCCTCGAAAACTGGGGGTGTGGGCTGCGGCGCGGGCGCGGCAACTTCTGGCTGAGGCGGTTTTTTCTTGAAAAAGCTGAACATTTGGTGCGTTCTTAGAATCAACGATTCTATGAAACGCCCAACCACCCTGTTTCCCGTCCTGCTTTGTCCTTTGCTTTGTTTGTGCTTCAGCCTGCTGGCGAATGCACAGTCAACGCCCACGGCGTCCGCCGAAGCCACCCAGTTCACCCTGCCCAACGGCCTCGCCGTCATCATCAAACCCGACCGGCGCGCCCCTACGGCGGTGAACATGCTGTGGGTGCGGGTGGGCGCGACGGACGAGGTCGACGGCACCTCGGGCGTGGCCCATGCGCTGGAACACATGATGTTCAAGGGCTCGGCCAGGCTCAAGCCCGGCGCGTTCTCGCGCCAGGTGGCGGCGCTCGGCGGGCGTGAGAACGCCTTCACCACGCGCGACTACACCGGCTTCTACCAGCAGATTCCCTCGGGCCGGCTGGAGGACGTGATCCGGCTGGAGGCCGACCGCTTCGCCCACAACCAGTGGCCGGACGAAGAATTCAAGAAGGAGATCGAGGTGGTCAAGGAAGAGCGGCGCATGCGCACCGAAGACGCGCCGCGGGCCCAGCTCTACGAGGCACTGAACGCCGCGGTCTTCATGGCCTCGCCCTACCACCGCCCGGTGGTCGGCTGGATGAGCGACCTCGACGTCATGACGCCCGACGACGTGCGCAATTTCTGGCGCACCTGGTATGTGCCCGGCAACGCCGCGGTGGTAGTGGCCGGCGACGTGGACGTGGCCGAGGCCAGGCGTCTTGTCGAAAAATACTATGGCGCCATCCCTGCCCGCCCGCTGCCGCCGCGCAAGCCCCGGGTGGAGCCGGCGCAGACCGGCATCCGCCGCATCGACTTCAAGGCCCCGGCCGAGCAGGCCTATGTGGCGTTGGCTTTCCGCGTGCCGTCCTTTGCCGGGATCGACGCCACCGACGCCGGCAGCAACGACGCGCTGGCCCTCACCATCCTGGCCGAGGTGCTCGACGGCTACCCCGGTGCCCGGCTGGACCGCGCGCTCACGCAGGGCGACGGCCGGGTGGCCGACAGCGCTGGCGCCGGCAACGGCCTGCTGGGCCGCGGCCCGCAGCTGTTCACGCTCGATGGCGTGCCCGCCGCCGGCAAGACGCCGGAGCAGGTAGAGGCGGCCTTGCGCGAGCAGGTGGCGCGCATCGCCCGCGAAGGTGTGTCCGAGGCCGAGCTGCAGCGGGTGAAGACGCAGTGGGTGTCGAGCGAGGTCTACAAGCTCGACTCGGTGATGGGCCAGGCGCGCGAACTTGGCAGCAACTGGGTGCAAGGCCTGCCGATCGATGCCGGCGACCGCATCATCGCCCGCCTGCGCGAGGTGACCGCCGCCCAGGTGCAGGCCGTGGCGGCGAAATATTTTGGCGACGACCAGCTCACCGTGGGCGTGCTGCGCCCGCAGCCCGTGGACCCCAACCGCAAACCCCGCACGCCACCGCCCGGCGCGCGGCACTAAAAGCTTCATCCCATGACCCATTTTCGAAAATTTGCCGTGGCCGCCTTGACTTGCGCCACGGGTTTCTTCTTCGTGCCGGCCTGGGCAGCGATTCCAATCCAGCAGTGGACCCAGCCCAGCGGCGCCCGTGTCTTCCTCGTGGAAAGCCCGGCCATTCCCATGCTCGACGTGCAGATCGATTTCGACGCCGGCGGCCGGCGCGATCCGGCGGCGCAGGCCGGCCTGGCCGGCCTCGCCGCGGGCATGAGCAACAAGGGCGTGCTGGCGCGCGGCAGCGAGCCGGCGCTCGACCAGAATGCCTGGAGCGAGGCCTGGGTCGATCTCGGCGCTTCGTTCGGCGCCGGTGCGGGCGACGACCGCATGAGCTTTTCGCTGCGCACGCTCACCTATCCCGACCTGCTGGACAAGGCCGTGCGCCTGGCCGCGCGCCAGCTCGGCGAGCCGGCCTTCGCGCCTGATCTGTGGCAGCGTGAACGCCAGCGCATCGCCGCCGCGCTGAAAGAGGCCGACACCAAGCCGGCCACCATCGCCGGCCGTGCTTTCCAGGGCGCGGTGTATGGCGACCACCCTTACGGCCAGGAGCTGACCCAGGCCACGCTGGAACACATCCAGACCGGCGACATGCAGGCCTTCTACAGCCGCATGGTGCTGCCGTGCCGCGCCACGGTCAGCCTGGTGGGGGCGGTCGACAAGGCCCAGGCCGATGCGCTGGTGCGCACCCTGCTGTCGCGTATTCCCGCCGCCGAGGCGTGTGCGCCGCTGCCGCCGGTGGCCGAGGTGGTGCCGCTCGCGGCCGCGCGCGAGATCCGCATCCCGTTCGCCTCGGCCCAGGCCCATGTGTTCATCGGCCAGCCCGGCTTCAAGCGCAACGACCCGGACTTCTTCGCGCTGACCGTGGGCAACTACATTCTGGGCGGCGGCGGTTTCGTCTCGCGC